>WNFU01000211.1_pt1 | contig 75605 bp, 75 predicted proteins | sample 5400121 | NCBI WGS metagenome assembly WNFU01 (sample SAMN13153360, study PRJNA577476) | soil metagenome | isolation source: 100 cm soil or saprolite under grassland replicate 1 | place: USA:California | collected 2016-06-15
GAAGGTCTGGGAGGCGAGATCCGGACACCCGTTGAAGCCCGGGCCGCTCGCGCAGGTGGTTCCGCTCGGCCCCATCACGAAGTCGGTGAGGACGACGAAGGTGAAGGGGCTGAGGGACGTGGCGGCCGGGAACATCTTGAGCGTGCCTGTCGGGGCTTGCAGGGCGCCGTCAACGAAGATCTGGATCGTATAGGTGATGCCCGGGACAAAGCCGCTGGGGCCTCCGCGCTTTTCTGCTTGAGCCGGGAGGTTGATGACGAGCATTGCTCTGCCAAGGGGGACCCGGGGCTCCTTCGTCCCCGGAGGCCGAACAGACACTACCTCGAAGGGAGAGCTACCGTAGGCGGATTTGGCGGGGGCGTCAAGCGCAAAAGGAGGCCCCGGATAGAGCGGTCGCCGTTTGGTCGCCTGCGTTCTTTTCAGACTGGGGCTAGGTGGCGGGTACCGCGGTCTCGGGTTTGGGGCGGTTGAAGCGGCGCTTGTAGTAGGTGATCCAGATCGCGATGGCGGGCGTGCCGATGATCGTCGGCCAGAGCCAGCGGAGCGTCGTGGGAAGGAAGTAGAGGTTGACGACGGAGAAGGCCGTCACGGACGCGATGTAGGAGCCGATCATGTTGGCCATGTGCTTGTACCACCACGCCCGCTTGTCGCCCGGCGGGCTCAGGAATTGCCACACGTCGAGGCCCGCGATGATGAGCCCGATGAAGCCGAAGACTTTGGCGACGGTCGAGAGCCGCTGGAACGTGGGCGTCGGCTGGGTGAGCCCGAGCACGATCAGGGCCGCGCTCGCCGCGAGGGTGATCCCGGCGGCGGCCCAGTCGAGCGACGACGCGCGCTGGCCGAGATCGGGACGCTTGCGGTAGAGCACGCGGTAGCCGGAGAGGGCGAAGTAGAAGCTGAAGACGGCGACCAGCATCAGGAAGAGGAGCCCGCGCCAGGAGCCGACCACGATGGCCGTCGAGGCGACGACCGCCATTGCCCAGAAGTAGACCTTGCCCCACCGCCGGTGGGTCGGGCCGCCCTTGAGCGTGAGGAGCGCGATCGGCGCGACCACGAGCGCCACCGTGTCCGCCAGGATGTGGATCCAGAGCGTGAACCGCACAAAGGTATCCATGGAGGCCTCCCTCAGCCCTTCTTCGCCCGCCTGGCCGGCGCGCGGCCGAGCCGCTCGAGCGTCTCGAGTGTCTGCTCGCTCCAGCGAAGGAGCGCGTTGGCCCAGCTCTGCCCGAACCGGAGCGTGATCAGCCAGTACGGCAGCTCGGGATGGCCGCGGTGCTCCTTCATGAGCACGCGCTCGCTGTCGGCGTAGCCCCGCTTGAGCGCCTGCAGGCGCTCGCGGAAGCGCTCCACGTGGCGGATGCTCTCCCCGATCGGCCGGTGGCGTCCGAAGAAGAGCTTGAGCAGGAGCTCGCTCCTGAAGGGCTGCTCCCGGGCCGGCTCCGCGAGCCAGGCCCCGAGGCGCTCGCGTCCCTCGGCGGTGATGGAGTAGACGGAGCGGTCGGGCTTGCCCTTCTGCCGCTCGAGTCGCCGCTCGACCAGCCCGCGGGACGCCAAACGGGCAAGGATGGGATAGATCTGGCCGTAGCTCTCGCTCCAGAAGTGGGCGACGCTGCCCTCGATCCGCTTCTTGAGGTCGTAGCCGGATCCCGGGCCCAGGGCCAGCATCCCCAGGACCGCGTACTCGGTGGTGCCGCTCTTGCGTGCCATATATCTTTTAGATACATGGCCAGATATAGTCAACCTCTTCCCCCAGGCTCTTGCCCCAGACCCTCCCCGAGACCTTCCCTAGGATGCTAGGCTACGGCCCATGGTGATGCACCTGGACGAGGAGGCCGTCCGCGCGATGCTGCGCTGGGATCCGCTCATCGCCCGTATGGAGGCCGCGCTCACCGCGCTGTCGCAGGGCCGCGTCATCCAGCCCGTGCGGAACGTGATCACCATCGAGGAGGGCAAGCGGTATCTGGCCGTCATGCCCGCCGTGGCGGAGGACGCCATGGGCCTCAAGGCCGTGAGCTTCTACCCCGGCAATGCCGGAAGGGCGCTGCCCACTCACCTCGCCATGATCCTCCTCTTCCGGCCGGATACGGGGGAGCCGCTGGCGGTCATGGACGGCCGCCTCATCACGGAAATGCGGACGGCGGCCGTCTCTGCGGCGGTCACCAGATATCTGGCCTCGCCCGACAGCCGCGTTCTCGCTCTCCTGGGCAGCGGCGTCCAGGCCAAGGCCCATCTCGAGGCTCTCTCCCGCGTGCGCCGCTTCGACGAAGTCCGGGTGTGGAGCCGGACGCCCGAACACGCCGAGCGCTTCGCGCGGGAGCACGGCGCCCGCGCCATGGATGCGGAGTCGGCCGTACGAGGGGCGGACGTGATCGTGACCGCGACGAACGCGCTCGAGCCCATCCTCAAAGGGGCCTGGCTCAAGCGCGGCGCCCACGTTAACGCCGTGGGCTCGCCGCGCCCGACGTGGCGAGAGCTGGACGATGACGCTATGGCCAACCTGCTGGTGGTGGATTCCCGGGAGGCGGCCCTCAAGGAATCCGGAGATGTCATCCTGTCCAAGGCCAAGATCTACGCCGAGGCTGGGGAGATTTTCGACGGTTCGAAGACGCCCAGCGCCTCCGAGACGACGGTATTCAAATCTCTCGGCCTCGCGATCGAGGACGTCGCCGCCGCCCGGCTCGTCTACGAGGCGGCGCGGAAGTAAAGCGGGAACAATTTCAGCAGGAGGGCTCATCCACCATGCGCGGCGTCGTCTTTCTCGGAGAGCGGAAGCTCGAGCTTCAGGAATTCCCTGATCCCGTCCCGGGGCCCGGCGAGGTCGTCCTCGCCATCAAGGCCTCGGGCATGTGCGGCAGCGACCTGCACCCCTACCGCGCCGTCGGGAACGCCGCCGCCGCCCTGGGCCTGGGCGCGGGCGGGCCGGTCATCGCCGGTCATGAGCCCTGCGGCGTCGTGGCGGCCGTCGGCGCCGGCGTGGCGGCTGACTTCGCGCCCGTCGGCGCGCGCGTCATGAACCACCACTACAAGGGCTGCGGGCGCTGCAGGCACTGCCGCGTCGGCTGGTCTCAGCTCTGCCGGAGCGGCATCACCGTCTACGGCATGACGGGGCACGGCGGGCACGCGCCTTTCATGCAGGTGCCGGCCTTCACCCTGGTGCCGCTGCCCGACGAGCTGTCGTTCGAGGAGGGTGCGGCGATCTCCTGCGGCACCGGCACCGCCTACGGCGCGCTCAAGCGCATCGACGCCTCGGGGCGCGACACGCTGGCGGTGTTCGGCCAGGGACCGGTCGGGCTCTCGGCGACCATGCTGGGGCACGCGATGGGCGCCCGCGTCATCGCCGTGGACATCTCCGACGAGCGGCTCCAGCTCGCGAAGGAATTCGGGGCCGACGCGGTCGTCAACTCCAAGGACACGGACCCGGTCGCCGCCATCCACGACCTGACCCACGGCGAGGGCGCGGAGACGACCATGGACTGCACGGGCGTGGCCGACGCGCGCGTCGCCGCGGTGCGGAGCGCCGGCACCTGGGGGCGCGTCGCCCTCGTCGGCGAGGGCGGCACGACCACCTTCGACGTCAGCAAGCACCTGCTGCGCCGCCAGCTGACGATCCACGCCTCGTGGACCTTCAGCGCGATGGGCCAGGCCGAGTGCGCGCGCTTCATCGTGGACAAGCGCGTCCCCCTCAAGAAGCTCCTCACCCACCGCTTCCAGCTCGACGAAGCCGACGCCGCCTACCGCCTCTTCGACACCCAGACGACTGGCAAGGGAGTTTTCGTCTTCTAGCTCGAATACGGCGGGTGGGGGCGGGGGCAGCCTCCGCGGACCACACTGACTCGCGGGCGTGCTGCGATGTCTCGATGGCGCCACGAGACGTGCGTTTCAGGCTTCGAGAATCAGCGCAGAAGATATGGGTCCGCGGAGGCTGCCCCCGCCCCCACCCGCCTCCCCCTGTGGACTTTTGGAAATCCGGACAGACCGAACCAGATAGAGACCAAGTCCACATGTCGTCCTAATCGTTCATGCCGTGGCCGGAGAGGGGAGGGCGGGGCTGGGGGGCGCCCTCCCGGGACCCATATCTTCTGCGCTGATTCTCGAAGGCGAAAACCAAAATCTCGTGGCCCCGTCGAGACAACGCAAAGCGCCCGCGAGTCAGTGTGGTCCCGGGAGGGCGCCCCCCAGCTCCGCCCGGTGGACTACCTGACGCGCGAACCTAGCGGGTGGGCGCCTCGGGGGCGGCGCGGGCGTCGCGCTGGGCGTCGAAGGTGCCGACGAGGGGGACGCCCATGGGGCCGACGGGGATGTAGATCGTGGTGTGGTTGGGCGAGCCGACCATCGCCTTCTGCGCCTCGATGGCCTCGTGCTGGAGGTACTGGCTCGTCAGCCGCGTGTTGATGATCTCCATCGAGCGCGCGATGCCCTCGGCCTGGACGATGCGCTTCTGCTTCTCCTTCTCCTCGATGGCGATCTCCGTCTGCTTGCGCTCGAGCACCTGGGGCGTCGCCATCTTCGTCGCGACGGCGTTGGCGACCTCGTCGGGGTACTGGATGTTGCCGACGACCACGCTCGTGACCTGGAAGGCGTGTCCCGCGTCAGCTCGAGGACCCGCTTCGAGATGGCGTCGCCCACCAGACCGCGCCCTCGGTGACGTAGCCGACGTAGCCCGCGGGCGTCACGGGTTCGAGGAACACGAGCGCTCCGACGGCAATCGCGAGCGGCGCGGCCTTGAGCAAGCTCATGGGAAGCCTCCCTCCCGGGAACCCCGGGTTTCGGACCGCGACGTTGAATCGGGCCACCGGCTGCCTAGAGCCCGTGGATGGGGAAGATGTGCTCGCGGATCAGCCTGACCTGGCGCATGGCGTAGTCCTCGGCCCACTGCCGCGTGTCGGCGGGCAGCTCGAGGGGCGGGTCCCACAGCCGCATGCTCTTGAGCCCGTGGGCGGAGAGATCCTTGTGGCACGCGCGCGGGATCTCGGCCGGAAGCTCGACACCGTTCATGGCCGCCCAGGCCGCCGTCCAGGCTCGCGCGACGTTCGGCAGGTCGTAGCCGCCGCCGCCGAGCGCCACCACGCGCGGGGAGAGCGCCAGCAGCCGGGAGACGATCTTGGCGAAGCCCTGCACCGTCCACGCGAGATGGGTCAGCGGGTCGGTCCGGTGCGAGTCGATCCCGAGCTGGAGCACGACCACGTCGGGCTCGAAGGCGCGCAGGAGCGGCGGCACGACGGCCTCGAACGCGGGCTCGTAGACCGCGTCGTCGGTGTAGGGCTGGAGTGGCAGGTTGACCGAGAAGCCGACTCCCTCGCCCTCACCCATCTCCTCGACGAAGCCCGTGCCGGGAAACAGCCGGTCGCCGCGCTCGTGGCTCGAGATCGTCAGCACGCGCGGATCGGCGTAAAAGGCGAACTGGACGCCGTCGCCGTGGTGCGCGTCGATGTCCACGTAGGCGACCTTCCAGTCACGGCGGCGCAGCTCCATGATGGCCAGCACCGCGTCGTTGACGTAGCAGAAGCCCGAGGCGCGCTCGCGCATGGCGTGGTGCAAGCCGCCCGCGAAGTGGAAGGCCCGCGTCACCTCGTGGTCGAGGACGAGCCGCGAGGCCAGCACCGAGCCGCCGGCCGAAAGCGACGCCGCCTCCCAGAGCCCCGGGAAGATCGGGTTGTCGCCGGCGCCAAGCCCGTAGCGGGCGGCGTGGGGCACCCAGTCGCCCGCGCTGACGGCGCGCAGGATCTCGATGTACTCGCGGCTATGGAAGCGGGCGATGGTGTCGATGGAGGCCGGCTCCGGCGCCAGCGCCTCGAGGTTCGGTCCGGCCGTGAGCCGGTAGGCCTCCATGAGGCGGCACGTCAGCCCCAGGCGCTCCATGCGGAGCGGGTGCTCCGGGCCATAGTCGAACCGCCGCCATTGTTCGGAATGAACAAGCGCGGTCTTCACGGCTTCCCCCGCCGCCAGGCGCCGGACTTGCCGCCCGACTTCTCGAGGAGACAGAGCCCGGAGAGCACCACGCCCCGGTCCACGGCTTTGATCATGTCGTAGACCGTGAGCCCGGCCACGGCCGCGGCGGTGAGCGCTTCCATCTCGACACCGGTCTTGTCCACGGTGCGCACGCGGGCTTCGATGGTGACGGTCGATCGCTTGGGGTCGAGGGCGAACACGATGTCGCAGCCGGTGATGCGCAGCGGGTGGCAGAGCGGGATCAGGTCAGGCGTGCGCTTGGCGGCCATGATGCCGGCCGTGCGCGCCACGCCCAGCACGTCACCCTTGGCCATCTGCCCGGCGCGAATGGCGCCGAGCGTGGCCGGGCGCATTTTCACCACGATACGGGCCACCGCTTCCCTGGCCGTCTCCCTCTTCGGCGAGACGTCCACCATCCGGGCGTCGCCGGAGGGCGTCAGGTGGGAGAGGCCGCGCAAGCCCGGCGCCTCCCGTGACGACGGCATGGAGCGGTGGGCCGGGCCGCCCCGCGTCAGGCGTGCGCGGCGTCGCGCGCGTGGCGGATCATGGATTGCATCCGGTCCTTGCCCATGAGCTTGAGCTTCTTCAGCTCGCTCACTCGCCACTGCTGGTCTGCCGTGAGAAACCCGCGAACGATGAGATCCTTCAGCTCCTGATCGTATTTCGCGTGGTCTTCCTGGAGCTGGCGGAACTCGGGGTTCTCAGCGGTCAGGCGCTCGACTATCGGTTCGAGATCGGCCATGGGGACCTCCTGTGCGGTGAGGTTGCGGCCGTTACGCCTTCTTATACCCCCGCGCTCTTTTCACTGTCAAGGTCACTGTTAATGCTTCCCGCCTTCAAGAGATGCGGCGCCGTGGCTTTGAACTGGACGGTAACTTTGACCCCCTCGGCCAGGCCCAATTCCTCGACGGCACGCTGCGTCACGAGTGCCGCCAGCGGGAAGCCGCAGTCAACGAGGACGCGCACATGCAGCCCCACCGGGTTCAGGCGCGCGACGGTGCCCTTGAGACGGTTGGGGGGAAGCGTCGCGCCGGGGGGCGGTGAGCCCGTCTTGAGCGTGACGTCCTCGGCCCGGAGGCAGAGGCGCACCCGCTCGCCGGGCAAGGCGGCCTGCGCCACCTCCATGCTCTGGCCTCCGGCCTCGATGACCGAGACGCCGCCCTCGGAGGAGAGCACGCGGCACTCGATCATCGTCTCCACGCCGACGAAGCGCGCGACCGCCTCGGACACGGGAGACCGAAAGACCCGCGACGTCGTGTCGAGCTGGACCAGCCGCCCGTCGATCAGCACGCCGACCCGGTCGGCCAGGACCATGGCTTCCTCGTGGTCGTGGGTCACGAGGATGGTGGTGATGCGTTCTTCGCGGAGTATCCGGCCCAAGTCGCCGATGAGGGCCTCGCGCGTCGGCTGGTCGAGGGCCGAGAAGGGCTCGTCCAGCAGGAGAAGCTCGGGCTCGACCACGAGCGCCCGGGCAAGCGCCGCGCGCTGGGCCTCCCCGCCCGAGAGCGTGCGCGCCGGGCGAGGGGCCAGCGGGGCGATGGCGAAGCGCGCGAGCCAGCGGGCGACCCGCGTCTCGACCTGCCTGCGCGCGACGCCGCGGAAGCGCAGCCCCATGGCGACGTTGTCGAAGACCGTCGCGTCGGCCAGGAGCGGCTCCTGGAAGACGCTCGCCATCCGCCGTCTCACCGCCAGCGCCGACTCGGCGACGACCGGCTCCCCCTGGAAGCGGACGGTGCCGGCGGCGGGCGTCTCGAGGGCGCCGGCCACGCGGAGAAGGCTCGACTTGCCCGCGCCGTTGGGTCCGATGACCGCCAGCACTTCGCCCTGCGCCACCGCGAGATCCGGCATGGTGAGGACGGTGCGGCCGTCGCGGACGACGCGGATAGCCGAGAGCTCGACGACGCGAATCATTGGGAAAGAGGGGCCGACGGCAGGACGTGAATGGAGCCGCGGTGTATCGACAGCTGCCACCGCCGATCGTGAGCGATGTCGAGGATCTCGTAGACGAGGCGAGGTACCTCGATCTCGAGGTCGTACTCGCCCTGCGCCGGCTCGCCGGGGGAGTCGAGCCGAACGTAGAGCGTCCACGTCGTTCCGAAGTCGGCTTCGCCGACCACGCGTCCCTGCATCAGGTTCATGTGGTGCCCCGGGTCCGGCGTGGTGCGGTCCTTGCGGATCAGCCGCACGTACTCCGGCCGGATGAAGAAGGCGAGCGGGCTCTCGGGCGCGGGCAGGTAGGAGCGCGAGGGCGAATTGACGGCTTCGAGCAGCTGCCCGCGCCAGCGGAACTGGATGCGCTCGGGCGTGGCCTTGAGCACGGTGCCGTGCAGCACGTTGCGGATGCCGACGATGCCCGCCACGCGCTCCGAGGCCGGCTGCCAGAGCAGCTCGGCGCGGGGCGCCGCCTGGATGACGCGCCCGGCTTCGTAGACGACGATGCGGTCGCCGAGGCGATAGGCCTCGGTGAAGTCGTGGGTGACGAGGACGGCAGCGGTCCGCCACTCGGCCAGCACGGCCCGGAGGTCGTCGCGCAGTGCCTGGCGCAACGGCAGGTCGAGCGCCGAGAGCGGCTCGTCGAGGAGGATGAGCGCCGGGTCGGGGGCGAGCGCGCGGCCGAGGGCCACCCGCTGCTGCTGGCCTCCCGAGAGCTCGCGGGGCCGGCGCGAGGCCAGGTCCGCGAGCCCGAGCCGATCGAGCACCTCGCGCGTGCGCTCGCGGCGCGCCGGCGCGGCCAGGTGGCGAAGGCCGTAGGTGACATTGTCGCGGACGGAGAGATGCGGGAAGAGCGCGTAGCCCTGGAAGACATAGCCGAGCCGTCGGCGCTGGGTCGGCACGTCCACGCCCAGCGCGCTGTCGAAGAAGACAGTGCCGTTGACGACGATGCGTCCCGCGTCGGGGCGGACGAGCCCCGCCAGGCACTGGAGCGTGAGCGTCTTGCCCGCTCCCGACGGCCCGAAGAGCGTGACAACCTCGTCGTCCGCGTCCCAGGCGACATCGAGCGTGAAGCCCGGCAGCGCCTTCCTGACCTCGAGGATGAGCGCCACCTCAGAACCTCAACCGCGCGAGGCGTCCCAGGCCCATCAGGGTGAGCGCCACGGTCGCGACGGCGATCAGCGAGAGCGTATTGGCCTCGGCCATGCGGTTCGACTGCACGAGGTCGTAGATGGCGAGCGGCGTCGTCTGGGTCAGGCCGGGGATGCTGCCGGCGACCATGAGCGTGATGCCGAAGTCGCCGAGCGCGCGGCAGAAGGCGAGCACGGTGCCGGCCATGACGGCGCGCGAGGCGAGCGGCAGCGTGATGGACCAGAACACGCTCCACGGGGAGCGTCCGAGGGTGAGCGCTGCCTGCTCGAGCCGCCGGTCCACCGACTCGAAGCCGGCCTGGGCCGCCTTGATGAAGAGCGCGCTCGATCCCACCCATGCCGCGAGCACCGCCGCCCGCCAGGTGAAGGCGAGCTCGATCCCGGCCGCGTCGAGGACCCGCCCGACGGCGCCCTGGCGGCCGATCAGCACGAGAAGGTAGTAGCCGAGAACCGTGGGCGGCAGGACGAGAGGCAGGACCACGACGGCCTCCGCGAGGTCGCGGCCCGGGAAGCGCTTGAGCGCGAGCATCCAGGCCAGCGGCAGCCCTGTCGCCACGGTCAGAATGGTGGCTGTCACGGAGACCTTGAGAGAGAGCCAGAGCGGGAAGAAGTCCATGCGGCTCAGACGTCCCCGGGAAGGAGAAAGCCGTAGCGCTTCATGATGGGGCGGCCCTCGGGGCCGTTGACGAACTGGATGAAACCCGCGGCGAGGTCCGGCCGCGTGCTCCGCTTCACCACCGCCGCGACCTGGTTGAGCGGGGTGTAGAGCTTGGGATCGACGGGCACGTGCGCGATGCCGGGCACCCCGACCACGGACAGCGCGACGATGCCGGCCTCGACGGCGCCCGCCTCGATGAACTGGAGCGCGTGCCGGATGTTCTCGCCGTAGACGAGCTTCGGCTTGAGGCCCTCCCACATCGCCGCGCGCTCGAGCGCCTCCTGGGCGGCGCGGCCATACGGCGCATGCGCCGGATTGGCGATGGCGATCCGCCTGACCTCCGGCTTGAGGAGGTCCTGGAGACCTCTCACCGCGATCGGCGACTTCCTCGGGAAGGCGAGGACGATGCGCCCCTGGGCATAGAACGCGCGCGTCTCCGGAATGATCGCGCCGGCGGCCTTGAGACCGTCGATGAAGCTCTCGTTGGCGGCGAAGAAGACGTCGGCGGGCGCGCCGTGCTCGATCTGCTTGGCCAGGTTGCCGGTCGAGCCCATGACGAGCGTGACGCGCGCGCCCGCGGCCTTCTCGAAGAGCGGCTTGATCTCGCCAAAGGCCATCTGGAGATCCGCGGCGGCGAACACCGTCAGCGCCGGTTGGGCCGTCTCTCCCTGCGCAAGGCCGGCGGCGCCGAGGAGCAGCACGAGCGCGATCGGGCCGCGCAGTGTCATGTCAGCCGCGGGGTCGCTGCTGGATCCAGGTCAGCGCCCAGTTCACGAAGAACATGAGCAGGAGCAGGATGAGCGAGAGCGCGATGGCGACGTCGAAATTGCCCTTGCCGGTCTCGAGCACGGTCGCCGTGGTCAGGACGCGCGTCGAGCCCTTGATGTTGCCGCCAACCATGAGCGAGGCGCCCACCTCGGAGATGACGGCGCCGAAGCCCGCCATCACGGCCGCCAGCATGGGCAGCCGCGCTTCCTTCAGGAGCGTCCACACCATCTGTGAGCGCGAGGCGCCCAGGGCCAGGAGCTGGAGGCGGAACCGGTCGGGGATGTGCTGGACGGCCGCGAGCGTCAGCCCGATGACGATGGGTGCGGCGATGACGACCTGGGCCAGCACCATGGCCCACGGCGTGTAGAGCAGCTCGAGCGCGCCCAGGAGCCCGTTGCGCCAGAGCACGATGGTGACGAAGAGGCCGACCACCACGGGCGGCAGTCCCATGCCCGTGTTGACGAGGCTGATCACGACGCCGCGGCCCGGGAAGCGCGTCAGCGCCAGCGCCGTGCCGATGGGCACGCCCAGCGCCAGCGAGATCAGCGTGGCCGTCGCGGAGACCCTGAGCGACAGCCACGTCACGCGCCAGATCTCCGCATCGCCGCTCAGCAGCAGCCGCAGCGCCTCGACGATTCCCTGGCCGATCAGCTCCATGGCTAGCGGAAGTCAGCGTCGGTCTTGCCGGCGACGGGCACGAAGAGCGGCTGGCCGTACGTGTCCGCGCCGAAGGTCTTGATCACCGCCTGCGCTTCAGGCGAGAGGATGAAGTCGGCGAAGACCTTGCCACCCGCCGCGTTCACGCGCGGACCATTCGCCGGGTTGACCTCCATGACCGAGTAGAGGTTGAGGAGCGGCCGGTCCTTCTCCACGAGGATCGGCAGCGCGATGCGCTTCTGGAAGGCGAGCCAGGTGGCGCGGTCGGCCAGCGTGTAGGCCCGGCGGTCGTCGGCGATGCCGAGCGTCTGGCCCATGCCCTGGCCCGACTCGATGTACCAGGCGCCTCGCGGCTCGACGCCTGCCTGCTTCCACAGCGAGAGCTCAAGCGTATGCGTGCCCGACTTGTCGCCGCGCGAGACGAAGCGCGAGCGGGTCTCGGCGACCCGCTTCATCGCCTCGGGCGCCCGCGCGAGGCCCTTGATCCTCGCGGGATCGTCGGCGGGCCCGACGATGACGAAGTCGTTGTACATGACGAGGCGGCGGTTCACGAGCTTGCCGGCGTCGAGGTACGTCTTCTCCACCGACGGCGCGTGCGCCAGCGTCACGTCGGCTTCGCCGCGGGAGGCGAGCGCCAGCGCCTGGCCCGTGCCGACCGAGATGGTCTTGAGGGTCATGCCGGTCTTCCTCTCGAACATCGGCACGAGGACATCGAGCAGGCCCGAGTCCTGGGTGCTCGTGGTGGTCGACAGGATGACGGTCGAAGGCTCCGACCACGCCGCTCCCGGCAGCGCCAGCAGCAGGAGGGCGAGGACCAGCCGGCGCATGACCGCCACTAGCGCGTGAGGACGCGCCCGGCGGGGACGGCGTTGTAGCGCGGGCCGTCCACGACGAGCTGGCCGTTGACGACGACGTAGGGGATGCCGGCCGGATGCCGGTGCGGATCGGGAAAAGTCGCCTCGTCGCGCACCGTCTTGGGGTCGAAGAGCGCCAGGTCGGCGGCGAAGCCGGCTTTGACCAGGCCGCGATCCTTGAGGCGGAGCTTGCCGGCGGGCATGCCGGTCATCTTGTGCACGGCCGTCTCCCACGAGAAGAGCCGCTTCTCGCGGCAGTAGACGCCGAGCACGCGCGGGAAGGTCCCGTAGCTCCGCGGATGCGGCTTGCCGGGATGCGGCCCCGGCCCCGAGTGCAGCGACAGCGAGTCCGACCCGATCATGGTGTGGGGATCGGCGCTGGCGATTCCGACGTTCTCCTCGCTCTGGGAGAAGCCGACCATGCTGACTCCGGCGCGCTCGGACAGCACGAGGTCCATCATGGCGTGCGCGGGCTCGCGCCCGGTGAGCCGCGCGAGCTCGGCCAGGTTCTTGCCCGCGAGCTCGGGCCGCGAGCAGGTCGCGACCATCACCTCGTCCCACCCGTAGGAGCCCGAACCCGTGCCCCAGCGCTCGCCTCCGATCAGGCAGTCGGCGATGGCGCGCTCGCGCGCAGCCGGATCGGCAAGGCGCTCGAGGAGCCTGGCGGTTCCGCCGTCGTGCATCCAGGGCGGCAGGAGATTGTCCATCTTGGTGCTGCCCGCGGGGTAGGGATAGACGTCGCCCGTCACGTCTACGCCGCGGGCCCGGGCGTCCGAGATCATCCGGAGCGCGCGCTCCATCTTGCCCCAGTTCTCCCGCCCGGAGGCCTTGACGTGGGCGATCTGCACGGGCACGCCGCCCTGCTCGCCGATCCTGATCGCTTCCTCGTAGGCTTTCTCGAGCGTGCCCGCCTCGCCACGCACGTGCGAGAAGTAGAGCCCGCCGCGCGCGGCCATGCTCTTCGCGAGCGCGATCAGCTCCTCGGTCGAGCCGTAGACGCTGGGCGCGTACACGAGGCCTGTCGAGTAGCCCCAGGCGCCGGCGTCGAGCCCCTCGGCCAGCAGCCGCTCCATCTGCCGCTGCTCGTCGGCCGTCGCGGGCCGGTTGTCGCCGCCCACCGTCGCCAGGCGGAGCGCGCCGTGGCCGACGAACTGGACGACATTGACCGAGGTGCCGAGCCCGCGCAAGAAATCCAGGTACTCGCCGAAGCTCCGCCAGGTGGCGGGCGGCTTGTTGCCGACCCCGCCGATCCAGTCGCGCACGGCCTCTCTGCGGCCCGGGGCGATCGGCCCAGGCGAGAAGCCGCACATGCCGACCACTTCGGTGGTGACGCCCTGGCGCACCTTGGACTCGGCGCCGGGACACTTGTCGTAGAGAAGGTCGGAGTGCGAGTGGATGTCGATGAAGCCCGGCGCGACCATCAAGCCCTTGGCGTCAATGGTCCGCGCGGCTTCGCCATTGAGCGTGGGCCCGATGGCGGCGATCCGGTCGCCGTCGAGCGCCACGTCGGCGGCCACGCCCGGCGCGCCGCTGCCGTCCACTACGGTGCCGTTCTTGATGAGAAGTGACCAGGCCATGGCTAGGACGCGGCCTCCACGATCTTCACGGTTTTCAGCCGGACTGCGCCGGCCATGCTACTGGGTGGCTTCCACGATCTTCACCGACTTCATCTTGTCGCCCTTCCTGACGCCGTCCACGATGTTCATCCCCGAGACCACCTTGCCGAAAACGGTGTATTTGCCGTCGAGGAAGTGCGCCGGGGCGAGCGTGATGTAGAACTGACTGCCGGCGGAGTCGGGATCCGTGCTCCGCGCCATGGCGACCGCGCCGCGCACGTGCTGGTTCTTGTTGAACTCGGCCTTGATCTTGTAGCCGGGGCCGCCCGTGCCGTCGCCCTTGGGGTCGCCGCCCTGGATGACGAAGCCGGGCTCGATGCGGTGGAAGGTCAGCCCGTCGTAGAAGCCCTTCTTGGCGAGCGTGACGAAGTTCTCGACGGTCTTGGGCGCGTCATCGGGGAAGAACTCGATCTTGATGACGCCGCCCTTCTCCATGGTGATCTCGGCTGTCTGTGTCACGCGCGCGGGTCCTTTCTGGGTCTCTGCGGGTTTAGGCGTCTGGGCCCACGCGGCCTGGAGCACGGCGGGAGGCCCCGCGATCACAATGACGAGAGCGGCCAGCAGCAGTCGGATTTTCACGTCTGAGCTCCTCCTGGAGAGCGGGATAGGAAAGTCATTATGCCTCGCCGACGGGTCCGGGGCAAGGTCAACGCACTGCGCCATTCGAAAAATCCGTGCTACAGTGAGCACATGCAGGAGCGCAAGGATATCAGGAACGTCGCCATCATCGCGCACGTCGACCATGGGAAGACCACCCTCGTGGACGCCATGCTGTGGCAGTCGGGCATCTTCCGCGCCAACGAGCACGTGGCCGAGCGGGTCATGGACTCGATCGACCTCGAGCGCGAGAAGGGCATCACCATCATGGCGAAGAACACGTCCGTCCACTACAAGGACATCAAGATCAACATCGTGGACACGCCCGGCCACGCCGATTTCGGCGGAGAGGTCGAGCGGACGCTGACGCTGGTGGACGGCGTGCTGCTGCTGGTGGACGCGGCGGAAGGCCCCCTGCCTCAGACGCGCTTCGTGCTGAAGAAGGCGCTCGAGGCGGGGCTCACGCCCGTGGTCGTCATCAACAAGATCGACCGCCAGGACGCGCGCGCCGCGCAGGTCCTCGACGAGGTCTACGACCTCTTCATCGACCTCGAGGCGGCGGAGGACCAGCTCGACTTTCCCGTCCTCTACACGGACGCCCGCAAGGGCATCGCCAAGCTCAGGCTGGACGACGATTCCAAGACGCTCGCGCCGCTCTTCGAGACCCTCGTCAACACCATCCCGCCGCCGCGCTTCGACCCCGACATGGGCCTCCAGTTCCGCGCGACGTCCCTCGACTGGGACGACTACGTCGGCCGGCTGGTGATCGGCAGGATCGTCAACGGCAAGGTCCGCCAGTACGACCGGGTGGCCGTGGTCCACCGCGACGGCTCGACCGAGAGCGCCAAGGTCACCGTGCTCTACGGCTACGAGGGGCTCAAGCGCGTCGAAGTGGCCGAGGCCTCGGCCGGCGACCTCGTGGCGGTGGCGGGCACGGACAACGTCGAGATCGGCGAGACGCTGGCCGACGCCGAGAACCCCGTCGCCCTGCCCGTCATGCACATCGACGAGCCGACGGTCTCGATGCTCTTCTCGGCGAACGTCTCGCCCTTCTCGGGCCGGGAGGGCAGGTTCGTCACCTCGACCCAGCTGCGCGAGCGGTTGTGGAGGGAGCGGCGGACCAATGTCGGCATCCGCGTCGAGGAGACCGACTCGCCCGACACCTTTCGCGTGTCCGGCCGCGGGGAGCTGCAGCTCGCCATCCTGATCGAGATGATACGGCGCGAGGACTTCGAGCTGGAGGTGAGCAAGCCCCAGATCATCACAAAGGAAGACAACGGCCAGACGCTCGAGCCGATGGAGCACCTCGTGGTGGACATCCCCGAGGAGTTCATCGGCGCGGTGACGCAGAAGCTCGGGCCCCGCAAAGGCCAGATGACCAAGATGGTGAACCACGGCACGGGGCGCGTGCGTCTCGAGTACCGCCTGCCCTCGCGCGGTCTCATCGGCTACCGCTCCGAGTTCCTCACGGACACGCGCGGCACGGGGCTGCTGAACCACCTCTTCGACGGCTATGCCGAGTGGCAGGGCGACATCCCGCACCGGGCCAACGGCGCGCTCGTCTCCGACCGCTCGAACAGGACGACCGCGTACGCCATCGACCATCTCCAGCCGCGGGGGGTGCTCTTCGTCGGCCCGGGCGAGGCGGTCTACGAGGGGCAGATTGTCGGGGAGCACAACCGCGAGAGCGACCTCGACGTCAACATCACCAAGGAAAAGAAGCTGACCAACATGCGCGCGTCCACCTCGGACGAGGGCGTGCGGCTGACACCGCCCCACCTGATGAACCTCGAGCAGTCGCTCGAATGGATCCGCGAGGACGAGCTGCTCGAGATCACGCCCAAGTCGCTCCGCCTTCGCAAGAAGTCGCTCGGCGGCCGCCGGAGGTTCTAGGCTTCGAGGCCGAACGACCTGTGGACGGCCCACAGGTCCATGCCGTCCGTCTCGCCCACCTTCTCGAGAATCGTGATGTTGTCGAACCATGCGGTGAAGCGCCGCTCGCGCGGCTCGAGGAATTCCCAGACCTCGGCGAACCGGGGCCGGCAGCGCTCGGCGATCGTCATGTGGGGGCGCAGGTTCTCGCCGTCGAACTGGTCCCAGGACATCCATGGCAGCGCCCGCAACGTGGAGACGAGCGCCTGGAAGGCACGCCGCGCGGCGGCCGAGAGTGCCACGTCGACGAACACCACGTCCTCGAGGAAGTGGCCGAACCCGCCGACGGTGATGGGCGTCCGGCGATGCCTCCGAACGAAATCTTCGAGCAGCGCTTCCAGCTGTCCGATCGCTGGCTGTCCAATCTCCGGGGTCGTGAAGTGATACTTGAGGGTGAAGTGCGCGGGGATCGCCTGGCGCTGGGTGAAGCCGAGCCCGAAGCGCTCGGCGATGAGGTCGACCAGCTCCCGCTGATAGGCCTGGATCGGCGTCGGCAAGAGACAAGGCATGATGTAGCGCATCGGCTCAGGGCCCGCCGGGCGCTCGGGTCTCGAGCGCCAGCTCGAAGGCCTCCGGCCATTCGCCGTAGCCCAGGAGATCGCGCGCCGTCGCCCCCGGAGCCGCGGCCGCCGAGCTCAGCAGCGCGCGGTAGAGCCGGGGCACGGGGAGAAAGAGGGCTTGCTCGGCGCTCTCCGCCGACGCCAGCACGAGGCAGGGCTCGCTGTCGCGCACGTCGATGACCAGCCCACGATCCGCCGTCCACCCCACGTCCTGGCCGCCGAGCTTCGCCGCAACGCGCTCGCGGATCAGCCTGACTCGCTCCACCCGGCCGAGCCGATCGCCCAGCGAAGGGCCGGCGTAGCTCCAGCCCGCCCGATCGGTCGGCCGCGCGACCAGCGCCTCGCGCTCCTTCGACATCACGAAGATCCGCCCTCGGCGCTCCGGCTCGACGAAGGAGCCGAGCATGTCGGCGCGGTAGTCCGGGAGCGCCTCGAGCTGCACGCGGCAGAGCTCGATGCCGAAGGCGGGCGTCACGATCGAAGAGACGCGGATGGCGGGGCCATCGGCGGGGACGACCACGAGGGCGCCCTTGAAGAGACCCGGCTCGAGGGACGAGATGAAATCGGGCCCGGGCACGTAGAGGAGGTCGCGCCAGGGCGCTCCGAGCGCGGCGGCCAGCGCGTGCTCGGCGCGAGGCAGTACCAGGTGGATTTCTTGCGTCAGCGACCTCGGCTCTGGGAGCGGCTGCTACCGGAGCGCCCGCCGTGGCCTCCGCCGGGACGCCCGCCGGCGCGCCGGCCGCCCGGGCCGCCACGCCCGCCACCCGGTCTTCCGACCCGCGCGGCCATGCGCGCGCGCTTCTCGTCGGCGTAGCGCCGCCGCTCTTCACTGGTCGGCTTGATCTCGGGCAGGATCCAATCGTCCTCGGCCCACTGGACGGGGATCTTCTCGCCGATGAATTTCTCGATGGGCTCGATCTGGAGCGCCCCCGTCTCGTCCGCCAGGCTGATCGATTTGCCGGTGGCGCCAGCGCGCGCGGTCCGCCCGATCCGGTGAACGTAGTCCTCCGGGTCCTGGGGCATGTCCCAGTTGATGACGTGGGTCACGCCTTCGATGTGAAGCCCCCGCGAGGCGACGTCCGTCGCGACCAGAATGGGCAGCTCGCCGTTCTTGAAGTCGTTCAGGATCTTGAGCCGCTTCTTCTGCTCCACGTCGCCGGTGAGAGCCTTGGCCCGCCAGCCGTTGCGCGCCAGACGGTCCTCGAGGCGCCGCGCCTCTTCCCGCGTATTCGAGAACATGAGGATGCGGCTGCCGCCCTCGCGCTTGAGGAGGCCCAGGAGCAGGCCGAACTTCTCCTCGCGCGCCGCGTGATAGAGCACCTGGATGACGTTCTCGGCCGTCTTCTGGAGCGGCGTGACGGAGATCTGGGTCGGGTTGTTCATGAACTCCCAGGTCAGCTCCATCACGCGGAAAGACAGAGTCGCCGAGTAGAGGAAGGACTGACGTTTCTCTGGCTTGGGCAGCTTGCGCAGGATGAAGCGCAGGTCGGCGATGAACCCCATGTCGAACATGCGGTCCGCCTCGTCGATCACGAGCACTTCGACGCGCTGGGGCGACCAGATGTGCTGCTTGAGATAGTCGATGAGACGGCCGGGCGTGCCCACCAGGATGTCGCAGGCTAGGGTGAGGTCCTCGCGCTGCTTGTGGTAGTCGATGCCGCCGTAGACGGCGCGGATCCTGAGCCCCGTGTGGGCCCCCAGGAGCCTGGCATCAGCGTCGATCTGGACGACCAGCTCGCGGGTCGGCGCGATGATCAGCACGCGCGGCGCGGTCGGGCCGCTCTTGGCGGGCGCGGGATGGCGCAGGCAGCGCGTGAAGGCGGCGATCAGGAAGGCCGCCGTCTTGCCCGTGCCCGTCTGGGACTGGCCCGCGACGTCCTTGCCCTTGAGTGCCAACGGCAGCGTGCCTTCCTGGATCGGCGTCATCGCGACGAAGCCCGCGTCCTGGACGCCGCGCATCACCGGCTCGGGCAGGTCGAGGGCCTTGAAGTCCATTGAGCTCATTGGCGCGGCCTGGGGGCTCATGGCGTGGCCGGCGTCTCCGCGGGCGGCTCCGGAGCCGGTGCCTTCCGCTTCCTCACGGCCAGGCGCGCGCAGATGATGCCGATCTCGTAGAGGAGGCAGAGAGGGCCCGCCATCAGGAGCTGGTTGATCATGTCGGGCGTCGGAGTCAAGAACGCCGCGACGACAAAGTTGATGAGGATGGCGTACTTGCGGTTCTTCGAGAGGAACTGGGGCGTCACGACGCCGATCAGGCTCAGGATCGTGATCACCACCGGCAGCTCGAAGACGAGGCCGAAGGCCAGCGCGAACTTGATCACGAAGTCGGTGTACGAGGATACCGTGATCATCGCCTTCCAGCCCTTATCCTGGCCGAATGTGACGAGGAAGTTCGAGGCGTAGGGAATGATCACGAGCATCGCGAAGGCGCCGCCGGTCAGGAAGAGCACCGAGCCCACGATGATGAAGGGCGCGGCGTACTTCTTCTCGTGCTTGTGAAGCCCTGGGGAGACGAACTTCCAGACCTGGTAGAGGATGGCGGGCATGGCGATGAAGATCGCCAGCACCATGGCGACCTTCATCCAGGTCCAGAACGCCTCCGTGGGCGAGGTGAAGACGAGGTCGGTCTTGAGACCCACGAGCGGGCGCGAGATGAACTGCATGACCCGGTCCGTGATGAAGACCGCGATGACGAGACCGCCGCCCGCGGAGATCAGGCTCCACATGATGCGCGAGCGGAGCTCGCCCAGGTGCTCCATGAACGACATGCTGCCGAGGGCGCGCTGCTGCTTGGCGTCGGGCGGTGCCTGCTCGTCTGCCATCACCACTCCGTGAGGAAGTGCCGGAGCGCGCCCACGCCGCGCCCGAGGGCGAAGCCCTCGCGGATGGCGCGCGTCACGTAGGCCTTGGCGTCGCGCACGGCCTCGCCGACGGGCCGTCCCTGCGCGAGCCCCGCGGCGATGGCCGCCGAGAAGGTGCAGCCGGTGCCGTGGGTGTTGTCGGACTCGATGCGCGGAGCCTGGAACGCCGTGAACTCGCGGCCGTTGAAGAGGAGATCCACCGCGTCGCCCTTCAAGTGACCGCCCTTGACCAGCACGTGGCGCGGCCCCAGCTTGTGGATGCGGCGCGCGGCCTCTTCCATGTCGGCCCGGCTCGACACCGGCATGCCCGCCAGCGCCTCCGCCTCGGGCAGGTTGGGCGTCACGACGAGGGCCAGCGGCAGCAGGCTCGTCGTCATCGCGCGGACGCCGCCGGGCTCGAAGAGCGCGTCGCCGGACGTGGCGGCCATGACCGGATCGATCACCAGCCGCTCCACCGCATGCGCGCGCAAACCGGCCGCCACCGCTTCGACGATGGCCGCCGTGCCGAGCATGCCGCACTTGGCGGCGTCGGCGCCGAAATCGTCCAGGACGGACGAGAGCTGGCGGGCGACGAGCGCAGGCGGCAGACACTCGACGGCCTGGATTCCCAGGGAGTTCTGCGCCGTCACCGCGGTGATGACGGACATGCCGAAGACCCGGTACGCCGAGAAGGTCTTGAGATCCGCCTGCACGCCCGCGCCGCCGCCCGAATCCGAGCCGGCGATGGTCAGGGCTTTGGGGATGGACATGGACCCCTAGTATACGGGATGACGAGCGTGAATTCTCCCCTGACCGCGCGCGCGGCGAAGCCTTCCCGAAGCGCCTCCGGCGTGCCGCGGACGATCTCCTCGAACTGCTTGGTCAGCTCGCGGGCGGCGACGATCTCGACCTGGCCAAACACCTGGCCGATCGCCTCGAGCGTGGCGAGGATGCGGTGGGGCGACTCGTAGCAGACAATGGTCATCTCGAGATCGCGGAGGGCTTCGAGCCTGTGAACCCGCTTGCCCGGCTTGACGGGCAGGAAGCCCTCGAAGACGAAGGTGTCGGCGGGGATGCCCGCGGCCGAGAGCGCCGTCACCACGGCCGAGGGGCCGGGCACGGGCACCACGGGGATGCCGGACGCCCTCGCCTCTCGCACGAGCAGAAAGCCGGGATCCGAGATGCCCGGCGTGCCCGCGTCGGTGACGAGCGCCACCGACTTGCCCTCAACGAGCGTCTTGAGTATGGCCGGCCCCTTGACGAGCTTGTTGTGCTCGAAGTAGCTCGTGACGGGCACGTGGATGCCGAAGTGGGTGAGGAGCGTCCGCGTGCGGCGCGTGTCCTCGCAGGCCACGAGGCCGACCTCCTTCAGCACGCGGAGGGCCCGGAGCGTGATGTCCTCGAGATTGCCGATGGGCGTGGCGACGACGTAGAGCGTGCCGGGAATCATGGCGTCGCGCGCACGGTGACCGCGAACTCCATGATCATGGCCGCCAGCCCGCGAAGCGTCTCGTAAGGCTCGCCGCGGAGCGCTTGTCTCACGTGCTCCTCCTCGCCGACGACCAGGCGCAGCACCACCGCGCCCCCCGGCCCCGGTTCGTTCGGATCCCACTCCTGACGCGGCCAGTCCTCGAGCCAGGTTGGCGCGTCGAGCAGCCGCGCCACCAGCGCCATGTATGCCTCCCCGCCAATCTCCCCCGCGCGCTCCCAGCTCGGGGAGGCCGCCCGCGAGCCGGCGAGCGCCTCGACGCTCACGCGGCCGTTGCGCCCTACGAGCCTCACCACCTGGCGCTCGCCGGGCACGTCCCATGAAGGGCGCGTCTCGGCCAGCACGATGATCCGCGACTGGCGCGCCGCCGTCTCGAGCAACGCCTCCCGCGCCCGGGCGATGCGCCGTGCGATCGCGTCGCGGTCCACGGCCTCGGGCTCGACGGCGACGTACTGGCTGAGCCTCACATACGCCGCGAGCGGCCAGCCGGCCTCGGAGGCCGCCACGCCCCAGCGGCGCAGCGCCTCCGCGGGCAGCGCCGGGGCCGGCGGGCGCGCGGCCGCCTCGAAGCCGGCCAGCGCCTGCTCGAAGCGCCCGGCTTCGAAGCGCGCGTAGGCGCGCGCGAGGTCCCACTGGCGCTCGCGCTCACCGGGCTCCGGCACCTCGGCGCGTGCCGGGAGTGCCGCGAGCACGGAGACCGCGACGACGGAGAGAAACAGCGATGGACGGCGGGCTCTCATTCGACGATTATTCTGACATGGAATTGATGGTCCGTACCCTCAGCGAGGAGCCGGGGCTCAGGGAGCGCTTCAGCGAATATCACCGCCAGGCCTGGCCGCGCTTCGTCCACGAAGGCAACGGCGCGGGCCCGCTCTGGCCCACGATCTACACCGACTTCGCGGATTTTCAGTTCGGGCTCTGGGATGAGGCCGGTGCCCTGGTGGCCGTGGGGAATTCCATTCCCCTGATCTGCGATGGCACGAAGGCCGATGTCCCTCCCCGCATTCCGGAGATCCTGGAACGGGGCGTGGCCGTGAAGCGGGACAGCCGGCGGCCCACGGCGCTCTCGGCGCTTGCCGCCATCGTGGATCCCGCGCACCGGGGACATGGCTTGGCCCGGCGGGTCATCGAGACGATGGCCGCCATCGCCCGGCATCACGGCTTGAAGACACTCGTGGCGCCCGTGCGCCCCACGCTCAAGCAGCTCTACCCGCTCACGCCCATGGAGCGGTACATCACCTGGACGCGCGCCGGCGGCGCTTTCTTCGACCCGTGGCTCCAGGTGCACCAGCGGATGGGCGCCGAGATCCTCCTGGTGGCGCCCGAGGCCATGGTCGTCACGGACACCGTGGCCAAGTGGCAGGAGTGGACAGGGCTGCGCTTTCCCGAGAGCGGCCCGTACGTGGTGCCGGGCGCGTTCCAGCCGGTGAAGATCGACGTCAGGCGGGATATCGGTCGCTACGAGGAAGCCAACGTGTGGATGCGGCACCCTGACACCGCCCCTCACCCCCGCCCCTCAACCTACCCTCTCCCCTGAGGGGAGAGGGGGAACCTAAGGGGGCGTCAGGCGGACTGCTCTTTCGGCTCCGAGATCAGGATCGGGCGCTCCCGGCTCACGATCACTTCGCGCGTGATGATGCACTCCTTGAGCCCCGGCATGGACGGCAGCTCGTACATCACCTCGAGCATGACCTCCTCCAGCACGGCCCGGAGCCCCCGCGCGCCCGTGCCGCGCTTCATGGCCTCGCGGGCCACCGCGGCGACGGCGTCGTCGGTGAACTTGAGCCGCACCTTCTCGAGGTCGAAGTACTTCTGGTACTGCTTGATGATGGCGTTCTTGGGCTCTCGCAGGATCCGCACGAGCGCCCCTTCGTCCAGGTCGTGGAGCGTCGCCACCACCGGCAGGCGCCCCACGAACTCGGGGATGAGGCCGTACTTGAGCATGTCCTCGGGCTGCACCATGGCCAGGAGCTCGCCCACCCGCCGGTCATCCCGGCTCTTGATCTCGGCGCCGAAACCCATGCCTGTCTTGCCCACGCGATTCTCGACCATCTTGTCGAGCCCGACGAACGCCCCGCCGCAGATGAAAAGCACGTTGGAGGTGTCGACCTGGATGAACTCCTGATGCGGGTGCTTCCGCCCGCCCTGGGGCGGCACGTTGGCGATCGTGCCCTCGAGGATCTTCAGGAGCGCCTGCTGGACGCCCTCGCCCGAGACGTCGCGGGTGATGGACGGGTTCTCGCTCTTGCGCGCGATCTTGTCGATCTCGTCGATGTACACGATGCCCCGCTGCGCCCGCTCGACGTCGTAGTCCGCCGCCTGCAGCAGCCTCAGGATGATGTTCTCCACGTCCTCGCCGACATAGCCCGCTTCGGTCAGCGTGGTCGCGTCGGCGATGGTGAAGGGCACGTGGAGCATCTTGGCGAGAGTCTGCGCGAGCAGCGTCTTGCCGGAGCCGGTCGGGCCGATCAGCAGGATATTGGCCTTCTGGAGCTCGACCTCGCCGGCTTCGCCGCCGGCTTCGATGCGCTTGTAGTGGTTGTGGACGGCGACAGCGAGGATCTTCTTGGCCCGCTCCTGCCCGACCACGTACTGGTCGAGCACGTTCTTGATCTCGGCGGGCTTGGGGAGGCCGCGCAGCTCCTTACTCTTCTCCTCCTCCCACTCCTCCGCGATGATGTCGTTGCAGAGCTCGATGCATTCGTCGCAGATGTAGACCGTGGGCCCCGCGATGAGCTTGCGCACGTCGTTCTGGCTCTTGCCGCAGAACGAGCACTTCAGCGTCCCTCCGCCCTCGCGCGAGCGTGCCGCCATGCCGCGAGCCGCCTATCGACCCGCCATTGCCGGCACGTCGGGCACCGGTCTCGGCGTGGGCTTGGAGGAGATGACCTCGTCCACGATCTTGTACTCCTTGGCCTGGTCGGCCGTCATGAAGAAGTCGCGGTCCGTGTCCCGCTGGATCTTCTCGATGGTCTGTCCCGTATGGTGGAGCAGGATGCGGTTCAGCTCTTCCCGCATCCTCAGGATTTCCCTGGCCTGGATGTCGATGTCCGTCGCCTGCCCCTGGACTCCCCCAAGCGGCTGGTGGATCATGATCCGCGCGTGCGGCAGCGCGAATCGCTTGTTCTTGGCGCCGGCCGCCAGCAGGAGCGCCCCCATCGAGGCCGCCTGCCCCATGCAGATGGTGCTCACGTCAGGCTTGATGTACTGCATGGTGTCGTAGATCGCCATGCCCGCCGTCACCGACCCACCCGGCGAGTTGATGTACAGCGCGATGTCCTTGTCCGGGTCCTCGGCTTCGAGGAAGAGCATCTGCGCGATCACGAGGTTCGCGATCTCGTCCTCGATGTAGGTCGGCAGGAATATGATCCGCTCCTTGAGCAGGCGCGAGAAGATGTCGAACGCCCGCTCGCCGCGGGGCGTCTGCTCCACCACCATTGGAACCAAACCCATTGGACGTCTCCTGGTTGCCATGTGCCCAGTGTACCCTAGGCCACCACGGTTGACTTCGAGATCAGAAACTCGAGCGTCCGGGTCTCGCGGAGCGAGTGCCGCAGCCCGTCCAGGTCGCCGCTGTCCTGCATCATCCGCCTGACTGCCGGGACGGGCCGGTTGTTGGCCACGGCGATCTTTTCGAGCTCGGCGTCGATGTCGGCGTCCGTCGGGACGAGGCCCTCCTTCTCGGCGATGGCCTCCAGCACGAGCGACCGGCGCACGGCCTTCTCCGCCCCGGGCTTGAGCTCTTCCAGCAGCTTGCCATAGTCCCAGGGCAGCTTGTCGGGGTCCATGCCCTGGCGCCTGACCCGCTCGCGCGTGTGCTCGATGAGGTGGCCCACCTGGCGCAGCACCAGCGCCTCGGGCACCTCGACGGGATGCCCCGCCAGGACGGCCTCCATGACGGCATCCTCGAGCGCCCGCCGGTTCTCCGTCTCTCGCCGCGCCTGGAGCCCCTTGCTGATCTCCGCCCGGAGAGCTGCCAAGGTGTCGAACTGGCCCACGGTCTTGGCCAGCTCGTCGTCGAGGGCGGGAAGCGCCTTCTCCTTGACCTCGGTGACCTTGACCTTGGCCTCGCCCGCCTTGCCGCGGAGCGTCTCGTTCCGATGGTCGTCGGGGAAGCGGATGCGCACGGTGCGCTCGCCGCCCGCGGTGAGGCCGATCACCGCCTCTTCGACTTCGGGCATGACCGAGCCCGAGCCGACGAGGAAGCCGTAGCCCGTCTCGGTCCGCGCGTCCTTGCCCTCGGGCGTCAGCGTGTAGTCCATGATCACCAGGTCGTGGAGGTCCGCCGGGCGCTCCACGGTGCGGAACTCGGCGTGCTGCTCCCGCAGGTTCTCGAGCGCCTCGTCCACCTCGCGCTCTTCGAAAGGCTTGGGCGCGTGCTGGATCGTGAGCCCCGTGTACTGGCCGAGCTCGATGGCGGGCTTGACCTCCACCAGCGCCTCGAACTTGAGCGCCGCGCCCTCCTGGAGCATCACTTCCTTGAGATCGGGCTCCTCGATGGGGCGGAGCTTGGTCTCCTGGAGCGCCTGGCGGTAGACGTCGGGGATCAGGTGGCGGGCGACATCCTCGCGGATGTCATCGGCGAAGTGCAGCTTGATCATGCCCGGCGGCACCTTGCCCTTGCGAAAGCCGGGCAGCCGCGCCTCCTTCTGGACGCGCTTGAAGGCCTTGTCCCACGCGTCCTGGACGACCTCCGGAACTTCTTCCACCTGGAGGCGGCGCTTGCATGCGCCGATCTCTTCAACGGCAACTTTCATTCCCGCTCCTGGGTCGAAAGGCTGGTGCGAGAGGGGGGAGTCGAACCCCCACGGGTCTAACCCTCTGGATCCTAAGTCCAGCGCGTCTGCCAGTTCCGCCACTCTCGCGGATGTAGCGGGAAGGATAACACAAAGCCCCCTGTTGGTCGCCAGGGCCAGCGGGATGACTGCCGGGGTCGGTAACCGGTCGGGGCTGGTGGTGCCCTCCCGGGACCACACTGAGTCGCCAGGCCGCCGATAAGGGCCCAGCTGCGCCATTTAGCTGAGTACTTTGGGGCGCCCTCGGCCGCAGGTTCAACGTACGGCAAGTACGCCTCACCTGCGGCCATTGGGCGCCGCCTCGCATCTGGACCCTTCTCGCCGCCCTGGCCCGTCGACCGGCCGGGGAGGCGGGTGGGGGCGGGGGCAGCCTCCGCGGACCCATATCTTCTGCGGAGGTTCTCGAAGCCGACAACCCGCATCTCGTGGCGGCGTAGAGAGCGGACAGCGGGCTGCGAGTCAGTGTGGTCCGCGGAGGCTGCCCCGCCCCCACCCGCCGTGAACAGCTAGGGGCGGGCGAGAGCGGTCCGAGGGACGGGGGTCCAGGCGATGAGCGAATCGAGCCAGGCGATGTCGCGCGCGGCGAAGGGTGGCGCGTGGAGATCGCGGGGCTGGAGCCAGCGTTGGACGTAGAGGGCCCCCACCAAGAGCTTGCGGAAGTCCTGCGAGCGGTCGCGGAGCGTCTGGCCTTCGCCAAGGAGCAGCGACGCGGCCAGCAGGTGGTAGAGGAGGTCGGCCGCGGGCTTGGCCTCGAGCTCCAACTCCTCACGGGAAAGCGCCGGCCAGCCGTCGATGCGACGCTTGAGCGCCTCGACTGCCTGCACGACCACGTCTGCCCAAGGCTTGGCCGCCGGCTCCGTCACGTGCTGGAGGCGGGCGCCGATGTACGCGAAGAGGGCCTCGTGACATTGCTCGCGCATGATGGCGCGCGTGACGTCGAGGGCGACCACCGGGGTCGCGCCCTCCCAGATGGCGCCCAGGTAGCTGTCGCGCACCAGCCGCGCGTTGACCCACTCCTCGATGTAGCCGTTGCCGCCGCGCACGTTCATGGCCTCGCTCGCCACCGCGCGCGCCCGCGCCGTGATCCAGCACTTGGCGACCGGCGTCCAGATGCGGAAGAGCTTGCGGTCCTCGGCCGAGCCGCCGTCCCAGCGGTCGAATACCGCCGCGGCGTTGAAGACGACCGAGGCCGCGGCCTCGACGTCGAGCAGCATCTCCATCAGGCTGGCCCGAAGCAGGGGCAGCGCGATGAGCGGCCCGCCGAACGCCGCGCGGCCGCTCGCGTGGACGACCGACTCGAGCAACGCCCGTCTCATGATCCCCGCGGCGCGCATCGCGTTCGAGAGCCGGGAGAGGTTGACCATCTCCATCATCTGCTTGAAGCCGCGGCCGATGTCGCCCACCACGTGCGCCACCGCGCCCTGGTACGTCACCTCGCCCGAGGCCATGGAGCGCGAGCCCAACTTGTCCTTGAGCCGGTTGATGACCCAGCCGTTCTTGGTGCCGTCGGGCAGGCGCCTGGGGACGAGGAACATGCCGAGCCCGCGTGTGCCGGCGGAAGCGCCCTCGGGCCGGGCCAGGGTCAGCGCGACGTCCGCGTTGGCATTGGAGCAGAACCACTTGTCGCCCCAGAGCCGCCAGATGCCGTCCGCACCTCGTCGCGCCGCCGTGGTGGCCGCGCCCACGTCGGAGCCGCCCGTCTTCTCCGTCATCCACTGAGTGCCTTGGAGTAGCATCGCGAACTCGGTCGTGGTGAGCCGTGGGATCCAGGCCGCCTTGAGCTCGTCGCTCCCGTAGTGCTTCAGCATCCGCGCTGTCGAGTCCGTCATGTTGACGGGGCAGAGCAGGCCGAACTCGGATTGGGCGAAGAGGTAGGAGAGCGCGTACTTGACCATCTGGGGCACGCGGCCGGGCCAGCCGAGCACGCCGTCCCGGTGCGATAGCGCGGCGAGACCGAAGCGCTCAAAGGCGAGCTTCTCCATCGCCCGGTACGCCGGGTGGAAGACGACCTCGTCCACGCGCCCGCCGGCCTGGTCGAAGGCGCGGAGCACCGGCGGGTTCTTGTCCGCCAGCGCCGCCAGCTCGTCCAGCTCGCCCCCGGCGACTTCGCCCATCTCGACGAGGTGCGGCCGCGCGCGCTCGAAGGTCGCCGTACCCATCACCGACTCGCAGAGGAACTGGAGGTTCCTGTCCTCCAGGAAGAAGTTCATTCCCCGCGTCGTCGGCATCCCGTCCTGCATCGCCTGCGCGCCCTTGCTGGTCACGCTCATCGCGGCTTTCCTCCTGATCCCTGCTTATCTCAACTCGGACCGGCGCTGTCAACCCGCATTGCCTTCCCCGCGGCGCGCGACTAGGATAGGCGGCGCCCGCAACCAAGCGGGCCGGAAGGGGAGCCGCATGACAGACGAAGAGAAGCGGATAAGGAGCTACCTGGAGGCGCAGGGGGCGAAGCTCTCGCCCGCCGCCATCATCGAGAAGGTGCGGGCGGCGATGACCGACCTCGGGGCGGCGGCGCAGGCGGTGCCCGCCGCGCGCTTCACCGAGCGCCCGGCCGCCGGTGAGTGGAGCGCCAACGAGGTGCTGGGACACGTCGTCGCCGCGGGCGCGTACTTCGGCGGAGGCATCGCCAGCGCGCTCGACGGGGCACCGCCACCGCCGCCGATGAAGGACCAGGGTGCCGTCGGCGCGCCGGTGCGCAGCGCGGGCGAGTGGTCGGAGCTCCTGGCCCGCGATCGCGAAGCTCTCTTCGCGCGGGTGCTGAGAGCCGATCCCCTCGTCAACCTCGAGCGCCCCATCGAGCACGGGATGTTCGGCACGCTCAACTGGCGGGAGACCCTGCTCTTCATGCGCCTGCACGACCTGGACCACGTCCGCCAGCTCCAGAAGATCGCCGCCGCGCTGACCGCGTCCCGCAGCGCCTGATGCGCGTTTCCATCTCGCTCAGGCTCGCCAACGACGATTGGGAGCAGGCGGGCGCCTACGTGGTGGAGGCCGAGCGGCTCGGCGTGGATTGTCTCTGGTCGGCGGAGGCGTGGGGACACGACGCGGCGACTCCGCTCGCCTTCATGGCCGCGCGCACCTCCCGCATCCGCCTCGGCACGGGGATCATGCAGGCGGGCACGCGCACGCCCGCGCTCCTCGCGATGACGGCCATGAGCCTCAACGCGATGTCCGGCGGGCGGTTCATCCTCGGGCTCGGCGTGAGCGGGCCGCAGGTCATCGAGGGGTGGCACGGCATCCGCTTCGAGCGCCCCGTGCAGCGCATGCGCGAGACCGTCGAGATCGTGCGACGCGCGGTACGCGGCGAGCGCCTCGCCTATAAGGGCAAGATCTACGAGCTGCCGCTGCCGGGCGGCGAGGGCAAGGCGCTCCGGTCGGCGGCCAAGCCCCAGCCGGACATACCGATCTATCTCGCCACGCTGTCACCGAGAAGCCTCGAGATGACGGGAGAGATCGCCGATGGCTGGCTCGGCACCTCCTTCATGCCCGAGCACGCGCGCGTCTTCCTCGATCACCTGGAGGCGGGCGCCGTCCGCGCTGGGCGCTCCCTCGCCCAGCTCGACCTCCAGGCGGGCGGCGTCGTCGCCTTCTCCGACGACGTCGAGCGGCTGATCCCGCCGCGCAAGCCGGGTCTCGCCTTCTCGCTCGGGGCCATGGGCTCGCGCCGGCACAATTTCTACAACGACGCGTTCAAGCGGGCGGGCTACGAGGACGTGGCCGTCGAGGTCCAGCGCCTCTGGCTGGACAATCGGAGGGACGAGGCGGTCGCGCGCGTGCCCGACGAGCTCGTGCTCAAGACCAACCTCCTCGGGACGGAGGCGATGGTGCGCAAGCGCCTCGAGGCCTACCGCCAGGCCGGCATCACCACGCTGCGCGTCGAGCCCGCCGGCGAGTCGCTCGACGCGCAGCTCGTCACGCTCGGGCGCCTGCTCGACCTCGTCCGCGCTCTCTAGCGGGCGCCGAGAAAGGCCCATGTGCACGGTCGGCTCGGTCGCTCTTGGCGCGACGTCCCGCTACTGGACGTGGGCACTGCTCATGCGCCGAGCGTTGGACAACCCAGGGCAAGGTGGTGGGCCCGATGTGCGACCTGCGCACCGGCAGCGTCAAGCTGACCGCGTGAGGCCGCGCCGCGGCGGGCTACTGGGCGCGGCCTGCCACGGGCCGGTACGCCACGTCACCGGACAGAAGCGCGTAGCGTGGCGCCATGGGGGATGCCGCCCAGCCGGTCGCCACCATATGCACGCAGCCCTTCGCGCATGTGACGGCCCGCTCGTTCTTGAACCGAGAGCAGGTCACGACATCCGACGGCTGCTCGGAGCCGGGCAGCGTGAGAAACCCCGCCGTGACCCCGCGCCCGGAGAACGGACAATGAAACGCCGCCCTCCCGACGCTCGGCGAGCCGTAAGACACCCACCCCGCGCACCCCAGCAGGAATACGGAACCTACCGCCAGAGCCACCGGAACCACCAGGATCAGCACGACCAACGCAGCGACCAACGAGCCAATCCATTCCATGGGCCTTTCCTCCCGTCCGCCGCGATCAACCTCTCTGACAAAAGGGTCCTCCTCCACGTCCAGAATCTCAATGGTGCGAACAGCCCATTTCCCTGGGCCATATGGTCGAGCGCTGCCCAAAGCCGGTCATGAAAGCTGCCCCTCCCGAGTCTCCCGGCAAGACGCCCGGGCTCCACCGGAGCCTCGGTCTCGGCGAGGTGACGGCCAGTGGTGTCGGCATCATCATCGGCGCCGGTATCTACGTGCTGCTTGGCGCCGCGACGGCGCACGCCGGTGCCACGGTGTGGCTGGCCTTCGTCCTCGCGGCTGTGCTGAGCGCCCTGACCGGGCTCAGCTACGCCGAGCTCGCCTCGATGTACCCCAGCGCGGCCGCGGAGTACGAATACACCCGCCAGGCGCTGCCGGAATGGATCGCGTTCGTCGTCGGCTGGGTCATGGTCGCGGGACTGGTCGTGGCTGCCGCGACGTCTCACTCGGCTTCGCGCGCTACGCGGGATATTTCTTCGACCTCGGCATCCGTCCGGCGGCGCTCGCACTCATCGCGGGACTGGCCCTCCTCGCGATGATCGGCATCAAGCAGTCCGCGCGGGTGACGGTGGTGCTAAGCGCCGTCCAGGTCGGGGGCCTGGTGATCGTGATCGTGATCGGCGCGCCCCACGTCGGCGATGTGAATCTCCTCACCGGGCCCGGTCCCGGCGGACTGCTGAGCGGCGCGGCGCTCGTGTTTTTCGCGTTCATCGGCTTCGACGAGGTCATCACGCTGGCCGAAGAGACGCGCGACCCGACCCGGACGGTGCCCAGGGCGCTGCTGCTCGCCCTGGGCATCTCGACCGTGCTGTATATCGCCGTGGCGATGGCCGCGGTGAGCGTGCTCGGAGCCGGCGCTCTCGGCGCCTCTCAACGCCCCCTCACGGATGTGATGGCCCACGCCCTGGGGAGCCGAAGCGCCGCCCTCGTCTCGGCGATCGCCGTGCTCTCGACCGCGAATACGACCCTGCTCGCCTTGACGGCGGCGTCGCGCCTCCTCTACGGCATGGCCATCGGCCGGGCGCTGCCGGGATGGCTAGGCGCCGTCCACCCGACGACGCGCACGCCGATCCGCGCCATCGCGGTCGCAGCGGTCGTGGCGTCGCTGTTCGCGTTGATCGGCGATCTCACGTTGGTCGCCGCCGTCACGGACTTCGCGGTCTATGTCGTGTTCCTCGCGGTGAACGCGGCTGTGATTCTCCTCCGTTGGACCAAGCCGGGCTTATCCCGGCCATTCGCCGTCCCGTGGAGCGTGCGCGGGACCCCGATTCTGCCGGTCCTCGGTCTCGTCTCGGTGCTCGTGATGCTGATCCAGCTGGAGGCCCGGGCGGTCTGGGTGGGCCTCGCGGTATGCGCGGTCGGCGTGATTGCGGCGTTCCTGCTGCGATCCGGGAGACGCTCAGCGGCCGCGTGAGGGCACACCAGCCCATGGGGCAAGAGCAAGAGCTGTGTCGTCGACCCCGGAGGATCTTACGTGCCGGGGGCCACTGGCTGGGTCAGGCCAAGGACCGTGCAACACCGTGAACGCCGGGGGGCGAGACAGGCCTCGTTCCGTTCTTCTTGACGTTGCCGCGCACGCCTTCCTCGGGTCCGTGAGAGTGATCCATCAGCGAGAAGACCGGCGCGGGCGCATCGACGGCGGTCAAGGTCGTCTCCAGCTCGGCCTCTTCCTGAGTCACGCGGAGGATTTCGTCCACCGTCGTGATCCCCGCGCACACTTTCGCCCATCCATCCTCACGCAGCGTGACCATGCCCCTGGCCACGGCGTAGCGACGGAGCTCGCCGGCCGGGGCTTTCGTCATGATGAGGCGCCGGAGCCCCTCGTCGACCGTGAACAGCTCGTAGATGCCCGTGCGTCCTCGGTATCCAGTCCCCCGGCACGCGGTGCAGCCCTTGCCGTGGTAGAGCTGCACCGAGGGCGGCTCGGCGATGCCGATGCCCAGGAGATCGGCGGGACCTGGATCATGAGGGGCGACGCAGTGAGGGCAGATCTGCCGCACCAGCCGCTGGGCCAACACGCCGTCCAGCACGGAGGCGAGGAGGTAGGATTCGGCGCCCATGTCCTGCAGCCGGGTGACGGCGCTCGGGGCGTCGTTGGTGTGGAGCGTGGAGAGGACGAGGTGGCCCGTCAGCGCCGCCTGGATGGCGATCTCAGCCGTTTCGAGGTCGCGGATCTCGCCGACCATGATGACGTCCGGGTCCTGGCGGACGATGTGGCGGAGGCCCGTCGCGAACGAGAGCCCGATCTTTGGCCGGACCGGGATCTGGTTAACCCCCTCCAGCTGATACTCGACGGGGTCCTCCACCGTGATGATCTTCTTCTCGGGCGCGTTGATCTTGTCCAGGCCGGCGTAGAGGGTCGTCGTCTTGCCCGAGCCGGTCGGACCAGTGACGAGGAGGATGCCGTGGGGTCGCAGGATCAGTCTGCTGAAGACCTGAGCCGTGGCTGGAGCAAACCCCAGCCGGTCGAAGGGGACGAAGGCGGATGAGCGGTCGAGCAGGCGCATCACGATCGACTCGCCGTGGATGGTCGGGATGGTGGAGACCCGGATGTCTACGCGCCGTTCCCCGGCGATGACGCGGATTCGGCCGTCCTGGGGAAGGCGGCGCTCGGCGATGTTCATCTCCGCCATGAGCTTGACGCGCGAGGTGAGCGCCGGCTGGAGCCGGCGCGGCGGGGACTCCTGATCGTAGAGGAGCCCGTCGACGCGGTACCGGACGCGGAGCGTGTCCTCGAACGGCTCGATGTGTATGTCCGAGGCCTCGGCCGTGATGGCTTCCTCGATAAGAAGGTTGACCAGGCGGACCACGGGAGCCTCGGAGGCCATGTTCCGCAGGAGGGTGACGTCGTCCGGCCCTTCGCCATTCCCCTCGGCGCCCCCGATGGTGTCCACGATCTTCCGGAGCGGGCTCGAGGCGTCCTTCCCGTAGGTGCGCTCGATGGCCTCGAGAATCGCGCTCGGGGTGGCGACGCAAAGCTTGACCTGGAGCCCGAAGGTTTGGCGCAGGTCGTCCAGCACGAGCGGGTTGGTGGGATCCGCGGTGGCCAGGGTGACCGTCGATCCCTCGACGGCCAAGGGACAGATGGTGTACTGGCGAAGGTACTGCGGTGACAGGTTCTTCACGATCGGCAGCGCGGATGGAATCTCCTCGCGAAACAGGAACGGCAGTTCCAACTGCAGCGCGAGCGCCGCCAGGACATCGTGCCGGCTCACGGCGCCCATGGCGATGAGGGCCTCACCGATCCGCTCCGCGGTCTTCTGAGAGCGGGCGAGTGCGGCCTCGAGGGCCTCGTCGGAGATGGTGCCCGCCTTCAGCAGGATCTCCCCGAGCCGGCGACGTGTCGTGCGAGGTGGCATACCGTCACTTACGCAAGGGGGAGGCCAAGCGCGCACCCGGTCCGACTCGGGTGACCTCGAGGGCTCGCTAGGCGCTGAACCGCCCGAACCTCAATACAATGAGGCAGTTGCGTGACTTACAAGGCTGCCGGCGCTCGACCCTCCATCTGCCAGCACCGAATGGGACTCGCGCTGTAAAGAATGCGAACAGTCATGACGTCATGGAGCTAACAGCTGACACTGGCGAGGCCACGGCGCGGGAACCGGTCGTGAACGGTGTATGGCTTCCCCTCCATCCGGCCGCTTCGCTTTGACCACGCCCACGTGCTTTGGCAGGATCCACGCACGGATGGCAGGAGCCGAGGGCGACGGGCGACGCGGCGAGGAGGAACGTGGCGATCACCTACGACGACATCATCGTAGGCGCCGGCTCATCCGGCGCCGTGCTGGCGGCACGGCTGTCGGAAGATCCGGCGCGCCGCGTCCTGCTGCTCGAGGCCGGGCCGGACTATCCCACCGTCGAGACGACGCCTCACGATCTTCGTGACAGCACCTGGATATCGGTCGTTCAGCACGATTGGGGCTTCAAGGCCGACGCCATGAAGGGCCGGGAGATCGAGTTCCCTCGGGGCAAGGTCACGCGAGGCTCGTCGGCGGTGAACGCCACCATCGCGCTTCGCGGGGTGCCCGCGGACTACGACGAGTGGGCGAGCCTGGGGAATTCCGACTGGGCATGGGCCAAGGTGCTGCCGTATTTCCGCAGGCTCGAGGACGATCAGGACGAGAGCGGTCCACTGCACGGCCGCGGCGGGCCAATTCCGGTGCGCCGCTGGAAGCCCGCGGAGTTCGTTCCCCTCCAGCAGGCCTACTTCGATGCCGGGCAGGCCCTCGGCTTCGCGACGGTGACGGATCACAATCACCCGGAAACGACCGGCATCGGGCCGTGGCCGGGCGGTCGGCGTAGAGCTTGCGAGCGGAGGAGCCGGCGATGTCGTCCGGGGCCGGCGCATTACTCTTTCGGCAGGGGCAATTGCCTCGCCGGCCATCCTGCTTCGCTCGGGAATCGGACCACGGGCCGAGCTGGAGGCGCTCGGGATCGTGTCCACGGTAGATCTCCCCGGCGTCGGCGCCAACCTGATCGACCACCCCCTGAGCAGCGTCGCGCTTGTGCCCAAGCCCGGGGTCTGTGACAAGACCCAGCCCGTCGTGCAGGTCGGCGTCCGCCACACCACACCGGGCTCCGCGGAGTGGAACGATATGCAGCTCTTCATGATCAGCCAGGCCGATCTCACCGAGATCCCCGCCCTCATGGCGATTGTTGGCGCGCCGATGGTGTTCGCGGTGGCGGTTGCGCTGCAGCGGCCGCGCTCGCGGGGACGACTCTTATTGACGAGCCCCGATCCACGCACCCAGCCGCGCATCGAGCTGAACTATCTCGATCATCCCGAAGACATGCGGCGGATGGTCGACGGCGTGCGCCTGGCCTGGCGCGTGGCCCAGTGGCCGGCCATAGCCCGGCACGCCGACCACATCGCCATCCTCACCGAAGAGATGGTGGCCTCGGACGAGGTTCTGCAGGGCTACCTCCAGATGACGGTGAGTACCGTCTATCACCCGGTGGGCATGGCGCGCATGGGGCCCGACGGCGATGCCGGCGCGGTCGTGGATCAGCGCGGGCGCGTGCGTGGCGTCGATGGGCTGGCGGTGGCGGATGCGTCGATCATGCCGAACGTCCCGCGAGCCAACACCAATCTCACCTGCATCATGATCGGCGAGCGCGTGGCCGACTGGATGCGCGCGGACGCGCCGGCTCGAGAGCGCTGATCTCGCGGCCGCGCGCTAGTCCACGATGGCGATGGCGCGAACAGGGGAGCCATCGCCGCCCGCGAGCTTGAGGGGCAGCGCGATGAAGTGACAGCGGGGCGAGCCGATCCTGTCGAGATTCGTGAGGTACTCGGCTCCGACCTGTGAACGGCGCCTCGCGCCAGAAGCGCTCGGTCTCCACGGCGCACTTGAGCGGCCAGTCCGTCCTCAGGAGCACGATGTCGCCGCGCTCGACGTGGCCGGCGCGCCGCTCGAGGTCGGCCGCGCTGACCTCCCCGTTGTCGCCGAGGTGCGTCAGGTCCACGACGGCCGCCGGGCCCATCCACTGGTCCACGGGCATCTGGTGGTCCACAGGCATCTGGGCGATGTCGCGATCGCCGGAAAGGAAATGCACGGGCGCGTCCACATGCGTGTAGGCGTGGCAGCTCGCGGTGAACACGGTGGACTGAAAGATCGCGCCCGATTCATGCGTCGAGCGGCGCTCGCTGCCGACCGTCCAGTGGAAATGCGGCTTGAGCGGGAAGGAGAGGTCGATGGTGCGCATGGGCGGCATGGTGTTCCGTGCGCGCCGGCTTTGTCAACCGCGCGGTGACCCATCAGGCTTTCACAAGATCCGACGACCAGAGGGCCGACGGGCGAATCGTAGGCAGCAGTGCCGAGCGCCGTCGCCGCATTACGGTGCGACCGACATTGCCTTGAGAAGCGTGGGTTGTTCCATGGCCCGCCCGGCCCCGAGCACCGCGCAGTGAGCGGGCTCCCTGCCGATCCGGATCGGCAGGTGCGTCGCGGCGCGGAGCTCAGTCTCGAGCCCCCTCAACAGGGCCCCGCCCCCCGTCACCACGATGCCCGTGTCCACGATGTCGGCGGCCAGCTCGGGCGGTATCCGTTCGAGGCACGTCCGCACGGCATTCACGAAAGCCGCCAGGGGCTCCTGGAGCGCCTCCCGCAACTCCTGCACCGACACCCCTATCGTCTTCGGAAGACCGGTGATGAGATTGCGCCCCTTGATCTCGTGGGTGGGTGACGCGAGCTCCGACGCGGTGGTCGACCCCGTCGCGAGCTTGAGCTCTTCGGCCTGCAGGGCGCCGATCAGAAGACTGTGGCCCTTTCTCACGTGCTGGATGAGGGCCTCGTCCAGATCCTCGCCACCGACGCGCATCGATTCGCAGCCGACGATACCGGACAGCGACAGCACGGCCACCTCCGTGGTGCCGCCGCCGATGTTCACGATGGTGTGAGCGCCCGGTTCCGAGACCGGCAGCCCCGCGCCCAAGGCCGCGGCCACCGGCTCCTGGATCAGGTGCACCTTCCGCGCCCCCACGCTCCCGCCGAGCTCCCGCACGGCCCGCTTTTCCACCTGGGTCGTCCCGTACGGGACGACGACGGCGACCCGCGGCCGCCTCACCCGCCAGCGCCCGGCCACGGCCCTCATGAAGTGGTCGAGCATCTCCCGGGCCGCGCCGACGTCCGCGATGACGCCGCGACGCACGGGCGAGATGATCTGGATGCTATCCGGCGCTCGCCCGGTCATGGCCTTTGCCGGGCGCCCCACCGCCAGCACTCTCTTGTCGCGGACGTCGAAGGCGATGACGGACGGCTCGTCCAGCACCACGCCCTCGCCCGGGATATAGACTCGGGTATTCGCGGTTCCCAGATCGATCGCCAGGTCGGTGGGTCCGGCATGCGGAAGCACGGCACTCGATCCGAGAGACAGTCTCAACGCTTGACCCATCTGTTGACGCGCCTGCGCAGACTTCTCCGCGGCATGGGACGCAGATCAAGCAACTGTCGTGCCCGGATTCGACGGGCCGCGTCACGGGGAATAATTCAATGATTTCGGTAGGAGGGGGTGGGACAGGCCGCACCGCGAGGCTTCGCGCTTGTAGGACTTACACGACGATGGGAGAAATTTCTACGGTAACGGAAATAGGCTAGAGTGGGCGCGATGCTCGACCCACTGACGGGTCGGCGCTGAGGAGAAAGACGTGCTCATGCTCGTGAGCCACTCCCACGTACTCTGGCAGGATCGACGCACGATGGCAGGGGCTTCATCCCCGCTGTGCAACGGCGAGGATCTGCCCGGGACGAGGCCGGCCAGGAGACGCCCGCACCAACGAGGACCCAGCCCCTAGCAGAGCTTCATCCCGTCAAGGGCTGCAGGAGCTGGACGAGGTTGCCATCGGGATCCTTCAAGGTCGCGATCCGCACGGTGCCGTAGTCTGTCGGATCCTCGACAAACTCGACCCCGGCGTCTTTCAAGCGCTTCCAGTCCGTCCTGACGTCGTCGCTCGTGAGCGCGACCATGTGCCGCGCCGGGTCGCCATTGCGACCGCGCACCTCGCTGTGCGTCCCCAGCGCGAGCGCCGGCACCCCCCGATCGCCGAGCACGACGAACCCAGGAGTCTGCACCCCCACCCCGAGGCCGAGCACGTCTCGATAGAACGGCAGCAGATTGCCCAGGTCTTCGCTCCAGATTGTCGCCCCCCGCAGCCCTTTGATCATAGCCACGACTCCTTTCGCACCCGAGTGTCCATCCTCCAAGCGACCACGGAGTGACTCAGCCGCCGACCGTCTTCCGGATGCTGCCGAAATGCTCATCGATGTGATTGACGAGGCCGCGCATCACGAGCTGCTCCGCGCTCATCGGGGGCACCCCCGCGAACACGGTGCCACTGCGCGCAAGCTGCTCGTCGGAGAGGGCGCGCACGGCGGCGGCCGCCGCCGCCGCCCCCTTCGTGTGGAGCGCGATGGTCTCCCCCCTGGTGCAGCCGGCGAAGTCCACGGCATGCTTGGCGTTCATCTCGTCGAGCATCTGCGTCGTGAAGTGCGGCAACGCCTGTCCGCTGGCGATCGTCGTGATGATGTGAGCGACGGGCTCGTAGGCGCCCGCGATCTGGTGCGCCGTCACGCCGACCGTCCACTTCTCCGCGGCCGTCGTCTTCTTCCAATCGGCGTCGGTCAGCTTCTCCAGGACGGCCCCGGCGTCCTTCACCTTGGCCTCGAATTGCCTCGCGAGTGTTTCTGCCTTGGCTCCCATGGTGTCCTCCTGTGTGCGTGAGTGGGCGATGACGGTGAGGCGCTGCGCACCGTTATCAATGCCTTCGACGGCCGTGACGGCGTCGGGGATTCAGCCCAAGTCCGCCGTCTCCGTCGAAGGCTCCTGCCTCATCTGATAATCGAACGGGGCGGCCCAAAATCGACATAGGAGGGAAAAACTTCGCTATCGGATCGGCCTATAGATGATGCGTCCAGACAACGGGCTCTTTGCTATCTATGCGCTCCGGCGGGCGGAGTGGATGGCCTGCCAGACGCGCTCGCTGCTCGCGGGCATGTCGAGTTCCCGGACACCGAGCGGCGCCAGCGCGTCCATGACCGCGTTGATGACAACGGGCAGCGCGCCGACCGTGCCCGCTTCGCCCGCGCCCTTGGCGCCCAGCGGGTTGAGCTTGGTCGGGACCGGGCTTCCCTCGATGCGCACGTCGCAGAAGCTGTCGGCGCGGGGCATCGCGTACTCCATGAAGGACGCGGTCAGGAGCTGGCCCGAGCCTGGCTCGTACACGACCTGCTCCATCAGAGCCTGCCCCACGCCCTGCGCGACCCCGCCGTGGATCTGGCCCTTGAGCGTCAGCGGATTGATCACGGTGCCCACGTCGTCCACGATCACGTAGCTGGCGAGCGTGACGTCGCCCGTGTCTTGATCCACCTCCACCTCGCAGACGTGGCAGCCGTTGGGCCACGTGTCCTGCTTGGGGGCGAACGTCCCCGTCTCGTAGAGCCCTGGCTCGAGGCCTGACGGCAGCCGCGCCGGCTGGAAGGCGGCCCGCGCGACCTCCTTGAGCGCGACGGCGCGGTCCGTCCCCGTGACGGCGAACTTCCCGCCGGCGAACACGATGTCCGCCTCGGCAGCTTCCAGCAGGCGCGCGGCGATCTTCTTTCCCTTGGCGATCACCTTGTCGGCCGCCGTCCACAGCGCGGTGCCGCCGATGACCGTCGAGCGGGAGCCCATGGTGCCCATGCCGAATGCGACGCGGTCCGTGTCGCCGTCGATGTAGCGGACCTCCGCGGGGTCGAGACCCAGCCGCTCGTGGAGGATCTGCGTGAACGTCGTCTCGTGCCCCTGGCCCTGGTTCTTCGTGCCCATGAAGACGGTCGCGCTCCCGCTCGGTGCGAACCGGATCTCGGCGAACTCGGGCGCGGGCCCCGCCGCCCGCTCGATGGCGTTGACGACCGCGAGGCCGCGCAGAGCGCCGCGGCGGCGCGATGCGTCGCGCCGGGCGGCAAAGCCTGCGACGTCGGCGAGCACGAGCGCCCTCTCCATGCTCTTCGGAAAATCGCCGCAGTCGTACGTCATGCCGAGCGCTGTCTTGTACGGCATCGCCGAGGCGGGAATGAGGTTCTTCCGCCTGAGCTCCAGCCGGTCCATGCCGAGCTCGCGCGAGGCATCGTCGATGAGGCGCTCGATGACGTACGTGGCCTCGGGTCGCCCGGCGCCCCGGTACGGCGCCGTCGAATTGGTGTTGGTCAGCACCGACAGGACCTGGACGTGCGCGGCGGCGAACGTGTAGACACCGACGAGAGTGACCACGTTGCCGAAGGTCGCCAGCAGGTTGCGGTCGGACGAGACGTAGGCGCCGACGTTGGCGAGCGTCCGGACCCGCAGGGCGAGGAAGCGGCCGTCGGCGTCGAGCGCCAGCTCGGCCTCGCTGACGTTGTCGCGGGCGTGCTCGTCGGCCAGGATGGCCTCGCGGCGCTCGCACTGCCACTTCACGGGCCGGCCGAGCTTGCGCGCCGCCCACAGGACGAGCTTGTGCTCGGGGTACTGCCAGCCCTTCGTCCCGAAGGCCCCGCCGACGTCGCCCACGATGACGCGGATCTGGTGCTCGGGCACCTGGAAGATGTTGCTCGCGAGGGCATTCCGGACGCGGTGTGGGTACTGGACGTCGGCGTAGAGCGTGTAGCGGTCCTCGCCGCGGTCGTAGGCGCCGAGCGCGCCGCGCGGCTCCATGTACTGCGCGTGCACGCGGGTGATCACGTAGCGGCGGCGGACAACGTGGGCCGCGCGCGCGAAGGCCGCATCGGCCGCCGCATTGTCGCCGGCCTCGAAGACGTTGGAGATATTGTCGGCGCACTCGTCCCATACCGGCGGGCCGCCAACGGCCTCCGCGGTGGACGTGACCGACGGCAGCGGCTCATACTCCACCCGGCAGAGCTCGGCCGCGTCCTCGGCCTGGGCCAGCGTTTCGGCGATCACCAGACCGATGGGATCGCCCACGTAGCGAACGCGGTCGTGGGTCAGGCCCCGGTGCGCCGGCGCAAACATCGGCGAGCCGTCCGGGCGCTTGCGCTTGAGGGTCATCTTCATGGTGCCGAGACCGTCCCGCGCGAGATCGGCGCCTGTGAAGACGGCGAGGACTCCCGGCGAGGCGGCGGCCGTCTTCGTGTCGATCGACACGATCCGCGCGTGGGCGTGCAGCGATCGCACGACGACCGCGTAGGCCTGGCCCGGGAGATTGACGTCGTTGTGGAATCGCCCCTCGCCCCGCACGAGGCGCGGATCCTCGAAGCGCTTGACCGGCTGCCCGATCCCGAACTGCTCCATGGCGGGCCGATTCTAGCATTCCCGTAACTTGACTGCGCGCCCCTCCGTCGCTATCGTTGCGTTCACCACACCCTACGGAGGACAAGGCCATGGCCGTCTCTCAGCTCGCGTATCTCGGCATCGGCGTCAGCGACATGAGCGCGTGGAAGACCTTCGCCACGGACATCCTCGGCATGCAGATCGTCGAGCGCGCCGACGACGGCACCGTGTACCTCCGGATGGACGAGAACCACCACCGGATCGCGCTCCACCCGAGCGGCGAGGACGACGTCCTCTACATCGGGCTCCAGGCCGCGACCACCGCGGCATACGAGGCCGCCAAGGCAGCGCTGCGCGACGCGGGCGTCCCGGTGACGCAGGGCACCCCGGCCGAGATCGCCCACCGGCGGCTCATCGACTTCGTGAGGTTCGAGACGGGCGACCTGCCCTTCGAGCTCTCGATCGGCCCCCACACCCGCTGGGACCCGCCCTTCCAGCCGGCCCGCCCGATGTCGGGCTTCAAGACCGGCGCGCTCGGCTTCGGCCACGTGGTGCTGCGCTCCACCGACCGCGAGGACAGCGCGGGGCTGCTGACGAAAGCACTGGGCTTCCGGGTCTCCGACTACATTCGCAACATGGTGTTCCTGCACTGCAACCCGCGGCACCACTCGATCGCCTTCCAGCCCAGGATTGCCGACCTGCCGCGGAGCCGCGACAAGAAGATGTGGCACTTCATGCTCGAGACCAACACGCTGGACGATGTCGGCGCCGCGCTCGACCTGGCGACGGCCGCTGGTGTCCCCGTCGTCTCGACGCTCGGCCGGCACTCCAACGACCAGATGGTGTCCTTCTACATGTCGACGCCGTCGGGCTTCGAGGTCGAGTACGGCTGGGGCGGACGGCTCGTGGACGACGCGGTCTGGCAGGTCCAGCGGCACGACCGTGGCACGCTCTGGGGGCACAAGGTCCAGATCGAGCCTGCGGTTCAGTCCGCGCCCGCCACGCGGTAGCCCGGCTTCGCGTTCACTCGCGCGAGGCGGGCGGGTCCTGTCGTCGGGGGCAGCGGGGGCGCGGCCGGCACGCCACCCTACCCTGGCGTGAATCGCAGCCCTGCGGGCTGCGCACACTTGGGAAGGGCCCACTTCCGCCGGCCGCGCCCCCGCTGCCCCCGACGCCACCCGCCCGGTTCGGCTCGAGTAGCGTGGAACGTGACCGGCTAGGTGCGGGCGCGAGGCTTCAGGAGTTTTGTCCTTAGGTCGGTGACTTGCTGGGGGAACGGAACGCCGCCGCGCGCGGTCATCGGCGTCTGATCGGCCAAGCCGGTGTGCAACTCGACGAAGATGGGACCCTCCGCCTTCAGGATATCGGGGAGCCGCTTCTTGAAGTCTTCGATGTCGTGGATCGCGCACGTCATCCGGTAGCCCGCGCCCTTCGCCATCGTCACGAAGTCCACCGTGAGTCCGCCGGGTATCCCTTGAGCGCCCGAGGTGTGGTAAACGCCGTTCTTGAAGAGGAAGTGCACGAGGTTGCGCGGTGCGGCGCCGGCGATGGTGGCGAGCGAGCCGAGCTGCATCAGGAGCGAGCCGTCGCCGTCCAGCACGAGGACACGGCAGTCCGGCTGCGCAAGCGCCAAGCCGAGGCCGAGCGACGACGCGCCGCCCATGAAGCCGACGCAGGCGACGGAGAGATCGTCGGGGGCGATGGTGCGCCACGCGGGCGCGGTGGTCATGGTCGGCACGCAGATGGCGGTACCTCGCTGCGCGTGAATCAATTTCAGAATTTCCTCTGGTTTCATTGGTTTCGCGTCCTGGGGCATGGGGTTAGATGGTCTCCAGGCCGACCAGGACGACGGCCGGACCTTTGCGGGAGCGGCTCAGGCGGTAGTACTCGGGGATCAGGTGGACGTCGTTGGGTCCCTCGAGCCGCGCGTGCGGGACGCCGAAGGTATCGAGCAGCGGCTCGGCGTAGCGGACCATGGAGTGCCGCGACTCGCGCGGGTCCTTGTCCTTCTCGCGGCTCAGGAGCCCGACCATGTAGAAGAGCGGGACCTGGCCGTCCAACCCCAGGCCGCGCAGCGTGTTGACCGAAGCGTAGAGCCCCGCGTGCTGGATCATCAGCACGCACGGCTCGCCGCCGATGTAGAGACCCGCCGCGATGGTCGTGGCCTCGTCCTCCGTCGCGCACGTGAGCGTCCGGATCGCCTCTTCCTTGTCGAGCGCGGCCAGCACGGACTTCTGGTGCGTGTCCGGCACGCTCAGGATCCAGCCGAGGTGGCTGTGCTTGGGCGGCTCGGAGACCTCGGCCGCCAGCGCGGAGCGCGCCTCGCGGAACGTGTCTTTCAGCGTGTCGATGATGAGCGTCGCGGGAATGGACTCGGGCATGGCGCCTCCCTGGCAAATGGTCGGCATATACTATCACCCTCGACGCGACTCCAGGCCCCGGCGAAACGGAGAATGTCATGACGCGGAACGCCTTCACCCTTGCGGCAGGACACCTTCAAGCTCGAGAACGGCAAGATCGTCGAGCGCTGGGTCGCTTGACACGATGCTTTCCCGAGGGGATTCTCTGGCGTATCGGGCGACCCGCGTGACGTTCGACCTGTCGAGCCCTCATCAGGATCGAATGCCGAAGAGGAGGTGAAGGGAAATTTTTACCGAGGCGCTGGGCGAGATGCACTTCGATTCCTTCTCGGAAAAACAACGGAGGGGACAATGAAAACAAGCCGAAGTCTTCTAGGCCTGCTCCTGGCGCTCATCGCTCTCCTGGGACTGGGCACGGTGGCGAGCGCCGACACGAGTGACTTCGCGCTGTTCGATGGGACCAACCCGGCTAACCAGCCGAATTCCGGGGCGGTGTGTTCCGCGAACAGTGCATTCACATATCACCTGGCGCTGGCCAACTGGGGCTCGGACGGATTTGTGCGGATCACGTACAAGGACGGGGTCGAGATCATTCGGTTCCCCATCAAGGCGGGGGCGTCCTTCGCTTTCTCGCAGGCGGCGGGCAGCAAGGGAGGCGTCGATAGCGCCATCCGGGTGTCGAACGAAGGCAGCGCGGCCCAGCTTGCCGGCGTCATGAGCGCGGGCGGCCAAGGGAAACCTCGCTGTGTCAGCTGCGATGCGGTCAGCGAGGGTGGCGTGGGAGATGCCGGCTGCGACGCCATCGTTCCCAACTAGACGCGCGACGCCAAACCCAGGTCCCGTCCAGCGGGCTGCTTGAGACTCATCGCGAGCGCCGGACTCCCGGCGCTCGCGGTGTTTTCGGGCCGGGCTCGTGAGGACGCTCGCCCTCCTCCTGGGCGCGCTCTCGGCGTTCGGGTCGCTGTCCATCGACATGTACCTTCCGGCCTTCCCGGCGATCAGGAGCGATCTCGCGGCGAGCGAAGCGCAGGTGCAGCTGACGCTCGCCGTCTTCTTCGCCGGCCTGGGGTTGGGCCAGGCCTTCTACGGGCCGATCTCGGACCGCTACGGCCGCCGGCGCCCGCTCTGCTTCGGCCTGGCCCTCTTCGTGCTCGCCTCGGCGGCCTGCGCGCTGGCCCGATCCGTCGAGGGGCTCGTGGCGTGGCGCCTCGTCCAGTCCATCGGGGGATGCGCGGGCATCGTCATCGCGCGGGCCGTCGTCCGCGATCGCTACGACGAGCGTGACTCGGCCCGCGTCTTCTCCCTCCTCCTGCTGGTGATGGGGCTGCCGCCCATCCTGGCGCCGCTGGTGGGCGGGCAGATTCTGATCCACTTCGGCTGGCGCGCGGTCTTCTGGGTGCTCGCTTCGTTTGGCCTCGCCTGCCTGATCGCGGCGGTCCTCATCCTGCCCGAGTCGCTGCCCTATGAGCGGTGGGGACCCGGCGGCCCGCGCGGTGCGCTCCGCGTCTACGCGCGGCTGCTGCGGGACCACGCCTTCATGCGCTACAACCTGGCGAGCGCCCTCGCCATCTCGGGCATGTTCGTCTACATCTTCGGCTCGCCCTTCGTCTTCATGCAGATCCACGGCGTGCGCCCCGAGCGATATGGCCTGCTCTTCGGGCTGAACGCGATCGGCCTCATGGGCGCCTCGCTGCTGAACCGCGTGCTCCTCGGCCGGGTGGCGGGCACCGCCATCCTCTCCCGAGCGCTCTTCGTCACCGCCGCGGCCGGTCTGGCCATCATCACCGCGACGTGGACCGGCGCCGGCGGATTCCCGGGGCTTCTCGCCCCGCTCTTCGTCTACATTTCGAGCCTGGGCTTCGTCCTGCCGAACGTCATGGCCGCCGCGCTGGCGCCCCAGGGGAGGAATGCGGGCAGCGCCTCCGCCTTGCTCGGGACGTGCAGTTCGGCGCCGGCGCCCTGGTGGGGCTCCTGCTGGGCGCGCTGGGCAATGGCACCGCGGTGCCCATGGCGGCCCTCATTGCCGCGTGCGGTCTCTCGGCTCTCGCCGTCCATCGTCTGGCGGCTTGACGCCCCGTTTCCGCTCCCCTACGCTGGGCCGCGGAGGTTACCCATGCGTACACTGCTTTCGGTCCTGATTGCCGTCGCGGCGCTCGCGGGCTGCAACACCGTCGCCGGCGTGAAGGAAGACAGCCGTCAGGCCGCCGATTACACCTACGAGAAGAAGGAAGAATACCAGCGGGCGCTCTCCAGCCAGATGCGGGAGCTCGACGCGAAGATCGACCTCCTCAGGGCCAAGGCGGCGCGGGCGAGCGACTCGGTCAAGGCGGAGTTCGCGCGCGACATGGACGCGCTCGTCGTCGCGCTGGAACGAGGTCAAGGCCGGCGCGAACTCGGCCATGGACTCCGTCAGGCAGGCCTACGAGAAGGCCAAGGCCCGCTTCGACACGCCGATGACTGAGGCAGCCCTGCATGGAGAGGCCTTCACCGGTAAGGTGCTGCCGCGAGTGCCGATGCGGCGCTGGGGCGTGGGCGACGATTTCGGCGGCATCGCGGTCTATCTCGTGGGCGACGCCAGCCGCTACCATACCGGCGATACCTTCGTGATCGACGGTGGCTACGCGATTTTCTAGCGGGGCCCTCGGCACGTAGCGCTTGACGAGAGCGGAGATGACATAAAGCCGATTGTCAGGCGCAGGCCGCCTCGTCACGGGCCGATCCAGCCTTGGCACGCGCTCATGGCCTTGTCACGGCCTACGTCCCCGCCGCACCAGGCGGAGTGTCTCCTCGTAGATGCTGCGACGCGGGCCCAGGGCTATCAACTCGATGAGCCGTCGTGGGCCCAGTCGGTAAACGATCCGGAATCGGCCGAGCCGGAAGCTTCGGAGCCCAGCCAGGTCGTCGCGGAGCTCCTTTCCCGCCGAGGCCTCCGCACGGATCAGGTCCAGCGCCGCGCGAACCTTCCGCTTGAGCTCGGGATGCAGGCCTCGGATCAGTTCCTCGAGGTGGGGCGGGACGCGAAGACGGTACGGGGGCTTCACGGGATGCTAGTCGCCCGGAATCAGCTCCTCCAGGGTGTAGATCTTCCCTTTCTTCTTGAGTGCCCGCAGCCCACGCCGGATCTCTGCCATGAGCTCGCGATCCGATCGGATGGCGCGCGTCTCCTTCCATCCCTCGTACTCGTCCGGGCTCACCAGAACGGCCACCGGACGGCCGTGCCGGGTAATGATGACCTCCTCGTCGATCGCCTCGACGCGATCCACAAGGTGACTGAGCTTCGCTCTGGCCTCGACGAACGGCAGCGTCTTCATGCGCTTCCACCTCTCATGTGGTCAGGATTCTGTCCACACGTTACCGTACGACGATGTCGCGTGTCAACGTAGGGACGCCAGCCCGTGTATACTCCGACCCGAGGACAGATCCGTGGCGCATTGTCACCCGCGCCGCTCGACAACATCGTCGACGTCCTGGCTGACGTCCGTCGGTGGCCGGGGTTCGTCGAGAAATCGACTGGCCTCTTCTACATCGGCTACTTCCCGAGGGAGCGGCTGGCGAGCTTCATCGGCGGCTAAAGAAAGCGGAGAGAAGAGGAGGTCACGATGCCGTATATCATCGCCGAGCCGTGCATCAACGTGAAGGACAAGGCCTGCGTCGAGGTCTGCCCGGTGGACTGCATCTACGAAGGCCCGGAGAAGCTCTATATCCACCCCGACGAATGCATCGACTGCGGGGCCTGCGAGCCCGTCTGCTCGGTGAAGGCGATCTTCGTCGAGGACGAGACCCCGGAGCAGTGGAAGCACTTCATCGAGCTGAACAGGCAGTTCTTCCTGGACAACCCGGGGGGTCCAGCCCTGCACCACACGGAACTGACATAGCGATCTTGGGAGGACCGGTCGAAGGGAAGAACGGTCGCAAATCGACCCGAACCGAGAGGAGGAGAGATCGATGCCCCAATTCATCTAACGTGGCCACGACGGATGAGTTGGCAGACCAGCCGGCCAAACTGGTCGAGCTGGAAGGCCAGAAAATTGCAAATTGCCTTGTTCCGGATGGATGGGGCCTTCTATGCCCTGAGCGATACCTGCACACATCGCGGGGGGCCGTTGTCCGAAGGGGCGGAGGGGGGAACGGAGGTGACTTGCCCCTGGCGCGGGGCAGGAAGCGGTGTTGCCGGCGGTGACGGCGTGGCGGGAGCGAGACCCGCTGACGGCGCGGGTGCTCGAGCGGATCATCTTCGAATGTCCGGGGAAACCCCTGGCGCCGCCGATGCCCGTTCCCGAATATCGCGTCGAACCGCCGCCGTTTATACCGATTGTGGGCAGGCAGCCGCTGAAGCCGGTTCGATCAAGACGAGAAGGAGAAGGATACTACTACGGCACCTATGAGATTTCTCCGGAGCGTGCCGCGTATTACCGGGAGAGACAATCACCGACATTACAGCGAAATCCTGAAGCAACATTGGATTTTGTGAGTGAGAGTAGCCACTATGTCAGGAGAGAACGAAGACACAACCCGGAATATATGTGGGAGGTCGAGCAACTTGCTTTGAGGCAAGATGGTGAACGCACCATGGCTGATACCTGTCGTGTGGTTGCTTGTATACCGGTATATACCTTAGGCGAAGGCAAACTCGTTGAGCACGCCCTTGAGCAGTACCGAAAGCAGATTACAAACGGTTCGGTAAAGCCCGAAGACTTTGAAGTCTTACTTTTCCTCAACCACCCGAAAGACAAGTTGAAAGATATCCACATTGCACCGGGAGCGGAAGAACGGGTGAGGACGGGACATCCCGAGTCCTATGATACAAGAGAAGTGATCCGACAGTACCGAGAGCGACATCCCGAGTTAACAGTCCATGTTATCGAAAAAGAATTTGATACCCGGCCCAACTGGGGCTGGATTATTAAGTACGCATATGACGCGGCAGCGCTCCGCGCTCAAGCACGCAAACATCCGGTGGATAAAGATGTCATCATATTAGCCAACGATGTTGATGTGAGGGATACGTCTGGTACTTATCTTCGGCAGCTCATTGAGACATTCGATAAGAATAAAAAAGATGTGAGGGCGGGAAAGACCCCGCGCATCGATGGGGTGGTGGGGCGAATTGATCACGATACGACGACGTACCGCACGTGGCCCAACTTTTTTGCAGTGACACGATTCGAACAGTTCCTCGACGCCCAAAATCGCCGAGGTTATCCAGGAAGACAACCCCATACTCCTCCTGAAGCGAAGGGTGATGGCTATGCCCTTAGAGGTCGGAGACGCGGAGAGAAACACACCATTACTCAAGGCCGTAACACTGCCCTTCGCGCAAGCGCCTATTGTGCCGTCGGCGGTGCAAATACCGAAACAGACGTTGGCGCCGATACCGAGCTCGGACGGATGATCACGTTTGCGAGACGTGGCGTGATGGAGAAACCCTTCCACGCCGACGAGTATCCCTTCACCTACAGTTCAGTGATGTGGCTTGAAACGGATCCTCGGCGAGAGTTGGGCATGTATCGGAAAGGAGAGCCTGTAGCGCGGGCATGGAGCGAATGGGGGGCGATGAATGTCTATGGTAAATCGTTCTTTGAGCAGATCGCCGGGGAGACAGAAGAATTAAACACCGGACGGCTTGAGAAAGAGTTTAAAGAGATGCTCAAGAAGTGGAGCCTTTCGGCGAATGCACCGAGCGTTGAACGCGCTCTTGTCTGGCTGGGGCTAGCGAAAAAAGATAAAGCGACGGGAGAATATATCTATAAGGATTATGAGATTGTTCCTGATGCAGAGGGGGAACCCATGATCGAGATTACGAACCTTGACCACCTTCGTCAGCACATCGCCAGATGGAAACCGAAGCGTGAACGGATTGTTTCTGCGAAATTGAGGGCGAAATAACAAAATCCATGCCCTCTCCCGTCAAAAACCTCAGAAGCCGGCTTGGTTTACCGGTAGTATGGGCGAGGGCGGTACCTGTACGAGGACGTTACCTACTGTAAGAGTCTCTGGGTGTCGTTCTGTGTGTGGAAATGGACCGAAGCGCTTCGACTTGGTCCGAGCGGGGAGGGAAGGGATTGCTGATCTGACTTGGGTTTCGTCCGCTGGGTTCGGTTGATCTTGTGGGCGCAAATGCACTCAAGGCACGGGCGGATAGCTCAGCTGGAAGAGCACGGCCCTTACAATCCTGCCCGCTGATCGAGCCCCTCGGTAAGTCGCGAACTTGCCGGGGGTTTTCGTTTGCCCTCTTGGCTGGCGTGGGGTAGTTTTGGGCCGGTTGTAGGCCGTCGCGGGCACAATCCCGGGAACAGTCACTGCCCGGCACGGGAGAGATGACCTTATGGGGACCGCAATGAAGACGATGCGACTCGTCATTGCAACCGTGCTGCATTGCATCGGACTGATGCCGGCCCCTGCTGCTGCCAATCTGGTGCAGGACGGTGACTTTTCGACCGACGATCTGACCGGCATCTCTGGTAACTACGTCGGACACATGACCTTAACCGTCCGTTCCAGCTCCCGCGCCTAGATTATTCGAGGGCGCAGGATGCAGTGTCCCCGGTGCCAGGCTGAGAACCGTGAAGGTCGCCGATTCTGCGGCGAGTGCGGGCTGTCGTTCGCCTCGACCTGTCCGTCGTGCGGCTTCCTGAACGAAGGCAGCGAGAAATTCTGTGGCGGGTGCGGCAGATCGCTCACTTCCGCCACGCCCAGCACGGAGTCGAAGTTCAATTCTCCCCAGGCTTACACCCCGAGACACCTCGCGGAGAAGATCCTCACCTCCAAGAGCGCGCTGGAGGGCGAGCGCAAGCAGGTGACCGTGCTTTTCTGCGACCTCGTCGGCTCCACAAGTTTGGCTGAGCGGCTGGGTCCCGAGGTCATGCACTCGCTGCTTGACGCGTTCTTCCGACTTGCTCTTGATGAGGTCCACCGCTACGAGGGGACGATCAACCAATTTCTCGGCGACGGCTTCATGGCACTCTTTGGTGCCCCTATCGCTCACGAGAATCACGCGCGGGCGGCAGTCCTGGCCGCCCTTGGCGTCCAACGTGCCCTCGCGGCCCATCAGGCTGAGCTCGTTTCCGACCCTGCGCTCGAGGTGGCCACGCGGATCGGCATCAACAGCGGTGCGGTGGTGGTGGGCCGGATTGGCGACGACCTTCGAATGGACTACACCGCCATCGGAGATACGACGAACCTCGCCGCTCGTCTCCAGCAATTCGCCGAGCCTGGCACTATCCTGCTTAGCGAGCCGGCGAGTCGGCTCGTTCGCGGTCACGTTCGCCAGGAACCCTTGGGTCTCATCTCGCTGAAGGGCAAGAACGAGCCGATTCCTGCCTACCGCGTCCTGGGGGTCGGACCGCGACGCTCCCCCCTCGAGATGCTGGGAGAGGGCCCGCTGAGTCCCTTCGTCGGACGCGAGCGCGAGTTGTCTATCCTCCACGGCCTGCTCGACAATGCTGCTCGCGGTGAGGGACAGATTGTCGCAATTATTGCCGAGCCCGGGGTCGGCAAGAGCCGGCTCCTGCTCGAATTCTGAGAGAGCCTGCTGGGACGTCCGGTGACATACTTGGAAGGCCGGTGCGTTTCCTACGGAAGCGCAAACCCACTGCTGCCCGTACTTGAAATTGTCCGCAACAACTGTGGCATCACCGACACCGATACTCCGGAGGAGATCGCCGGCAAGGTGCGCTTCGGGTTCGAGGAAGTGGGACTTGACCCTGGGGAGCGCGTCGGCTACCTCCTACATGCTCTTGGGGTTAAAGAGACAGGCGAGCTCGAGAAACTGGCGCCCGAGGCGATCAAGGCGCGGACGTTCGAGGCGCTGCGCCTGCTGGGCCTTCAGGGAAGCCAGCGACGACTCATCGTCTTTGTTGTGGAAGACTGCCATTGGATTGACAAGTCCTCCGAGGAGTACTTCAACATGTTCGCAGAGAGCCTCGCCGAGGCGAAGATCCTGTTCATCGCCACCTATCGTCCGGGGTACCGCCCTCCCTGGATGGACAAGTCCTACGCGACGCAGATCGCGCTCCACCGGCTCTCGTCCCAGGACAGTCTGAGCATCGTGCGGTCGATTCTCCCTATTCCGGCCGCGCCCACGCGCCTCGAGGGCACCATCCTGGAACGGGCCGAGGGCAACCCTTTCTTCCTCGAGGAACTCTCGCGAGCCGTGAGCGAGCGGCTGGTGTCCGAAGCCACCCTCGGCATCCCAGGGACAATCCAAGACGTGATCATGGCGCGCATTGATTTGCTCCCCGACGAAACGAAGCGCCTCGTCCAGGCGGCCTCCGTCCTCGGGCGCGAGTTTCCGCGCTCGCTCCTGGCCGCGATTTGGGAAGGATCTGGCGACCTCGAAGTTCATCTCCGACAGCTCATCCACCTCGAGTTCCTCTCCGAGCGGCGCGGGTCCAGTGAGTCAGTTTACGTGTTCCGTCACGCCCTGACCCAGGAGGTCGCCTACGGAAGTCTCCTGACGCCAAACCTGCAGAGGCTGCACGCTGCGGGGGGACAGGCGCTCGAGACTATCCACGCGAACCGTCTCGGGGAAGTGACTGACCAGCTTGCTTACCACTACGCCCGCGCGGAGCAAGCGGGCAAAGCCGCCGAGTACCTTCTCCGTGCAGGGAACAAGGCGGCTGCGGTCTACGCCCTACCCGAAGCAGTAACCGCATATCGCGAGGCGCTCGGACAGGCTGAAAAGCTGTCCCTGCCGGAACAGGACTATCGGACTGTCGAGTTGAGCCTTCGCATCGGCCATGTGTTCCTCTTGCAGGGCGGCCTTCAGGAGTGCCGGGAGCTGCTCGTCGGTCACGCCGAGCGCGTCACGCGGCTAGCCGATCCAGGAATGCGCGGCGCCTTCCACGCCTTCCTCGCGTTGGTCTACAGCCTGGAAGGGGAAGGTGCGCAGGCGCGTGCCCACGCAAGTCAAGGCCTCGCGGAGGCGCGTCGATGCGGCGACGAGATCACGATGGGGCGTGCCGGCTATGTGCTCGCCCTTGAATGCTTCTGGGTGGGCGAGCTTGTGGAGTCGGTCGAGCAGGGGCGCGAGGCGGCGGTCCTACTCGAGCGCACCGGAGAGCAATGGTGGCTTGGGCTCATGTGCTGGGTGCTCGGAATGGCCCTGGGGGTGCTGGGGCAGATTCGGGACGGGCTGGAGACTCTTGGCCGCGTGCATGCCATCGGTACCGCCATGGGTGACCCTCGCCTTCTGAGTATCGGGGATTGGGCGAGCGGTCTCCTTCTCGCCTTCGCCGGAGAACACGAGGAAGCAGTCCTTCGGTGCGTCCGCGGCCTCGAGCGCTCCCCCGACCCACTGAACTCGGCCTTCGCTCTCGGCGTGCTCGGACAAGCTCAGCTTGAGACGGGGAACGTGTCCGAGGCACTGCCACGGCTTGAAGAAGCCGCCGGGCTGATGGGGCTCTTCGGCTTCCGCGCCATGCAGGCTTGGTTCACGATCGGGGCCGGCGAAGCTTGCTTGGCCCAAGCCGATCTCGAACGCGCCCAGAACCTCCTGGGCCAAGGGCTGCATCTTGCGCGGGAGGTCAGGTTCTGGCCGGCCGTGGGCTACGCCCAGCGTGCTCTCGGCCTGCTCGCACGGCGAACGGGCGATCTAGTCGCGGCCGAAAACCGAATCCGCGAGGCCCTCGAGACATTCGCGTCCACCCGGGGGGGTCTGGACACAGGGCGCACCCTCATGATCTTGGCCGAGCTGGCAGCGGCGGGCGGAAATGCCGCCACGGCGACACAACACCTCACCGAGGCCCACCGGCTCTTCCGCGAGCGCGGCGCGGATCGCCTGACCGAACGTGCGCGCCGCACGGCGACGACGCTTGGCATCCGACTCCAGGAGCCTAAAACGTGAGAAGAGGTGCGAATGTCAGCGGTCGCCCTATAGTGAGCCACCGGGGTCGGGCAAGCTGAGCCGCCCGGGGTCGCCCATCCAGAGCCAGGCAGGGTCGCCCATGCTGAGCCATCCAGGGGCGGGCATGCTGAGCCTCCCGGCGGGAGGTGACCGGACTTCTTGGTGTTGAATACCCGATCGGTGCTGACTGCCTCCGAGACGTCACTTTCGCCTCGGAGGAGGGCCCATGGCGGGACGGAGGAGTCCGGTGACCGACATTCGAGAGATTCTGCGACGGGTGCACCTGGGGGAGCGGGCGCGCCGCATCGCCCGCGACCTCGGGGTCAGTCGCAACACCGTGGCGCACGACCAGCGGTGGGCCGCCCAGCGCGGGGTGCTGACCGGGCCCTTGCCCGAGCCGGCCGCGCTGGCGGCGATGCTCGCCACCCCGCCGGGGCCGCGGCCGGCCCAGGAGCAGTCCCTGGTCGAGCCGTACGGCGCGCAGGTGCTGGCCTGGCACGCCCAGGGCGTCGAGGGCCAGGCGATCTGGCAGCTCCTCGCCGAGCAGCATGGCTTCGGCGGGAGCTATTCGTCGATCAAACGATTCCTCCGCCGCGTGGCGCCGCCCACGCCGCGCGCGACGCTGCGCCTCGAGGTCGCCCCCGGGGAGGAGGCCCAGGTGGACTTCGGCTTCGGCGGGCTGGTTCGGGATCCCGAGCTCGATCGGGTGCGGCGCGCCTGGGTGTTCGTCATGACGCTGTCGTGTAGCCGGCACCAGTACGCCGAGCTCGTCTTTGATCAGAGTATCGCGACCTGGCTGCGCCTGCATCGCGCCGCGTTCGAGTTCTTCGGCGGCGTGCCCCGCCGCGTCGTGCTGGACAATCTCCGCGCCGCGATCGTGCACGCCGCGCTCGACGACCCCGAGGTGCAACGCAGCTCTCGGGAGTTCGCCGAGTACGACGGGTTTCTCATCGCCCCCTGTCGCCCGCGGACCCCCGAGCACAAAGGCAAGGTGGAACAGGGCGGGGTCCACGACGTCAAGCGCAACGCCCTGGCCGGGCGCGACTTCCGGGACCTCCACGACGGCAACCGCCATCTGCTGCGCTGGTGTGTCGAGACCGCCGGCCGCCGCGTGCACGGCACGATCAAGCAGGTGCCCCTGGAAGTCTTCGACCAGGTGGAGCACGCCGCCTTGCAGCGGCTGCCCGTGACGCCCTGGGAGCTGACCGAGTGGAAGCGGGCCCCAAGCTGCACCCCGACTGCCATGTCGTCTTCGCCGGCGCCTCCTACTCGGGGCCCCATCGCCTCATCGGCCAGCGGCTCTGGGTCCGGGCCACCGAGTACAAGGTCGAGCTGTATCAGGACTACGTCCTCATCGCCACGCACCGGCGCGCCCGCCCCGGCCAGCGGCGCACCCTCACCGCCCACCTGCCAACCCCCGACCTGGTGCCGTGCCCGCGCGGCCGAGGTCGGCCCCGCCTGTGGCGATTTCATCGAGCACCTGCTCGGCGATCGCCCCCTGGATCGGCTCCGCAGCGCCCAAGGCATTCTGCGCCTGGGCCACCGCTACAGCGCGCCCCGGTTGGATGCCGCCTGCGCCCGCGCGCTTGCCGTCGGCGAGTATCGCTACCACACGGTGAAGACGATCCTGGCCCATGCCCTCGAGGGCCAGCCCGTGCCCGACGTCACGTCGGTCGCCGCCCTGCCCGCCGCCCCGCCGCGTCATGCTCGCCCCTGGACCACCTTTTTCCCCGACCCCGGTGCGGAAGAGGAGCGGTCCCCATGGAACTGACCCATCAGCTCACTCCGATGCTGCGCACCCTGCGCCTGTCCGGCATCCTCGAGACGCTCGACGTCCGCAATCGCCAGGCCGTCGAGCAGCAGACCTCCTTCGTGGAGTTCCTCACCGTCCTCCTGCAGGATGAAGTCGAGCGCCGCGCCCAGAGCAAGCTCCGGCTGCGGCTGCGCCGGGCCGCCTTCGATCCCACCAAGACGCTCGAGGGCTTCGACTTCAGCTTCAATCCCAAGCTCAACAAGGCGCAGGTCTTCGACCTCGCCACCTGCGCCTTCATCGCGCGCCACGAGAACGTCTTGCTCTACGGCCCGACCGGCGTCGGCAAGAGTCACCTGGGCGACCTATAGAGGCGAGAGAGGCACGGAAAATACCCTCAGAATCTGGCGCCGGTTGTCTGATGACCTAGCATGAAGCGCCCGCCTCCGTGCAGGGCCGCGTGGCCCTCGGCGCCAGGGCGGGGTGTCGGAGCGGGCCGGGTGAGCGAGGATGGCCTGCACGGCGAGGTGGATCCTGCTGGCTCCAACGTCGTGTAAACCGTCGCACCGGCAAGAGTCTCGTGAGGCATCTTCCTTTCAAGTACCGTAAACTCAGCGTGGTCGTCGAGTTTCTCCTCACCTCTATAGCCTGCCGCCCATTTTCCGTCTCTGGTCACGACAACACAGCCGACCTTTGGGTGTGGTCTATCTCCGCCTTCGTCTAGCCCAAACCGATTCAGTTGTTTTCTGGATTCGGCAATCGCCATTTGCATATAACGACGATCTTCATCATTCATTTCGCCCCCGATCGTACCGAGCTAAATCTGACCTTGAGCCGCTGTTCGAGTCTCTGCGTTCTCAGAGCATAGATGGATGAAGCGGCTGACCCCCACTCGACGTGGTGGCATTAGACTGCCCCACAGAGAGCACGCGCTCACAGGCGCAGGGGGAGGGGCCAGCCATGGACCATATTGGCATCGACAAGAAGGAAAGCCAGATTTGCATCCTGACCGAGGGGGGGCGAGCTGATGGAGCGCCGGATCCGCACCGAGCCGCGGCACTTCGCCGAGGCGCTGGGCGCGCGGCCGCCAGCGCGGAACCTCCTCGGGTCCGCGACTGAGAGCGAGTGCGTCGCCCGGTGCCTGGAGGGGCTGGGCCACAAGGTGATCGTGGCCCGTTGGCAAGATCACCCCTGAGCAAAGGAAGATGCTTTTGAGGCAGATCGTCGACGGGTTCCTGCTGCGCGAGCGGATCGAATCGGGCTGGAGTCCCGCGACGGATCGCGGCAGTCGATGGTTCTATCAGCACCCTGTGCGGGGTGCATTTCTCCTGCCTGAACCCGGGCACGACGGTTGCCGTAAAAGGGGATCGCAGATTGCGCCATCAGGTGAAACAGGTCTTCCGGAGTCTCCGAGCCTGTATGGACACAGACGTTACGCGTATGTATAGTCATTGTAAGTACATCGAGGAGGCACATTATGGCAGCCATGAAGATGGTTAAGCGCCAGACCCGGGATGTCACGATCAACCTGCGCGCCAACCAACGACAGCGGACGCTGATCGATCGAGCAGCCCAGACCCTGGGAAAGAACCGATCCGATTTCATGCTCGAGGCGGCCTGCCGCGCGGCGGACGCTGTCCTGCTCGACCGGCGGCTCTTTCTGCTCGACGACAAGGCTTACAAGCGCTTTGCGGCTGCTCTCGATAAGCCCACAGCGGACAACCCCAGGCTGCGCCGGCTCCTAGCTTCGAAAGCGCCCTGGGAGCGATGACCGAGGGCCCGAGCGAGGTCAGGGCCCCGGAACACCTCACCGCCCAGCACGACCTCGCGGCCTTCGACTCCGGTACTCCCGCGCTCGACGACTGGCTCAAACGACGCGCGCTGGCCAACGAGGAAACCGGCGGATCGCGCACCTATGTGGTCTGCGTCGGCCGGCGGGTCATTGGCTACTACGCCCTCGCCACCGGTGGGGTGGCGCACGAGGGGACGCCCGGCCGAATCCGGCGCAACATGCCGGATCCGATACCGGTGATGGTGCTCGGTCGCTTGGCGGTGGACCGGGGTTATCAGGACCGTGGGCTCGGTGCCGGACTGCTCCGCGATGCGATCCTCCGCACGCTCCAGGCCGCCGAGCTGGGTGGCATCCGCGCCATCCTCGTCCACGCCATCTCCGAGGAGGCGAAGCGCTTTTACGAACGCTCCGGGTTCATCGTGTCGCCGATGGATCCTATGACGCTGATGATCACGATCGCCGACGCCAGAAAAGCCCTCGGCAAATAGTGCAGGGAACGATTGACGGGAAGGGGGACGAAACAGTTCGAATTCCGTTGGGGCCACCACGGTGTTCTTCTTCGTGTGTGGCGATTTTCTAGTTGTCCCCTCACCCTGCCCTCTCCCCCGGTGGGGGAGAGGGTGGCTCTCGGGGCTTGACGTTTCGGGTGCCCCGGCCTAGGGTCACGCCATGACATCCCTCATCGCGCGCCGTCTCGAAGACCTGCGGCTCAAGTAAGCGCACCCGCGCTCGCTCGTGGCGCACTACTCGCTCGGCATCGACATCGGCGGCACCTTCACCGACATCGTGGTCTATGACCATGATTCGGGCCGGCAGGTCAACCGCAAGGTCCTCACCACCCACGAGGATCCCGCGCGGGCCGTGGCGGCAGGCGTCGACGCGGTGCTCCGCGAGGGGCGATTCGAGCCGGGCGAGTTCACGCGGGTGGTGCATGCCACGACGTTGTTCACCAATGCGCTGATCGAGCGCAGGGGCGCCGTCACCGGGCTCATCACCACCCAGGGCTTCGCCGACACGCTCGAGATCGGACGCGAGCGGAAATACGAGCTGTACGACCTCGCCATCGCCAAGCCCGAGCCGCTCGTCCCGCGCAACCTGCGGCTCGAGGTGCCCGAGCGCACGCTGGCCGACGGCAGCGTCGGCCGGAAGCTCGACGCGCGCGGCCTCGAAGCCGCCGCCCGCGCCCTCCTGAAGGGAGGCGTGACGTCCATCGCCGTGGTGTTTCTCCACGCCTATGCCAACCCGCGCCACGAGCGCGAGGCGGCGAGGCTCATCGCGAAGCGCCACCGCGGCGTCGCCGTCACGGCGTCTCACGAGGTCGCGCCGGAGATCCGCGAGTTCGAGCGCGCCTCCACCACGGTGGCTAACGCCTATATCAAGCCGCTCGCCCATCGTTATCTGGCGCTCATGGCGGAGCGCGTGGCGGGGCAGGGCATTCCGGCGCCGCTGCTGCTCATGCTCTCGAGCGGAGGGCTCACGCACGTGGCCGAAGCCCAGCGGGCGCCCGTGCAGATGCTGGAGTCCGGCCCCGCCGCCGGCGCGATCGCAGCCGCCTTCTTCGGCCGCGACGACGCGGGCGCGCAGGGCATCCTCGCGTTCGACATGGGCGGCACCACCGCCAAGCTCTCCCTCGTGGACGGCGGCGAGCCGCTGACGGCCTACAGCTTCGAGGCGGCGCGGCAGCGGCGGTTCATCGAGGGCAGCGGGCTGCCCATCCGTATCTCCACCATCGAACTGATCGAGATCGGCGCCGGTGGCGGGAGCATCGCGGACGTGGACGAGATCGGCCTGCTCAAGGTCGGGCCGCGGAGCGCGGGCTCGCACCCCGGGCCCGCGTCGTACGGCCTCGGCGGCACGGAGGCGACGGTCACGGACGCCGACTTTCTCCTGGGCTATCTCAATCCCGGCTACTTCGCCGGGGGCGAGGTGCGGGTCGACATGGACGCGGCGCGCGCCGCGGTGGAGCGCCTTGCCGCCCGGCTCGCGCTCGAACCCGTCAAGGTGGCGTGGGGCATCCACGACATCGTCAACGAGAACATGGCGGGCGCCGCGCGCGTGCACATCGCGGAGCGCGGACGCGACCCGCGCGACTACTCGCTGCTCTGCACGGGCGGCGCGGGGCCGGTGCACGCCTGGTCGGTGGCGCGCAAGCTCGGCGTCTCGCGCATCGTCTGCCCGCCGTCCGCTGGCGTCGCCTCCGCGCTCGGCCTGCTCGTAGCGCCCGCGCGCGTGGACCGCGTCGCCACCGTGGGCATACGGCTCGACCGGGACAGCGTGGAAGATCTCGAAGCGGCCTTCCGGCGGCTCGAGGACGAGGCGCGCGCCGTCATGGCCGACACCGGGCTCAAGCTCGAGAACGCCTCGGTCCACCGTCTCGCCGACGGCCGGTTCATGGGCCAGGGCTTCGATCTCGTCGTGGCGCTCCCCGATGGGCCGTACGACGACAGCCCCGACAGCCGCCGGCGGCTCACGGCGGCTTTCGAGACCGCCTACCGCGAGAAGTTCGCGCTGACGCCGCCGGGCGTGCCCGTGGAGTTCCTCAATATCCGCGTGGCCGTGCGCGCGCCCGTCTCGGGCAGCGAGGTGGTGCTCCAGGGGCGGCGCGGCACGGGCGCGGCGAGCGCGCTCAAGGGCCACCGGCCCGCCTACTTCCACGAGGCGGGCGGCTTCGTGCCGACCGCCGTCTACGACCGCCACCGGCTCGGCGTGGGCGACGAGGTCGCCGGCCCGGCCGTCGTCGAGGAAGAGGGCTCGACGCTGGTAGTCGGCCCGGGCTGGGGAGGTCACGTCGCGCTCACAGGCAATATCATCGTCGCTCCTCACCCTGTCGCCCCTCACCCTGCCCTCTCCCCAGAGGGGAGAGGGATGAGCAGACCATGACCACTCCCTTTGACCCGATCACGCTGGAAGTGCTCTGGACGCGCCTCATCTCCGTAGTGGACGAGGCGGCCAAGGCGATCGTGCGCACGTCATTCTCGACGCTGTCCAACGAGGCCAACGACTTCGCCTGCGTGCTCACGGACGCCCGCGGCTTCGCGCTGGCGCAGAACTCGGGCAGCATCCCGTCCTTCATCGGCACCCTGCCCGCGACGGTGCGGCACTTCCTCCGCGAGTTCGGCGCCGAGGGGCTCCACCCGGGCGATGTCTTCATCACCAACGACCCCTGGCAGGGAACGGGGCACATGAGCGACGTCTGCCTCGTGAAGCCGATCTTCCACGACGGCAGGCTGGCGGCCTTCGCGGCGACCACCTCGCACATGCCGGACATCGGCGGGCGCGTGCGCGCCATCGAGGCGCGCGAGCTGTTCGAGGAAGGCATCCACATCCCGCTCTCCCGGATCATCCGGGAGAAGCAGCGCGACGAGACGCTGATCCGGCTCATCCGCGCCAACGTGCGGACGCCCGACCAGACCATGGGCGACATCTGGGCCCAGGTGAGCGCCAACGAGCTGATGGAAAACCGCGTGCGCCGCCTCATGGACGAGTACGGCCTCGACACCCTCGAGGGGCTGGGCGACGAGCTCTTCGGCCGGTCCGAGCGCGCGATGCGGGAGGCGATCCGCGCCGTGCCCGACGGCACCTACCGCTACGGCTTCGAGACGGACGGCTTCGAGAAGCCGTACACGTACCGGATCGCGCTCACGGTCCGCGGCGACGAGATCACCGCCGACTTCGCCGGCACGTCGCCCGCCCAGCCGCGCGCGATCAACTGCGTCCTCGCCTACACCTATGCGATGACGGCGTACGCCGTTCGCTGCGCCCTTCTGCCGGGACTGCCGAACAACGAGGGGATGTACCGCCCCGTCAAGGTCGAGGCGCCCGAGGGCTGTCTCCTGAACCCGAAGTTCCCCGCCGCCGTCGTGAGCCGCGCGCAGACGGGCCACTACGTCCCCGTGCTGGTCCTCGGAGCGCTGCACCAGGTCATCCCCGACCGGGTGATGGCGGGAGCAGGCTCGCCGCTCTGGGCCATCGCGCAGACGGGCACGCGTGACGACGGGCGCCCGTACACCAACGTCCTCTTCTTCAACGGCGGCATGGGCGCGACGGCGACGAAGGACGGCGAGCACGTGCTGTCCTGGCCGAGCAATATCTCGAGCACGCCCGTCGAGATCGCCGAGCGGAACAGCCCGCTCTTCTTCCGCTACAAGCGCATGCGCGCTGGCTCGGGCGGGCGCGGACGTTTCCGCGGCGGGCTCGGCCAGGACGTGCTCTTCGAGAGCCGCTCGCGGGGGCCCATCGTGCTGAGCTTCATGGCGGAGCGCACGCGCTTTCCCGCCCCGGGCTTGGAGGGCGGAGGCGCCGGGGGGCTCGGCGACGTGAGGATCAACGGCAAGAAGGTCGACCACCGGCGCCAGCACGTGCTGGCTCACGGGGACACGGTGCTGGTGAGCACGCCGGGCGGCGGCGGCTACGGGCCAGCGCGCTCCCGGCCCCCGTCGCTCACCAAGCGCGACCGGGCGCTCGGCTACTCGGGGCGGAGAAAGAAATGAGCGAGGCGGCGAAGCCGGACCCCGAGGCCGACGCGCTCTTCGAGATCGTGCGCCTGCGCTATGGCGATCGCCTGACGGCGGCGCAGCTCGACGAGCTGCGCAAGATCGTGGCCGGGCAGCTCGAGGCCGCCCGCGCGCTCCGCGCCGTCCCGCTCACCAACGCCGACGAGCCCATGCAGCCCTTCGCGCCGTACCGGGAAGAACCGCCCCTCACCCCTGGTCCCCTCACCCCTGGTCCCCTCATCCCTGGTCCCCTCATCCCTGGTCCCCTCATCCTACCCTCTCCCCAGAGGGGAGAGGGAGAGGCGCGGTGATCTTCACGCCGGTTCGTGAGCTGGCTGAGCTCGTGCGGTCGCGCAAAGTCTCGCCCGTCGAGCTGGCCGAGCATTTCCTCGAGCGGCTCGAGCGCGTGGGCCCCAGGTACAACGCTGTCGTCACCGTCATGCGCGAGCACGCGTTGACCCGGGCACGCCGCGCCGAGGGCGAGATCGCGGCCGGCCACTATCGCGGGCCGCTCCACGGCATCCCGTACGGCGCGAAGGATCTCCTGGCGACGGTAGGCGCGCCGACCACGTGGGGCGCGGCGCCGTACAAGGCCCAGCGCTTCGACTTCGACGCCACCGTGGTCGCCAAGCTCGAGGGCGCGGGCGCCGTGCTCATGGCAAAGCTCGCCATGATCGAGCTCGCCGGCGGCATGGGCTATCGCCAGCCCACCGCCTCGTTCACCGGGCCATGCGTCAACCCGTGGGACGAAAACGCCTGGACGGGCGGGTCGTCAAGCGGGTCCGGTGCCGCAGTCTGTGCTGGACTGGTGCCCTTCGCGATCGGCTCGGAGACCTGGGGCTCCATCCTGTCGCCCGCCGGCTACTGCGGCCTCGCGGGGCTGCGGCCGACGTACGGGCGAGTGAGCCGCCACGGCGCCATGGCGCTGTGCTGGAGCCTCGACAAGCTGGGCCCGCTCGCGCAGACGGCCGACGACTGCGGCCTCGTCCTCGACGCCATCGCCGGCGCCGATCCGAAGGATCCCACCGCGAGCGAGCGCCCCTACCGCTACGAGGCGGCGGATCGCACGGGCTTCCGCTTCGGCGTCGTCGGGCAGGTTACCGACGGGTGCGAGGAGGCCGTCGCGCAGAACTTCGCCCGCTCCGTGGGCGTGCTCGGGAAGATCGGCACGGTCGAGGAGGTGACGCTGCCCGACCTGCCGTACGAGCAGATCACGCGGACCATTCTCCAGGTCGAGGCGGCGAGCGCCTTCGAGGACCTGATCGGCTCGGGCGGCATCGCTGGCCTGACCGCGCCCGAGGACCGCCACACGCCCTACGCGCGGGACGTTATCCTGGCGAAGGACTACGTCAAGGCCGTGCGCCTCCGCGCCGTCATGGCGAGGGAGATCGACCGCGTGCTGGAGCGCTTCGACGCGCTGGTGGCGCCGGGACGGGTCAACGAGGCGCCCGTGCTGGGGCAGGAGTTCAGGAGCGCGATCCGCGCCACGGCGAAGGACGTGATGGGCGCCATCGGAAACGGCGCGGGGCTGCCCGCCGTCTGCGTGCCGAACGGCTTCGGCGTGCGCGGACTGCCCACGAGCATCCAGTTCATGGGCCGCGCGTGGGAGGAGAACACGGTCCTCGCTGCCGCGCGGGCATACCAGTCGCTCACGGACTGGCACACGCGCCACCCGAAGGCCGACTAGCGTGAGTTCCGCGGGGCCGTCGGCGTACGCCGCTTGAGGTCGCGTCGAGCGGTCTTTGGCTGTAGGCTGATTGTGATCGGCAACCGTTCTTCGCAGGAGGCGGTCATGAGAAGGCCAGGGTGGATATGGCTGCTGGTGGGCGTGCTCGTGGCTGGACTCTTGGTCCTGCCTGCTGCACCGAGTGACGCTTGGCGGGGTCACGGACGGGGCGGCGTGTTTATCGGGGTCGGCCCCGCGTTCTGGTGGGGTCCACCCTATCCTTACTACTGGTATCCGCCGCCATATTACTATCCGCCCGCACAGGTCATCGTCGAGCAGCCCTCGATGTACATCCAGCAGGGGACGGCACCCCAGGCTTCACCGGCCTATTGGTACTACTGCCCGGATGCTCAAGAGTATTACCCACAAGTACAGACCTGCCCTGAGCCGTGGGTGAAGGTTCCACCGAGGGCCCCATGACCGCGACTCGGACCATCCTATCGATCAGCGCTTCCCTCCTTCTGACGGCGTGCGCGACGGTGCCTTCTGGGCCGAGCGTCATGGTGCTGCCGGGCGACGGGAAGAGCTTTGAACAATTCCAGGCCGAAGACGCTGTGTGCCGGCAGTGGGCGTTGCAACAGACCGGCACCACGCCCAACCAGGCTGGTGCGGCCAGCACCGTGACGGGCGCGGCGGTCGGCACGGTGGTCGGTGCCGGGCTCGGGGCTGCCATCGGTGCCGCCTCGGGTAGCCCGGCGACCGGCGCGGCCGTCGGCGCGGGCGTCGGTCTCCTTGGCGGGACGGCGGTGGGCGCCGGCAATGCCTACGGCGCCGGTCTCTCGGTGCAGAGGCGCTACGACATCACGTACATGCAGTGCATGTACGCAAAAGGCAACCAGATTCCGGTCCCTCGGGCCCCGCGGGGGTACACGTCAACGGCGCCTCCACCGGCTCCCCCTCCCCCGGGGGTGCCGCCGCCGCCCGCCGGATCGCCGCCGCCGCCTCCGCCGGGGCCTGTGCGCTAGCAGTTGCCGCCGGCGCACACCGCTCGGGTTACGCTGCCGTCGATGGCGATATATTAATGCCGGAGAGAAATCGCTAGCGGGGAGGTGCCCCATGATCCGGAAGATCCTAGGTCTGGCGCTTGTGGCGATCCTCGCGCTCGCCGCCCCGGCCTTCGCAGCCAGCGGAGGCCGGGGCGGATTCCATGGCGGCTTTCAAGGTGGCTCTCACGGGGGCTCTCATGGCGGCTTTCAAGGTGGCTCTCATGGGGGCTTTCATGGCGGCTTTCGCCCCCACGGCTTTCCTCGCTTCGGTTGCTGTTTCGGACGCGTCTTCGTCGGTGGGGTCTTCCTGGGCTCGCCGCTCGCGTACCCGTATTATGCCTACCCGTATTACGCCTACCCGTATTATCCCTATCCGGTCTACCCGGAGCCGGTCTATCGGCCGCAGGTGACCGTGGCCCCGCCCGTCCAGCGGGAGGTCTGCTACGTTGGCGGGTGCTACTATCTCGAAGGTGACGGCGTGACGGTCGCCTATCAATGGATCTGGGTGCCAACCCCGCCGGCTCCGCCGCCAGGTCCGCCGAGCCAATAGGGCACGCGCCGCACCGCTCCGGCGCTACGTGCGCTTCAACGTGCCGGGCCTTATCGGCAGCGCCCGGATGCGCTTGCCCGTCAAGGCGAAGATCGCGTTGCAGATCGCCGGCGCCACGGTCGGCACGCCGGGCTCGCCCAGGCCGCCGGCGGGCTCGCCCGAGTTCAGAATGTGCACCTCCATCACGGGCGCTTCGTCGATGCGCAGCATGGGATAGTCGTGGAAGTTCGACTGCTTCACGCGCCCGCGATCGATCGTGATCTCGCCGTAGAGCAGGGCCGTGAGCGCGTAGATTGCGCCGCCCTCCATCTGGGCCTTGACCTGGTCGGGGTTGACCGCGAAGCCCGCGTCGATGGCGCCCACGAGCTTGTGGACCTTGACCTTGCCGGTGGAGGCGACCGAGACCTCCGCCACGTGAGCGACGTAGCTGCCGTAAGAGAACATTACCGCGCAGCCGAGCGCGCGGCCCGCCGGCAGCGGCGCGCCCCAGTTCGCCTTGGCCGCGGCCAGCTCGAGCACCGCCTTGTGGCGCGGGGACCTGCCGAGGAGGCTCCGCCGGAACTCGACGGGATCCTTGCCCGCGGCCTTCGCCACCTCGTCCACGAAGCTCTCCACGATGAAGCCGTTCTGCGAAGGTCCCACCGAGCGCCAGAAGCCGACCGGGATGCCGTAGTCCTTGTTCACCCACTCGACGTGCACGTTGCGCACGTCGTAGGGCATGTTGCGCACGCCTTCCATGGCCGCGGCATCGATCGTGCCGGCCTGCGCGCGTCCCTTCTGGATGAGGATGCCGGGGCCCACGACGCGGTTCCACCACGCGATGGGCGCGCCCTGCGCGTCGAGCGCGGCCTTGAAGACATTGTATGTGGCCGGGCGATAGAAGCCGTGCTGGATATCGTCCGGACGCGTCCACATCACCTTCACGGGCGCGCCCACGGCCTTGGAGGTCTCGAGGGCGTCCACGATGAAGTCCTGCTCTCCGCGCCTGCCGAAGCCGCCGCCGAGGTAGGTAGTGTTGACGATGACCTTCTCGACGGGCACGCCGCTGATCTTCGCCCCTGTCATCTGCGTGCCGCCTGGATTTTGCGTCGGCGCCCAGATCTCGCACGACCCGGCCTTGACGGACGCCGTCGCGTTCATCGGCTCCATGCACGCGTGCTCGAGGAAGGGCACTTCGTACACCGCCTCGACGGTCTTGGCGCCCGCGGCGAGGGCCTTGTCAATGTCGCCGTCGTCGCGCGCCACCTGGCCCGGCTGCGTCGCGCCGGCGACGTAGCCCTGGTGGATGCTGGCGCTGGTGACCGCGGCCACCGGGCCCTCGTCCCAGGTGATCTTGAGCGCCTGGCGCCCGCGCTGTGCCGTCCAGAAGGAATCCGCTACCACGGCCACGCCGTTCGTGACCTGGACGACGTCCTTGACGCTCTTGATCCGCTTTGCCGCCGTCGCGTCGAAGCTCTTGACCTTGCCGCCAAAGACCGGGCAGCGCTCGATCGAGGCGATGAGCATGCCCGGCACGACCACGTCCATGCCGAAGACCGCCGAGCCATTGACCTTCAGCGGCGTGTCGCGGCGGCGCATCACCTTGCCCATGTAGCGGAACTGGTCGGGCGTCTTGAGCCTGGGGTTCTGCGGCACGGGAAGCTGCGCGGCCTTGTCCACCAGCGCGCTGTAGGGCATGCGGCGGCCGCTCGGCTTGTGGACGACCGTGTCGAGATCGGTGTCCACTTCGCTGAGCGCCACGCCCCACTCGTTGGCCGCGGCCTGCATCAGCATCCCGCGGGCGGCCGCACCCGCCTTTCGAAGCATCTGGATGTGGTCGCGCACGCCGCGGCTGCCGCCGTAGGCCTGCATGCCTGTGACCGGGTTGGCGTAGAGCTTGGGATTGGCCGGAGCCTGGTTGACGCGGACCTTGGCGAGATCGGTGTCGAGCTCGTCGGCCACGATGGCCGGCATCGTGGTGAGCGAGCCCTGGCCCATCTCGACGACGGAGTTGATGACGGTCACGAGGCCGTCGCGGTCTATCGAGACCCACTGATTGGGCGCCAAGGAACCCGCCTGCGCACGCGCCGCGTTCCGGCCCGTCATGGGCAGCCGGAAGCCCACGACCAAGCCCGTGCCCACAGCGAGGCTTCCTTTGATGAGGGCGCGCCGGCTGATCCTGCCCTGTGCCATCCGGGAGGTGGCCATCACGCGCCTGCCTTCTTGATCTGCGCGGCGCGATGGATGCCCGCGCGGATGCGCTGGTAAGTCCCGCAGCGACAGATATTCCCCGCCATCGCGCTGTTGATGTCGGCGTCGGTCGGATTGGCCTTTCGCGCCAGGAGCGCCGCGGCCGCCATGATTTGCCCCGACTGGCAGAAGCCGCACTGGGGCACATCGAGCTCGATCCAGGCCTTCTGCACCGGGTGATCGTTCTTGGCCGAGAGGCCTTCGATGGTGGTGATCTTCTTGCCGGCCACCGAGCCGATGGGCGTCACGCAAGAGCGCACCGGCTGGCCGTCCACGTGGACCGTGCAGACGCCGCAGAGCGCCGCGCCGCAACCGAACTTGGTGCCGGTGAGCTCGAGCTTTTCCCGGATGGCCCAGAGGAGCGGCATATCCGGCGGAGCGTCCACCTGGCGGGTCTTGCCGTTGACGGTGAGAGCGATCATGGAATTCTCCTAGCTCCTGAGCCCCGGCATGGCGAAACTGGCTTTCTCGAGGTCCGCGGCCAGTGAAGCCTTCTGCTGCGGCGAGAGCTCAACGAGCGGCGGCCTCACGGTCGCCCACGAGGCGTCGCCGCCATAGTGCGCAATGGCGGCTTTGAGCGCCGGGATCATCGGGTGCCTGGCGAAGATCCCTCGTATCTCGTTCAGCCGCTCCTGCCGCGTGTCGGCGTCCGCAGCCTGCCAGGTCGCGAAGAGCCGCGCGATCGCCCCCGGATTGACGTTGGCCGTGGCGCTGATGCAGCCCACGCCGCCGGCGCGCATGCCCTGGAGCAGGAAGGTCTCGCTCCCCGGGAAGACGTCGAAGCCCTGCTTGGCGAAATTATCGAGATACGCCTTGGTGTTGCTCCAGTCGCCCGAGGAATCCTTGGCGCCCGCGACGATGCCGGGGTAGGCCTTGAGCAGGCGCTCTATCAGCGGAAGGGTGATCGCGACCTGGGACACCGGCGGGATGTGGTACAGGTAGATGCGCAGGCGGCGGTCTCCCACGCGCTCGATGATTTCCGCGAAGTTTCTGAAGAGCCCGTCGTCCGAGACGCCCTTGTAGTAGAAAGGCGGCAGCATGAGCACTCCGCCGCAACCGAGCTTCATCGCGTGCGCGGTGAGCCTCACGGAATCCGTCAGCGCGCAGCAGCCCGTGCCCGGCATCATCCGGCCTGGATCCACGCCCGCGCCCACCAGGCGATCCAGCAGCTCGACCTTCTCCTCCGTCGAGAGCGAGTTGGCCTCCGAGTTGGTCCCGAAGACCGCCAGCCCCACGTCCTGGCTGAGCAGCCAGCGGCACTGCCTGACGAACCGCTCCGGGTCGGGGGAGAGGTCGGCCTTGAAGGGGGTGACGACGGGGGAGAGGACGCCGGTGATGCGGTCTTTGGTGCTCACGCTCGGAGCTCCTTGTATTGGTGGGTGGCTGCCGGCGCCCATGCTACCTCCGACCGCGCTCCGCGTCCAGCCGACCTCTGGGCGGGTAATGTCGTAGCTTGATTCTGAGCGATTGGCTACGCCCGCGCCCGACCGTGGGATACTCCGATCATGGCCAAGCGCCCGAAGCGGCCTTCCAAACTCGCAGGGTGATCGGCAATGGCGGGTAAGCAGTGGCGACAGAAGGCGCGCCATCTGAAGCGCGAGGTCTACGCTCTGTACTTTGCCGTCCGTGACCCACGGGTGCCGTGGCACGCGAAGGTCCTGGCAGCCTGCGTCGTGGGGTACGCCCTGAGCCCCATCGACCTCATCCCAGACTTCCTACCGATCATCGGGTACGTGGATGACCTCGTGCTTCTCCCGCTCGGCGTGATGGCGGTCCGCGCACTCATCCCCGAGGAAGTCCTAGGCGATTGCCGAGTGAAGGCCGACGGTCTGACCGCGAAGCCCCACAGCTGGATTGCGGCCTGCATCATCGTGGTTGTCTGGCTGGTGCTGGCAGCCGGCTTGGTCTACTGGCTGCTCCGATGGTTCTCGAACTGAGCCACGACCTCCGGACGTGATTCTGCCTCGGGTGAGAGACAATGGCGAAGATATGGGCGGCGCCGTCACACTCTCCCGCAGCCACACTGCCAAGCGTGAACGTCGGCTCCATGATCGGAGGTGGCGGCTTTGAGGGCGTTCATCCCGGCGGCGCCGCGTCCGATCACGAGCAGGTCGTAGCGGTCCATCGCGTCACCTCCGTCACCAATTGACGATCGCCAGCAGGTTGTGGAAGTCGTCGGTCCAGACGCCGACGCCGGGCTTCGGATCGAGCTTCGCGGCCGTCCAGTCCGGGTCGCGCGTCAGGTCGCTCAGCGCCTCGGGGGTCCGAGCCAGCACGGCCCAGGTGGAGGCGCTTGCGCCCTCGGCCGTCGGGGACAGGTCGTGGCGGATCAGCCGGCCGTCGAGGTGGGTGTCTTCGGCCAGGTTCGCCACCACGGGCTCGAGCGAAAGGTACCGGTTCGAGAGGTGGAGGACGAGCAGGCCGCGGATGCTCAGCATCTCGACATAGAGGCGGAACGCTTCCCTCGTCAGCAGGTGCACCGGGATCGAGTCCGAGCTGAACGCGTCCACGACGATGAGGTCGTAGCGCTCCCCGGGCCGTTCCTTCCGCACCTGGTCCAGGCGGATGCGCGCGTCGCCCATCTCGATGTGCACCCTGGCGCCCCGGCTGATCGCGTCGGGCACATACGAAAAGTAAAACCGGTTGGTGGCGATGTCGCGCACCAGGGGGTCGATCTCGTAGAACGTCATGACGTCGCCGAGCCTCGCGTAGGCGGCGAGCGTGCCGGCCCCGAGCCCGATCACGGCCACGCGAATCGCCGAGCTGCGCCGCTCGAGCTCGGCCATGACGAGCCCGATGGGACTGCCGCGGTAGTAGTACGCGAGCGGCTCCGTGCGACGCGTGGCCTCCAGGCTCTGCTGGCCGTGGAGTGTCGTGCCGTGGCGAAGCTCGGTGTAGCCCGTGGGTTCGTTGTCACGCGAGACCTGCAGGACACCGAAAAAGCTCCGGGCCTGGAGGATCAGGTTGCCGTTCCGCGCGTCCACGAATTCACTCACGCCGAGCAAGAGGACGAGGCCCAGCGCCAGGGCCGCCGGGCGCCTACGGAGGAGAAAGAGGGCAACGAACGGCGGGCCGTACACCAGGAGCTTGCGGGCAGTGCCCTCGGCGGGCGTGATCCATTCGGCGACCGTTGCGGACGGGATCCTGAGCAGGCGGGTGAAGAAGCTGGTGTCGAGCCTGACGGTGACGAGGTCGGAGATGAGCACGAGCCCGGCCGCGCCCACCGCGAGCGCCAGGGTCACGTCTTTGAAGAGAGAGCGCGCCACCTGGGACGACGGCGAGCTCGGGCGGCCCACGAGCAGGCAGGCCAGGGCCATCACGAGGGGGTACTCTGCGAGAGATCGCAGGACGACGGGCGCGATCAGCGCGCTCGTGAACCCGCCGAGCACGCCGCCCACCGAGAGCAGGAGATAGAACTGGGTCAGGTGGCGCGGCGACGGACGCGTGAGGGCCAGCTCGCCGTGGCAGGCCAGGGCGATCACGAAGAGGAGCAGGAAATGCCAGAGCACCGTGATCCAGATCCGCTGCTTGAAGCCGGAGAGCATGAGGAAGAAGACGACGAGGACGATCGGAGCGGTCGCCGCGACCACCAGGCGATGCAGGCGCGCCGGCCAGCGGCCGAAGGCCAGGATGAAGCTCAGGAGGTAAATGGCCAGCGGCAACACCCAGAGCAGGGGGACGGCGGCGATGTCCGTCGTGACATACGCGGTGGCGCCGATCAGAAGGCTCGACGGCACGAAGGCCAGCGCGATCCAGCGCAGATATCGCCCCCAGCCGGGCGGCGGCTCGGGCGGCACCTCGGCCGACGCGCCGTCCTGCGACTCTCCGGCGGCGGGCTCCGACCTCCGCCGCCAGAGCGTGAGCGCGCACAGCGCGATCAGCACGGCGAGTGCTAGGTATCCGAGGGTCCACAGGCGCGTTTGCGTCAGCCAGCCCTCGCCTCTCAGGTGAAGCCTCGGCTCGATGAGGGTCGGATAGCCCAGCAGGGCCAGCATGCTGCCGAGGTTGCTCGCGGCATAGAGGAAGTAGGGATCCCGGGCGGCCGGGTGGCCCGTGCGCGTGAACCACTTCTGGATCAGCGGCGCGGTGGCGCTGACCACGAGAAAGGGCAGCCCGACGGAGAGCGAGAGCAAGAGCAGCACGTCGAGGACCGGATTCGCTTCGCCGCCGCGCAGCAGGGCCGGGTTCACGGCCAGGGGCAGGACGGCCGCTGGCAGGGCGAGCAGCGCGACGTGCAGGAGCATCTGGCGCGAGACGGCGAGCCAGGCCGTGCTCGCGTGCGCGTAGGCGTAGCCGCCGAGAAGCGCGGCCTGGAAGAAGACCATGCACGTGCTCCACACGGCCGGGGTGCCCCCGAGGAGCGGCAGGATCATCTTGCCCACCATCGGTTGCACGACGAACAGCAGGGTGGCGCCTGTGAACATCGTGACCGAGTAGAGCAGCAGGAGGGCGATCAGGTCGGGATCCTCATGTGGACGACCCAAACCTAGCACAGGACGGTCGGTGGTAGACTACGCGACGTGGCACGAGTCTCGGCAGCGCCGCAAAGCAGCCAGAGAATGCAGCCAGAAAGGGAGATCGATCCATGACCGACACTGGCGACCTGCTCTACGACCCCACGGCCGAGCCGAAGATCCTGGCGGCAGGTCTGGCCCCGCGTCTCGCGAGCCTCGAGGGCACGCGCGCCGGCATCCTCGACAACAGCAAGGCGAATGCCGGCACGCTGATGCTGGCGGTGGTCCAGCGCCTGAAGGAGCGCTACGGCGTCCGCGACGTCATCAAGCGCGAGAAGGGTATCGCGGGGCCGCCCTCTCCCGCCATCCTCGCAGATCTGACGACGTGCGACTTCGTCCTGGTCGGCAGCGCCGACTGAGGGTCGTGCACGTCGTGGAGTATCCACGGCGCCATCGTGTTGGAGCAGCACGGCATTCCGACCGTCGTCATGGGGACGCGGGAGTTCGAGCAGCTCGCCAGACTCGAGTCCCGAAACCGCGGCCTTGCCGAGCTGCCCCTTGCCCTCATCCCGCATCCGCTGGGAGGCATCCGTGAAGAGGAAGTGCTGAAGAAGGCGGACCTCGCCGTCGACGTCGTGGTCGCCGCGGTGACCAAGTCGTGACCGTGTCCGGCCCCGCGGCCAAGACTTTCCGCCTGGACGGCACCTACGCCGCTATCAACCGCCTCTACCAGGAGCGTGGCTGGACCGACGGGCTGCCCATCGTCCCGCCGACAGAGGACGACGTGCGGGAATTCCTGCGGTTCACGGACCGCGATCGGCGCGACGTCGTCGCCGTCCTGCCGCCGCGGCAGGGCGAAGCCACGGTCGAGCGGATCGCGGTCAATGCGGTCATGGCCGGGTGCAAGCCCGAATACCTGCCGGTCGTCATCACCGCCATCGAGGCTCTGGCGGACCCGGCCTTCAATCTCGACTCGGTCCAGGCCACCACGCATCCCGTGGCCCCGCTCATGATCGTCAACGGGTCCATCGCGCGCGAGCTGGGCATCCAGGCGGGTTACAACGCCTTCGGCCAGGGCTTCCGCGCCAACATGACCATCGGCCGCGCCGTGCGGCTCCTGCTCATGAACGTGGGCGGCGGGCTGCCGGGCACCGGCGATCGCGCGACCCAGGGCAGCCCCGCCAAGATCGCCTACTGCGTGGCGGAGAACGAGGCCGAGAACCCGTGGGAACCGCTCCACGTGGAGCATGGCTTCCCGGCCGACGTGAGCACCGTCACGGTGATGGGCTGCGAGGGCCCGCACAATATCCAGGATCACTACAGCTACACGGGCCTGGGCATCCTCAAGATCATCGCTGGGGCCATGGGCCAGGCGGGCAGCAACAACCTTCTCGCCTTTGGCTACCCGCTGCTCTCGCTCGGGCCCGAGCACGCCGCCACCATTGCGCGCGATGGCTACACAAAGGGGCAGGTCAAGGAGTTCATCTTCGAGCAGGCACGCTTCCCGCTCAGCCGGCTCGGCGAGGAGTATCGGCGCCTGCACGTCGAGCGGCGGCGCGCGGTGGATTCGCCCGATACTCTCCTGCCGATCGTCAGATCACCCGACGACATCTCGGTGATCGTCGTCGGCGGCGCGGGCAAGCACTCCTGCTGGCAGCCGACCTTCGGCGATCAGACGGCGCCGGCGCGGCGCCCCATCGCGCGCAAGGACGGGACGCCGATCAGGAGCATCACCGAGCTACGCCACTAGCAGGCCGTAGCCTGCTGGTGGCGTAGCACGCCGCTCGCGCCAGTCGCCGTTACCGCCGATCGTCTCTGTTGCCGTCGCGGCGGTCGCCGCCGCGCCGGTCGTCGCGGCGATCGTCTCTGTTGCCGCGCCGGTTGTCGCGGTGGTCATCGCGGGACGCCACCTGCCGGTCGCTGCGCCGGTTGTCGCGGTGGTCGTCGCGGAACACCACAGACCTGCCACGGTGATCGTCGCGGGATGCCAGGGTCCGGTCGCCGCGGTGATCATCGCGGAACGCCAGGGTCCGATTGCCGCGGTGATCGTCGCGGGATGCCAGGGTCCGGTCGCCGCGGTGATCATCGCGGTACCCAAGCGTCCGGGCGCCGCGGTAATCGTCGCGGTATGCCGCGTGACGTACGCCGCGACGTTCATCCACATAGCTGTGGTGGCGGTCGGCGTACCGCTCCTCCCACCGGTGTCCCCACGTCGGCGCCCACCGGGGTGGCGCGTCGTGACGCCAGTGCGCCCACTCCCGCGGCCGCACGCGATAGTAGTTCACCGGCACCGCGAGGATAGGTCGTGGGACGTACTGGGGTGGCAGCTCCGACCAGGGGCCATTGTGCCCGGGGCCGACGTACCACGTGGAGCCTAGGAAGACGAAGAACTCCCCGTCATAGGAAAAGAGATTCGCCCCAATGGACGGAGCGTACTGGACCGGGCTTGCCGGCACGGGCTCGAAGATCGGGGGAGTTCCAAAGTGGATCCCGAGATCCACGCTCACGCTGGCGTGGCCGGTGCCGGCCGAGGCGACGAGCGCCGCGACCGCTATGACCCCGCCGATCAGGACCTTTCCAAGCATCAGCGTACCCTCCTTGCCTCTTCGGGCCTGCTACATGCGGGTCGTAGTGGCCGCAGGATCTGCGGCCCTGGCTCGCCTTTCGCCGATACGACGCGTACGAGATCCGATGCGTTTACGCCCTCGCCGAGCGGAGCGCCGCTAAGCGCTCCGCCCGGCTAGGGCCGGGGTGCTCTACCGCCTGCCGCGAGCCTGCATTCCGGCGCGCGGCATGCTCATGCCGGAAGACCGGGCGTAACCAGCAGTGGAGCGGGCATAGCTCTGGGAAGCCTGGGCATAGGCCTGACGCTGGCCAGAGCCCTGGGAAGCCTGGGCATAGGCCTGACGCTGGCCAGAGCCCTGGGAAGCCTGGGCATAGGCCGATCGGCCGCCGGAGCTCCCAGGTGTCTGGCTGCGGCCCCCAGGAGTCGAGCCGGGGTTGCCAGGAAGTACGCCGGGCAGTGTGTGGTGTTCCGATGGCTTGCCGGGGCTGCCGGGAGTCGAACCGGGACCTCCAGGAGCGCTGCCGGGGGCGCCGGGAGTCGAGCTAGGACCTCCAGGAATGCTGCCGGGGCCGCCGGGAGTCGAGCCGGGGCCACCAGGAATCCCGCCGGGGTTGCGGTTCCAGTAGTCCGGGCGTCCAGTCTGCCGATCCGCGTAGCGGTTGCGGTAGTCCTGTCGGGGGTCGCGCCGGTCGCCGTAAAGACTCCGGCGATCCTGGTTTAGCTCGCGCTGGTCCCGGTTGCGGTCCCAGATGTCGCGGCGCAGCTCCTGACGGTCGTGGCGGAGCTCCTGCTGGTCGCGGAAGAGCTCCTGTTCGTCACGGTAGAGTTCGCGCTTGTCCCTTCGCAGCTCGGCGCGGTCGGCGGCGACGGCCCGCCAGTTGCCGGCCTTCTTATCCTGGCGGAGCCTGTAGCGGTCCTGGGCGATTTCTCGCTCGTCGCGGCTGATCTCTCGCTCGTCCCTGCGGATTTCCTGCTTGTCGCCGGTGATCTCCCGGCGGTCCTGCCAGATCTCGCGGTCGTCGCGGCGGAGCTCGCGCTCGTCCTGGCGGACATTCCAGACATCGCGGACAACTCGGCGCCGGTCCTGACCAAAGTCCCGCCGGTCCTGACCCCGGTCCTGACCAAAGTCCCGCCGGTCCTGGCCCCGGTCCTGACCAAAGTCGCGCCGGTCCTGGCTCCGATCCTGACCAAAGTCGCGCCGGTCCTGGCCTATGTCCCGATCGTCCTGCCACCCATTCTGCGTGTGGTTCCTCCGCTGGTCCTCTTCCTGGGCGCCCGCCAAGGGAGCCCACAGCGCGACCGTCACGACCGCGCCCCCCACGAGCCACGTGAATCGATGCATGGCGCTATCCTCCTGTGCCCCTTTCAAAGGGCGTTTACCTGCACGCCCCTCCTAGGACGCAGGCACAGGCGTATCCATTTACATACGGTTTACATACGGTTGGTTCCCCCGCTAGTGCGACTCCAACGAGTATTTCCGACACCTTGCGCGTTCCCGCAGAGTGCCGGGCCACGTGACGAGCCAGACGAGGCCCGAGGGAGGTAGCAGCCCGAGGCGTACGTGGTCGTTCGAGCCGAGAGGCATAGCCACGAGGCGAGGGCTGAGTGGATCTGGCGAAGTTAGTTGGCCCGGCACTAGGAGTGTGTCGGAATAATGCGAAACGAGTGCATTCGACGACCTCTCCATCCCACTTCGGGACCATTCTTGCCAGCGGAGCCGACGCGAGCGCGCTCAAAACGGATCGTTTGTGGGGTGGCCATCCCACTTTCTCGA
>WNFU01000924.1_pt1 | contig 75364 bp, 84 predicted proteins | sample 5400121 | NCBI WGS metagenome assembly WNFU01 (sample SAMN13153360, study PRJNA577476) | soil metagenome | isolation source: 100 cm soil or saprolite under grassland replicate 1 | place: USA:California | collected 2016-06-15
CGGGTCATGCCGGCGAAGGGAGTTGGATGGACAGGAGAAGGACCGAGCAGGAGCGCTCCAAGGGCGGAGCCGGGCTGGGCCCGGCGGGAGCCCGATTGCGATTGCACGCGGCAGGTGTGAAGGAGGGGGCCCACGGGGGGAACCACGGGTTCTCCCGTGCTGAAACCCGCAGAACCTGATCCGGGTCATGCCGGCGAAGGGAGAGAATGGCCATAGCTCGATGTCTGACGATTGCCGGGTCGGATTCCGGCGGAGGCGCTGGAGTTCAGGCCGACCTGAAGGCGTTTGCGGCGGCTGGCTGCCATGGCTCGAGCGCGATCGTGGCGCTCACCGCGCAGAACACGCTCGGGGTGTCGGCCGTCCAGGAGCTGCCGCCCGGGTTCGTCCAGGCACAGCTCGAGGCTGTCTTCGAGGACATCGGCGTCGATGCGGCCAAGACCGGGATGCTCTTCTCGCGCGTGCTCATCGAGACCGTGGCTGATTTCCTCGCCGATCACCGCGTACCGCTCGTGGTCGACCCGGTGATGGTGGCGAGCTCGGGCGCGAAGCTGCTCGAGGACGACGCTGTCGAGACTCTGGTGACCAGGCTCTTTCCGCTCGCGACAGTCGTGACGCCGAACCTGCTCGAGGCCGAGGCGCTTGCCGGCGGCGGCGGCAGCCGGCGGGAGCTCGCCGAGCGAATCCACGAGCTCGGGGCTCCGGCGGTGGTCGTCACCGGCGGGCACGGCGAAGAGGCCGTCGACCACCTCTACGACGGTCGCGAACACATCGAGATCCCCGTCGACCGCCATGAGGTTGCGGCCACGCACGGTGCGGGGTGCACGCATTCGGCCACGCTGGCCGCCCTGCTCGCCCGCGGCGAGACCCTCGAGGATGCAGCGCGCGGAGCGGCGCAGGCTGCCTCGGAAGCGGTGCGGAACGGGCTCGCCGAGATCGGCGCCGGCGAAGGGCCCGTCGACGTGCTCGGGATCAAGAGCCGCGTGTGAGAACAGGCGAGGATCTCCGGGCTCTGCGCGAGCGCAAGCCGCTTGTCCACCAGATCACGAACTACGTCGTCATGAACGAGACCGCGAACGCGACGCTCGCGCTCGGGGCTCTGCCCGTGATGGCGCACGCGAAAGAGGAGGTCGAGGAGATGGCCTCCGTCGCGGGTGCGCTCGTGCTCAACATCGGGACGCTCTCCCAGCCCTGGATCGAGGCCATGCTGCTCGCGGCGAAGGCCGCCAACGCGGCCGGCGTGCCGGTCGTGCTCGATCCGGTGGGGGCGGGGGCGACGCGTTTCCGCACCGCGACGGCGAAGCGCATCCTGGACGACGCTGACATCGCGATCGTGCGCGGGAACGCAGCCGAGCTGGCGACGCTGGCCGGTCGTGAAGCCGAGATCCGCGGCGTCGAGTCGATCGGGGCAAGCGACTCAGGCGCCGAGCTGGCGACGTCGGCGGCGGTCGCGCTCGGTTGCGTCGCTGCGGTCACGGGGCCCGTCGACCACGTCTCCGACGGCGAGCACGTGCTCACGATCCGTAACGGCCACGAGCTCCTGGGCGCGGTGAGCGGGACGGGCTGCATGGCGACGTCGATCACCGGCAGCTTCGTCGCCGTTGCTCGAGACCGGCCGCTCGAGGCGGCGGCGGAGGCACTCGTTGCGTTCGGCGTCGCGGGCGAGGATGCCGCCCGAGATGCGGAGGGCCCGGGCACGTTCCACGCCGGGCTCTACGACGCGCTCTACAACCTCGATCCGGCCACGATCGACTCGCGGGCGAAGGTCGGCGAGTGAGGCTGCACGCGATCGTCAGCGACTTCGAGACCGCGCGCAAGGCGGTCGAGGGAGGCGCGACGGTCGTCCAGCTCCGGCTGAAGGGCGCCCCGACCGCCGAGGTGGTCCAGCGAGGCCGGCCCTTCGGCGACCTGCCCGCGACGTTCATCGTCAACGACGACGTCGACGCGGCGATCGAGCTGAACGCTGACGGAGTGCACCTGGGCAGAGACGACCCGGGCGCCGAACGGGCGCTCGAGGCGGGCCTTCTGCTCGGAAGCTCGGCGGCGAGCGTGGACGAGGCGCGAGCCGGAGAGGCACTCGGCGCGACGTACATCGGCGCAGGCCCGGTCTGGGCCACGCCGTCGAAGCCGGAGGCCGACCCTGCGATCGGGCTCGAAGGGCTCGCGCAGATCTGCGAGGCCGTGTCGCTCCCCGTGATTGCGATCGGCGGCATCGACGCGACGAACGCGGCGGACTGCGTGGCTGCGGGAGCCACCGGCGTCGCCGTCGTCCGAGCCGCCCTCGACGCGAACGCGATCCATGAGGCTCTCGCAGCTCGGTGAGCTCGGGCTGCTGGCCGAGCTCGAACAGCGCGGGCTCGCCGTCCAGATCGAAAACGACGCGGCTGAGCTCGAGGCCGGACTGGTCGTCACTCAGGATGCGCTCATCGAGGGCGTCCACTTCAGGCTCGACTGGCTGAGCTGGCAAGAGCTCGGCTTTCGCGCTGCGGCCGTCAACCTCAGCGATCTCGCCGCCTCCGGTGCCGAGCCGGAGGCGCTCGTCGTCACGATCGGGCTGCCGGCCGAGACCGAGCTCGACGACGTGCTTGCGCTCTACGAGGGCCTGAACGAGCCCGGTGTGCCGATCGTCGGCGGCGACACGAGCCGAGCCGAGCACGTAATGCTCAGCGTGACCGCGCTCGGGCGCTCGGAGCGCATTCCCGGCCGTGGCGGAGCTCGCCCCGGAGACGCGCTCGTCGTCACGGGCCCACTCGGGGCCGGCGGCGCAGCGTTTCGGAGCAACCGCCTCGCGCGTCCGCCGCTGCGCCTGGTCGAAGGACGAGAGCTCGCAGCCCACGCGCACGCGATGCTCGACATCTCCGACGGCCTTGTGGTCGACGCAGGACACATCTCCGGCCGCTCGGGTGTCCGCTGCGTGATCGATCTCGGTCGCGTCCCGCTCGCCGAGGGCGCCCAGCTCGAGGATCTCGGCTTCGGCGAGGACTTCGAGCTGCTCGCGGCCGTTGACGACCCGGGTCGCTTTACGGAGATCGGGCGTTGCGAGGTCGGCGGAGGCGTGATGCTCTGGCATGAGGGATCACCGGTCGAGCTCGGAGGCTGGGACCACTTCGGCTCGGCTTGACGTACGCCGCACCTTCCGCGACTCTCACGGAGCGTGATCCGGTTCATCGTCAGGCGCGCGCTCTGGGCGGTCGTCCTGCTCGTTGCGGTGACGATGGTCACGTTCGATCTCTTCTTCCTCATCCCCACCGACCCCGGCGCGGCCGGCTCGCGGAGGGCGCAGAACACGACCGACGTCCGCGAGTCGCTCGACATCAGCGGCCCGGTTTACAAGGAGTACGGCGTCTTCCTGTGGCGCGTCGGCCACGGCTCCTTCGGCAAGTCCTGGGCCAGCGATCGCGACGTCACACAGATCATCGCCGAGGCGGCGCCGGTAACGCTCTCGCTCGTCGGGGGCGGCGCCCTCGTCTGGTTGCTCCTGGCGTTCCCGATCGGGATCCTGTCGGCGCTCAGGCCGCGCTCGCTTTTGGACCGGGCGGCGACGATCTTCGTCCTGATCGGGCTCTCCGCGCATCCGGTTTGGCTCGGGCTCATCCTCTCGTACTTCCTCGGCTACAAGGCTCATTTCTTCCCGATCACGGGTTATTGCGGCCTGACTGGCCCGTCGTCCCTCTGCCACGGCTTCATGCAGTGGATGCCGCATCTCATCCTGCCGTGGCTGACTTTCGCGCTGCTCTACGCGGCGCTCTACACGCGGATGATCCGCGCCAGCATCCTCGAAACGATCGAAGAGGACTACGTGCGCACGGCCCGTGCGAAAGGGGCCACCGGCTGGCGCGTCCTGCGTGTCCATGTCTTGCGCAACGCGTTGCTACCCGTGGTAACCATGCTCAGCATGGATCTCGGGCTCTGGGTCTCGAACGCCGTCTTCGTCGAGACGGTCTTCGGCCTGCCCGGCGTCGGCAAGCTGCTCACGCGGAGCCTCCTTCGCCGCGACCTGCCGGTGCTGATGGCGATCGTCGTCTTCGTCTCGCTCCTGATCGTGTTCCTCAACCTCATCGTCGACCTGATCTATGGGGTGCTCGACCCGCGGGTGCGGGCCGGCAGGAGCGATGCCGAGAAGGCGCGGTCGTCTGCTGCGCTGACAGCCGCCGCTGTCGTCAGGTCACGCGAGCAGCCCGCCTAGCTCGAGGTGCGGAGCCAGGTTGCCCAGACGCGTTCGTAGTGCGAGCGTGACCGGGCTCCGACCACGCTCTCGCGGGCTTCGCCGCCCTCGAACAGAATCGCCGTCGGGATCGAGAGAACGCTGTAGCGCGCGGTCGCCTCGGGGTTCTCGTCGATGTTCAGCTTCGCGAACTCGACCTGGTCGGCGTGATCCTCGGCCAGTTGGGCCAGGATCGGCTCGACCGCTTTGCAGGGGCCGCACCAGGGAGCCCAGAAGTCGATGACGACCGGCCGCTCGGCCGCGAGCACCTCGTGCTCGAACGTGTCGTCGGTCACCTCGCGCATCCTCGAGGAGGGTACCGGTGTCGCTAGCGGCCATGTCCAGGGCCAGGCCCTAGACGTGGCTGTTTAGAGGCGGCCCGCGAGGGCGCGCAGGCGCAGGAGCGGCACCTTCCAGATCGCTTCGAGCACGATCGTCTTGCTCATCTTCGAGCCTCCGACCTCGCGGTCGGCAAATGTGATCGGTACCTCGACGACCCGAAAGCCTGCCCGTAGCGCTCGATAGGTCGTCTCGATCTGGAAGGCGTAGCCGAGCGAGGAGATGGCATCGAGATCGATCGTCTCGAGCACCACGCGCCGATAGCACTTGAAGCCGCCTGTCAGGTCACGGATCCCGAGCTGGAGCAGCGTTTGGGCATAGAGCGAGCCGCCGCGGGAGATGAACCGGCGCAGCAAGCTCCAGTTGCGCGTGCCCCCGCCGGAGACGTAGCGCGAGCCGAGCACGAGGTCGGCCTCATCCGCGGCTGCGGCGAGCTTCGGCACGTCGGCCGGATCGTGCGAGAAGTCGCAGTCCAGCTCGAAGACGAGGTCGCCCTCGAGCTCGAGCGCGCGCCGGAAGCCGGCGAGGTACGCGGGGCCGAGCCCCTCCTTCCGCTTCCTGTGCAGAACGTGCACCCAGGGCAGCTCCGCTCCGAGCCGGTCTGCGATTTCGCCGGTCCCGTCCGGCGAGGCGTCGTCGATCACGAGCACCTCGAGACCCTCCAGGCCGAGGTCCCCGAGCGCACGCACCATCGGCTCGAGGTTCTCGCGCTCGTTGTAGGTCGGCAGGCAAATGACCGTACGCAAGGTCCCTATCATCGCCGGGGTGGCGAAAGCACTTCCCCGCAACGCAGAAGTCGCCGAGCAGTTCGAGCTCCTGGCCGACTTCCTCGAGCTCGAGGGCAGCGACCAGTTCCGGCCGCTCGCCTATCGCCGGGCCGCGCAGCGCATGCGCGAGACGGGCGGCTCGATCGCGCAGCTCGCCGTCGAGGGCCGGGCGAAGGAGCTTTCTGGAATCGGCAAGACGATCGAGGAGAAGATCGTCCAGATCGTCGAGGACGGCCAGATCGCCGCGCTGGCCGAGCGTCGTGCGCGTATCCCCGCTGACGTCGTCGAGTTCATGCACCTTCCGGGCCTCGGTCCCAGGACCGCGCGCCGCATTTGGCAGGAGCTCGGGGTTTCCACGCTTGGGGAGCTGAAGCAGGCGGCCGAGTCGGAACGGCTGCGCACCCTTGCCGGGCTCGGCGCGAAGACCGAGGAGAACGTCCTGCGCGCCCTGGCCACGCCGCGCAAGCAGATCGAGCGCAAGCCGCTGCTCGGTCAGGCGCTCCCGGCGGTCCGCGCCGTCGTCTCCGTCCTCCGCGAGCACCGCGCGGCCGACCAGGTCAGCGAGGCCGGCAGCGTCCGGCGCCTCAAAGAGCAGGTGCGCGACCTCGACATCATCGCCACCGCGAGCGACCCGCCCGCGCTGATCGAGTACTTCACCGAGCTGCCGTGGGTCGACGAGATCGTCGCGAAGGGGAACACAAAGGCGACCGTCGTCTCGAACGCGGGCCTGCGCTTCGACCTCCGTGTCGTTCCGCCCGATTCCTACGGCAACCTGCTCCAGCACTTCACGGGCTCGAAGCAGCACAACGTTGCGCTACGCGAGGACGCCGTTCGCCGCAAGCTCTCGGTCTCTGAGTACGGCGTCCAGGACGTAGAGAGCGGCAAGGTCTTCACCGACCGCACGGAGGAGGCGCTGTACAAGCGTCTCGGATACGCGTGGATCCCTCCGGAGCTGCGCGAGAACATGGGTGAGCTCGAGGCGGCACGCGAAGGCCGCCTACCCCGCCTCGTCGGGCTCGAGGAGATCCGCGGCGACCTGCACTCGCACTCGACCTGGTCCTCGGACGGGAAGAACACGATCGAGGAGATGGCGCGCGAGGCCCGTCGGCTCGGCCGGACCTACCTCGCGGTCACGGATCACTCGCACTACCTACGCGAAGGGCGGTTGGAGGCGCAAACGAAAGAGATCGAGGCCGTCCAGGAGCGCCTCGGGCGGTTCCGGCTGGTGAAGGGCATCGAGGCGAACATTCGCGCCGACGGCTCGATCGACGTCGCCGATGAGGTGCTCGCAGACCGGGAGTGGGTGATGGCCTCCGTGCACTCGGGCTTCGACAAGGACCTGACCGAGCGCGTGCTCGCCGCGATGGAGAACCCACACGTCGACTGCATCGGCCATCTCACCGGACGCAAGCTGAACCGGCGCGGGCCGGCCGACGTCGATCTCGAGCGCATCGTGGAAGAGGCGCTGGAGACGGGCACCTTCCTCGAGATCAACGCCCAGCCCGACCGGCTCGACCTGCGCGATGCTCACGCGCGTTTGGCCGGCGAGGCGGGTATAAAGATCGTCATTTCCAGCGATTCGCACCAGCTCAGCGCGCTCGCGAATCTCGAGTTCGGCGTCGCCCAGGCGCGGCGCGCTTGGCTCGGGCCGGATCAGATCCTGAACACCCGCCCCTGGGGCGAGGTCAAGCGGCTGCTCAAAAAGGCGTGACGTACCGGGCAGTCATCTTCGATCTCTGGCACACCCTCGTCCCTTGGCAGGTGGACGAGGCGAATCGCTTCTACGACCGGATGGCGGATGCGGTCGGCGTCGAGCGCGCACGTTTCCGCAACGTCTGGCTCACGGGCCACCACTTGCCGAACCGGGAGACAGGGCCGATTGCAGATCATCTCCGAGCGCTCCTCGGTGAGCTCGACTCCGACGGCGACGTCGATGAGCTGCTGGCATTGCGACGGGAGTGGACGAAGCGCTCGCTCGTTCCGCGCCCCGACGCGCTCGAGACGCTCGCCGAGCTTCGGCGTCGCGGTCATCGTCTCGGTCTCATCAGCGTCTGCACACAGGACGTGCCCGAGGCCTGGGACGAGACGCCGCTCGCAGGCATGCTCGACGAGACAGTGTTCTCGTGCGATGTCGGCATCTCGAAGCCGGACCCACGGATCTACGAGATCGCTTGCGAGCGGCTCGGGGTCGAGCCGGCCGAGTGCCTGTTCGTCGGCGACGGTGCCAACGACGAGCTGCCAGGCGCCGAGCGTGTGGGCATGACCGCCGTCCAGCTCCACGTGCCGGGCGAGCACCTCACGCCGGACGGCGAGGCCTGGCGGGGCGCGGCGATCGAGTCGCTTTCAGAAGTGCTTGCGATCGCCTAGGTCACAAGCGCCGTAGAAGCTCAAGCAGCTTCGCCGGCGACCCAACGACGACGTCGGCCTTGCGCACGAGCTCGGTGGGCGCCTCGTCCGAGGAGACCGCGACGCGGACGCCTAGCTCGAGGCCTTCGAGCGCGCCGAAGGCGTCGAGGTCGGTCGTGTCGTCGCCTGCGTAGAGGGCCCGTCCTAGTCCGCTCTCGGCGAGCAGGTGGCGGACGGCGGTCCCCTTATCGGCCGGCACGGGCGGGCGCAGCTCGAGCACCTTCCGGCCGAAGCGCGGTTCGAGGCCCGCCGTGCGCGCGCGCCCCGCAACCTCCTCGAGGTACTCGAGAGCAGCCTCCTCGTCCGCGGCCTCCCGGTAGTGAAAGGAAACGGTGAGACCCTTGTCCTCGACCGGCCAGTCGACGCTTGCGGCGAAGTCGTGGATCGGGCCGCGCCAGCGCTCGGCCTCGGGCTCGAGCTCGAGGCCATGCGTTCCGATGTAGCGCACTCCCTCGACCTGGACGAGCCGGCGCGCATCTTCTCCGGTCCGACCGCTGATGCAGGCTACGAGCCCATAGCTCGTCGCGAGCCGCAAGAGCTCGCCTTTCGTATCGTCGGGCACCCGGGCGTCTTCCGGCCGCGGAACGATCGGAGCGAGCGTGCCGTCGACGTCGAGAAGAATCGCGGCGCGGTGAGGGTCCTCGGCCAGGCGGGCAAGCACGTCTTCGGACGGCACGCTTCGTACGATAGGGCGCTTGTTGGTTCGGCTGGTTCTCATCGGGTTAGTTGCCGGCTTCTTCAGCGCCCTGCTGGGAGTCGGCGGCGGGATCGTCGTCGTGCCGCTGCTCATCCTCGCCAATCGCTTCTCGGAGCGGCCGGCGATGGCGACCTCTCTCGCCTCGATCGGCATCATCGCCCTGGTCGGCTCGGTCTCGTACGCGCTCCACGGTGATGTGCATCTGGGATACGCCGTTCTCCTCGGTCTGCCCGCAGCAATCGGAGCCGTGGGCGGAACCGCGCTCCAGCAGCGGATGGGCGGCCCCGCCTTGAGTCTCGCGTTCGCCGGGCTCCTCGCGGCGATCGGGATCTGGTTGCTCGTCTGATGCTCGAGCTCTTGTTCGGGGCTGTCCTCGGAGTGATCGCGGGTGTGTTTGCGGGCTTGTTCGGAGTGGGCGGGGGAATTCTCTTCGTCCCGATGCTGATCGCCGTCTTCGGGCTCGATCAGGTAGACGCGGAGGCGACGTCCCTGCTGGCGATCCTGCCGGTGGTCGCGGCCGGGACCTGGCGCCAGCACGGTTACGGAAACGTCCACTGGCGAGCCGCCGCGATCATCGGCTTCGCCGCTGTCGCCGGCGTCGAGGTTGGCGTGCTGGCCGCGAAGTCGCTTCCGGAACAGACACTGCGCCGCCTCTTCGGCCTCCTCGTCCTGGCCGTCGCCGCTCAACTGGCGTCGCGCGCGAGGCGAGTATCCTGAACCTGTGACGGAGCAGGAAGAGCTCTGGATGTCGCTCGTCGACGAGCCAATCGGCGCGCTCGTGAGCGAGATCGAGGCCGAGGATCCCGAGCTGAGCTCCTTCGCCGACTCGCCGGAGAAGCTCCTCGCCTTCCGCACCTTCGCCAACATCCGCGTCGGCATCTTGCTCGGCCGCCTGCTCATGGAGAGCGAGGTCGAGGCCTACAACGGGTCGGAGACCTGGGTGCAGGGCCTGTTGCGCGATCCCGAGCATCGGGAAGCGATCGCCGCCGAGGTGCGCGCGGTCGCGAGCGAGCTTTCGGAGGCGGAGGCCGACGAGGCCGTGGGGCCCGACGAGGCGACCCGCGAGCGTTTTCGCGCTTTCGCCCGGCGAGAGCTCCGTTCCTAGCTGCGGGCGGCCGTCGCGACGACGAAGATGGCCACGAAGCCCGCCCCTGTGAGCGCGACTCGCAGGGGCGAGGGGTGCTGATGTTGATGTGCTTCGGGCAAGAGGTCGGTCGCACCCATGAAGAGGAAGAAGCCGGCATAGAGCGCCAGCAGGTGCCCGAGCGCGTATTCGGAGATCGAGAGCGATGCGCCGACGATCGCGCCCACGAGCGGCGCGATCGCGTCGATCGTCAGCCAGGTCAGCGCCTTTCTTCGATCGCCGCTCTGGCTGAGGATGAAGCTGACGGTGTTGAGCCCGTCGGCAAAGTCGTGTGAGACCACGGCGACGAAGACGAGCAGGCCCGTCGTGGTGTTCAGCCCGAAGGCAAGACCGATCCCGAGGCCGTCGATCAGGCTGTGCAGCGAGAGTCCGGCTGCGCCCAGGGCTCCGACCTGGGCGTGACCGCGTGCTTGCTCGGGCTCGTCGCGGTGATGCAGCACGACGAGGCGCTCTGCGAAGAAGAAGAAGAGAAAGCCTGCGCCGACGAGCTCCGTGACTCGTCCTGAGTTGCCGACGGTGTCGATTGCTTCAGGCAAGACGTCGAAGAGCGCAACGCCGACCACGATCCCGCCCGTGAGCGCGATCAGCGTCGTCAGGTCCCGGCGGAAACGAAGAGCGACCGTGCCGCCGAGGAACGTCGAGACGACGGTCAGAGAAGCCAGAGGGATTGCGATCCAGCTCAACGGCAGCGCCGACAGGTTCCGTAAATCTCCAGCTCGTGTGACTCGGCCACGAAGCCGTGGCGGCGGCTCAGTATCCGCTGGCTGGGTGTCGCGCACAGCTCGGTGTCCTCGACGGATCCGCAGCTGAGGCAGACGAGGTGGTGGTGGTGCTCCGGGCTGCAACGGACGTACGCGGGGCGGCCCTCACCCGACAGTGCGTGAAGAGAGCCGGTGCGGCGCAGGAGCTCGAGCGTTCGGTAGGTCGTAGCGAGGCCGAGCCGTGGGAACGAGCGACGCGCGTGCTGGAAAAGGTCCACGGCTGTGAAGCGACCGCTGGAGGCCTCGATCGCATCGAGGACGGCACGGCGCTGGGGCGTCAGTCGTGCACGCGCGGGAAGAGCAAGGCCTCGATAGGAGGTCTGAGGTCGCTGGGCTTTGCGCGGCGCCATGCCGTCTCCATCTTAATTGAAAATGATTCTCAATCTCAAGGAGGTCGCCGGTCGTGTCGGTGATGCAGAGAACTTCCCGGTTGGCCCGCGTCGCTCCCATGCCTGATAATGATCGCCGTGGCCCGGCTGATCCCAGTTACGCTCGCGCTCGCCCTGCTGCTCCTCTCCCTAGGCGCCGCGTCGGCCGAGAAGGGCGCGACCTCGGCGCGAGCCTTCGCCGTGCAGGTCGCCGTGCCGGGACAGAGCGGGGGCTCGGCCGCAAGTGTTTCCGCGCCGCCCGATGCGGTGGGGGTCGGCGGCTCGTTTGCGTACCCCGCGGACGGATCGGTCTTCCGAGCGGGTTCGGTGACCTCGGGCGCCTTCGCCACCCCCGGCTCCTCCGCGACCTCGAGCGCTTCGGCGGAGGTGTCGTCGATCTCGATCTTTGGTGGCGACGTGACTGTCAGTACCGTCACTGCTAAGGCGAAGGCCTCCGCGAGCTCGCGCGGCTCTTCAGCGAGCTCGGCCGGCTCCGCGGTGACGGGTCTCACGATCCTCGGGCAGGCTGTCGCACCCGGCTCGGGAGCTCAGTTCCCGATCGGTGACTGGGGCTACGTGGTCACCCTGCAAGAGGGGAAGACCTCGCTCGACGAAGCCAATTCGAAAGGCGCGCGCTTGTTCATCACGGGTCTGCAAGCGCGCCTGACCGCCGACCACAACGGACTTCCGGCCGGCAGTGAGGTGATGGTCGGCTACACCGAGGCCTCGGCCCAGACCGACGTCGTCGTCAAGAACGAGCACAAGCACAAGCTCATTCCGGTGCAGTCGAAGAGGAAGAAGCCTGGGCAGGCGAAGAAGCAGAAGCGCGGGCCGGGAGTCGGCCCCGAGGTGCCGGGTTTTCTCATCCGCCCACCTCAGGCGGTGACACCGCGCCTGACCGCGGGCGGCTACGTCTTTCCGGTCTACGGCGCGTCGTCGTTCGGCGATACGTTCGGGGCACCGCGGGGAGATGTCGCCTCAGGCTGGCACCACGGGGAGGACATCTTCGCGCCGCTCGGCGCTCCGCTGCTCGCGGTCGCCGACGGGACAATCTTCTCGGTCGGTTGGAACCACCTCGGCGGGTGGCGGCTCTGGCTGCGGGACCACGAGGGCAACGAGTTCTACTACGCGCATCTCTCGGCCTTCTCGCCCTTCGCGGTCAACGGCCGCGAAGTCAAGGCCGGAACGGTGGTCGGCTTCGTGGGCAACTCGGGTGACGCTGCGGGCACGCCGTACCACGTCCATTTCGAGATCCACCCGGTGGGCATGCTCTACATGGGGTATGACGGCGCCGTCCCGCCATACACCTACCTGCTCGCCTGGAAGCACCTCCAGGATGTTGATTTCGCGCAAGTCGCCGGCTGGGCACCGCCGATCTCGCCGGAGAGCAGCGCGCCGAAGCCCGGAGCGATCCTGCTCTCCTCGTCCGACATCTCGACAGCCGACGGCCTCGACCCCGGCTCGCTCCAGCGCGCGCTCAGGCGGTCCGGGACGTCTAATCGTTAGACGCTGGCGTTACTTCGCGTTGTCCTGGCGGTACTCGAACTCTTCGCCCTCGCCGAAGATCTTGTCCTGAAGCCAGCGGCGCGTGCCCGGTCCCGTGACCGGGTTGAAGAGGATGCCGAGTGCGATCCCGGTGAGGAGCAGGGTCGAATTGCGCGCGGCGTGTGAGTCCTTGCCCTGGACTCGGTCAGCCGCGTCACGCAGGTCGTCGATCGCGTCGCGAAGGCTTTGCTGGATGTCCTTGTCGGTCGCGACCTTGGCGGCGACAGAGGTCACCGCGCGCCCGCCCATGAGCTGGTCGTAGATCTCGCGGGCTGTGGCGATTGCGCTCTTGACGTCCTCCCGGACGCGCTCGTCCTTCAGCGCTCGCTCCACGTACGGCTTGACGTCGCTGGCCCGGTCTCTCGCGCGGTCTTGAAGCTTGGCCATGCTCGGAACTCCTTTTGGCTCGCTTGCAGGCGACTCTACCCGGGTCCGGGGGGCCGCAAACGGCCTAGCGCGCCGAAGCGGCCTTCCGCTCGCGGCTGAGCGGACGCGCGGGCACGGCCTTGGGCAGCGAGCCGTCGAAGGCGATCGTGAGGACTTCCTCGATCCAGTCGACGGGCAGGAACTCGAGCTCCTCGCGAGTCTCTTCCGGCAGTTCCTCGAGATCGGACTCGTTCTCGCGGGGGAAGATCACCTTGCGAATCCGGGCCCGCTGCGCTGCGAGCGCCTTCTCCCGCAGACCGCCGATCGGGAGCACCTGGCCCGAGAGCGTCAGCTCGCCGGTCATCGCGACCTCTTCCGAGACCGGTTTCCCGGTCGCGATCGACGCGATCGCGGTCGCCATCGTAATCCCCGCCGACGGGCCGTCCTTCGGGACGGCGCCTGCGGGGATGTGCACGTGGACGTCGTTCTCGCCGAACCAGAGCGGGTCGATCCCGAGCTCGAGCCCATGCGTCCGCACCCACGAGTGCGCCGCCTGCGCCGACTCCTGCATCACCTCCCCAAGCTGCCCCGTCACCTTCAGCCGACCCTCGCCGGGGTAGGCGGTCGCCTCGATGAAGAGGACGTCACCACCGACGGCGGTGACGGCGAGACCGGTCGCGACGCCGGGCTCTGACGTTCTCTTCCGGACGTCGGCGACGAACTGGCGAGGGCCGAGCCACGCGCGCACGCGCTTCTCGTCGGCGCTCATGCGCTCGGAGTCGCCTTCAGCGATCCGGCGCGCCGCCTTCCGGCAGACCGCGGCGATCTGACGCTCGAGCTGCCGAACTCCGGCCTCGCGCGTGTACTCGCGGATGATGATGCGAAGGCCCTTCTCGGTGAAGGTGAGCTGCGAGCGCTTGAGGCCGTGCGCCTTCAGCTGCTTGGGCACGAGGTACTTGCGGGCAATGCCGAGCTTCTCCTCCTCCGTGTAGCCAGAGAGGTGGATGACGTCCATCCGGTCGAGGAGCGGTGGAGGGATCGTCTCGAGCTGGTTTGCCGTGCAGATGAAGAGCACCTTGGAGAGGTCGAAGGGGAGATCGAGGTAGTGGTCGCGGAAGCTCGAGTGCTGCTCGGGGTCGAGCACCTCGAGCATCGCGCTCGCCGGATCGCCGCGGAAGTCAGCGCCCATCTTGTCTATCTCGTCGATCAGGAAGACCGGGTTGCGGAACTCGGCGTCGCGCAGCGCGCGGATGATCGTGCCGGGCATCGCGCCGATGTACGTCCGCCGGTGGCCGCGGATCTCCGCTTCGTCACGGACGCCGCCGACCGAGATGCGCACGAATTTGCGGCCGAGTGTCCGCGCGATCGACTGGCCGAGGGAGGTCTTGCCGACACCCGGTGGGCCGACGAAACAGAGGATCGGACCCGAAAGGTCGTTTTTCAGCTTCGACACGGCGAGGTACTCGAGGATGCGCTCCTTGACCTTGTCGAGGTCGAAGTGGTCCTCGTCGAGGATCCGGCGCGCCTGCTGGAGATCGAGATTGTCCTGGGTCGTCTGGTCCCAGGGAAGGCTCAGGATCCACTCGACGTAAGTCCGGATGACGCCGTACTCGGCCGCGGCCGTCGGCAGCTTTTCCAGCCGCGCGAGCTCGCGGTCGACGGCCTTGCGCGCGTCCTCGGGGAGCGCGACCTCGGCCGCTCGGTCGCGGAGCTCTTTGAGCTCAGCCTGCTCCGGATCGCCCTCGCCGAGCTCGTCCTGGATCGCCTTCAACTGCTGCCGGAGGAAGTACTCGCGCTGGGAGGATTCCATCTCGGACTGCACCTGCGACTGGATCTTCGATCCGAGCTCCGCCACTTCGAGCTCGCGATTAAGGATCACGAGCACCGCGCGCAGGCGCTCCTCGACGTCGTCGAGCTCGAGCAGTCGCTGCTTCTCCTCGGTCTTCAGCCGCAGGACGGAGGCGACGAGATGACAGAGCGCGCTCGGCTCCTCGACGTTGGCCGCAGCGAACGCGAGCTCTTCGGGGAGGTAGGGGACAAGACCGATCAGACGCGCGAAGAGCGTCTGGACGTTCTGGGTCAGTGCCTGCGTCTCCGGCGAGTCGCTGACGATGTCCGGCACCTCGACGAACCGGCCGACCAGATACGGCTCCTCCTGCGAGCGGTCGAGCAGGCGGATGCGGCGGATGCCCTGGACGAGGATGCGCAGCGAGCCGTCTGGGACGCGGATCATCTTCTGGACGACCGCGGCGGTGCCGATCTCGTAGAGGTCGTCCCAGCTCGGCTCCTCCACCTCTCGGTCCTTCGCGGCGACGAGCGCGACCAGCCGGTCGCCAGAGACGACGTCGTCGACGAGGCGCACCGAGCGCTCTTGGCCGATCGCGAGCGGGAGCACAGAGTCGGGGAAGACGACCGTGTCCTTGAGCGGCAGGATCGGGAGGGCCGAGGGGAGCTCGACCTCGTCGATGTCGAGCTGCTCGTCGAGGATGTCGGTCATGGCCCGCTCCTGATCGGGATCGCGACCCGCTCCGGCGAAGCAGGCTTCTTGGCGAGAGGCAGGACGATCGTCAGCACGCCGCGGCGGTAGGTGGCCTTGGAGCCGGCGACATCGATGTCGGCGGCGAGCGCGACCTGGCGCGTGAACCGTCCGTAGTCGATCTCCATCTGCTGGTACACGCGGCCCGCGCACCGCGGTCGCCGACGCTCACCCGAAATGACCAGAGTGCGCTCGTCGGCGTGGATCTGGATCTTCGACGGATCAATGCCGCTCAGCTCCACGATGACGGTCAGCGCCGCCGGCCGCTCGGTGCGGTAGCAGTCGATCTGTGGGCGAAAGCCGCCGCGCCTGCGCGTGAAGCGCGGAACCTGCCAGAGGTCGGCGAAGAGCTCTTCCATCTCCCCCCGGAGACGGTCGATCGGGTCTCGTGCCATCGGCTGGATGGTACCGGTGGTGCAATTACTTGACCGCGGGGCTAGTGATCACTAACCTAGCCGGCGCTAACCATCCCGGAGTCGAGCTACAGGAGGAAATTGATGGCACGTTGGGCCCGAACGATGATTCGCTTTCGCTGGGCGGTACTGGCCGTCTGGCTGGTCGCCGTCCTCGCCGCAGGCGCGGCTTCGTCCGGTCTCTCCGATCTGCTGACGAACCGGTTTGTGCTGCCCGGTGCGGAGAGCGACAAGGCAAGAAACATCCTGCAGCAGCAGTTCGGCCAGAAGCCGGAGGGCTCGTTCTCGCTCGTCGTCCAGGGCTCCTCGGGCCAGGCCTCCGTGCTCGTGCCGAAGGTCAGGCAGTCGGCACAGCGGGCCGCCCACGCCCTGCCGACGGGGAAAGTGGCCTCCGTCAGCGCGGTCTCGCAGGACGTTGTGACGGCGACGATCATCTCGAGCCTCGATCCCGCCGACGCCAAAAGCCACACCGACGCGATGCGCAAGGCCGCAGGAACGATTCCAGGGGCGCGGACGTATCTCACCGGTCAGTCGGCGGTCGAGCACGACCTCGACCCCGTGATGAGCAACGACCTGAAGGTCGGCGAGCTGTTCATCGCGATCCCGATCGCCATGGCGATCTTGATCTTCGTCTTCGGCTCCCTTGCCTTCCTGCTGCCGATGATGCTCGCCGCGGCTGCGATTCCGGTGACGCTCGGCTTCATCTGGGTCTTCGCGAACTACATGGAGCTGTCGACGTATCTAACGAACCTCGTGATGCTCATCGGGCTCGGCATCGCCGTCGACTACTCGCTGCTGATGGTCTACCGGTACCGCGAGGAGCACCGCTCGGGCCGGAGTCGCGAGGAAGCGGTCGAGCGCACGATGGAGACCGCGGGCAGGGCCGTTCTGTTCAGCGGCACGGCGGTCGCAATCGGGCTCGCGCTAATGCTGTTCATGCCGCTGCCGTTCATGCGCGGATTCGGGCTTGCCGGCCTGCTGATCCCGCTGGTCTCCGTGCTGGCGGCGATGACCCTGCTCCCGGTGCTGCTCTACTGGCTCGAGGATCGGCTCGACCGTGTCCGCCTCGTTCCGAAGAGGGTTGCAGAGCGTCGGGCAGACCCGTCGCGCGGCTTCTGGCCCCGGCTTGCAGGCGCGATCATGCGTCGGCCGATCCTCTTCGCGACCGGGACGATCGCTCTGCTGCTCATTGCCGCGGCGCCGGTCACGAAGCTCCAGCTCACGCCCGGCTCGAACACGGGTGTTCCACAGAATCTGGAGGCCATCCGCGGCCTGAACGTCCTGACGTCGGCCGTCGGCGCGGGCGCGATCGCGCCGAGTGACATCGTGGTCGACACGGGTCGCGCGGGGGGCGCAGACGATGATCAGGTCCGGGGTTCGGTGGCCGCGCTGATGGCCGGTCTCCAGACCGACCCCGAAGTGACCCGCCTTGAATTCGACTTCAGCGGCGGCCGCCAGTACGTGGACCCGACCAGGCGGTACCTGCACCTGCAGGTCATTGGGAAGCACGAGTACGGGCTCCCGCCCGCTCAGCACTTCGTCGATCGCTTGCGCGACGAGCTCGTTCCGTTCGCCGGCTTCCCTGACGGTGTGAAGGTGTTTGCGGGCGGTGGTCCACCCGGAGGCGTCGACTTCATCGACCTGACCTATGGGGCCTTCCCGTGGCTCGTGGTCGCGGTCTTGCTGCTGACCTACGGGCTGCTCGTCCGCGCCTTCCGGTCGCTGCTCCTGCCGCTGAAGGCGATCGTCATGAACCTGCTCTCGATCGGCGCGGCCTATGGCCTGCTCGTCGTCGCGTTCAAGTTCGGCTGGGGTGAGCCGTTCGGGATCCAGCAGTACGACCAGGTCGAGGGTTGGATCCCGGTCTTCCTGTTCGCGATGCTCTTCGGGCTCTCGATGGACTACGAGGTGTTCCTCGTTTCGAGGATGCGCGAGGAGTGGGACAAGAGCGGCGACAACGTTGCCGCCGTCACCGCAGGCCTGGCCAAGACCGGCCGGCTCGTCACCGCTGCGGGTCTGATCATGTTCGCGGCCTTCATGGGCTTCGTCGCCGGCTCGATCGTCGGTCTCCAGCAGTTCGGCTTCGGCCTTGCGGCGGCGATCATCATCGACGTCTCGATCATCCGCGCACTGCTGGTGCCGAGCGTGATGAAGCTCTTCGGACGCTGGAACTGGTGGCTGCCCGACTGGGCGGCGCGCGTCGCACGAGTGGCGCCTTCGCCGCTCGCGACGAAGGGCTCGCCCCAGCCGGCGCTGCGGCCCGCGGGTCGCTAACGGAGAGCTGCCCAGACGATGATTGCGACGACGATCAGGACGATGAGCACGGCCCAGCGCATGGAATTGAAGGCCTTGCGCTCGCCGGGCCGCGCTCCCGGCTCGGGCGTGTAGGGATCCAGGGGCGGGGCGGGCTGCCGGGGCAGCTCGTCCTCGCCCTCGAGCACCTGCGGCTCGTGCTGGACCTCCCGGGGCTCGTCGGTCATCGCTCGGGTTCTACCCTGCCGTAGCATCTCGCGAACATGAAGGGCGTCATCCTCGCCGGCGGCACGGGCAGCCGCCTTCACCCGCTCACGCGGATCACGAACAAGCATCTCCTGCCCATCTACGACCGCCCGATGGTCACGTACGCGATCGAGGCGATCGTGTCCGGCGGTGTCACGGAGATCATGCTCGTCACCGGTGGCACGCACGCGGGCGAGTTCTTCCGGCTGCTCGGTGACGGGCATGGGCACGGGATCGAGCGGCTGTCGTACGCCTACCAGGAGCGCGAGGGCGGCATCGCCGAGGCTCTGGGGCTGGCCGAGCGCTTTGCCGGGGATGACCGCGTGCTCGTCATGCTCGCGGACAACGTCTTCGAGCGCTCGATCAAGCCGGCGATCGACAACTTCGCGCGCCAGGAGCGCGGGGCGCGGATCGTCCTCTCGAAGATCGACGAGCCGGAGCACCTGCGGCATCTCGGTGTCGCCGAGCTCGACGGCGATCGAGTCGCAGGGATCGTCGAGAAGCCGGAGCAGCCGCCGAGCGAGTACGCCGTCACCGGCCTGTACTTCTACGACTCCTCGGTCTTCGAGTTCCTCCCGACGCTCTCGCCCTCGGCGCGCGGCGAGCTCGAGATCACCGACGTCAACAACTGGTTCGTGGAGCAGGGGGCGATGGAGTACGACGTGGTCGAGGGTTTCTGGGGCGACGCGGGCGAGTCGATCGACGCCTATTACGCGGTGAACGACTTCGTGCGCAAGAACGGCGCCAACAAGTGATCGAGGGGCTGCAGCGGATCCCATTGCGGCGCTTCGAGGACGAGCGCGGCTGGTTCGCCGAGATCCACCGCGAGAGCTGGCTCGAGAAGCCGATGCGACAGACGAACGTCTCGTTCTCGCGGCAGGGCGTGATCCGCGCGCTGCACTTTCACGAGCGGGGCCAGGACGACCTTTTCGTCTGCCTGAGTGGGACAGTGAGGGTCGTCGTGCTCGACCTCGAGAGCGGCGAGACGTTCACCGAGGACATCGGCGACGAGAATCCGGTCGCGATCTACGTCCCCGGCCGCTGCGCGCACGGGTTCGAGGCTCTGAGCGACGCCCTCTTCATCTACCACGTGACCGAGGAGTACGACCCTGCCGACCCCGACGAGCACGAGGTTCCGTGGGATGACCCGCGCGTCGCCGATCTCTGGAGCACGAAATCCCCGATCCTGTCGGAACGGGACCAGGCCGCGTCCTGATCACCGGGGCCGGCGGGCAGCTCGGCGCTGCGCTCGCCGAGGTCTTCCCCGAGGCTGACGCGCCTACGCGCGCCGAGCTCGACGTCACGCAGCGCTCGCTCGACTTCGAGCCGAGCCTCGTGCTGCACACGGCGGCTTGGACGGACGTGGACGGGGCGGAAGCCGACTCGGAGGGCGCCGAGCGCGTGAACGTCGCCGGGACGAGGAACGTCGTTGCGCTCGGTGCGCCGGTCGTCTACTTCTCGACCGACTACGTCTTCGACGGTCGCAAGGGCGAGCCCTACGTCGAGTCGGACGAGCCGAACCCACTCTCCGTGTACGGGCACACGAAGCTCGAGGGCGAGCGCGAGGTGCGGGCCGGCTGGATCGCCCGCAGCTCCTGGCTCTTCGGGTGGACCGGGAAGAACTTCGTCCGCACGATGCTCGCACTAGGAGCCGAGCGCGAGGAAGTGGCGGTCGTCGACGACCAGCGTGGGAGCCCCACGTATGTCGGGCATCTGGCCGAGGCGATGCCCGAGCTGCTCGAGCTCCCGCACGGCATCTGGCATCTCGCCTCTGAGGGCAACTGCACGTGGGCCGAGTTCGCCGAGGCAATCTTCGAGGAGGCCGGCATCGACTGCCGTGTGCGCCGGATCTCGTCGGCCGAGCTCGGTCGCCCTGCGCCCCGCCCCGCCAACTCCGTCCTCAGAAGCGAGCGGCCCGAGGTACCCCGCCTACCACATTGGCGCGAAGGCCTCCGAGCCTGTTTGGAGAGACTGGGCTAGTGACGTTCGGGCTAGCGGAACTCCAAGTTTGGTATCTGGCGCAGTGTGACGGCGACTGGGAGCACACGTGTGGAATAAAGATCGAGACGATCGATAACCCTGGCTGGAGACTGTCCGTCGACTTGAACGGTACAGAACTCCACGGCAGATCTTTCGAGCGCGTGGAGATCGCTCGCTCGCAACGCGACTGGGTGCAAGCATGGGTCGAGGATGATCGTTTCGACTCAGCCTGCGGCCCGGAGAATTTAGCCGAGGTCATCGAAGTCTTTGGTCGGTTCGCCCACAGTGCTGCCGAGCGCTAGCTGGCGCGTCGACTTCAGCAACTTCAGGAATCAAGCGAACATGGCGTCTGACCCCGTGAGGCGGACCGGAACGATCGATCGTGGCCAGGCGGGCTCGTCGATCCGCTGTTCCTCGCTAGACGTGTCCGTAGTCGCAGAAAGTGCGAAGCACTTTTTGCGAGTCCCGGGCCCGTGGCCCGGGACCTTCTTAGGTCCAGGCGGTTTCTTCGACCTGGAGGCGCTCCCTGAGCGGCTCCCACCAGGCGCGGTTCTCCACATACCAGGCGACGGTTTCGCCGAGGCCGTCCTCGAAGCCGATCTCCGGCTGCCAGCCGAGCTCGCGCTCGACCTTCGTCGAATCGAGCAGGTAGCGCCGGTCGTGGCCGGGCCGGTCGGCGACGATCGTCTTCAGCGACTCGGGCTTGCCGGTGAGCTCCAGCACGCGTTCGGCGATCTCCTCGATCGAGGCCTCGACCCCTGAGCCGACGTTGTAGGTCTCACCCTCGCGACCCCTCTGCAGGGCGAGCTCGATCGCACGGCAGTGGTCGCGCACGTGCAGCCACTCGCGGCGGTTCTGGGTCGACGCGTACATGGGCAGCGGCCGGTCGTCGAGCGCGTTCGTCACGAAGAGCGGGATCACCTTCTCCGGGAACTGGTAAGGCCCGTAGTTGTTCGAGCAGTTCGTGATCGTCGCCGCCAGCCCATAGGTCTCGTGGTACGCGCGCACGTAGTGGTCGGCGGCCGCCTTCGAGGCGTTGTACGGCGTCCTCGGCCGGTACGGCGACTCCTCCGTGAAGGCCTCGTCCGAGTCGAGCGGAAGATCGCCGTAGACCTCGCAGGTCGAGATGTGGTGAAAGCGCCCGACCTCGGCCTTGCGAGCAGCCTCGAGCAGCAGCTGCGTCCCCAGCACGTTCGTGCGGGCGAAGAGTCCGGGGTCGATCACGGCCAGGCTGTTGTGCGACTCGGCCGCGAAATTCACGATCGCCTCGATCCCGTGCTCCCGCAGGACGGTCTCGACGACACCGATGTCGCCGATGTCCGCCCGGATGAACGGGACCCGGTCTTCGACGGCCTCCAGGTTCGCCCGGTTGCCCGCGTAGGTCAGGAGGTCGAGCGCGACGACGTGGTCGTCGGGATGGCCGCCGAGCCAGTAGTGGACGAAGTTCGAGCCGATGAAGCCGGCCGCGCCCGTGACCAGGATCCGCACGGGCTCATCGTACGTGGTCGCTCTTCTTGCACTCCTTGCGGGCCTTGTCGATCTCCTTGCGGTCGCCTTGGATCTCTTCCGAGCGTTCGAGGTGCTCGAGAGCCTCGTCACAGCGGCCCAGCCCGACGAGGGCGCTGCCGAGGTCGTACTCGGCATACGCCTCGTACAGCTGTCCGCTTCCGGCGAGCACCGCCAAGGCCTGCCGGGCCGCACGCTCCGCACCCGTGTAGTCGCCCTCCCCGAGGAGACGCGTCGCCTGGTCCGTCAGCGCGACTCCGTTTGGCGCGGAGGGCGGCGGGGGCTGAGGAGCCGAGGTCGGCGGTTCCGTCACCGTGCGCCGGAGGGTCCTGCCCGGGAGCGTCCGCGTGACGACGCTCGGCGTCGCGCTCTTCCCGTCTTCCCGGGCCGCGAGGATGGCCGCGAGGCCAGCGCCTGCGATCGCCGCGGCGAGGAGGAATGCTGCGATGAGTGCGAGGGTCGGCGAGCGCCGCGCAGGCGGGCGCGTGGGGGCGAGGCGCCGTGTCGTTCCGGCGCCGGCGGCGAGCGCCTGCCGCAGTGCGGCGACGAAGTCGGCAGCCGTCTCGAACCGCTGTGGCGGATCCTTGGCGAGCGCGCGCTCGAAGACGGGGTCGAGCTCAGAGGGCAGATCCGACAGCGCGGAGACGGACGGGATCGGAGCCTGGACGTGCGCGCCAGCCTCGGCCGTCGGGCTGTCGGACTCGAACGGCCGCCGGCCGGTGAGCAGCTCGAAGGCGACGACAGCGAGCGCATAACAGTCGCTGGCCGGGCTGGCCCGTTCGCCCTGGGCCTGCTCGGGCGAGAGGTACCCGGCGGTCCCCATCACCGTCCCGGTCATCGTGAGCGACTCCATGCCGGGAGCGCTGGCGATCCCGAAGTCGGCGACGTGCAGCGCACCCTCTCGGTCGAGCAGAAGGTTGCCCGGCTTCACGTCCCGGTGGACGACTCCGCGGCGGTGCGCTGCGTCGAGAGCCGCGGCCGCCTGCTCGAGCCACGACAGCGCCTCGCCGGCGGCGGGCGGACCGGTCCGCTGCAGACGCTCTTCGAGCGATCCACCGCTCAAGTGCTCCATGACGATGAAGGGGCGCTCTTGCCACTCGCCGACGTCGAAGATCGTCACCGTGCTTGGCTCGCCGGAGAGGCGCGCCGCGGCGAGCGCCTCACGCTTGAAGCGAGCCCGGATCGAGGCGTCTCGGGCGTAGCGCTCGGCCAGCAGCTTGATCGCGACGGTGCGCCCGAGCACCTCGTCCTCGGCTCGGAAGATCTCGCCCATGCCGCCCGCGCCGATGCGCTCCGGCCGGCGGTAGCGAGGGGGCAGCTTGCTCTGTTCGACTGGCACGAGGAAAGGCGGTGGAGGCCGCGCTTCCTTCAGTTTCCGGCGGCGAGCCTTGGGAAACGTCCTGCTTGCTGGAGGATCCTGAAGTTCGTGTAAAGAAGGATGCCGTCGGCAGGCTGATGCGCTAGCCTCAAATGGCTCTGCGGCCGGTCAAGAGACGAAGACCGGGCGCCGAAAGCATCCCCATGGTTCGCCCAAGGTTCCTCGCTGCCGCACTCGCCCTGGCTGCGCTTCTCGCCGGTTCTGCCGGCGCGTACTCTTCAGGTGCGGCGAAGCGGCGCGCCACGAGCCCTTCTCTTGCCCAGGCGACGTTCGTCGTCAGCGGCCGCGGATGGGGTCACGGAGTCGGCCTCGCGCAGTGGGGTGCCTACGGCTTCGCCCAGCAGGGCGCAAGCTACGACCGGATCCTGGCTCATTACTACCCGGGAACGACTCTGGGCCCGACGCAAGTCACGCGGGTGCGTGTCGTGCTGGCGCAGGGAAGCCGGCCGCTGAGCGTTTCGTCCGAGGCGCCTTTCCGCGTTCGAGATGCCACCGGCCAGGTCTGGCAGCTTGCCGCCGGCGCCCAGCGCTTCGGCCCCGGCCTGCGCGTGAAACCGGCGGACGGTCCGGCGCAGCAGCTGCCGGGACCGCTTCTCTTCATACCGGGGACGTCTCCAATGCGGTTCGACGGTCGGCCCTACCGAGGTCAGTTCCAGGTTTCCGTGGCGAACGGCGCCCTGCGCGCCGTCAACTCGGTCCCACTCGAGGGCTACCTGTACGGGGTGGTGCCGTCCGAGATGCCACACGCGTGGCTTCCGGAGGCGCTGAAGGCCCAGGCCGTCGCCGCGCGCTCATACGCGCTCGCCGCCCGGAAGACCGGCTCGTGGTTCGACCTCTACCCGGATACTCGGAGCCAGGTCTACCGTGGAATCGCAGGCGAATGGCCGTCGGCGACGCAGGCCGTGCAGGCGACCGCTGGCGAGGTCGTCCTCTACGGCGGGCACGTTGTGAAGACGTACTTCTTCTCGAGCTCGGGCGGCCGGACGGCTGCCGCCAGCGAGGTCTGGCCGGGCTCGCCGCTGACCCCCTATCTCGTCTCGGTCAACGATCCGTACGACACGATCTCGCCCTACCACCGCTGGGGCCCGTTCGTCGTCGCGCCTGGCCGCCTTGCCCATGCTCTTTCGGCCCGCGGCCGCCTCGTCGATCTGCGTACTACCACCGGCCCGTCGGGACGAGTCCGCTCGGTGACGGCAGTGGGCTCGCAGGGCGAGGCGACTGTGACCGGCCCCGACCTGCGCCGCGCCCTCGGCTTGCGCTCGACCTGGTTCAGGATCGGCGTACTCTCGCTGGCCCCGCCCGCGGCTCCTGTCACCTTCGGCGCCCGGGTCTCGCTGACCGGGATCGCCCGAAACCTGCCTTCGGTGACGCTCGAGCAGCGCCAGTCAGGATCGGCTTGGCGCCAGGCGGGGGCGGTCTCGGCCCAGCCCGACGGTACGGTCAAGGTCGCGGCGAGGCTTCGCGGCCCGACGGACTACCGGCTGGCGAGCGGTTCGGCGCGCAGCAGGGTCGCCCATGTCGCCGTCGCTCCCCGGCTGCGCTTCTACAGCCTGACCGGCACCACGAGCCTGCACGGGTTTGCACGACCTCTCTTCCCGGGAGCGAGCATCGCGATCCAGCGTCTCAACGGGACCTCGTGGGCGACCGTCGCCTGGGCGACGATTACCGCGAACGGCGACTTCGAGGCGAGCTTGACTCTCTCGCCCGGTGACTACCGCGCGCGACTCGCGCCCGGCCGCGGATTCGTCCCCGGATTCAGCCCTACTCTTCGGGTGACACCGGCATGAGGCGTCTCGTGCTCGCATCGCTGTTGCTCGTGCTGGCCGTGCCCGAGTCGGCCACGGCCGCCCGGTTCGCGGTCGGCATCCAGAAGGGCGCCTCGGCTCACGCCGTTGCGGAGCAGATCGAAGCCCGGACCGGCCGTCACGTCTCGACGATCGGTCCCTTCGCCCTTGCGGTCGACGCCTCGAGCCCGCGCGTTCTCGCGTCGATCCACGGCGTCTCGTTCGTCGAGCGCATGCGCCGCTCGCGGCAGCTGTCGTTCGTCCCGAACGATCCGCTGGTGGTGCGCCAGTGGTATCTCAACCGCATTCGACCCTTCGAGGCCTGGACGCAGTTCCCCTCGCTGACCGATGTACGCGTCGCGGTGCTCGATTCGGGCATCGACGCCGACCATCCCGAGCTCCAGAGGCAGATTGCGGCCGGAGCGAGCTTCGTCCCGAGCTCATGGCAGACCGACACGAATGGCCACGGCACGTTCGTCGCCGGTGAGATCGCCGCCGCGGTGAACAATGCCCAGGGCATCGCCGGCATCGGCTTCGCGGCCGAGCTGTTGGTTGCGAAGGTCGTTCGCAACGACGGCACGATCTCGCCCGAGGCCGAGGCCGAGGCGATCCGCTGGGCGGTCGACCACGACGCGCAGGTGATCAACCTGAGCTTCGGCGGGGTTCGCGACCCGCGCGACAAGACCCGCGACACGTACTCGCCGCTCGAGGCCGCAGCGGTCCGATACGCGGTCGGCAAGGGCGTGCTCGTCGTCGCGGCAGTCGGCAACGCCGACAGTGCGCCCCAGGAGCCCTGGACGTATGCCGGCTATCCCGCCGCGCTCCCACACGTGCTCGGCGTGAGCGCGATCGCGCGCGACGGCTCGGTGCCCTCGTTCTCGAACCGGGATCTCCTGCACAACGACATCTCGGCTCCGGGTGAGGGAATTTTCTCGACCCTGCCGCGATTTCTGACGTCCACGACTCGGCCGGGATGCGTCCTTCAGGGGTACTCCGATTGCGGCCCGATGGAGTTCCGGCGCGGCGAGGGGACGTCCTTCTCCGCCCCTCAGGTCTCGGCGGCGGCCGCGCTTCTGTTCGCGACCGACCCCGGGCTCCAGGCCGACCAGGTCGCCACGCTACTGACCCGGTCGGCGCTCGACGCGAATTCCGATACGGGCTGCAACCGCTGCCCCGCGGGTCGCGATGCGCTGACGGGCTGGGGCGTCCTCGACGTCGCGAGCTCAGTCCGCGCGCTCGACAAGTCCTATCCCGACCCAGACCGCTTCGAGGCAAACGACCGGCCCGGCATTGCCCCTTCGCTCTGGGGCAGGAAGAGCGGAAGAATCCGGGCCTCGATCGACTACTGGGACGATCGAATCGACCTCTACCAGATCAAGCTCCGCCGGGGTGGGCGCCTCGTCGCGAGGCTTCGCGGCCCACGCGGTGCCGACACGAATCTCTTTCTCTGGCAGCCGGGCACGCGCCGCGTGGAGGGGCTTGCCGCCAACCGTCGCCTGCTCGCCGCTCGGTCGACGTCGCCCGGCTCGGTCGAGCGCATCCGTGCCCGTGTGCGAAACGCGGGCTGGTACTACCTCGAGGTCAAGATGTCGACTCCCGGCTCCGGGGGCTACGTGCTCAGCTTCCGGAAGCGTCCGCGCCCGGGCGCAACAGCTCCTCGCTAGCGACCTCGCGAATCTGGCGCGCGGGGTTACCGACCACGACCGCGCGTGGCGGGACGTCACGGGTGACGACGGCGCCGGCACCGACGTAAGCCTCTTCGCCGATCTCGACTCCCGGGCAGAGCACAGCCGCGCCGCCGATGCGCGCTCCGCGGCGGATCGTCGGCCCGCGGCGAAGGTCGTGCCGGCGCTCGGTCCGACCCATGAAGTTGTCGTTGGTCGTCGTCACGCCCGGAGCGATGAAGACCTCGACCTCGAGCGTCGAGTAGGCCGTGATGTACGCGTTGGCCTGGATCTTGGTCAGGGCTCCGATCGAGGTGTCGTTCTCGACGAGCGATCCACGACCGATCACGACGTCGTCACCGATCTCGCAGCGCTCCCGCACACAGGCCTGGTCACCGACGATGACGCGGGAGCCGATCCGAGCGCCGGCGAAGACGATCGCCCCCGCGGCGACGATCGTGCCGGGTCCGAGTTCGAGCGGCGGCAACTCCTCTCGCCTCGCCGTCGAGCGGGGCGAGAGCGTCGGCTGCTTCCCGACGACCGCGTGGTCGCCGATCACGCAGCCGTCGCCGATCACCGTGCCGGGATAGACGACGGCGGTTTCGGCCGCGACGTAGCTCACACTGCCGCGGTTTCCAACGACGCTTGGAGGAGCTCCAGCGTCCGCACGACCGCGCAACCGGCTCGCGCCGCCTCGAGCGGATCGCCTTCGCCGGCCACGAGCGCCAGGAAGTGCGCGCACTCTCGCCGGAGCGGCTCCTCGGCCGCGACCTTCGGGATGTGGATGTCGCCTTCGCGCACCTGCCACTCGGTCGCCGGGCGCTGCACCGGGCCCTTGTCGTAGACCGTGACCTTGCGTTCGGGCTCCATGTCGTCGAAGACGGCCATCTTGTCGCGCCCGACGACCGTCAGCTTGCGCATCTTGTGCGGGTCGAGCCACGACACGTGCATGTGCGCGACGACTCCAGACGGGAAGCGCAAATAGGCAAAGACGACGTCCTCGACACCGGTCCGCAGGAAGGACTCGCCGCGAGCCCACGCTTCGACGGGCTCCTCGTCGATCAGGTGCAACAGCACGGACAGATCATGCGACCCGAGCGACCAGAGCGCATTCTCGTCGCGGCGGATCTGGCCGAGGTTCTGGCGGTTCCCGTACAGGTAGAGGAGGTCCCCGAGCTCCCCGGCGCCGACGAGCTCCTTCAGCCTCTCGATCGCGGGATGGTAGAGGAGGAGGTAGCCGGGCATGAGCACGAGGCCGCTCTCCTGCGCAAGGCCGAGCAGCTCTTCGGCCTCCGCGCTCGTCTGCGCCTGGGGCTTTTCGACGAAGACGTGCTTGTCGGCCGCGAGGGCCTGCTTCGCCAGCTCGTAATGGGTGACGACCGGGGTCGCGATCACGACCGCGTCGAGCTCCGGATCGGCGAGCAGCTCCTCGAAGTCGGTCGTCGTCCGAGCCTGAGGATGGCGGGTCGAAGCTCGGGCGAGCAGTTCGGGCGAGAGGTCGCACAGCCAGCGCAGGTCGGCCAGCTCGCCAAAGTTCCGCGCCAGGTTCGGCCCCCAGTAACCGAGCCCCGCCTGGCCCACGCGTATCACAGCTTCCAGACCTTGCCGTTCGCGGTTCCGTCCGGCCCGGTTGCGTTGCGGAGATCGACGACGAGCGGCGCCTGCTCGATGAGCTCGTCGTAGTCGATCCCTGAGTGGGCGGTGACGATGACGGCGCAGTCGGACTTCGTCACGTCGAGAGGCACTGAGCTGAGTCCCCGTTCAGGGAGCTCCGGCACGAATGCGTCGTGATACGAGACGCCGGCCCCCTCGGCTTGCAGGAGCTCGATCAGCTTCAGCGCGGGCGACTCGCGCGTGTCGCCGATGTCGGATTTGTATGCGACCCCGAGCAACAGCACCCTGGAGCCCTTCAGGGCCCGCTCTTGCGAGTTCAGCGCGCGGGCGATCTTGGCGAGGCACCAGTACGGCATGTTCTCGTTCACCTTGCCCGCCAGCTCGATGAACTCCGTATAGAAGTCGTACTCGCGCGCCTTCCACGTCAGGTAGAACGGGTCGATCGGCATGCAGTGACCGCCGAGGCCCGGCCCCGGCTGGAAGCTCATGAAGCCGAACGGTTTTGTCGCCGCTGCGCCGATCACTTCCCAGACGTCGATGCTCATACGGTCGCAGAGCTGCGCGAGCTCGTTGACGAGCGCGATGTTGACCGAGCGAAAGATGTTCTCGAGCAGCTTCGTCAGCTCGGCCGCTTCCGGTGACGAGACCGCATGAACGGTTTCGAGCGCGCGGCTGTAGAGCTCGACCGCCCGCTCGGTGCAGGCCGGCGTGATCCCACCGACGATCCTCGGCGTGTTCTTCGTCGTCCAGTCCTCTCGGCCCGGATCGACGCGCTCCGGCGAGAACGCGAGATGGAAGTCCTCGCCGACGCGTAGGCCGTGGCGCTCGAGGAGCGGGAGGAGACGCTCACGAGTTGTCCCGGGATAGGTCGTCGACTCGAGCACGACCAGTTGTCCCTTCTGCAGCCGGCCCGCAAGCTCTTCGACGGCGCTGAGCACGATCGAGAGGTCCGGCTCGCGCTGCGGCGAGAGCGGCGTCTGCAGCGCGAGCAGAATCGCCTCCGTCTCCTTGAGAGCGTCGTAATCTGACGTAGGGTCGATCGCTCCCGCTTCGACGTGACGGCGAAGCTCGTCCGAGGGCACATCCCCGATGTAGCTCTCCCCACGCCTGACCAGTTCGACCTTCTCGGGGTTCGACTCGATGAGGACGACGCGGTGGCCCGCGTCGGCGAAGACGCAAGCGAGCGGCAGGCCAACATAGCCCGCGCCGACGATCCCAACCGGTCCCTTCACCGGCGCGATGTTACGTGTCTAACGAGTCGAAGCGGTGAACCAGCGCCGCGCCGTGGGGTCGGTCTTGAAGAAGGTCAGCAGCATGTTCACCACCTTCAGGACGCCCGACTTCGACGGGTGCGTTCCGTCGTCCAGGACGTCGTCGCACGACCAGATGAGACCGTCCTTCCGGCCGCGCAGGCCGTCGGTCCAGAGATACGGGCCCCAGCCGAGCCACGGGCCCTTGATCTTGCCCCCCATCCGCTGCTGGATCAAGCCGCGGACGGAGTAACCGCCGTCGTAGGCCGCTGGCTCCGGGTTGAGCCCGGTGATCGCGTAGCCGCCGTAGGTGCGGCTGGAGAGGTAGACGAGGCGTAGGTTCGGATAGCGGAACCTCATCGTGCGGACGATGACGCGAAGATCACCCTGCAGCGCGCGCGCGTCCTTGGGGAAGCGGCGCGCTTCGCCGGCGATCGCCTCCTTCAGCCAGACGGCCTGCACCTGATCGGATGCCACGCCGGCCGCGCTCAGCCGCTCGTCGATGTTGTCCCAATAGGTGGAGTCGGTTCGCACCCGTTCTGCGTCCCAGCCGTCCTGGGCCCCGTCGACGATCGTGAGGTCGTCGTTCTTCGCAGGATCGCGGTCGGCCGCGCGCTTGAAGGCGGAAAACTCCGCGGTCGTGTTCGACATTCCGACCGAGAGGAGGACGATCTTGCCGCCGATCGGGTGCACGCGCCGGGCCGAGGCGAGACCCTTGCGGAGATACGCCGGGGAGGGCCGGTTGCGGCCGGCTGGGTAGAGGCCGCCCCGGAACCCGCGATAGCGCCGGCGGCCCATGTCTGTGAGCGGCGTGAGGCCTGTGGAGGTCAGTGAGCACTCGGCCTTCGACTGCGCCTGACTCGTCGGCGTAACGGAGGCAGAAACCCAGAGGCTGACCGCGAGCGCCGCGATCGAAATGACGGTTCTCATCTTCACGTAGAAGCGTACGCGGTTGCCTTTAACGGCCTGTAAAGAATGGCTCCAGTTGGCGAAAAACACGCGGCTATACTCGGTCCAGGGCCGTTAGCTCAGTTGGTAGAGCAGGGGACTCTTAATCCCAAGGTCGAAGGTTCGAATCCTTCACGGCCCAACGCTTCGCGTTTGTCCGTGCTGCGCGAAGCGCAGCACGGACCAGCGGAGGGGATACGGGGGAACCGGGAGGTTCCCCCCGCACCGAGCGGCCCTAGGACCGTCGGCTCTGCGGCGGCTTCCCTCTCGAAGCCGCAACTCCGAATATCGGATTCGTTGACTTCTCTACGACCTCCGCACAAGATGCGATTGTCGTCGGCTGCAACATCAAGGGAGGGGTCCAGGACTCGTGCGTTACCGCGTTTGCGTGGCGGAAAGACTACGGCTCGTTCAGAGCGCTCAGCGCGCCGCTATCCTCGGCGCCCTTGTGCTGCTGGGGTTCGCGGCCGGGATTGCTTCATCCGCTGCATCGAATCGACTGACTCCGGCGCGGATCAGGGTGCAGCTAGAGGGGCCGTCCTTTCTCGGCACCGTCGCACCGACCGGCACGAAGCGGCCGGAGAGCGTGGTCTGGTGGAACGACGGTTCGTGGTGGGCGGACATGTGGGACCCCCGCAGCGAGGATTTCCACATTTTCCGTCTTTCCTCTCGCCCTCGCCGCTGGGTCGACACGAAGACTGTCGTCGACCGTCGCGTCAATACCGGCGCCGACACGCTGTGGAACGGTTCGAAGCTCTACATTGCGACCCACAAACGCGTGCGGGACACCGAGCCCGCTGTGGCTGGGCCGGCGAGCTACCTGTTCCGATTCTCGTACAGCCACAGGAGGCATCGATACACGCTCGATGCCGGTTTTCCGACCGTGATCAACCACTATCGCACCGAGACGCTCGTGATCAACGAGGACACGACCGGGAAACTTTGGGCGACCTGGCAGCAGGGCAGCGCCATCAACATCGCGTCCACGACCACGAACAACCGGACCTGGGGACAGCCGTTCCGGCTTCCCTTCCCGCAGGCGACGACAACCGTCGACGACATCTCATCGGTCATCGCCTTCTCGGGCAACATCGGCGTCATGTGGAGCAACCAGGCGCCGGGACAGAATGGGTTCTGGTTCTCCATTCACCGCGACGGCGCACCCGAGAAGGTCTGGCAGCCACCCGAGGCGGCCCTGACCGGTGACGGCGAAGCGGACGACCACATCAACCTCAAGGCTGACTCCCGTGGAGTCCTCTACGCAGCCGTCAAGACGTCGAATATCCACGCGAAGCCGCTCCTTGTCCTCCTCACCCGCGGCATCGAAGGCCGCTGGACAAGCACGATCTACAGCACGGCGCAGTACTGCCACAACCGGCCGACCCTCATCATCGACGAACGACGTCGGCGTTTGCACATGTACGCGACCGCCCCCGCGCCGCCGAACTACAAGTGCACGACCAGCGGCGGCGCGATCTACGTGAAGTCGACCTGGCTCGACAAGATCTCATTCCCCGCCGGTCGAGGCACGATGGTTCTCGACGACGCCGGCGACCCGTTCATCCATAACGCGAGCACGAGCAAGCGCAACGTGTCTTCGAGCGCAGGACGTCTCGTGCTCGCCGGCAACGATAGGACGCACCAGTACTGGACGCTTTATTTGAGGTGACGCCTAAGCCGCGCAAGCGAGGCATCACGGCGGAACCGCCGCCGCCTCGAACTAGGCCACGAGCTCGGCGGTCAGCTCTGACTGGATGGCAGCAAACGCCTCGACGACCTCGGCGTCGAACTGCTTCCCGGCGCAGCGGAAGAGCTCCCGCATTGCATGTTCGTGCCTCAGGGCCGGTGCATACGGCCGCCTCGACATCATGGCGTCGAACGCGTCGCAGACGGCGATGATCCTCGCGCCGAGCGGGATGTTGTTGCCGGCGAGCTGGTCGGGATAGCCCGCTCCGTCCCAGCGCTCGTGGCTGGAGCGCACGATCTTCGCTGCGCCGCCGAGCGTGGGCGCGGACCCGAGAATTCGCTGGCCGATGACGGTGTGCCGCTTCACGAACGCCCACTCGTCCTCGCCGAGCGAGCCGGGCTTGTTGAGGATCTCCTCCGGGATCGCGAGCTTGCCGACGTCGTGTAGCTCTGCCGCCTGCCTGATCGTGCGGATCTGATCCGGCGGCACCTTGAGCTTGCGCGCGACCGCCTCGGCGAGGTCGGCGACGTCGGCGAGGTGATGGGCTAGCTGCGAGTCGCGCTCGTTGAGCACGCTGATGAGGACGTCGACGCTCTGCCGGTCGGCAGTCCCCCGGTGACGCTGCTTGTGCAGGTACATCCTGTCGTCTGCGGTGCGAAGGGCCTCCGTCAGCTCGGTGGCCTCTGACGGGATCAGGACGGAGCCAAGAGAGCAGCCGACGATGAAGCCTTCGCCTTCCTCTGTCAGTGCAACCGCCGCCCTCTCGATGAGGCCGTCCGGCCGACCATGCGCCGCGGAGACGAGGATGCAGAACTCGTCGCCTCCCAGCCTGTACGCATGCCCCGAACCTGCCACTGTTTCGTCGAGCCGTCCGGCGAGCCGCCCGAGCAGCGCATCGCCGGCGGAGTGGCCGAATGAGTCGTTGTAGGCCTTGAAGCCGTCGAGGTCGAAGACGACGAGGGCACGTGGCTCGTCATCAGTGCCGTCGAAAGCAGCCTCGACATCAGCCATGAACCGCCGACGGTTGCCGAGCCCGGTCAGTGTGTCGGTGAGGGCTTCCTCACGGCTGGCCTCGAGGAGGCGAATGCGATCCCGGAAGGTGAGGACCGCGCGCACGATCACTGCGGCAATCGTCGCGGACGCGAGCACGACCGCGAGCGTGTTGATGCGCTCGAAATGGTCGTAGACGAGCAGTGAGAGAGCCAGGACTGCAAAGAACGTCGGGATGGCCAGCGCCTGCCAGCTCTCAGACCGGACGTCCTCGAGCCTCCTGGCGGGTTGCCAGGCCGCGCACGCGATCAGCACGAGCGCCGCAGGCCACCCGACGTCGAGCAGACCGCCCTCGACATAGCGGTCGACGGCGGTCTGGTAGAGGTAGGTGCTGTCCGCGACCGCAAACGCCGCAAAACCAGCTGCGACGAAGGCCCACGTCAGGTCGAAGCGCCAGCCGGTGAGGGCGAACATGCCGACCATCAGAGCCAGGAGGAGCAAATCTGCCAGGGGATAGGCGAGGTTCGTCGCGACGACGAGCGAGCTCCCTCCCGTGGAGCTCAGCACCTTGTCGAAGACGACTGCCACCGCGAGCGCCGCGACCGCGAGTCCTCCGATGATCCCGTCGAGCCAGAGATTGCCCTTGTCGACCCGCATCCGGGAGCGAAGCAACAGTGCCAGAGCGACGTAGCCGATCGGGTAGAAGGCCAGGTAGAAGGGGTCCGCGACGGACGGAATCGGCACGTGCTCGGAGCCCGAGAGGAAGAAGTAGTAGTAGAGGTCGCCGGTCGTCCAGAGAACGAGCGCACACGTGAGGAGAAGCCATGGCACGCGCTCGTTGCGGACGAGGACCGCGCGGGCCAGGCACATCGCGCCCGCGGCCAGCAGGAGGCCGTTGTAGACCCAGGTGTCGAAGACGGTGTCGAGGCCTCCTTTCGCTCCGGACACGGCCTCTACGGCAGAGAGAGCCACGAGCGCGAGCAGGGCTGCGCAGAGCACCCGGCCGCTCCGCAGCCGCCTTGCGTGGTCGTGCGATGTCAATTTTCGGTCCTGCCGCACCAGCTGTCCTCCGGTCATCCGAACGCCTGACGCCAGTATCGGAGGCTCCGCCCGCACGGCTGTCCCTCGGATTGGGGATTCGATCCCTCGTTTGGGCTCCCTCGCTCTAGGGATGTCGGGGACACCACAGCGACCGATCCAGGTTCGGGTCACAGATGACCATGAACCGACTGCTCGCACTTACTCTGACTTTTGCTGTAGCAGCGCCGTTGGTGTTTGCCAGTGGGACGCCCGCCGCAGATGATCCGGAAATCGCCGCTGGAAACCCCGAGATCGCTGCGCTCCAGGTCGGGCTGCGCGCGCAAGGCCTCTACGCCGGCACTGTCGACGGGTTGCTCGGCCCGAACACCAAGACGGCTTTGCGCAAGCTCCAGAAACGTTCAGGCCTAGTCGCGAACGGTGTTCTGAACCAGCGTACGCGCGAGGCACTCGGCCGCTACGGGCGGCATTCTCCGCTTGGCGCCCGCCCGCTCAGCCTTGGTGTCAAAGGCTGGGATGTCGCCGCGCTGCAGTTCGCCCTCGCCTGGCACGGATTTCCCTCATCAACCCTCGACGGGCGCCTCGGCTCGCATACCGATGTGGCTCTCCGCAGCTTCCAGGCACAGGTTTGGGCCTCGCGGCGCACGCTTCCACGCGGGTGTCGACTTTCCGGCTGCTACGGGAACCGCAATCGCCGCGGCGGCTGCGGGGCGAGTGGTCTTCGCCGCTGCGAGCGGCAGCGGGTGGGGCAAGATGGTCGTCCTCGCCCACGGCCAAGGCGTCCGGACCCGCTACGCGCACCTGTCGAGGATCAACGTCCAGGTCGGTCAGCGCGTCGTTGCCGGCTCGACCGTCGGCCTCGTCGGCGCGACGGGTGAGGCCAGCGGCCCGCATCTCCATTTCGAAGTGCTTCTACGCGGCGCGAACGTCGATCCCCTGACGGCTTTCTAGTTCGCGCCCCGGGGCGCCCGACAGGACCACCCCGGGGTCAGATCGACACTGGTTCTAAGACGGAGGGCCGGGCGGGCCTTCTTCGACATAGGTCCGGCGGCGGCCACCGCCGGCGCCTCCCCACGACGACCAGAAGATCAGCGAGAGCACGGCGCCGATGATCCCGACCACCATCAAGATCACACCGATGGCGTCGATGTCGATCCCGGCGACCTCTTTGTCGACTCCCCAGATGAGGATGGCTCCGCCGGCGATCAGAAACAGACTTGCTCCAAGTCCCAATTGAACCTCCTTGTTTCCTCCCGTCTACCCCGTTGCGGTCCGACGCTAACTACGGCATGACACCGGAACGTTGAGTAGGCTCGAGTCCGGTGCGCAGAGGAGCAATTGTCCGGGTCGTCACGATCGGTCTCCTCGCAGCCGCGGCTGCGACCACGGTGGCGATCCTCGTTCACTGGCTGCCGGATCAGGACTCGAAGGAAGGCGAGCGAATCGACTTCGTCTTCTGGTTCGTGATCGCCATCTGCATCGCCGTCTTCTCGGTCGTGGCGGCGGTCAGTGTCTACTCGGTCGTGAAGTTCAGAGCCCGGCCGGACGACGACTCGGACGGCCCGCCGATCCACGGCCACACCGGGCTGGAGATCGCCTGGACGGCGATCCCGGCGGTGCTCGTGACCCTGATCGCCGTCGTCAGCACCGTAGCCCTCGCCGAGAACGGCAAGTGGCATGCGAACCGGCTCAAGGTCGAGGTGACGGCGCGGCAGTTCGCCTGGAGCTTCAAGTATCCGCAGTACGGAGGGTTTCAGTCCGGCACGCTCTGGCTCCAGGAAGACCGGCAGGTCGAGCTCAGGCTGCGGTCGCTGGACGTGATCCATTCGTTCTGGGTCCCGGAGTTCCGCCAGAAGCAGGACGCCGTCCCGGGCGTGCTGACCCGTCTCGGCATCACGCCGACGAAGTCCGGCAAGCACACCCTCATCTGCACGGAGCTCTGCGGGCTCGGCCACGCGCTCATGCGTGCGCCCGTGGTCGTGCTCGAGAAGCCCGCGTTCGATCGCTGTATCAAATCGAAGGGCGAGCGCTGTGGGCGAGCGGGATAGGGTGAGCGCGCCGTGACCGAGGTCTTCGAGCAAGCCGTGCACGCGCCGCCTGCTCCACCGCCGACCGGCTGGCGCAGAGTTCTCGCGCCGGGCTGGCTGCGCGTGCCGTGGATGACTGCGCTCTTCTTCGGGATCGGGTTCGGGCTCGTCGTCGGCCTGCGCGCGCTCGCCGGGTGGGATCCGGTGCTGGACTGGCTGATCATCGTCACCGTCGGGGCGCTCATCGCCGCTCCGATCGGCTTCCTCGCCGGAATCGGCGCCTTCGATTACTGGACGCGTTACGTGCTGGGCTTCCCGACTCAGCCGGAGGACCACTCCGGCCACGGCGCCCGCAGCTGGCGCGACTACTTCCGGGTCAACACCGACCACAAGGTGATCGGGATCCAATACCTCGTGACGACGATCTTCTTCTTCCTCGCCGGCGGCTTGATGGCAATGATCTTCCGAGCAGAGCTGGCGAAGCCGGGGGCGCAGTACCTCGATCCTCAGGAATACAACGGCCTGATCTCGGTCCACGCCTCGCTGATGATCTTCCTGTTCGTGATTCCCGCCTTCGCGGGTCTCGCGAACTTCGTCATTCCGCTCATGATCGGCGCCCCGGACATGGCCTTCCCGCGCCTGAACGCACTCTCCTACTGGTTGCTGCCGATCGCCGGAATCATGATGCTCTCCAGCCTCGCCGTCCCGGGCGGGGCGTTCGGGGCCGGCTGGACGGGGTACGCGCCGCTCTCGGTCGTCGGCACCGACGGCAACGTCTGGTTCAACATGGGCGTCCAGTGGGCCGGGGCGTCGTCGATCATGACGGCCCTCAACTTTCTGGTCACGATCATCACGATGCGCGCGCCGGGGATGACCTTCTGGCGCTTGCCGCTGCTCGTCTGGGCGAACTTCACGACCTCACTGCTCGTGGTGCTGGCGACGCCGTTCATCGCCGGGTCGCAGTTCTTCGTCATGTTCGACCGGCTGATGCACACCAACTTCTTCAACTTCAACGACGGCGGCTACGTGCTCGGCTACCAGCACATCTTCTGGTTCTACTCCCACCCGGCCGTGTACATCATGATGCTGCCCGGATTCGGGATCGCCTCGGAGGTGATCTCGGTGATGTCGCGCAAGCCGATCTTCGGCTACCGCCTGATGGCGCTCTCGCTGTGCGCGATCCTCGTGCTGGGGTTCTCGGTGTGGGCGCACCACATGTTCGTCTCCGGCATGGCCCCCTGGCTCCGGGTGCCGATGATGGTCACGACGCTCCTGATCGCGGTCCCGACGGGAATCAAGGTCTTCTCCTGGCTCGCGACGACCTGGGAGGGCCGGCTGAACTTATCGACGCCGATGCTGTTCGCGCTCGGCTTCGTCTCGATGTTCGTCATCGGCGGGCTGTCCGGGATCATGCTCGGCGCGGTCCCGATCGACATCCACACCTCCGACTCGTACTTCATCGTCGCGCACATCCACTACGTGCTCCTCGGGGGCTCGCTGTTCACGATCTTCGCCGGGATCTACTACTGGTTCCCGAAGATGACCGGCCGCATGTACGACGAGCGCCTCGGGAAGCTGCACTTCTGGCTCACGTTCATCGGCTTCAACGCGACGTTCTTCCCCATGCACATCATCGGAGTGCAGGGCATGAATCGCCGCGTCTACGACTATGACCCGAAGTTCGGGACCTGGAACATGGTCATCTCGATCTCGTCCTTCTTCCTCGGCGCCTCCTTCATGGTGTTCGTCTACAACATGATCGTCAGCTGGCTCCGCGGGCAGCCCGCCGGCGCCAATCCCTGGCGCTCGATGACGCTCGAGTGGCAAGTCTCCTCGCCCCCGCCGATCTTCAACTTCGACGAGATCCCGCAGATCGTCGGCGGGCCTTACGAATACGGCGTGCCAGGGGCGCGGCACGCGGTGTTCAACGGGGCTCGAGAGCGCGAGCTCGAGGAGGCGCGGGCGCCGTGAACCACATTCTCGTCGTCGCGAACGAGACGGTCGCAGGCCCCAGCCTGATCGAGGCGCTCAAGCGCCGAGCCGCGGGGGGTGCGGACCTGATCACGGTCCTGGCACCTGTCAGCCACCCGCAAGCGGGCTACGTCGTCTATGAGGACACCCGTCTCGCGGCCGCCGGTCGACGCCTCGACCGCACGCTCGCCGCCCTGCGCGAAGCAGGCATCACGGCTCACGGCCTCGTCGTCGAAGCCGACCCCGCCGACGCGGTGCGGGACGCGATCGCGATGCTCGACCCGAGGCCGACCGAGATCGTCGTCTCGACGCACCCGAAGGAGCGTTCGGGTTGGCTGCGGAGGAAGGTGATCGACCGCATCCGCGAGGTCGCGAAGGGGCTGCCGGTCGAGCACGTCGTCGTCGATCTCAAGGCCGAGGGCGGCGAGGCGAACGTGCTCGTGATCGCAAACGAGACCGTGATCGGGGAGCCGCTGCTCGCCCGCATCCGGGAGCGTGCCGAGCGAGGGCCGGCGAGCTTCCTGATCATCTCCCCGCAGAGCGACCCGAACCGCGGCGACCACCCCGAGGCCGAGCGCCGCCTGCGCCGCGCCCTGGCGATCCTCCGCGGCCAGGGCATCGACGCCCACGGCCAGGTTTCGCACCCTGACCCCTACACGGCCGCGATGCAAGCCGTCCATGACGAGCGGATCGACGAGATCATCGTCTCGACGTTCGCACCCGAGCGCTCACCGTGGCTTCGGCGCAACCTTGTCCAGCGGTTGCACAACGACTCCAAGCTGCCGGTCGAGCACGTCGTGCTCTCGGAGCAGGTGCCGGCGTAGTGGCTCTCCCGGCGATCGATTGCGGTTTCTGGCCCGCGATCACGCGGCGTCAGAACCCACCCTCGCCCTTGCCAAGGCTTCTCGCCTTGGCCGCGGCCGAGTGCGGCCTCTGGCTTGGTGCTCGCGACCCAGAAACTCGCCACCATCACCGGGAGAGCCACTAGTGGAGGCCCACGCCGAAGCCCATCACGGGCCACCGGTGGCGAACCAGAGCTCGCGAGTCGACGCGACGACGCTCGGGATGCTGCTCTTCATCGCCTCGGAGATCATGCTCTTCGGGTCGTTCTTCACGGCCTACTTCTTCGTCCGGGTCGTGAACGGAGCGTCCGAGTGGCCGCCGCACCCCTTTCACCTGCCCGTGTTCGTCGCCGGAGTGAACACCGTGATCCTGCTCAGCTCGAGCTTCACGATGCACTGGTCGCTGCAGTCGATCAAGCGTGGGAATCGCGCCGGGCTCCAGGCGGGTCTCGTGCTGACGCTGTGTCTGGGGCTGACGTTCCTGCTCACCCAGGCGCGCGAGTATTCGCGGGTCGGCTTCGCGCCGCACGACGGGGGGTTCGGCTCGGTCTTCTACGGGCTGACGGGCCTCCACGGCGCGCACGTCTTCGTCGGGCTGACGCTGCTCACCTTCGCGACGGTGCGCGCGTTCCGGGGCCATTTCACGCCCGAAGCGCACTGGGGAGTGGAGATCCCGGGAATCTACTGGCACTTCGTCGACGTAATGTGGATTGTGGTCTATACGACGGTGTACATCTTGTGAGGCGGGTGGGTAAGAGATGATCAACCCGTTCAGGAGCGAGGCCGAGGCGTATCGCTTTCTCCTGGTGACCGTGGGCTACTTCGCCGCGATCGCGATCGCGGCGCTCGCGATCGACAAGTGGGCGGGCCTCGCCGTCTTCGGCGCGCTCACCCTCGCCGGCCTCGTCTACGTCGCTCGCGGTCGTCGTTCTGAACCGCCGCGGCAGCAGGTGCCCTCCCGGCAAGGCAAGGAGAACGAACGGCGCATCCTCGTGATCGCGAACGAGACCGTCGGCGGCGGGCCGCTCCGCGAGGAGATCCGGCGCCGCTCGGAGGGCTACGACGAGCAGGTCTTCGTCGTCAGCCCGGCGCTGAACTCACCGCTTCGCCACTGGGCCTCCGACGAGGACAACGCCCGCGCACAGGCGCAAAAACGCCTGAACGCGAGCCTTACGCGGCTGCGGGAGGTCGGGATCGACGCGAAGGGCGAGGTCGGCGACGCCGAGCCGCTCCAGGCGATGGAGGACGCGCTCCGGCTTTTCGGAGCCGACGAGATCATCATCTCGACGCACCCGGAGGGCCGCTCGCACTGGCTCGAGCGCGGCATCGTCGAAGCCGCGCGCGAGCGCTTCGCGGTGCCGATCACCCACGTTGTGGTTGATCTCGAGGCCGAGCAGGAACAAGTCCGCTAGCGGCGTTACTTCTGCTGTTTGATGAAGTCGACGAGCTTCTTCGCGTCGCCTTCCGAGACCTGCCCCTTCTTGATCACCCCGCTCATCACGCCCGGCTGGAAGCCCTGCACGATCTGCTTGTCCGGGTCGAGGATCGACTCCAGCAGGTAGGCCTCGTCGGCAGTGACCGTCTGCCCGTTCGTCAGCTTGGCCTGGCTCCCGAAAAGGCCCTTGAACGTCGGCCCTGTTGATCTCGTCCCGTCCAGAGAATGGCAACTCTGGCAGCCCAGGGAGGCGTAGAGCCCCTTTCCGGTCGCCTGGCCCGAAGGCGGCCCCGGCGGCTTCTTGCCGACCGCCGATGCGACGTAGGCGGCTACATCCTGGGCGTCCTGGCCCTTGACGACATTCGCCGGCATCCCGCTTCCCTTTGTCGGGTAGCGGATCTGATCCAGCACGACGTTCTGGATCGTGCTCTTCTTGAACCCGTTCGCTTTCGCGGCGGCGAATGCGTCATCGAGGTTCGGGCCTACGGTGCCCTTTGCATTCGCGTCGGCGAGCGCGTGGCACGAGGCGCAGCTCGGTCCGTTGCCGGCGCCTGAAGTAAAGAGTTGCCTCCCGTTCGACGTATTCCCGCCCTTCGCCGGGCCGCCGGTGCCACAGGCGGTGCCGACGACGATGATCAGTCCGGCCAGGAAGGCGCCGAACCAGATCCGCAAAGCTAGGGCTGGCTGGAGGCGCCGGTCTTGGCGAGCGCCTCGTCGCGGGTCGTATAGATCGTGAAGACGCGGTCGAGCCCCGTGATCTCGAAGATCTTCGTGATGTTGCGGTCGCTGCACACGAGAGACAGCCGGCCGTCCTCTGCGCGGAGACGCTTGACGCCGCCGACGAGGACGCCGAGCGTGGTCGAGTCGATGAACGTCGTGTTCGTGAAGTCGACGACGACATCCTTTCCGCCTTCCGCGATCACATTGAGAAGCTGCTGCTTGAACTCGGGCGCCGTGTAGAGGTCGACCTCGCCGGTCAGCGAGATGACGTAGGTGCCGTCGTCGACCTTGTCCGTCTTCACGTCGAAGTTCATGGGCCTGGCTCTCCGGCGGAGGAGTCTAACCAGACGGAAGGTTTCCGGCTTGCTGCTGAAGCCTCAGCTGCTTGAGCAGCTGGCGGGCCTGCTGCGCCTCAGCGCTGCCTGGCGCGAGCTCGATCACGCGTTTGGACGCCTTGATCGCAACCGGGACCTGCCGCGATTGATAGGCGGTCTCGGCGAGCAACTCCTGCAGCAAGACGTCGTCGGGGTTCGCGACCGCGACCCTTTGGTAGAGCTGCGTCGCGCGCCTGTACGCAGACTCGATGCCAGTGTACTGGTCGGTCAGCTCCGTAGTCGCGGCCGAGTTCAGCTCCTGGTCGATCCGGCCGGTTCCGATCGCCTTGCCGAGCTTCGTGTTCCCCGGGATCGCGAAGGTGCTTCCGCCGGTCTGTGCGTTCAGCTTCTCCTGGACGGCGGCCGCTTCGTTGCGCAGCTTGATCGCCTTGCCTTCGTAGTCGCTGGCGAGCGCGCGCATGAAATCGCCGTCCTTCGGGCGCACCTTCACGTATTGCTCTCCTGCGGCGATCGCCTTGTCGGGCTCGTTGTTGGCTCGGTAAGCCTCGGCCAGCTCCTTGTAGGCGGCGAGGTCTCCCTTCTCGATCTTCTTCTTCGCGTCGTCAACCGACGGGCCGCCCGAGGTGCCGCCGAGATTTTGCAGCACGTCCCCAAGCCCTCCACCGCCGCTGCCGACGCCGAAGACGACGAAGCCCAGGGCGAAGACGAGCGCAAGGAAGACGAACATCCACTTTGCCTGGCGCCGAAGCTTCGGGAAGAACATCGCCGACTCGACGGCGCTGTATTCGGGGCGCGTTGCAGGACGCGTTGGACGCGTGCTCACCCCGCGGGGCTGGAGCTTGACCCGTGGCTTGGCCTTCTGTTTGCGCCGTGCGCCTGATCTCGCCATACGTTCCTAGACTAGCTCCGGCTGCGCCGTGGTGGACCAGGCGAATGCAGCGCCGATTCTTCGCAGGCGCTTTCGTGTCTCCTCGCCACAAAGGGCACCTGCGACCCCGGCTTCGTAGGCAGAGCTCGCGTCGAGCCCGAGCGAGCGCGCCGCTTCGTAGTCGCGCGTGAGGTCGGTGTCGAACATCGCCGGGTCGTCGGTCGAGATCGAGCAGCGTACCCCGGCCGCGACGAGCTTCGGCAGCGGGTGCTCGGCGAGGGAGCGGACGGCTCCGGTGCGCAGATTCGAGATCGGACAGACATCGAGGACGGTGCCGCGGGCCGCGAGCTCGTCGACGAGGCCTTCGTCCTCGACGGCGCGGATCCCGTGCCGGAGCCGGTCGGCCCCCAGCGCCTCGAGCGCCCCGCGCACCGAAGCGGGGCCTGCGTGCTCGCCGGCGTGGGGAACAGAGCCGAGGCCCTCGGCCCTGGCGAGCGTGAACGGCCGCTCGTACTCTTCGGGCGGGTGCTCCGGTTCGAGCCCGCCGAGGCCCACACCGAGAACCCCTCGCTCACGATAGGCCGCCGCGTGACGGACGATCTCCTCGGCCTCCTCGAGGGTCGCTCCGCGGAAGATGTCGGGGGTCAGGCGAACGGTGACGCCGTGCAACTCCTCGGCCTCCTGCGCCCCGTCGCAGTAGCCGCTGAAGATCTCGTCCCAGCTCACGCCGCGCCGGACGCGCTCGGCCGGCGAGAAGATGCCCTCGATGTAGACCGCGCCGTGTGTGGCCGCCTCGGCGGCGTAGTCGACGACGACCTGCCGGAAATCGTCGGCTGTTCGCAGTGCGTTCGTGGTCAGGATCCAGACCTCGATGAAATGGGCGAAGTTGCGGTACTCGTAGAGCGCGGCGAGCCCCTCGACTGTGTCGGCCGGAAGCGGGTAGTCGTTGCGGCGCGCGATCTCGAGCAGCGTCTCCGGCCCGACCGTGGCCTCCAGATGGACGTGGAGCTCGATCTTTGGGTACGTCATCTCGCTCCTGCGAGCTCGGTCTCGGCCCGCCGGCGGCGGCGCTCCATCAGCACGGAGAGCCAGATCGAGAGCTCGAACAGGACGAGCAGCGGTACCGCTTCGAACACGAGCGAGACGGGGTCGACCGTCGGCAGCAGGATCGCGATCACGATCATGACCACATAGCCGGTCCTGCGGTTCCGACGCAGCTTCTCCGTCGTCAGCACGCCCAGCCGGACCAGCGCGAGGACGAAGATCGGGAGCTCGAAGATGAGCGCGATCCCGACGATCAGGAGCGCGGCGAACGAGTAGTAGTAGCTCGCCCGCACCTGGATGTCGTACTGGTTGGAGTCGTAGTTCGTCAGGAAATGGACAGCGGGCGGAAGGACGACCCAGTACGCGAACGCCATCCCGCCCGCAAAGAGGCCGCTCGCCAACGCGACGAACCCGGCGACGATGCGCTGTGCGTGCTCCTCGAAGGCGGGGGCGAAGAAGCTCCAGAGCTCGTAGAGGATCACGGGCAGCGCGAGCGCGAACCCTGCGTAGAGGCTGATCTTGATCGAGGTCACGAACGGCTCGGTGACTCCGAGCGTCACCGGCTTGCGCTGGTCCTTGGGTAGCGCCTGGTTCAGCCAGTCGAGAAGATGCGCATGGAAGACGAACGCAACCGTGAAGCCTGCTGCGAGCGCGATCAGGCTGATGATGAGACGGGTCCTCAGCTCGTCGAGATGCTCGACGAGCGAAGCCTCCTCACCGTGGCGAAGACGCCGCGGTAGCCTCATCCGAGGCTAGGGAGTTGTCGTCTTGTCGCGGCTCGTGCCGGCGGGAACCGGAGCCTCTTCCTGCGGCGGCGGAAGCTCGACCGGCTCGTCGTCCTTGCCGGAGATCGAGTCTTTGAACTCACGCATCCCCTTCCCCAGCGAACGACCCATCTCGGGCAGCCGCTTTGGGCCGAAGACGAGCAGCACGACGAGGAGCAGGATGAGGATCTCCCAGACGCTGACACCGAAGGGCACGTTTAGAGAGTAGCAGCGAAGGTAGGCGGGAAAGGGTCAGCTACGATGGGTTACGAACTTTGCCGAGAAGCCGCTAAGTAGAAAGGAAAGAGGCCGCACAAAGTGGCATTGCTGGAGCTGAGAGACGTGCACGTCGCCCTCGAGGACGGCACCGAGATCGTCAAGGGGGTCGACCTCGCCGTCAGCCCGGGCGAGATCCACGCGCTGATGGGGCCGAACGGCTCCGGCAAGTCCTCGCTCGCCTACGCGCTCATGGGCCATCCGGCCTACGAGATCACCGAGGGCGAAGCGCTTTTCGACGGTCAGGACATCGTCCAGCTCGGCGCCGACGAGCGCGCGCAGCTCGGCCTCTTCCTGGCCTTTCAGTACCCGCATGCGATTCCGGGCGTGACGGTCACGAGCTTCCTGCGCTCGGCGTTGAACGCGATCCGCAAGGCCCGTGCCGGCGGCGAGGACGATCCGGTGCCGGTGCCCGAGTTCCGCAAGGACCTGCTCGCCGCGATGGAGCACCTGAAGATCCCGCGCGAGCTCGCCCAGCGCTACCTGAACGACGGCTTCTCGGGCGGGGAGAAGAAACGGGTCGAGATCCTGCAGATGGCGATGCTGAAGCCGCGCGTGGCCATCCTCGACGAGACCGACTCGGGGCTCGACATCGACGCGCTCAAGATCGTCGCCACCGGAGTGAAGGAGCTGGTCGGCTCCGAGACGGGCGCGCTGATCATCACCCACTACCAGCGGATCCTCAACTATGTCGAGCCCGATTTCGTGCACGTCTTCGTCGACGGGCGTATCGTTGAGGAAGGCGGTCCGGAGCTCGCGCACAAGCTCGAGGCCGAAGGGTACGAGGCGTTTATGCCGGAACCAGTCGTGGGAAGCGAGGCCTGATGGCCATCACCGAGTCCGAAGTCGTCGGCGGGATCAAGACCGAGTACAAATACGGGTTCCACGATCCCGAGGACTACTTCTTCAAGTCGGGCCGTGGGCTCTCGCATCAGCTCGTCGCAGCCATCTCCGAGCACAAGAACGAGCCCGACTGGATGCGGAAGTTCCGTCTCAAGTCGCTCGACTACTTCCTGGCCCGCCCGCTCCCGGAATGGGGCGGGAACCTCGGCGAAATCGACTTCGACAACATCTTCTATTACATCCGGCCGACCGAGAAGCAGGCGAACTCCTGGGAGGATCTCCCTCCGGACATCAAGAACACCTGGGACCGGCTCGGCATCCCCGAGGCCGAGAAGAACTTCCTGGCCGGGGTCGGCGCGCAGTACGAGTCCGAGGTCGTCTACCACAAGCTCAAGGGGGACCTCGAGGCTCAGGGCGTCCTCTTCCTCGACATGGACTCGGGCCTGCGCGAGCACGAGGATCTCGTCAAGGAGTACTTCGGGACGATCATTCCGCAGAACGACAACAAGTTCGCGGCGCTGAACTCGGCCGTCTGGTCGGGCGGCTCGTTCATCTACGTGCCGCCGGGCGTCAACGTCGAGATGCCGCTCCAGGCCTACTTCCGCATCAACGCGGAGAACATGGGCCAGTTCGAGCGCACGCTGATCATCGTCGACGAGGACGCCTACGTGCACTACGTCGAGGGCTGCACGGCGCCGGTCTACTCGACCGACTCGCTGCACTCCGCGGTCGTCGAGATCATCGTCAAGCCGGGCGGCCGCTGCCGGTACACGACGATCCAGAACTGGTCGAACAACGTCTACAACCTCGTCACCAAGCGCGCGGTCGCCTACGAGAACGCGACGATGGAGTGGGTCGACGCCAACCTGGGCTCGAAGCTGACGATGAAGTACCCGGCGATCTGGCTGATGGGCGAAGGTGCCCACGGCGAGGTGCTCTCGATCGCGTTCGCGGCCCAGGATCAGCACCTCGACGCCGGCGGTAAGGCCGTCCATATCGCGCCCAACACATCCTCGATCATCACGTCGAAGTCGATCTCGCGGGGCGGCGGGCGGGCGAGCTATCGCGGTCTGCTCGAGGTCGCCAAGGGCGCCGAAGGCTCGAAGTCCAAGGTTGTGTGCGACGCGCTCATCCTCGACGAGGACTCGCGCTCCGACACGTATCCCTATATCCGCATCGACGAGTCCAATGTGGATATCGGCCACGAGGCGACCGTGTCGAAGATCGGAGACGAACAGCTCTTCTACCTCATGTCCCGTGGTCTGTCCGAGCCGGAGGCCTCGGCGATGGTCGTCTCCGGCTTCGTCGAGCCGATTACGAAAGAGCTCCCGCTCGAGTACGCGGTCGAGATGAACCGCCTCATCCAGCTGCAGATGGAGGGGTCAGTCGGCTAGGAGGTTTTGGCTGGCGGTTCGACCGGTCATTTCGGACGGACGCCGGGCACAGCCCGGCGTCCTGAGAGCGGCATCGCAAGCAATGCCTCGGGTCGGCTAGTGCAGGTCGAGCGCGTCGACTTCGTCGACATTCCATCCCGAGACGTTGAGCGTTCGATCGCGTTCTACCGCGACGTGCTCGGGCTTCCGCAGAACCCGCGAGTGCCGACGGAGTTCGAGGCGGGAAACGTGACACTCGCGATCTGGAAGCCGGAGGACCAGGGCGTCGAGTTCTCGAGTGGGGCCAGCCATGGGATTGCGCTCCGCGTCGCCGACGTCGCCGCTGCGCGCGTCGAGCTGGAGGCCAAGGGCGTCGAGTTAATCGGCGAGCGTGACTCGGGTGTCTGCAACATGGCCTTCTTCACCGATCCCGACGGCAACTCGCTGATCCTCCACCGGAGATACGCGCCATGAGCCGCGCTGAGCTGCTCGAGCGCTACCGCGCGTTGCCGATGCCCACGACGACCGAGGAGTCGTGGCGCTTCACCGACCTCAAGGCCTTCGACCCGGACTCGTTCTCCACAAATGGCCATGTCCCGGTGCCAGGCACCGGGACAATGTTGGACATCGACGTGGCCGGTGTGGCCACGGTCGGCGCAGGCGGCATCGAGATCGAGCGTGCCCCCGAGGGCATCCGCTTCGAAGCCCTGGATGATTCTCATCCAGGGCTGGGCGAGTTGGTCGGAGCCGACGAGAAGTTCGCCGCCCACAACGCCGCTCTGTGGGAACAAGGCCTGCTTGTCCATGTCCCGAAGGGCGTGGAGCTGGAGCAGCCGCTCTATGTGCGGATTCCGAACCCGCCGGACGGGGGAGCGCAGTTCTGGCGCCTCCTCATCGTCGCGGAGCCGGGCAGCCGCTTCAGCTTGATCGAGGAATACGCCGCCGGCTCAGGCGAGGCGGCGGGCTACTCGAACGCGGTCGTCGAGATCTTCGTGGGTCAGAACGCGAAGGTCGAGTACGTCTCGCTGCAGAACCTCGCCCGCGACACCTGGCACTTCGCCTCGCACCGCGCGCGGGTCGAGCGCGACGCCGAGCTCGATTGGGTCGCGGGCGGCTTCGGCTCCAAGAAGGGCAAGGTGCGGATCGAGAACGACCTCGCCGGTCAGGGTGCGACCTCGCGCGTGACGGGCGCCTACTTCGCCGACGGCGACCAGCACCTCGACTACGACACGCTGCAGGAGCACCTGGCCCCGAATACGACCTCGGACTTCGCGTTCAAGGGTGCACTGCGCGACCAGGCGACCGCGGTCTGGCGCGGCATGATCCGCGTCGAGCCCGACGCGCAGAAGACGAACGCCTACCAGGAGAACCGCAATCTCCTGCTCTCGCCGAAGGCACACGCGGACTCGATCCCGGGCCTCGAGATCCGGGCGAACGACGTCCGCTGCACGCACGGTGCGACGGTGAGCCAGGTCGACCGCGAGCAGCTCTTCTACGCAATGGCCCGCGGCCTCACGCAGGCGAACGCCGAGCGGCTGATCCTGCGCGGCTTCTTCCAGGACGTGCTCGACCGCATCGAGCTCGAGCCGGTGCGTGAGGCACTGGGTGAAGCGCTCGAGGCCCGCATCCCGCAGGGCTAGCGCCTAACTGGGCAGAGTTGCGAGGCTGCCTTGAGAGCGCTGCAGCTCAACCAGAGATGATCGCGGCGCCGCGGTAGCAAGCCCGGCGGTACCTGCGGGTCGCTTGATCGCAGCGCGCTTTCCGCTTCGCCGTCTCGGCGTCGAGTGAGCTCAGGATCGACCCGATTCCCTCCCAGCAGTACTCGCGCATGCCGGCCGGAGCAGTGTTGCAGAGCCCCTTTGCCCGTCGCGGGCCTACGTCTGTATAGGCCATGTCCTTGGCGGCTGCGTAGACACACTCGCGGGCCATGTTCCCGGCCTTGCTGCAGATGTCGAGGATCCGCGGAGCGTTCAGTCTCGTGAAACCCGAGGCGTCACGCCCCATTGACTGGAAGCAGACCTTGACCCAGCCCGGCTCGCTGCGCCGGCAGATCTTCGCCGTCTTCGCCCAGTTGTACTTGACGTTCGGAAGGATGCGCGCGGTCACCAGGTCGTAGCAGTAGAACTTGTACTTCTCCGCAACGGAGTTGCATGGATAGAGCAGGTCGTTGTTCTTGAGCCAGCGCGACTTCACGCCGTAGGAGGACTGGTAGTTCTCCATGAAGACGCCGCCGGTGCACGAGGTGGCATCCCATTGGTCTCGGAGCTTGTCGCAGGTGTGCAGCGAAACAGGTAGGTCGTAACCGGTGTAGATCATCAGCCCGTGCCCGAGGCCGTGGACACATTGATAGGCGATGAACTGACTCGTGCGGATCTTCGGGTCGTCGCAGAACTTCCTCGCCGCGGACCCGAGCTGGCTTTGGGAGATCCCGAGGAAGGCTCGTTCGAGAATGCCGTGGTAGTACCCCGAGGTACAGCTGGGCCTGCCTGCCACGAACGCCTGGCCGACGTTGCCGTTGTAATGCTTGAGGGCCCCGCCCCCGATCGCGTGCGCGATCCGGTGGCAGTCGGCTTCGATCGGTCCCGGCTGCTTGATCTTCTCGTCGAACAGGTCGAGCGCGGCCTTGGGGCCATCGTTGTACGAGATGTTCGCAAAGGCTTGCTCATAGCAGTGGTTGTCGCCTGCAGCACAGTCCTCCAGCTTCGTGTCGTCGGGCTGGAACCCGGCCGCGACGGAGCCGCCGCCCGTCGCCTTCCTGGTCGCATCCGCGACGAATTCGGCCACGTGACCGATCTCGGTTCCGCTGAGCTTGCCTGCGAACGAAGGCATGCCGACGCCTCCGTTCTTGACCTGGCGCGCGACAGTGGACGTGTTCGGCTTAAGGTCGTCGAGATTAGGCCCCGCTGTTCCGGTCGCCTTCGCCACAGCCAGCGTATGGCAGTTCCCGCACCCGGCGTCGGCGAAGACCTTGGCCCCCGGCGAGCTCGAGGCCGAGGTGGCGGACTTGTGGCCTCCCCCGCAGCCACAGACCGCTAGGGCCACGACCCCCGCGATTGCCAATGCTCGAAGACTCGCTGCAACGGACACTCGTCGCATTGAAGCCGAACACTCTGTGGTCAGTCGAGCTTCACCCGCAAGCAGTAGGCGTTTGCCGACATCGTGGCTACGCTTTGCTGCGGTTTGGGGGTCATCGGCGATCACTCCGCCAGGTCGGGCGTTGCTGGTCTGTCGTCGAAATCGCGGCTGCGGACCCCTGGGTCCTTCGCTCTCGTGCTCGGGGTCGGGGCGGGTCTGACTTCACTGGTGGTCTACGCCCGGTCGGGTTACGGCCATCCCATGCTCCTGCTGTGGCTGACAGGTCTCATCGGGATGGCGATCTTCTTCGCAAGCCGCTCGCTGACCTTGCCGCGCATCGACTTCTTGGACGTGGCACTGCCAGGCGCGCTCGTCCTGGCCCTGTCGCCTCTCTACCTCGTCGCGCTCTATCGCTGGCCCGTGCAGGTCGGCTCCGACGAAGTGGCGATCATGGACGTTTCGAAGTCGTACGCCAACCTGCCCGATGTCGATCCGTTCGGGGTTAGCTTCTACCTCAGCCGGCCGGCGCTCCTCTTCATCGGCTGGGGGAAGCTCGGCAACCTGCTCGGCGGAGTCGACCTCTACCACATGCGCCTCCTGCACGCGCTCTGTGGATTGCTCGTGGTCGCCGCTTCGTATGCGCTTCTCCGGCAGGTTCTCCCTCGCCGGTGGGCGCTCTTCGCGACGCTGCTCGTCGGGACGAGTCACGCCTTCTTCATGATCAGCCGCCTCGCGATGCGCGAGAACACGGCCGTCCTCGCCGAAGTCGTCGCCTTCGCGCTGCTGCTGTGGGGCCTTCGCAACGACGACGAGCTGGCCACCTTCCTCGGCGGCCTCGCAGCCGGGCTCGGGTTCTACGTCTACTCACCCTCTCGGATTGCGTTTCCGCTCTGGCTGTTGTTCCTGGTCGGCCTGGCGCTGGTGTTCCGCTCGCGATTCCCTGCGAGGAAGCTCCTCGTGCTCGGCTCGATCGCCGTCGCGGGTTGTGCCCTGATGGCCGCGCCGATCACGATCGCCGAATCGAAGCTCCCTGCGGATGCCTTCCAGCCAAACCAGGAGACGTTCCTGTTCTACGACCACGCGAGGGACGTCCAGCGCGACTGGGTCTTCGAGGACAGCCAGTGGGGCGGATATGAAAAGAACGCCAAATGGGGCCTGACGACGTTCAACAACAACATCCAGGATCACGGCTGGATCTACCCCAACCCGGCGCACGGGTTCCTCGATCCGCTCAGCGGCATCCTGCTCTGGCTCGGGGCCGGAGTCGTCGGCGTGGGCCTCTGGCGCCGGCGCGACGACGAGGGCGCGTTCCTGATGCTCGGGAGCTTCATTGCGCTCTGGCTCTCGTTCGCCCTCGTCATCAACAAGGCCCCGAACTACACGCGGCTGCTGATCACGGTCCCGTTCGTCGCGTACCTGGTCACGCAGGCCGTTCGCTGGTTGGCCGGCAGGTGGAGATCGGTCAGCTACGGCCCCGCAGCTGTGGTTGGTGCCGTCGCCGCGGCGGTCGTGGTCTGGAACGTGGCCATTGCCTGGGACTTCGTCCAGAAGGGACGCTCATCCGGCGATCCGATTGGAAGTACGGGGCGCTACGTCGAGGCGCACAGGGACGTTCCCGGTCAGAAGTTCTTCATCTCCACCCCGACTCAGCAGTCGACGGATCTGAGCTACTTCGTCTGGGGCCCGGCCGAGGAGCGGTTGCGCTCATTCGCTCGCGACGCAGCACAGGTGAATCCGGCGATCGATCCGACTCAGTTGACGAGCTTTCGTGCCACTCCGCCATTCGCTCTCTTCATGAGGCGGGGGGTCTGGTCACCGGCTGAGAGCTACCTCGGCGACAGATATCCACGTGGTCGCCTACGGAACATCACTCCGGACGGGACGCGAGTTGTGTTCGAGGTTCCAAGCTAGTCGGGCAGGCCGGCGGCTTACACGCCCGCGCCGCTCAGGCACTGGGTGAGGTCTTCGCCCTTGGCGATCTGCTCGCAGGCGGCCCGCTTGCCCTCTGAGTCGGCATGTTGCGTGCCGAGGATCGTCCCGAGCCCGTAGAAGCAATAGCCCCTGAACCTCGTCTTTACGATCTCGCAGAAGGCCTTCCCGGCGGGGTCGCGCGCGTTGTTGTTGTAAACGTCCCTGGCCGCCCCGTAGATGCATTCCTTCTCGCCGCTTCCAGCCATGGCGCAGAGATTCCTCATCTGCTGGGGATCGCGCACGGCTGCGCCGGAGACATCGCGCCCGTAGGACTGGAAGCAGATGTCGACGGCGGTGGCGCCCGGCTGGATCTGAATCTTCTCGCTGCGCCTGCACCAGTCCGCGGTCTTCACCCAGTCGCCGCCGACGTTGGGAAGGATGTGCGAGGTGACGAGCAGGTAGCAGTAGAGCTTGTCGCTGCGCTGGACGATCTTGCTGTTGCACGGATAGAGCAGGTTCTTCGTGCTCAGCCACCTCGAGCGCAGGCCGAAGGACGAGCTCTGATTCTCCATGAAGACGCCGCCGCTGCACATGACGGACTCCGTCGGCTGGAGGTGGTGGCAGTACTTGAGCGCCTCCGGCAGGTCGAGGCCGGTGTAGAGCATCAGCCCGTGGCCGAGGCCATGGTTGCACTGGTAGTAGTTGAACGCGTTGGCTTTGATCTCCGGGTCGTTGCAGGCAGTACTCGCGACGCTTGCGACTCGGTCGGCAGCGACCCCGGCGAGCTTCCACTGTAGGAGCCCGTGGTAGTAGCCGGAGCCGCAGGTGCCGTTCCCGGCGGCGAATGCCTTGCCCACGTCGCCCTCGTAGTGGAGCAGGCCGCCGGCTCCGATCTTGTGCGCGATCGGGTGGCAGTCGCCCCGGACGACCGGGTCCGTGGCTGAGAGCTCGGCGAGCTTGTCGAGTGCGGCCTTCGGGCCATCCTCGTAGGCGAGGTTGCCGAAGGCCTGCTCAAAGCAGCCTCCGTCCCCGTGGCAGTCGTCGATCTGCTTGTCGTCGGGCTTGAAGGAGATCTTGCCGGCGGATCCGGTCCCGGCCGAGGTAGCGACGAAGGCCGCGACCTGGCGAATCTCCTCAGCACTCAGCTTGTCGGCGAAGGAAGGCATCCCGTTGCCGCCTTTCCGCACCTGCTTCTCGACGCGCTCCTGGTTCGGCCGCAGCTCGTCGAGGTTCGGCCCGACCTTGCCGCCGGCGCCGGCCGTCGCAAGCGTGTGGCAGCCGCCGCAGCCGGCGTCTGCGAAGACCTTCGCGCCCGGCGAGCCGCCGCCCTCGATCCGCGCGTTCGCCGACTTCTTGCCGTTGCCGCCGCACCCCGCAGTGACGAGCAAGACCAGGCCGAGCGCGAGCACGGGCAGGAGAAGCGAGCGGGCAATGCGCACGGATCACATTGAAGCGAAAGGCCCGACGAGGGCGAAACGAGTACCGACCCGCTTCAAGAGGCGCGGCCGCTGTATCTCGTGGGCGAGACGCAGGGAATCTTGAGCCCGGCGTCCGCCGAGCCCAGCCTCGTGGCGACCGAGCGCTCGGGGGTACGATAAGTCCGTGGCTCTGAGGACATCCCCCAAGCTCGACGCGTCCAAGTTGCGGGCCGATTTTCCGATCTTCGAGCAGCAGATCCACAGCAAGCCGCTGGCGTACCTCGACTCGGCGGCGACGGCGCAGAAGCCGCGCCAGGTGCTCGACGCTCTCCGCACGTTCTACGAGACGTCCTACGCGAACGTCCATCGCGGCGTCTACGAGCTTTCCGAGCGCGCGACGGCGGGCTACGAAGGCGCACGCCAGAAGCTCGCCGTGTTCGTCAACGCGCCCTCGGAGCGGGAGGTCATCTTCACCCGCAACGCGACCGAGGGCCTGAACCTCGTCGCCTACGCCTGGGGGCTCGTGAACCTCGGCCCGGGCGATCTCGTGGTCGTCACCGAGCTCGAGCATCACTCGAACTTCGTCCCCTGGCAGTACATCGCGAAGAGGACCGGGGCCGGCTTCCGGATGATCCCGCTCGACGAGCAGGGCGAGCTCGACCTCGGCGAGCTCGACGCCGTCGCGCAGGACGGGAACGTCAAGGTCCTCGCGTGCAATCTCGTCTCCAACTCACTGGGCACGATCAATCCCGTGGAACGGATCTCGGCCTGGGCGCACGAGCAGGGCGCGATCATGGTCGTCGACGCGGCTCAGGCCGCTCCCCATAAGGCGATCGACGTCCAGGCGCTCGGCTGTGACTTCCTGGCGTTCTCGGCCCACAAGATGTGCGGCCCGACGAGCGTCGGCGCGCTCTGGGGCCGCCGCGAGCTGCTCGAGGGGATGGAGCCGTTCAACCTCGGCGGGCACATGATCAGGGCGGTTCGCTTCGAGAAGACGACCTGGGGCGAGGTGCCGGCGAAGTTCGAGGCGGGCACGCAGCCGATCGCGGAGGCGGTCGGCTTCGGCGCCGCGGCCGACTACCTCGCGGCGATCGGGCTCGACGCGGTCGAGCAGCACGAGCACGAACTCGCCGCGTACGCGCTCGACCGGCTCGCCGAGCTTCCCGGGGTCAAGGTCTACGGGCCACCGGCCGACCGCCGGGCGGGCATCGTCTCCTTCAACGTCGAGGGGATCCACCCGCACGACGTGGCGCAGGTGCTCGATCTCGAAGGAGTCGCGATCCGCGCCGGCCACCACTGCTGCCAGCCGCTCATGCAGAAGCTCGGTGTGGCGGCGACGAATCGTGCGAGCTTTTACCTCTACACGCTTCCGGACGAGATCGACCGGCTCGTCGAAGGCGTGCACAAGGCCAAGAAGGTCTTCGGCTGAGGCGCCGCTTGCGGTGCCGTCTGAAATGACCGGTCGAACCGCCTGAACTCCGCAGAACGGCGACGAACCCCCCTTCGCTAGGCTCGGTAGAGCCGATGAGCGATTTCTACCGCGAGGTCATCATTGACCACTACAAGAACCCGCGCGGGCACGGGGCGATCGAGGCACCCGATGCGACCGCGGAGGGGCTGAACCCGCTCTGCGGCGACGAGGTCTCGATCTCGGTCGCCCTCGGCAAGGACGGGGAAACGATCGACGAGATCAAGTTCGAGGGCAGGGGCTGCGCCATCAGCCAGGCGGCGACCTCGATGCTGACCGAGATGGTGCAGGGCCGTTCCGCGACCGACGTCGCGACGCTGCCGAAGGAGGAGTTGCTCGAAGAGATCGGCATCCAGCTGTCGCCGGTCCGGCTCAAGTGTGCGCTGCTCGGGCTCGGCGTGCTCAAGGTCGCGCTCCACCGGGCGAAGGGGACGCCGCTCCCCGAGGAGTGGGCCGGGCTCGCGAACGAGCTCGAGATCTCCTAGGCACTGGCGTGGCGCTCGTCAACGTCGCGCCGCTGGAGGAGTTCCCGCCCGGCTCGGTCAAGATCGTCCACGCGGGAGAGATCGCGGTCGGCGTCTACAACCTGAGCGGCGAGCTTTATGCGATCGAGGACCGCTGCTCACACGACAACGGGCCGCTTGCCGAAGGTGACTTCGACCCGGATGACGGGGTCGCGATCTGTCCTCGGCACGGAGCGCGCATCGACATCCGGACGGGACGCCCACTCTCGCTGCCGGCGGTCCTGCCGGTTGAGACCTTCCCCGTCGTCGTCGAGGACGGGATCGTCAAGGTGGACGTGGGTTAGTGCTCGACGACCGAGTTCGTTCCGTGCTCGCGCGGCTCGAGGCCGAGGATGCGGAGGAGCGGGAGGCAGGCGTGCCGCGGGAGCAGCGCTCACGCCAGGTCGCCCGCACGACGGGGCAGTTTCTCTTCGCTCTCGTCGCCCCACAGTGGGATTGCGAGGTACTCGAGGTCGGCGGCTCGCGCGGGTATTCGTCGATCTGGCTCGGCGCGGGCGTGCGCCATCTCGGGGGGCGCGTCCTCTCGCTGGAGGCCGATCCTGCGAAGTGCGAGGCCTGGGGGCGGAACGTCGCCGATGCCGGTCTCGAGGACTGGCTGGAGCTCGTCGAGGGCGATGCCTTCGAGGCGCTGCCGCAGATCCAGGACGTCTTCGACATCGTCTTCATCGACGCCGAGAAGGACGACTACGAGGCACTGTTCCAGCTCACGCGGGACAAGGTCGAGCCGGGCGCTCTCTTCGTCGCCGACAACGTGCTCTCGCACGCGGACACTCTGGCCGAGTACTCCGCGGCCCGGCACGCCGACCCCACGCTCGAGAGCGTGACCGTCCCGCTCGACCGAGGCCTGGAGCTCTCGGTCGTGCTCGCCGAGCAGTCTTGAGCGCCGAGGCGGCTCTGCCCACTTGACGTATGTCCTTCCTGAGCCGCTACAGTTCGATCAACCGCGGAAAGGAGGTGGTCCGGCTTGACAGATTCCAGTACGGGCAGTGGAGGTACCAACGGGTAGAGGCGTGTCCCCGAGACCTACGGGGAATCGTCTAGCCAACGTAGGGGGCTCGCGCTACGCGCCGCCAGCTCGGTACCGAGCCGGCCGGAAGCGCCTCTACTAATCCAACGTTGGTTACCGGACTGGGGGCCGCCTTCGGGTGGCCCCTACTCTTTTCCCGAAGGTGCGGGGCTCGATCGGCGTCTCGCTGTTGACGCGGTAGGCGTCTGCGCCTCCGGCATTAGACGGCGCGGCGCAGCTGCTCGTCCAGGGAGACGAGCGGGAGCTGGAACGTCTGCACGGCCTCGTCGTTCGTGACGACGTTGTCGCCGTGCTCGAGCATCTTCAGGAGATCGCGAGTGAGCGGGATGTTCCCAGGCAGCCGCTCGGTGAGGAGTGCGTTCATCTTCATCAGACCGACCGGCACGTGCACGCTCGGCCGCCGCATGCCGAGGGTGCGCTTGAGCCGCTCCCAGAACTCGTTCCAGGTCACGACGTCAGGCCCGCCGAGCTCGAACGTCCTGTTCGCCGCCGCCTCCAGGTCGATCGCCCGCTCGAAGTAGGCCGCCACATCGTTGGCCCAGATCGGCTGGATCCGCTGTTCCCCGGAGCCGATGATCGGCGTCACGGGCGTGAGCTTTGCCAGCTTGCGGAACGTGGGCAGGATGCCGCCGTCACGGCCGAAGACGAAGCTGGGACGGAAGATCACGTACGGGAGTCCGGAGCGCACGTCCTGCTCCATCTGCCACTTCGCCTCGTAATAGGGCACGAGCTTCTTCGTCTCCTCGCTCGTCCCGAGCGCGCTCATGTGCACGAATCGCTTTGCGCTCCCCTCCTTGGCGGCCTTCAAGAGATCGCGTGTACCACCGACCATGATCCGCTGGAACTGCTCCCGCTTCCCCTGCCGGATGGCGACGAGGTGGACGACAACATCGACGCCTTCGACCGCTCCGCGCAAGCTGGCCGGATCGGTCACGTCTCCTTCGGCCAAATCGCAACCCAGGGCCGCGAGCTTGCCCGCCTTGCTCCGATCGCGGACGAGACACCGCACCGGCCTTCCCGCCTGGCGCAGCGCGTGCACGACGTGGCCGCCGACGAATCCAGTCCCCCCGGTGACGAGAATCACTTCGCTGGCTCGCGCTCGAAGTTCTGCCAGGACTTCACGCGTTTTTCAGTCTAGGAAATCAAGCCTGGCTGGGCGCGCGCCGACATAGGAGGAGCCATGGCCACGCAACCCCTGCCAGACCAGCCCCTAGACCTGATGTTCGAGCGGTACCGCGCCCGACTCGTGAACCGCGGACGCAAGCCCGTGACGGTCTACAACTTCGAGCGCGCAGCCCGCCCATTCCAGCGATGGCTTGCAGGCCAGGGCGTCGCCTTGGCGGATGTGACCGAGGACGAGGTCGATGCCTACTTCGCGCCGACCCGATTCCCGCACGGACAGGGCACGCGTCGGATGCACGCCGTCCAGATCCGCGCCGCCTATCGGTACGCTCACCGTCGCGGATGGGTCAGCACCGACCCGTTCGCGGACTTCGAGCTCCCGCATGAGCCGACGCCAGCTCCGGACGTCCTCTCTAGTGCCGAGCTTCGACAGATGCACGCACTCTGTCGGAACTGGAAGCACGAGACGTTGTGGGCGCTGCTCGTCTACACCGGGATGCGCCGGGACGAGCTTCGGCGCGCGGCCTGGGAGGACATCGACTTGCAGGCCATGACCATCTCTACCGTCGGCAAAGGCGGCAAGCCGCGGATCATTCCGATCCACCCAGCGCTGGCCGAGGTGTTGGAGCGCGCGCCGGACTCACGGATGTATACGGCTGAACGGCAGGGCGCGGTGCTATGGACGGAGACGGGCCGGACGTTCTACGCGGGCGTGCAGCCCTTCGGTCGCGCCAAGGAGGCGTTCGCGTCCAGTCAGGGCTTCCACATCTTCCGGCGTACGGTCGCCACGAGCTTGTTCCGCAACGGAGTTCCCCCGGACGTGATCGACCGGATAATGGGTTGGGCACCCGCAGGTATCCGCGCTCGCTACTACATCAACGTCCCGATCAACGACCTGCACCGTGCGATCCTGCGGCTCTACGCGGACGACCCGCTCGGCTGAGACGTCTCCGTCACGCCGGGCAAGCGGCTGACCGCGATCACCCAGCACATGCTGGCCTGACCGATCTATCGTGCGATGGTGAGCCTGGATGAGCACACGAATGGTTGGCCGCCGCCCGCGAGCGTCTACCCCGGCGACGCCGAGCCTGACGACACACGCAAGCTGGTCGGGCTGATCGAGGCAGCTTTTCAGTGTCCGCCCGAGTGTGACTGCATCTGCAGCCGCTGCTGAGTTGAGGCGCCGTGGCGAGACGTCGCTTGTACGTGCCCCGGGAACGTTTTGCTCACGGTCGCCTGAAGGTAGCCGCGCTTTCGTTGGCGAGGCTCCCCAGGTCGCCAAGACCAACCGAGAGCGCAAGCCGGCAGCAGGTACGGGTTTGCGCCACGAGTCCCCTCGCGCGCGCGTGTGTGAACAACAAAACGCACACGCGTCCTCGACGGGCGTGCGCCCCTGCGCTCAGGCCTCGGGCGTCAGCCTGACGGCTCCGCGCCCGACGGCCCTGCCCACTCCTCTGGCGGGAAGTCAGGCACCTGCCAGTCCTCGAGGAATTCCTGCTCGAGCTTGTCCAGCTCGCCCCTGAGGAGGGCGCGAAGCCGCGGACCGGAGCTGATCTCGAGCATGATCGGCGGGAGCGGGTTCTCTCCCAGCATGTCCCGCACCGCCCGCTCGATCTCGAGCAGGGGACAGAGCGCGCAGCGGGGAAAGACGCCGTAGGAGAAGCGAAAGCGACACTCCCCGAACAGCTTCAGCTGGGAGGAGGCGCACCAAGCCATCTCCCGGGTGTGGAAGGTGGAGACCGGCTCCTCCCCGAGGGAGACCTCGGTCGCGCGCCAGTTGCGAACCTGCTGCAGCAAGCGGGCGAGGCCGATGTAGACGGCGTCCTCCTCGCCCAAGAGGAAGCTCACCCGGTACCTGCCCGGCTCGAGCTCGCGGCACTCGCCGGGCCCGCTCTGGGCCTCGACCACCGCCTTGGCGAAGCGCTTCGAGCGGGAGGGGCCGAACTCGACCGTCACCCGCCGCTCCATCGAGGACACCCTAACTAAGGCAGGCTCTGGCGCGATCGCTGCAGGAAAAGGCTCTCGCGAGCGGCTGTGTCGCAGTTTGTTGGAAGTGCGACAGGGACAGACCTCGGGCCCGGCGCGCTCCAGTCACGACTCCGCCAGTCCGTCGGGCGACAACCAAAGCTGGTTACGCCCCTGCGCCGACAGCCCACTTCGTAAGGTCTCAATAGGGGATTGTTAATCGCCTGCGCTTAGAACGGGCGCAGCCTGGCCGGATTGGGGCAGTCACTCCGTCGATCCGCTGAGTGTTGCAAGTGGAGCGAGGTCGGCATCCTGGTCGTTGCCAAGACAGGCGGATTGCAGGTGCTGCAACTCCTGGAGTGCGCGGAAAAGTGCTCGCTCGATGTTCGATTCGTAACGAGCCAACTTGGAGAACGCATTGGTGCTGCCGGCGTCTATGCTGAAAGCTCGCCCGAGCGTGCCAAGGGCTTCGTTGCGGCGACCGTACTCGGCGCTCGCGCGCACAAAGCAGGCCCAGGCTGCCTCCCCGGTCGGGCTCGCGCACGCCAGCGCGGCGACCAGGAAGCGGGCGTGATCGTCGAGGCAGTCGACCACCCACGCCTTCGACCCGCTGGCGAGCGGCACCTCGGTCGCGTCGATCTGCCAGAGGTCATTCGCGGCCTCACGCTCGAAGCGCTTGTTGGCTCGTTGTCGCCGCGGGGGCTGCGAGCGCGACCAGGAAGTTGCGCCGCAGCGCCTGGTGGATCGTCGAGATCGCGGGCGCTTCCAGCCCTGCTCGGAGCAGCTCGGTGCGGATCCGGCGTGCGCCCCACCGCGGATGCCGCCGCCGCAGCGTGCAGATCTCCGCCTCCAGCAGGGCTTCGATCCGGGCCGGCGAGACGACAGGTCGACGCGAGCGCGCCTCGAGCCCCGCCGGCCCCTCGGCCAGATAGCGGCGCTGGTAGACGTAGAACGTCTGCCGCGAGATCCCCCGCCTCCGGCACACCTCAGCGACCGACTCGCCCGTCCGGCCCGGCTCCGTTAACACCTGCAGCTTCAGCTCGTCCATCGACACCACCCGCAAAGCCATCGCTCGCCTCCCTGCGCTCGCCGCCGTCAGCGAGCACAAGGCTGCGACCTCAATCGGCCGGCACAGCAGCTGTCAACGATGTGTCCGGAACGTCAGCGATGTGTCCGGAACGTTTTGTCAGGGATGTGCCCGGAACTCACACGCCTGTTTGCCGCGGTTAGTTGACCAGAAGTTGACCACGCACATTCGGCGGAGGCGCGGACGCCGGTTGGTGCGAATCTGGCCGCCGTCGCGCCCCCGCTCAAGGAGCGCTTCGAGCGGCGCGATGAAGCCGGGCTCGGGTGGGCGTCTCTCGTGTACCAAGACGATGAAGTCCTCACCGACCGTGACCAAGACGCGGGTTGTGTGGGCGAGTCCCTCCCGGCGGGAACCTGGTTGAGGTTCGCCTCCGCGAGAGGTCGTCCGGCCTCCTCGTTGGCCGCGGCTTCGAGCGCCTGGTGAGCGACTCGCCAGCCGGAAAAGCTGTCGGCGCATTCGCGCGTGCTGAAGCGCTTCGCCGGCGGTGACGGCCGTGTTGCAGTGACGGCCGTGTCGGGCTGCATGGACGAATCAGCCCTGCGCGGGCGACCGGCCGGGTCGTTGGCCCGGCTCGCGTGGCAGAAGGCCCGGGAGTACTGGGAAGGAACCTAGCGCTCGTGGCATGAGTTGCATGCCTCCGAAATGGGTAGTAGCTTTTCTGTGCGGGGAGAAAGGAGGAGAGCATGAAACGATTCCTCCCGGCGCTCGCCGGCGTAGTGGCAGCTTGCGCGCTCGTTCCTGCCAACGCGGCCGCCGACCTGACCGTCGCGAGCGGCGGCGGAAGGGGTACCGTCGACGGTATACACCCGTTCTCGCAGTTCGGGTTCAGCCTCACGCGCCTCGCCGACGGCTCGGTCCACGGAAGCTTCAATTGTCTCATGGCCGGGGCGTCGCAATTTCCGGGCTTCACGCTGATGGCCGTCCGGGGTGAGGTGACAAGCGCCGCCATGACAGCGAGCGGCGCGAGCTTCAGCGGCGCCGGCATGTTCCAGACGGGCAACCAAGGGAAAGCGCCGGCCACATTTCATGTCGAAGTGACTGCGGGCGGCCCCGGGGTTGGAACGCTTCAGCTGACGCTGCTCACACCGTTCGTCTTCGTTCTGCCAACGGAGGAGGTCCTGAACGGCCAGATCAGCATCCACTGAGGAATGCACGAGAGGGAGAGGAGGCAACATGAAACGCAACAGACGGTTTTGGGTGCTCGGCACGGTCTTGGCGTTCGGTGCCGCGCTGATGCTCCTGACGACTTTCGCCTCGGCCGCGCCTGGCAAGAGGGCCCAGCACGTTCGCTGGGACATCATCAGCACCATACCTCCGGGGCCCATCAACCCAGGAGGTCACGCGTCTGCAACGGCACCCGACGGTGACACGATCACGCTCACAGGGTCCGGACATTTTGTCGCGCCCGCGAGCGGCAAGGGCTCGTCCGCCGCGACCGGAGGCGGTACGTGGACGGCCACGGGCGGCGGCAGCGGCACCTATAGGGTCACGGCGCTCGTCAGCTGGCGGTTCGCCAATTTCCAAAACGAGGTGGGCCGCATCGACAACATCGACGAGGGCAGGGCAGCCAACGGAGTGGCTGTCCTCAAGATCGCGTTCTCGGACGGGAGTACGGGCGTCCTGACCGTGGGCTGCCACGGACCGGGCGCGCCGCCCGGAATCTTCGAGGGCATCGCGACGACGAAGGGCTTTAAGACGTACTACGCCGTTCAGCCTCCGGCGCCAGGCGTCGACGCCAACCGCACGCTCTTCCACGTTCGGTAGGCCTTCGAGCCGCGCGCATTGAGAACAGGGCAGCCGCATTGGCTGCCCTGTTCGCGCCTAGACGGCTTGGGCTTTCGCGCGGGGCATGTAGATCCGGTGGTGAGTCATGAAGTCGGTACGACGGCGAACAAGCGCCACTCGCCCGGAGTGCCGTATGTTGACTCGCCCCGCGGCAACCCTGCCGAAACTGTTTGTACCGGAGAGATCGCTGACACTTTGTGCCGGTGTGTTCAGTGACAGGTTAGGGGTTGATCTTTCTCTCCTCTAATCGGTGTTTTCCGAGCCGCTGGTAGGCGCGGTCACGGTCGGGGGGCGAGCGTGCGGATCAGCTCGCCGCGGTAGTAGACGTGGACGAGCTGGCCGGCCTCGACGATCCGCACCCGGGCGCCGGCGTAGCGCGCTCCGATGTTGATGTGCCTGTTGCGGAAGGCGAAGACGCCGTTGGGCGCGACGGCGCGGATGAGTGAGCGGGCCGCGTAGACGGGCGGCTCGTCCTCTCCCGGCTTGAGCGGGTCCGGATCGGGCGCGGGGGCGGCGGTGTAGCGCTCGGCCGGGGTGCGGTCGCCGATCGCCTGGTGCGGGCGCTCGTTGTTGTAGTGGGCCCGGAACCGCTCGAGCAGCTGCTGCAGCTCGTCGATGTCGCCCGCGGGCGGCTCGTCTGCGAGCCAGTCCTTGAGCGTACGGTGGAGCCGCTCGAGCTTGCCGAGCGTCTGGGGGTGCGCCGGAGCGGCGTTGATCAGCTTCACCCCGAGCTCGCGCAGGCGCCGCTCGAAGGGAAGGAGCCTGCTCGCTCGTCGCCTCCCGCTCGATCGCCGCCGAAACCTTCTCCAGCCAGTGCTCGAGCTGGCGAGAGGTCCGCGAGCGATGGTTGAGCAGGTAGCGGGGCTGACCTTCCCTGTCGAGGAGCCCGCGCTGGTCGAGCTCCCGATCGATCGCCTCCAGAATCGCGATGCAGCGAGCCGCCTCGTGCAGGGCGAGCCGCTCGGCAGGCGAGAACTCGAACGACTGCGTGAGCTCGGTCGCGATCTCAGCCGCTCGCGCCTGGATCAGGCGGGGAGAGTGAACGCCCTGCTTGACGGCGTTTGAGGTTGCCCGGGTGGGAGGCGACGAGGCTTTTCGGGTTTCCGCGCTTGTTCATCCACCAACCTCTATCGGATCGCTAGAGCGAAAGGATGACCCTGCCCGGCGCACACGCGCGCTCGCGAGCCGTGCGGCGGACGGGTCAGATCAGCGCAGGGCCTTCCGGATCGTGCTGGTCGACCCTCAGCTCCTTCAGGCGGCAATCCAGCGGAAGCTGCTCACGCAAGGCGACTTCTCGGGAGGCAGTCGTCCTGCTCCGGCTCGACATCTTCGGCGAACTCGGCCTTGTGTCCCGCCGGCGGAGCGCCGTCCTCGACTGACGGGAGATCACCGGCTGGTCGCTCCGATAGACACGGCATGGGCAACGGAGCTAAGAGCGTCGCAGGCGCGGGCTACTCTGGCTGGATGGACGAGCTGTGGGCGCGAAGCCGTACGGGCTCGCATGCTGGGCGCGGATTCCACTACCAAGATGCGGTGGCGACCGAGCTCGCCCTTCGCGCCTGGCGCGGCGAGCTTGCCGCGCTGCGCCTGATCCCCGAAGGCCTCGAGGACGTGTCGCTCGACCTCCCCGCGCATCGCCTGCACCTGCAGGCGAAGTCGCGTCGCGCTCACCGCGGCGACTTCTCAGACAGCGAACTCGCGGACGGCTGGCGCCACCTCGCAGAGCGCCTCGCCGCCGACCCGTCGGCGCAGGTTGCGTCCGCTCCCCGTGACGGTGCCCGTCACCACCGTCACGCCGTCACGCGCGCCGCGCGAACCGGCATCGCTAGACCGAATCGCGACAGGTCGAGCACCGTCAACCGGCACCGTCAATGAGGCCCATCAACCCCAGCAGAAAGACGCGCTTCGCCGAACTCATTGGGCTCGGGCGCTCGCAGGCCGAGCCGGCGCAGGCGGTCGGTGTCCACGCCCCGCGGTAAGCGCCAAGCTGGTTCTCATCCCTGCCCGTCGCAGCTCGCGGGGTCCATGAAAGGTCGAGCGCAGCGGGTTGCCTCGCTGCGGAAGCGTGCTCGCCTGCGCCCGGCTTGCCGACGCGCTCACCTGGGTTCTCTGGAAGAACCCGAGCGCAGCCTCACCGGTGTGCTGGTCGAGCCGGTCGAGCGTGGCCGCCAAGCACAGCGAGCCAGCTGAGCGCGCGGGCTGACCCGAGTGTCGCGTTTTGCGGGAAGTGCGACGCGAGTGGCACCCGAGCAAGCAACAGCTCATTCCGGCCAAAACGGACCAGTCGAATGGGCTAGCCCGCACTTCGCGGAGCCCGCATGACTACTCGGCCCGAACAGGCCAGACGGCCCAACAGCCCAATCCGATATTGGTCGACAAGAACGGCTCGGGCCTAAAAAGAGCAGCTCCAATGAGAAGCCGCTCAGGCGCGCGCTTTCGCTGCCGCCCGAGGGGCTCGCGTTCAGCGACCTGGCCGCTGACTTCGGCAAACGCGAACCCCGCGCGGACTTCCGCTACGACGCAACGTTGGGCGGGACGGGCGGCTACATCTACAACCTCAGCACCAAGACGCTGACGAGCGGAACGTGGACACTCGGCTTCGCCGCCGCCGGCGATCCCAGGTCGCACTCGGTTCAGATCCAGGTGAGTGACCCAAGGGGCGTGTCGACTCAGGTCGGCGCCCCTCTTTCTAGCCCTGTGGCCCCTGGAGCTGCCGAACCTCGACGAGCCGGTATGCGGTCGCAGATGTCTGTTCAAAACCTGCCCCCGCTACTGAGAAAGGCGCCGGAAACGGCCGCCTTTCGACTTGTTAGAGATGCGGGCCACCGGCAGGACTTTTGCCTAACTTTTGCCTTCTTTCCGAAAGCCAGGTCTTCGCTAGCATCACATTCCGTTTTCCAGGGCCCGTCCGGGGGCGAAGCCGGCTCGCCATGAAACTAGGTGAAGCTCTTACGTTACGAAGCCAGCTACTAACGCGGATTGCGCAGATCCGCGAGCGGCTGACGGCCAGCGCGTTGGTGCAGGAAGGCGAGAAGCCTTCCGAGGACCCGGCGGCCCTCCTGAGCGAATTCGAGGCAATGGCCGGTGAGCTGGAGGCGCTGATTGCACAGATCAATCGAACGAACCTCGCGACCCAACTCCCGACGGGCGAGACACTCACAGACGCACTGGCGCAGGGACATCCTGGCGCTCCGGCAGACGGTTCTTCGGCAGGTAGCTGATGCCGCAGGCGGACGTCAGCAGCGGTACGGCTCGCAGAGATCCGCATCCTGCCAACCGTCGACGTCGGCGATCTGCGCCGGCGGGCTGACGAGCTGGCTCGCGAGCGTCGCGAGCTCGACACGGCGATTCAGGAGACGAACTGGACTACTGAACTGGTGAAATAGGAGCGAGTCGGTAGCCGCAACGAAACGAGCGGCGTGCACAAGGCGGCAACTGCCCAAGTTGCACCTCCGGTGTGCGCTACAGGCGGGCGCACTGGGGTTCGAATGGGCGTGGCTCGTGCTCGATCCGAGCGCGTTGATACCTCAACCGTTCGACCGAGCGGCCAGCGCGGAGGCGAACGTTTCGTCGTTGGAGACACGAGTCTCCAACGACGAGCAACGGATCGACAGTCTTCTCACAACGCCGCTAGAACATCCGCAAGCCGAAGGGTTCTCAGTCGAGAAGGCCGTATCAGTCATGGCGGGCTGGTGTCTGATCATGAACCTCCAAAGCGACGACCAGGAACTGAACCGGAACTTTCCTCCGTTCAACGACAGGAGTGTCCAAGTGCTAATCGTCAACAGCCTGAATCACCGCTGCAAGATCGGGCAATGATCTAGGCCGTCAGCTATACCACTCCGCGCCGCCGCTGTGCCAGGAGCACGTGTTGCGAGCCGAGGTCCCGGCGGTGACGGCGGCGCGATGAAGCGGCCCTAAACTGACGAAGTGGCCGGAAAGACGAAACACAAGGTGGGCGACGTTTTAGGTCGCTGGACGCTCGTCGAGTTTCGTGGTGGTGGCGGCAACGGCGATGTCTGGCGCGCCGAAACTACGGACGAAGCAAAGTCCGTCGCCATCAAGATTCTGCATCGCATGGCGGCGAAGGACTATGAACGCTTCCGCCGCGAAGTCGCCATTTGCGAGGAGTTGAGCCCTGCCGACAAAGGCATCTTGCCGGTGTTTGAGAAGCACTTGCCGGAGAAGTCCACGGCCGCAGATCGAGCATGGTTCGTGATGCCACTCGCGACCGATCTTGCGATCGCGCTGGCCGGAGCGCCTCTAGAGTCCAAGGTTAGTGCCGTACGCGATGTGGCACGCACCTCGCTCGCTTACTCGCCGAGCACGGACTCAGCCACCGCGACGTAAAGCCTGCAAACCTCTACCAGTTCGAGAATCGGATCGTCGTGGGCGACTTCGGCCTTGCAAAGCGGCCGAGCGATCCTGCGCTGACGGAGCAGGGAAAGCCGTTAGGACCTTTTCATCACTTGCCCTCCGAGGTTTTCGTATCTGACGAGGAACCTGATTGGGAACGGGTTGACGTTCACTGTCTCGCGAACACGCTCTGGTGCATCGCGGCCGAGAAGCTGCATCCGCCGCGCGGACAGATTCGGGCGGCAGACGAAGACAGCCTCGACCTCCTCCTACCGGGCGAGCCGAATGTCGGACAGCTCGCGGCACTCATTCAAGCGGCGACCTCGCGGAGTCCTTCGGCCCGCCCGACGCTGTCAGAGTTCGGGCATCAGCTGGACGACTGGCTGGCAGCACGGGCTTCGACGGGAGACTTCGCGGTCGAGTTCGAGAGCGCAGAAGCTCGGAAGTTTGCCGTGCTGCGGTGGCTCGTTGACCACGTTCGCCGCGAGCCGGTGTTTGACCGGATGGGCTACGACATTCCCGACGACGTCGATGCACCCTCCGACATTCCGGGACTCACAGAGGGAGAAGTGTGCGAGGCGCTCCTCGAACTGATCGAAGATGGAGCGATTTACGGTGAGCCGGTCCATGGGATGGGTCGGCGGGAACCTCTGCAGTTCAACCGGCTATACCCGACCCTCTACGGACTTCAGGAGATCGAAGACCTCGCGTCCCTGACCGCGCAGGCAATGCCACTCCTCCGAGCGCAGTTCAGTTGCGCGACTGGGTCTCGTTGCCAAGGTCGAAGGAGCCGGTAGAAGTCGCGAGCGACTTGACCCTCTCTCCGGCGGAAATGTTCTTCCAGATGTGGTTACTAGAAGCGCAAGGTCTGTTGAGTTTCCGAGTGATGCACGAGGGAGGCATGCAAACGTCGTTCGCCGACGTGCGCACCACGGGCGACGGGAAACGCAAGCTTTACCTCGCCGCGCAAGATGCTCCGGGCCAGGTGTGATCTCGACTAGCGGCGCGTCGGCGGCGTGAAGACCTGCACGTCGCTCCGGTGACCGCCGCCGACGAGCGGATAGTCGTTCTCGATCAACAACCCTCCGGCGCGATGCTCGAACTGCGCCGCGAAAGTCGGATTGTCCCGGACGCACTCCCGTACAGCCACGACGAGCGCCTGCGACGAGCAGTAGATTTCGTTCTCGGCCCAGGCGTATGACCGGACGTTGATTTCGTCAACGTCGTCGGCCGACACTTCGAGATCGCGCCACTCCTCCTCCTCGCCGATCGACACCTTGACGGCGACGCTGCGGTCGAGCGGCAGCACCGTCTCGGCGAAGGGTGAGGACGCGAACCCGTTGCCTGTCGAGGCTCCGGGTGCGCCGATTGTCGGGTCGTACATCGAGACGGCGTGGTCGCCGATCACGTACTCCGACCCGGCGGGTGCACGCATCACCGTCCACGACATGCCGACGATCGTGTAAGCGAGGTCGGTCACGTACTGAAACGTCGTGATCACGTAGTGCCGCGCCGGGAACTCGATGTACATGTCGCCGGAGTCAAGATCGGCGATCGCCTTCCGGCGGAACTCCTCGGCCTCCTCGTCGGTCATTTCGGGAAAGACTGCGGCGCGCATCCGTTGCCACGGCGGGTCTGCTTCAAGCGTTGACCGGTAGTGCGCGAGGGTCGCTGTGTCGTGCGTCCAGCGCAGCTGCTCGCGCATCCTTGGCGTTCGCATGTGCGTCAATGCGAGATAGAGCGCGAGCGTGAGGCGCTCGTCATCGGGCGGCACGACTCCGGGATTGGTGACGAGACGGTCGATCCGGCGAGCCGAGTAACTCTCAAGCTTCTGAAGCATGTCTTCGAGGATCGCGTCCTCGTTGCCTGCGCCGTCCTCGATCACGTAGAAGTCCTCGGACGTGCAGGTGTCTTTGACGGGCACTCGTTCCGGCCTGCCCGTGCGCTTGTTGATCGCGTAGATGAACCCGTTGCGTCCCGGCGGCGTGGCGAAGCGGCCGAGATGGAAACGAGGAACGATGTGCGCCTGCATGTGGGTCAGGATACGCAGCGTCTCCGCTGTCAATCCTGACCGGGCGGCGTCCATCCCGCGGAACGCGGCGACTAGCCTGCCGTCGCACTTCCGCCAGGGTGCGACAAGTCCCCTCACCTGGGCAAGGAGCCGTGGGGCTTCGGGGGCGTCGTCGCGGCGGCAGGCCCAGGTAACCTCGCAGGGTGACAACTTTGCCCTCGGGCATCGCGCTCTTCGCAGTTTTCACCTGTCGGGCGAAACGAGAAGATCGTCACCGCCGCCCCACAAACCATCGTCAGGAATGTTGACACCGCCCTTCCAGTGCGGTCGATCTTCCGGTTGAACCTCGAACCTCTGCGGTCGGGAAGGAGGGGCGACCCTCAGGTTATTTCACCTGGGGTGGCTCATCGTGAACAGTGGTTGCCCGATTTAGGTGACAGCCGGCCTAGACGCCGGAATTTCCGCCGACGCCGCAGAGTCCAACGTGTAGCCGGAGTCGATCCGCCATTCACCGCCGACCCTTGCGAGCACGAAGCGGGCACCTTCCGGCTCTGAGAGTCGCGCCGTCGCCGTGTTGCCGGCGACGTCGATCTCGATCGAGTCGTCGGCGGCCTTCGTCAACGCGTCCGAGTCCAACCGGGACAGGCGCTCCTTCATCGCCGCCTCACACCCTCCGCGTTGGGCGCGGCGGGTGAGCTGCGCGCACGCCTTCGCGGTGTCGCCGTCGGCGAGCGCCCTGAGATAGGTGCTCGCGGTCTCGCTGATTTTTTCCTTGTTCGACGCACTTCCGACCCCGCACGCCGTCAGGGCGGCTGCGAGGAGAGCGAGGACGGAGACGGCGAGGACGCGGCCCTGCACCGCAGCGACCGCGTTCATGACGAGTTCCCTGCGGTGCTGCGCTCGATCGTCGTCATCAGGGTCCCTCCTGTTCGCGGCTCATCGACGCCTACACTAGGCGGGTCGACACGGAGCGTCTTCGGCCGCGGAGGCGATTCGGCGTCCTCCTCGAGGACGATCTTCGCGTCGTCCTCACCGACGAGGCGGGTCGGCCGCGGCTCGAGTACCTTCAGGACGTGAAGAGACTCTGGCCGCTGCTGCGTCGGTACTGGTTCGACGCCGTGATCTTGGCGGGCGTCGGTATCGGTCTCGCCGGGGCGGTCCTCGGCCAGGAGCACAACGACGGACCGGCAGGCCCGCTGTGGTTCGACGTATTGGCGATTCTCGCGATCGTCCTCCCACTGCTCGCCCGGCGGCGCTTTCCGTTCGGCGCACCTGCGGCGGTGGCTGTTGCGGCGGCCTCGACCTCGTTCGTCGACGAGAGGGTCGTCCCCTTCAACGGCGTCACGTTTCTGGCGGGGTGCGCGGCGCTCTTCCTGGTCGGTTTGCTCCGAGACCGGTCCCAGGCCGTTGCCGGTCTTGCGGTCGCGGAGGGTGTCGCGGCGGTGGTCGTCCACAACGATCCTAGATCGGGTGTGGGGAATTTCATCGTGGTCAGCATCATCTTCACCATCGTCTGGACGATCGCGTTCGGCGTCGGCCGCAAGTCCGCGGAGGCCGACGAGGCCAAGGAGCGGGCCGCACGGGCCGAGCGGGAGCGCGAGGAGCGGGCGTGGATCGCGGTCGCCGACGAGCGGGCGCGGATCGCGCGCGAGCTGCACGACGTCGTCGGGCACAGCGTCAGCGTGATGACCGTGCAGGCGTCGGCTGTACGCCGGCTCCTGCGGCCGGAACAGCAGCGCGAGCGCGAGGCACTCCTCATCGTCGAGCGGACGGGGCGCGAGGCGCTCGCCGAGATGCGGCGCATGGTCGGCGTCCTCCGCCGACCTGAGGAGGCGCCGGCGCTCGCGCCCCAGCCGAGTCTCGAGTACCTCGACAAGCTAGTCGAGCAGGCACGGGAAGCTGGCTTGCCCGTCGAACTACACGTCGAGGGCAAATCCGTCCAGCTACCTGCCGGCGTCGACCTGACGGCCTACCGGCTGATCCAGGAAGGATTGACAAACGCGATCAAGCACGCGCGGGCGACGCGGGCGGAGGTGCTCGTCCACTACACCGACAACCACGTCGAGCTCGCCGTGAGCGACGACGGCAGCGGGGGCGGCAGCGGCGACGGCGGCGGGCACGGCCTCGTTGGTATGCGCGAGCGGGTGTCGGTCTACGGCGGCGAGCTCGAAGCAGGTCCGGGGCCGGGCGGCGGCTACCGGCTGCGCGCCAGGCTTCCGATTGCGCCCGCATGAGCCTAAGGGTTCTCATCGTCGACGATCAGGCTCTCGTTCGGGCCGGCTTTCGCATGATCCTCGAGGCCGAAGAGGACGTCGAGGTCGTGGGCGAGGCAGCGGACGGACGAGAGGCGGTCGCGGAGGCACAGCGTCTGAAGCCCGACGTCGTCCTTATGGACGTGCGCATGCCGGAGATGGACGGCATCGAGGCGACGCGTCGCCTTCTTGCCGAGGACGGCGCGGCAGCGAAGATCGTGATGCTGACGACCTTCGACATGGACGAGTACGTCTACGACGCGCTCAGGGCCGGCGCAAGCGGCTTCCTGCTCAAGGACGTCCCGCCCGAGCAGCTCGTGGCGGGCATCCGCGCCGTCGCAAGCGGCGACGCCTTGCTGGCGCCGTCCGTGACTCGACGTGTAATCGAAGAGTTCGTCCGCCGCCCGCCGGCCTCGGTCCGAACGCCAACGCTTCCGCCCAAACTCAGCGAGCTGACTACACGCGAGCTCGAGGTGCTGAAGCTGATCGCGCGCGGCCTCTCGAACTCGGAGATCGCAAAAGAGCTCTTCGTCAGCGAGACAACGGTGAAGACACACGTCGGGCACGTGCTGACGAAGCTCGATGTTCGCGACCGCGTACAGGCCGTCGTGCTGGCGTACGAGTCCGGCCTCGTGGAACCCGGCGAAGCGTAGCCCTCGATCCTGCGGCGGAGCCGCACTCCTCCGCCGGGTGGAGGAGTCATAGCCGAAAGATCAGCCTGGGTAACGACCGAAGATCGCGCCTGCGGCCGACGATTCTCGGCGCCTGCGGACCTAGCGTCCCGTGCGTCACCAACGACGCCAAGGAGGCGCAGATGATCCACACAGGCGACACGATCCACAACCCTGTCACCGGCGAGCGCATCACCTTCCTCGCCACCTCGCGCGACACCGACGGCGAGGCGGTCGTGATCGAAACCGCTGTCCAGCCGCACGGGTTCGTCGCCGCGGCTCACGTCCATCCCTTCCAGAGCGAGCGCTTCGCAGTCGCAGCGGGGACGCTCGGCCTGAAAGCCGGTGGGACGAAGCTGACGCTCGGGCCTGGTGACGTCGTCACCGTCGAAGCCAGTAGGCGGCATCGCTTCTGGAACGCGGGCGAAGACCAGGTCCGCTTCGTCGGCGAGGTGCGGCCGGCGCTCGAGTTCGAGTCGCTGCTCGAAACGATGTTCGCGCTGGCCGCCGACGGCAAGACGAACCGGAAGGGCATGCCGAGCCCGCTTCGGCTCGCCGTGATCGCGAAGGCTCACTTCGACACGGTGCGGTTGCCGTTTCCGCCGGCGTGGATGCAGAGGGCGGGTCTGGCCCTCGGTGCTCCGCTCGGCCGCTTGCGCGGCTACCAGCCGACGTACACCCCCGAAGCCAGCGCGGCTGTCACCGCCGCCGCCTGACCGAAGGGAACCGAGAGGAAGATGATGAAGAAGCGGTTCTACTTCACGTTGCTGGTCCTGGCCCTGATCCTGCTGGCGCTGCCCGGTTTCGCGGCCAAGGCCGCCAGGCGGCTGACCGGCCCACTGACCCTACGCGGCGCGGCCGCCTAGCCCCCATTCGATTGCGCCCCGCCCACGTGGGCGGGGCGCCGCTTTGCTTGGCGGCGGGCTCGCCTCCGACTTTTGAATGACGGCACACCCCCGACGATCCGCCTTCAGCCGGAGGCGAAGAACCTCCTTCCGCCCGATGTGCTCGCCGCCCCCCAAGCCATACCTTGGAACCATGAACACCACAGACTCGAACTCATACGTAGTCGAGGTTGAAGGCCTGACGAAGCGTTTCGGCGCCCGGGTCGCGGTCGACGGCGTCGCACTCCGCATCCCTCGGGGCTCCGCCTTCGGGTACCTGGGACCGAACGGCGCCGGCAAGACGACGCTGATCCGCATGCTCCTAGGCCTCACTTCGCCGACTGCCGGCTCGATGCGGTTGCTCGGGCTGCCGATGCCGGAGCAGCGAGCTACGGCGCTCGCCCGTGTCGGTGCCATCGTCGAAGAGCCGCGCTTCCACCCCTACCTGACGGGCCGCGAGAACCTCCGGATCGTGGCCGCAGCCCGCGAGCCTGGGGCGCACCAGCGCATCGACGGCGCGCTTGCGCGTGTCGGCCTGGCCAAGCGCGCCGACGAACGCGTCCGCGCCTACTCGCTCGGAATGCGCCAGCGCCTCGGAGTCGCCCGCTGCCTCCTCGCGGACCCGGAGCTGCTGATCCTCGACGAGCCGACGAACGGGCTCGACCCAGCGGGGATGGAGGAATTCCGTTTCATGATCCGCGGGCTCGTGGACGAGGGGCGCACCGTCGTTCTCTCCTCGCATCTGCTGGACGAAGTCGAGAAGACCTGCGACGCGGTCGCGATCGTCGACCGGGGCCGTGTCGTCGAGCAGGGCCCGATCGACAAGCTGACCGGTGAAGCCTCGACTGTGCTGGTTGCGACCAGCGACGACCTGCGGGCGCAGGCGCTACTCGCCGGCGAGATCGTCGAGCCAGTCGAAGGCGGGTTGCGCGTCCGCATCGAGGACGAGCAATCCGTCGCGGCGATCAACCGCCGACTCGTCGAGGCAGGTTTCGACGTCCACCGCCTGGAGCCCGAGCGGGTCTCGCTCGAGCGCCGATTCCTCGAGATCACGTCCAGACTGGAGGCCGCCGCATGACCGCGCTCGCTCACTCCATCTCCCTCCCCGGTTCGCGGCTCGTCCGCGCCGAGCTCCTCAAGCTGCGCAAGCGCCGAGGGCTCGTGGCGACCGTCGCGGCACTGACGGTTGCCGCGCCCATCGTGGCCTACGGGATCCTCGCGATCCTCCACGCCGCGAACCCGGCGCACCATGGACCGGCGGGCGGTGTCACCAACCTCGGAAACGGCCTGTTCGTGCTCGCCGCGCTCGGCGCCGTGGCAGCGACGCTCGTCGGCGCCACTGCCGGCGCCGGCGACCTGAACGCCGGCGTCTTCCGGGAGCTCGTCCTCACGGGCCGCTCGCCCTATGCGCTCTTCGGTGCGCGGATCCAGGGCGGCCTCGCCTTCCTGCTCGCCTTCGTCGCGGTCGCCTATGCGCTCACGGCTGTCGCCACGGTTGTCTTCGCCGGCTCGCTGCCTGCGCCGTCGGTGACACTGCTCGCCGAAACGGGCGTGTGGCTCCTCCTCTCCTGCTCTTTCTCCTTCGCGCTTGCACTCGGACTCTCGTCGCTGGTCGGCTCGCGGTCGACGGCGATCGGCGTCCTGCTCGCCTTTCGGCTCGCCGTGACGCCGATCCTGATCTCGATCCCGGCCTTGGGCCTCGGACGGGAGGTCCTGCCCGGAGCGGCGCTCAACCAGCTCACCCCTCTCCCAATGCGGGAGTTCACGACGCAAGGCGGCGTAATCCCGATGTCCGCCGCCGCCGCGGAGCTCGTGCTCGTCCTCTGGGCGGTTTCCCTCCTCGCGGTCGGCGGCTGGCGAACAGTGACCCGCGACGCCTAGGCTCTTTTGACGCGCCCGCAGCAAAGAAAGACCCCCGCAAGCGCGAGGTCATTTCGAGGTAGCGGGGGCAGGATTGAACCTGCGACTCCGGGCCATGCGACGTAGCGGACGTCAGCCCCTTACCGCCCTCGTCGGACATGGCCGGCTGGTACTCGACGACGAGCTTTGCACTGAGTCTGCGGCGACCTGGCCCCGCCGAGCTCCAAGTGCGCCCGACGCCGCCAGGACGAGGCCGCCGATGAGAACCGCGGCGCCGAGCAGCGACCTCCCGCGCAAGGCCATGAAAGGAAGGCTTGAGCGTTAGAACGACGTGTCTAGTGCGGCAAGATCCTGGGACGCAGACGCCGACGCAGCGCCTGGGCGCTCGGGTTTGTCGCTGGCCCCTGACTCTCCGCTCGACTGTCTACCGGCGACACGCCCACTAGGCGAGCCAAAGCCCACCATTGTTCGCCCCGCGGAGCGCGATCAATCTGGATCCACACGCACCGTGTGCTGGATCTGAGGTCAGCTTTCGTCCGACGCTCCAGCGTCGTCGCCGGGAGGCCCAGCATTGTGTGAACTGGCACTGCGGCGTAGGATTATCAGTGGAAGGAGGGCCCGTGATCGCCGACAGCTTGCGGCCCTGCATTCGCTCCGCGGTTTGTGCGCTAGCGCTCCTTCCCCTGCTCGCTTCTTCGGGAGGTCCTGTCGGTGCGACGCCGGTCCAACCACAGCCAGCACAAGTGGTGTTCGAAAGCAACCGCGGGGGCGGAGACGCGAATGTGATTCTTGCGACCGCGCCGAACCGTACTCAGGCCGTCACGACTGCAGATTCCGAAGAGATACAGCCGACTTCTTCACCTGAGGGGAGGCTTGCATTTGCGAGCGACCGCGAGGGCAACTTCGATATTTACGCGACCGCGCGTGGCACCGGCGGTGAGCGACTACAGATCACAAAGAACAAGGCCCCTGACTACTCGCCCGCCTGGGCGCCGGAGAGCGGCTGGCTCGCGTTCGTCACTACGCGCAAGGGAAACGCGGACATCTACGTCATCCAGGCTGCGGGGTCCGCGGTCGCCACACCCATAACAACGAGCCGTGCAGACGACATCGACCCCACTTGGTCGCCGTGCGGCCTCCAGATCGCGTTCGCGAGCAACCGAGCGGGCACCTACGACATCTGGATCGTCGGCCTCGCCAGAACTCTCACACGTGTGACGAGCAGCTTGGGCGCCGACTTCGAGCCGAGCTGGTCTCCAGACGGTCAGACGCTCGCGTTTACGCGCAGGAAACGGGGCACCGGCAATTACGACATCTACACGCTCAACCTCCAAGGACGGACGCTGCGACGTCTCACGACTGATCCGGCCGAGGATTCGGAACCGTCGTGGTCGCCGGACGGCACGCAGATCGCCTTTGTCAGCGACCGTACGCGAGTCCCGCAACGCTTGCCTCAAAGTGCCGCTGGATGACGCTTCTTCGGGCCACCGTGCCGATAAAACGCCTGCAAATCGGGATTTCTCACCGACCGGCCGCCTCACTTTCGCCCCGGCGACGAAGGCACCAAGG
>WNFU01000324.1_pt1 | contig 75343 bp, 83 predicted proteins | sample 5400121 | NCBI WGS metagenome assembly WNFU01 (sample SAMN13153360, study PRJNA577476) | soil metagenome | isolation source: 100 cm soil or saprolite under grassland replicate 1 | place: USA:California | collected 2016-06-15
CGAGCTGGCCAGGTTCGCCGCCGACACCGGCCTTGCGGTCACGGTCTGCCACTTCCCGCCTGGCACGTCGAAGTGGAACCGGGTCGAACATCGGCTGTTCAGCCACATCTCGATGAACTGGCGTGGCCGGCCGCTGGAAGGCCATGAGGCCGTCGTGGAGCTGATCGGCGCTACGACGGCCAAGACCGGGCTGATCGTCCGTGCCGAACCCGACCCCGGTGGCTACCCCAAGGGCATCAAGGTAGCTGACAAAGAGCTGGCCGCGGTGCCGATCCACCGGCATACATTCCACGGGGAATGGAACTACATGATTGCCCCCGATACGCTTTCCCAGCCCCCGTGAACCACAACGTTATTGTGCGGCGTGGCCTTATCATGGAGACCAAGGTCGTAGAAGGCCGTACCGCCAGCGTCACTCAACGCTCGCGCCTGCACGGAGCGCAGCTCTCGCGCAACATCTGAGCCGCCGAGTCGAGCGGCTATCGTGCCAAGCTCATCGGTGTTGGTTCCAGTGACGCACCGACCGCCAGCGCCGCCGTATTCAACAGAAACTTACGCCGGTCCATCGGGACTCCCATCAGCCCAAGGGTGCTCATGAGTCGGTCGAGAGCTGAGCCCTTCGCCACGGTACGCGAGGCAAGCTCGTCGGCGTTCGCGTTGACCAGGATAAACAGCGTGTAGTCGCGCGGGCGGTAGGTGCCGGCCTCCCAGTCGTAGATCCTGCGGACCAAGCTTTCACGCGACGGCAATACGCGTCCAGCACGTTTGGCCTGCCCTTGTAGCTCGCCAGCGCGCCGCGCCGCGCTCCACCCACGAGCCTCCCGCAGCTCCCGTAGGACGCGCCCGGCCTCCGCTTGCCGCACAGATCGCGGTTGACCAGCCGGGCCTGCCGGATGCCTTGCGCCGCAGCAGTACACGTATCTGCCGATTTGCCGGCCTGCTGGAAGCGGGACTCAGCACCTACCGCCCGCTCGAGGAGTACCTGGAGAGCGCGGTCCGGCTCGTGGAAGCGCGCACCGGTGAGCAGGTCGATGATGCGCTGTTCGAGCGGCTCACCGAACGGCTTGGGTTAGCTGACGTCCGGCTGGTCCTTGAGCGAGTCGCGCGGGCGCACCCCGATGCGCCCAGGACTCCGGACGAGAACGCCGGACCGGTAGCCGCCGACAAGCAGCGCCCGTAGTCGGCCGGTATCACAGCAGTCCGAGACCAGCGACGCCCCCGAGTCGCGACCCACGGAGGTCTCGGATGGCGGGTGAGCCCCGAAGCTTGGTCAAGGTCGAGACCGGCGAGGCTCCCAGCGCGGGCTGCTCACCGGCTTGCTCGGGCCTCGGGATCGAGCCGGGAGAGCTGTCGTCGGGCGGCCGGCAGCAGGCTGACGTCATAGGTCACCGGGCTACAGGTCGAGTTCCGCCTTGACCTGCTCCCAGGGAACCGGCTCGCCGCCTTCATCGAGCGCCGCGCGGGCGGCGGCGACGTCCGCCTCGTTCTCAGCCGCCTCAATCTCGGCGGCGAGTTCGGGCGAGACGATCGCGGCCACACGCTGGCCGCGCCGGGTCAGGTAGACCACCTCGCCGGCGCGCCCAGCGTCCTCGACCACCTCGGCCAGGTGCTCTTGGGCCTGCTCGATCGGCATCTCGCTCATATGGCGAGTGTACGCGGCGCAGGGACGCGAGCAACCCGAGGTCCACAGCGCGTGTCCCGTGCCATCAACGTGCCAGTAGCACCGGGCGCGCCCGGTCCCGACCGGTCACCAGCGGGCAGCGCGGAAGGCCGCTGATCTGCACCGCCTCACATCATGGCTGGTCCTCGTCCTTCTCGGGTGTGCTTTGCAAGCAGCAGGTCCGGGGTTCGAGTCCCCGCAGCTCCACCACTGCCTCTGACCTGCGGGTTTGCCGCAAGGTCGCTGGACAGCATACGAACACCGAGACCGATCAGCGGTTGAGGGGCATGTCGGATCAGACTAGAATCCTGGTCTATGAAGACCGCCCCGCTCGCAGCTGTGAAAGCTCACCTTTCGGCCCTTGTCGACGAGGTGGTTCGCACCCATGAGCAGGTCACGATCACGCGTAATGGCGAGCCGGTCGCGGTCGTGCTCGCCCTTCAGGACTATGAGTCGCTGCTCGAGACGCTCTCCCTGCTCGACGACCAAGTAGGCCGCGAGCGTCTGGCCGAGGCCGACGCGTCGGTCGCCCGAGGCGAGTATGCGACCCGTGACGAGATGGCCGAGATCATGGAGGCCCGCCGCCGGCGTGACACCTCCAAGTGACCGCACCCAAGCCCTACGACCTGCTCGTGGCGCCACCAGCGAAGTGGGCCTTGGCCGAGGGCTTGCCGACCGCCATCGCGTTCGCCGCGTGGGAGTTTGTTGACGGCCCACTTCGCGCAAACCCGCGGAGGGTGGTGGGCCATCCGCTGCGTGCCCCGTTCGCCGGCTGCTGGTCGGCGCGCCGCGGCACCTACCGGGTCCGGTATCGGATCGATGAGGGACGCCACATGGTCATCGTGCTCGACATCATCGGCCGTGCGGACGCCTACCATCCAGGTCGCGCCTGAACGCTCCAGCAGGCCTGGACAGGCTGATCGTTGGTCCTTCGACCACATACTGCTATCCTTACTTATACCCTCAGGTAAGGAGAGGTGCGATGGAGATCGCGGCACGGCTGACATCCAAAGGGCAGATCACGCTACCCAAGGCGATCCGCGAAGCGCTTGGGCTGCAAGAGGGCGACCAGGTCGTCTTCCGCGTTGAAGGGCAGCGTGCCGTACTGGCACGTACCGCCGACCTGCTCGAGCTTGCCGGCGCGGTCAGCGTGCCCGCCAGCAAGCGGGGAACCCCCTGGGAGGAGGTGCGCCGCCAGGTCCGTGCCGCCCGGGCGCGCGCCAGACGGTGAGCGCCTTCGTCGACACCAACATCCTGACCCGCCACCTGACCGGCGACCCCCCCGAGCAGGCGGCACGAGCAACCAAGTTCCTGGCCGAAGCCGACGAGTTGCTGCTGGCCGACTTGGTGGTGGCCGAGGTCGTGTACGTGCTGGAGTCGTTCTACGAGGTGCCGCGCCAGCGGGTCGCCGAGTTGGTCCGGGCGATCATCGCGTTTCCGACCATCGTGGTACTGGACCCGGCGATGCTGCTGCGGGCGCTGGAGGTCTACGAGACCGACCGGCTGGACTTCGCCGAGGCGTACCTGGTCGCGCAGGCGGAGCGTTCAGGGGTCGGAGTGGTCGCCTCGTTCGACAGGGCCACCGATCGCGTGGCGACGGTCCGACGGCTCGAGCCCGCATAAGCGTCGCGAAGCCGCCGCGTTCAGCCCGCCTCACTGCTGTGCCAGACGGATGACAGGCCCTTCGACCACAGGCGTGGTGCTCGTATGCTGTAAACCCAAGACCACCATGGCCTGTGACCTGCTGGTTTGGTGCAGGCCGCTGGACAGCCTACGAACACCTTGGTCTTGCTGAGAACGTGCACCAACGGTCCAGCACCCATACCGCAGTACCACACACCTCGACGGCTACGGTCGTTCACGCCGGTGGGGACTCAGACCCTTGGGCTCAAGCGCCGATGAGCTCCCCTGTGCCGATGGACAGCTCATTGAACAGTGGCCAGTCTGGCGTGGCCGCACCGGCGGCGTGGAACGCCGCTCGGATGGCACTCATGCCGATGGCCGCGGTCCCCTCTGGTGAGGGCGCGTCGATGGTCACCATTATGGTGACTGTCTTCTTGGCCAGCGATGCCGAGATCGTGGAGTCCTCGATGGTGTCCAGCCGAAGCAGCCCGCGGAGGTTCCGCTCTCCGACTGGTCGATCGCCAGCTTCCCGGATGTGCCGCCGAATCCTACCCGGTCGACCCAGCTCGGTACGTCTGGCTTCGGAACCATTCCGCGCCTGTGACCACCTTCACTGATTGGTGACAGGCTGCCATCGCTTCGGGCAGAATGCTGCTTCCGGAGATGTTGGGCTGGTTGAGAGGCACCTTGGCGGCACCACACCGGCGGGTCGGCAACCTTCCTGCGGAGACGACGAGTCTGGTCGGGCGCCGCGACGAGCTGGCGCAGGTCAGGCAGCTGTGTACGCGATATCGGCTGGTGACGCTGACGGGCGTTGGCGGGGTGGGAAAGTCGCGGCTGGCGCTGCGGGCAGCGGCCCAGCTGCGGGCGCGGTTCCCTGACGGGGTGTGGTGGGTGCAACTGTCGGCGCTGCGGCATGGCGCGCTGCTGGGCTGGTGCTGGATACCTGCGAGCACCTTGTCGAGGAGTGCGCGGAGACCGCCGAGATGTTGCTGGGGGCCGCGGTGGGGCTGCGGATTCTGGCCACCAGCCGGCAGTCGCTGGACGTGCCCGGAGAGCGGGTGCTCGTGGTCGGGCCGCTGCCAGTGCCCGAGCCCGCGACCACCATAGGCGGGCGTGATGACGCGGTGGCGCTGTTTTGCGATCGCGCGGCCGAGGTGGTGCCCGGTTTTGCGCAGACCGGGCACAACCGGGCTGAGGTGGCGCGGCTGTGCCGGCGGCTGGACGGGATTCCGCTGGCGGTCGAGCTGGCGGCGGTGCGGCTGCGCGAGCTGTCGGTGGATCAGCTCGCCCAGCGGCTGGACGACCGGTTCGCGCTGCTCGGTACTGCGGAAGACCAGGCGGCGCTGGCGCGGCATCAGACGCTGCGGACGGCGATTGGGTGGAGCCATGAGCTGTGCGAGCCACCGGAGCGGCTGCTGTGGGCCCGTTTGTCGGTGTTCGCCGGCGAGTTCGATGCCGACGCGGCCGAGGAGGTGTGCGCCGATGCGCAGCTGCCGGACGTGGCAGTGTTCGGGGTGCTGTTTGGGCTGGTGGACAAGTCGATCGTGCTGCGGAGAGAGACCCCCGCCGGGGTGCGGTACCGGCTGTTGGACACGATCCGCGAGTACGGCGCGGGGTGGCTGCACGCCCTGGGCGAGGAACAGGAGGTAAAGCGGCGGCATCGTGACCACTACCTGGCGTTGGCCCGTCAGGGCGACGCCCAGTGGCTGGGCCCTGACCAGGTGGCCTGGTATGAGCGCATGACCGGGGCGCACGACAATCTGCGGGCGGCGTTGGAGTTCTGCCTGGCCGAGCCCGACGGGCAGGCGGCGCTGGAGCTGGCGGGGGCGCTGTGGTTTTTCTGGTATGGGTGTGGGTTTGCCAAGGAGGGCCGCCACTACCTGGAGCACGCCCTGGCCCTGGACCCCGAGCCCAGCCCGGCACGCACCAAGGCCCTGTGGACCTGCGGCGTGGTCGCGGCCAGCCAGGGGGATGCCGCTGCCACCGAGGCTCGAGCCGCCGAGCTCGTTGCCGCCCAGCACCAAGACGGCCAGCGCCACGACGATGCCGACGCCGCGGCGCTCGTGCTGACCCTCACCATGTTCGTGGCGCTGCTACGGGGTGACCTGACGCAGACGGCGTCGAGGTCCGACAGTGCGCTCGCGATGCTGCGGCGCGACGGCGATCTCGGCTTTCCCACGGTCCTGGCCCTGCTTGTCCGGACCCACGCGCACATCCTCAGCGGCCAGGTCGACGACGGCATCCTTCTGCTGGAGGAGCTGCGCACACGCTGCGACCAGCATGGCGAGCGATGGATCCGAGCCTACGGTGACTCGTTCCGCGCGCAGGCGGAGCTGGGGCGCGGCCGGCTCGATGCGGCGCAGGCCTACGGCCGGGCGGCCCTGGAAGTCAAGCACCGGTTGCACGACCGCATGGGGATCGCGCTGGTGGTCGATGCGCTCGCCTGGGCCGCGGGCGCTGCCGGCGAGGGCGAACGCGCCGCCCGCCTGCTCGGCCTCGCCCATCAGGTCTGGGACACCCACGGCCCGCAACAGGCGAACATACCGCAGTTCGTCGCCGCGCGGCAGGCGTGCGAGCGCCAGGCTCGAGAGGCGATCGGGGACCAGGGGTTTGAGGTGGCGTTCCGGTGGGGCAGCGAATCGGACCTCGACGCGGGGATCTCCTTCGCTTTGAGCGAGTCGAGGACCCGGCCGCAGGGGTCCACAGAGGACAGTCCAACCGGCTGAAGCCGCACGCCCTTGGCCGAGCTCGACCCACCGAGTTGGTCGATCACGCCCGGCTGTCCCAATTTGCTTGAACTTGGCAAAGTGCTAAAGACGTCATAACCTTTCCCTCAGAAGCGGTCGGCACGGCATTGGTACGACCGGTGCCGGAAGGCAGAGGACCCATGTCCCGCCGACAGCCGGGAATCAGATGGGCATCACACCAGGGAGTAGGGCGTTGCGCATCCGGATGTCGATCCGCAGCGGCTGCACCATCCTGACCCTCAGCGGCGCTCTCGACGAGGAGGCCGCTCCGACCGTACGGCGGACGCTACTGACGCGGCTCGCCGCCAAGCCGTGGGCGCTTGTCTGCGACCTGCATGCCGTGCCCTTCATCGACCCGGTCGGCCTGACGGCACTCACCGCCTGCGTTCATCCAGCCATGGGCTGGCGAGCCACCAGGATCGTGTTGTGCGGCGTCCAGCCGGAGGTCGTCCAAGCGTTCCAGTACCTCGATATCGACCAGATCGGTGCCCTGCCGCCGCTGTGCGACACGCTGGATGACGCGATCCTGCGCGCCAGTATCGGGCGTCCTCCGCGCAGCGCGCGGTTCGTGCTCGGCTGTGATACGGCCGATGACGCCCGGATGGCGCTGGGCGAGGCGTGCGAGCGCTGGGGAGTGGGCGAACTGTCCCCCCATACCGCCTCGCTTGCCCGGATGCTGGCCCGCTGGGGGCGGGCGGGGGTGTCACGCCGGTGTGGCCTGCTCCTCCAGACACTGCTGGCCGCCGTCGGTCGCCCGGCTGACGGCGCCACGTCGCTGCGGGTGGAGCTGCGCCAGGATCAGGTTGTCATGCCAGACGACCACCCGGCGGCAGCGGAGCTGGACGGGAATGGCGACCGGTTGCTGCGCATCACGCCGTCCCTGGAGCCTCCAGGCCTTCGCCTGGAAGGCGAGATCGACGCGAGCAACATCCTCGCGCTGACGGCGGCCCTGACCATCGCGGTGGCGGCCCTGTCAGAGGTCCACCTGGATCTGGCGGGGCTGGAGTCCATCGACCTGGCGGGGGTGTGCCTGCTGGCGCGCACCGCCAGGGCGTTACCCGCAGGCGGTGCGCTGATCCTGCACCCATTGCCGAGCCACCTGCGCCGGCTGCTGCGACTGGCCGGTTGGGACCAGACCCCTGGTCTGCAGCTCGGTGGCTCAGCGTGACCATGCGCGCGCCGTGGGCGTCGGCACACACCGTGGAACGCGGTGACCACGCGTGCATCGGCTACCACAATGACCAGCAGCACCGTGCGCTGCTCGCGTCGCACCTCATGGCCACGCTCGAGCGCGCGGAGAAGATCGTTTACGTGGCCGACACCATGCCCACGGGGATACTCTCCGCCTGGCTGCGGTCCATCTCGGCGGAGTCGGAGGCGCTGGTGCGGCGGGGGCAGCTGCTCATCCGGCCGCTGGAAAAATTCAGCATTGCCTGCGGGCGGTTCGCGCCTGAGCGCGTGGTCGACTTCCTCGGCGCCGAGTCGGCTCTGGCCGCCCGATCGGGATATGCCGGGCTGCGGGTCTGTATGGAAATGACCTGGGCGGCAGATGAGCCGCCAGATCGGGTACAGCTCGTGGCGTATGAGCGCCTGCTCACCGTCCTGATGACCGGTGACGAGCTGCCGCGGCTGGCGCTGATCTGCCAGTACGACGAGCGGCGGTTCGCCGACGAGCACCTGCGCCAGCTCCAGCAGGTACACCCCATCGTGCTGCATGCCGCACGGGCCACGCGGCGAGCGCCGCTGCTGCGCCTGCTCCCTCTGGAGGGCCGGGCGGGGCTGCGGGTGGAAGGCGAGATCGATCGATCAAACGCCGCGCAGCTCGCTACGGCACTACGATCCGCGCTGCGTGCCGGTCAGGATCTTCATTTGGATCTGGAGGGCCTGGAGTTCGCCGACATCTCCGCGGTGCGGATGCTGGCCCAGGCGGCAACCAGCCTCCCGGATGGTCGCCGCCTGGTCCTGCGCGCACCGTCACCGGTCCTCCGCCGGGTCCTCAAGGTGCAGGGCTGGGATCAGTTACCGACCCTGCAGATGAGGGGGGAGCGAATCGATGGCTGAGGCGACCGTGCTCGAGCTCGGAAACGCCTTCGTGCATCAGGCCTGCATCTACGCCTCCGGCGAGGAGTTTCTGGCGATGGCGATACCATTCGTCCAAGCTGGCGTGGCCCTGGACGAGCCGGTGCTGGTCGCCACCACCGCCGCCAACCTCCAGTTGCTCAGCGACGCCCTCCGCGCGGATGCGGACCGGGTCGACTACGCCGAGACGGCGTACTTCGGCCGCCGGCCGCCCCAGCGGGTGGCCGCCTTCCACCGGTACTGGCAACGCCACGCCACCAGCTACCACCGGCATGTGCGGATCCTGGCCGAACCGGTCTGGGTGGGACGCTCGGACCGGCAGGTGAGAGCGTGGCAGCGGATGGAGTCCGCCCTCAACGTGGTGTTGTCGGGCACCAACATCTGGATGATCTGCCCCTATGACGCGCGTGTGGTGGACCAGGCGATCCTTCACGCTGCCCGTCAGACCCATCCGAGCCGCGTCAACGGCCGCCAGATCCGGCCCAGTGGCGAGTTCGTGGACCCGGTGGCCTTTGCCCGCGCCTGCGATGCCACGCCGCTGCCCAACCCGCCACCGGACGCGCCGCTGCTCCCAGTCACCGGCGTCGCCAATCTGGCCGGCGTGCGCCGGTTCGTGACCACCCAGGCTGCCGCGCACGGCCTGAGCGGTGAGCGGGTCAGGCTGCTGGTGTACGCGGCCAGTGAGGTCGCCGGGTATCTCCTGGAGCAGGACAGCGAGCGCCTCACGGTCTGCCTGTGGAGGTCGGCCGGCCAGCTCGTCTGCCAGATCAACGGTCACGCCGGACAAGCCGGCGATGCGTTCGCGGGCCTGCGGCCACCAGCTCTGGAGCCCCAGCCCGGTGATGGTCTGTGGCTGGCGCAGCAGGTGTGCGAGCTGTCCGCGTCAATCGCGCCGGCTGCACAATCCACCTGCAGGTGCACGGTTCCCGCGCCGAGGAGCTCCTGCAGTCGGGCGTCCCCTACACGAGCTGACGCGTGCTGTTGGCGGCCCTGTGGCGTTGACCAGCCTTGAGTTCGGGGTTTCTTCGTGCTGGGTCCTTGACTGTGGTCATCATGCGCGGCCAAGCAGGCGGTTGAGCACCTCGCGAGCGGTAAGACCCGAACGGCCCGGATCGATCAAGACCCAGAACCTGGTCCTCTCCTGGTTGAAGTTCGTGCCGAACCGCACGCCCTGTTGCCAGAGCCCTTGGCGGCAGAGGACTTCTATCAATCGGTGGCCGATCGTCTCCCACTGCTGCCGGGTGACGTCGAACCGCACAAAGCCAAGCTCCTCTCCCTCAGGCGACCGCTGGCTGTCGGGCAAGGACTGGACGCAGGAGCCCAGAGGCGCGGGCTGGCTCGTGGACTGCGGGGCGGGCTGGGTCTGCGCGCCCCGCCGGGCGGGGAGGCAGCCGACAAGGATCGTGCCGGTGAGCAGCAGGACCATGATCCGCGACACTGTCCTCCCGACCCGACCTCGGCACCAACCGTGGCCTGGTCGGATCGACGAACCGCCGCCCTGGCCGGCGGTGGCGCCGGTCAGCTCGTGGAGTGGCCTGCGCAGGCGTGTCATGGTGTCCGGGCGGCGTTCATGGCTGGGGTGAGATCCGCCATGGGGCGTTGGGGCTCAGCCCCCTGCATGCATCGTAGGACCCTGTGGGTGGCGGCACCGGGATGATCTGGGATTTGCCAGCGGCGCTGATCCGCACGCGCGTCTGACTGAGTGGTTGCTTGCACCAGTTCTGCCAGCTCCACTGCCAGCTCAGCGGCGTTGGGACAAACGAGTAGCCAGGAGAGGCAGGATCGTCGTTTGGGTCGCGGTCCTCGGGAAGGTCGCCCTCGATGGTGATCATCGCTGGCGTGCCCGGCACCGTCAACGACGCGCCGTCTGATCGCTCCACGCTTGCCTGCACCGTGATCCGCATGTGGCAGGGGGGACCATCCTTGGGATAGCGAACGCTGCCCTGGAGCAGCCAGGAGCGGCCTTGGAACCAGGTCACCAGGGTGGGGGCGGCCGCAGGGCTGGCCAGCCGCCACAGGTCGGGTCGGCAGGGCGGCCGTGTCCGGTCACCGAAAGTGGGTGTGGTGGCTCGGACGGGCGCCACCGAGCCCACCACGGTGGCCGCGAGGGGCCGATAGCGGTCCCACAGTGCCGTTGTGGCCGCCGCGATCGCGACGCGGAAGCTGTGGGGACCGCAATCGGGCCCGGGCGCTCGCGGCACGCAGGAGCGGCCAGCGTCAATGTAGTACTCGTCGAATCGTCGTCCCTGCCCGTCCGAGGGGTGGCTCTGGGCGGTGTAGGCCCGCCCGTTGGGCAGCTGGCCCCTTGAGATCGGTGCGGCGGACGTGGCCAGGTAGTAGAGGTCTCCCCCCCGGAAGGCCACCACGAACGGCAGTTTGGTGGCTGGTGAGCGGTCGGCGAACTCGGGCGGGACCAGCAGCAACGGGGACGCCTGGAACTGGGACGGCTTGGGGTTGACCCGGACCACCCAGTCAGGCGGGTAGCGGAAGCCGAGGTTGAGCTCGGCGCTCCGGTACTCCTTCCAGTCGGCGGGTACGATCGGGATCGCCGGGGACACCGGGCGGGTATCGCGCGCGCGGAGCTGTGTCAATGCCACGGTGGCGATCAACAGCAGCGCAAGCGCCACCGCCGCGGTCATCAGCGGCCGGCGGCGGCGGCGAAGGACCCGCTCGAAGGCAGCGCCCTCGGGCTGGGGCTCGGTCGCCACCGCATCCGCGAGCACGCGGCGCAGGCGATCCTCGACGCTCATGGGCGTGCCTCCGTGTTGAGCAACGGTTCGGCCTGGTACTGGGGGCCGAGCCGGGCGCGCAGGTGCGCCAGCCCTCGGTGCACCCAGGACTTCACCGTCCCCGGCGGCACGCCCAGCAGGCGGGCCACTTCCGTCTCGGGTAGGTCGAGGTAGAAGCGAAGCACCAGCGCGGCGCGCTGGCGGGCCGGGAGTTGCTGGAGCGCGTGCCACAGCAGCTGGTCGTCGCCGCTGAAGTCCGGCTCGTAGCGCTCCTCGCGTTGGACCATCGCGTGGCGCGCCTCGACCAGCGCCCGCCGCAACAGCGACCGGTGACGGTTGACCAGGACCTTGCGTGCGTAGGCGGCGGCCTTGTTGGGGTCCCGCAACCGCGTCCAGGCCGCGAAGGTCCGCGCGACGGCCTCCTGGGCCAGCTCGTCGGCCTCATGCCAGTTGCCGGTGAGCAGGAAGCCCAGCCGCCGCAACGGCCAGTACTGGTCGGCGAAGAAGTCGACGAACTCCCGGTCGTGGTCTGCCATGACAGATAGACGTGACCGCCCGTTGCCAGGTTGCACCCCGAACCCTCTTGCCCTGAATCGATACCCGCTGCTGCCGGTTGCGGTGCTGTCGGGCCGACCGTCAGCATGTTGTACGCCCTCATCCCCCAGGGTCGTGCGTGGCAGGTAGGCAAGGAGGTGATCGTCGGGATCATCGCGCTGCTCGCCGCCGCATGTACCTGGCCGTCGACGCGCCGACGCGCCGACGCGCAGTTTTGTTCCTCCGCGGCTACTGTGTCCTGGTGCGAGTAGCGACCTGGAACGTGAACTCGGTCAAGCAGCGGGTGCCTCGGTTGCTGCCGTGGCTGGACCAGCGGCAGCCCGATGTCGTCTGCCTGCAGGAGACCAAACTCGCCGACGCCGTGTTCACCGAGCTGCTCGGCGAGGAACTCGCCCGCCGCGGCTATGCGGTCGCTCTTCACGGCGAGGCGCAGTGGAACGGCGTGGCGATCCTCTCCAAGGTGGGGCTGGACGACGTTGTGGCCGGCGTTGCCGGCGCGCCCGGGCGTCCGCGTCCAGAGGCGCGTGCGGTGTCCGCGACCTGCGACGGGATCCGGGTGTACTCGGTATACGTACCGAACGGGCGGGTGCCGGACTCTGACCATTACCACTACAAGCTGGCCTGGCTGGCCGCGTTGCGGAACGTGGTCGCTGCCGCTCCGGAAGCCGCGATGGTCTGCGGGGACATGAACATCGCCCCGACCGATGCGGACGTGTTCGACCCGGACGCCTACGTCGGCCAGACCCACGTCACACCGCCGGAGCGGGCGGCGCTGGCCGAGCTGCAGGCGCTCGGCCTGCGTGACGTCGTGCGGGATCACTGGCCGGCCGAGCGGGTGTTCACCTATTGGGACTACCGGGCTGGCATGTTCCATCGGGACCTTGGGATGCGGATCGACCTGGTGCTGGCCTCCGCCTCCGTGGCCGGCCGTGTGCGGGCGGCATGGGTGGACCGGCATGCGCGCAAGGGCACCGGGCCGAGCGATCACGCCCCCGTGATCGTCGACCTGGACGAGGCGCCGGACGGGGACATCGGGCCGGTCGTGCCGCCGCCGTCAGCGCCGTCCGCCAAGCGGGGCTCGGCCAGGCTGCCCCAGTCGCGGTCACAGACCTAGCCTCGCGCACGGCGAGCGCGCGACGGTCGGCTGGTACCGCGTGGCCGGGCATCGTCTGTCCACCGGGACCATGGAGGCAGTGCTGGTCATGCACCCGTCGGTGGCGGAGTGCGCTGTGATCGGCGTCGACGACGAGCTGAAGGGCAGGTCCCCTGTCCAGCCGTCGAGACGACGCCGCGCAGCCTCGGTATGATCCGGGCCGCGTCCGGCGGACCGCCGCGCCGGGTGGCCCATCGGAGGTACGCCATGACAACGCAGGACCAAGGGCCCGCTGAGTTCAACACCAACGTCCCGCACCCGGCACGGATCTACGATTATCTGCTCGGCGGCAAGGACAACTACCCCGCCGACCGGGCCGCGGCCGAAGCCACGCTCGCCGTCGGGCCGGAGGGCCGGGCCATCGCCCGCGCCAACCGCAGATTCCTGGTCCGGGCGGTCCGCTTCCTCGCCGAGCAGGGCATCCGCCAGTTCATAGACATCGGTACCGGCATCCCAACCAGCCCAAACGTCCACGAGGCCGCCCAGGCCGTCCACCCGGACGCGCGGGTGGTCTACGTGGACAACGACCCGCTCGTGCTGGCCCACGCGCGTGCCCTGCTGAGAAGCCACGGCCCGGGCGAGACCAGGTTCCTCCACGCCGACCTGCGCGACCCCGAGGCGATCCTCGGCGACCCGGACCTTCGGGCGCTGATCGACTTCGCCCAGCCGCTTGCGGTCCTGCTGGTCGCGACCCTCCACCATATTCCCGACGCTGATGACCCGGCGGGCATCGTGACGCGGCTGCTGGCGCCGGCGGCGCCCGGCAGCTACCTGGTCGTCTCGCAGCTGGCCAGCGACCTCAAGCCGGAGCGGGCGGCGGGTGTGGCCGCCGCCGCCAGGCGCAGCGGGGTGACGCTGCTGCCACGCCGCCGTGACCAGGTCATGCGCTTCTTCGCCGGGCTCGACCTGGTCGAGCCGGGCCTGGTCCAGCCGCCCCTGTGGCGTCCAGATCCCGGCCGGGATCCCAGCGAGGAGGAGGAGAACCTGGACCTCGTCTGGTTCTACGCGGGCGTGGCGCGCAAGCCATAGGGCCGGTCAAGCACGACGACGCCGTGGTTGCCACCATGCTTTGTTGACGAACGGCCTCTCATACGTCACCGGTCTACTTGACTTGCTGGAGCCGCCAGCGGAACGCTCGAGCGAGTACCGTCAAGGCACCGAACCGGCACGTCGGAGCAGCTCGGCCGCGCCTGCCAGGTCAGCAACGACCTCGGCGGCCGGGCGCAGTCGCCGCACCAGCCCAACGCTCTGCCCGGCATAGATGCAGGCGGTCTCGAAGTCGTGCCGCTCCAGGGCCGTCATCAGCTCGGCGTGCGCGTCGTCATCGGTGGCGAGCTCGCGCTCCCGGCCCGCCCAGCGCTCAAAGAAGCGGTTGCGGAGCGCGCGACCGCCGTACTCAGGGGGCCAGGCTTGCCGCAGGCCAATGTCGAACACGCGACCATAGCCGGTGTCGGTCTCACTGGCGGCGACGATCCGGTCGCGGGCCGCGGGCACGACAGTCGCCTCGGGGCACCCCAGGAACGGCGTGCCGACCCAGGCACCGGCGGCACCGGCGGCCAGAACCGCCGCCAGTCCGCGTGCCGTGGCGATGCCGCCAGCGGCGAGCACCGGCACGCCGACCTGGTCGAGGATGACCTGCAGCAGCGGCAGGGTGGCGACCTCGTTGCGGCCGTGGCCGCCGCCTTCACCGCCGCGGGCGACGATGAGGTCGACACCGGCCTGCTCGGCGACACGGGCCTCGGCGAGCGTGCCGATCTGGGTGGCGACGGCGCTGCCGGCCTGCTTCAGGACGGCAACGTGCCGCTGGTAGGGTCCGAAGCTCACCGAGACCAGGGGCGGGGCGAGATCCACGACGGCATCGAGCTGCGCGGGGTTCGCCTCCAGCGCCCAGGCCAGCAGGCCGACGCCCCACGCGCGCCCGCTGGCCGCGGCGATGCGGCCCTGCGCAGCGATCCAGTCGGGTGTGGCCCAGCCGCCGGCGCCGACCATGCCAAGCCCGCCGCTGGCCGAGATCGCGGCGGCCAGCCGGCCACCGGCTGCCCCCGCCATGGGCGCGCCGACCACGGGGACGGCCAGGTCGAAACGGTCGGTGAGTGGGGTGCGCATGATCGCCTCCTTGTGCCGGTGCAACGTCGAGTGTATGAGCGACCGGTGGCGTCGGCGTTCAGGCCGATCAGTCGAGCGAGCCGGGTGGGGTGCGGAAGGGGTTGACCACTCGCAGCCCGTCGAGCTCCGACCCGTGCTGGAGGTCCTCGGTCAGCAGGTGCTCGCAGCCGGCGATGCGTGCCGCGGCCACGATCAGCGCGTCCCAGCAGGAAAGCCCGAAGCGGTCCTCGACCAGCCAGCCAGCCTCGAGCACCTCGGCGCCGACGGGTACGGGCCGCCAGGCGAGCAGGTCGCGGATGTCGGCACGGGCCACTTCGGGACTCAGGCCTGGCTTGAGCTTGCGGGTGGTGGCCGCGTAGTACTCCTGGAGGACCTGGAAGCTGAGCCGCGCCGTCCGGGTCCGCCACAGGTGCTCGATCCACGCCAGGGCCTGTGGTTGCTTGTCGGGCTCTGAGGCGTCTCGTGCGTAGACGAGCACGTTGGTGTCAACGAAGACCGGCACGGTCGTGCAGTTCCTCACGGGCAGGGTAGTGGCCGGTGTCCTTGAGCGCGGTGGGGGTGCGGGCGAGGTAGCGCTGCATGGCGTCCTGGTAGGTGGTCTGGGCGCGCATGTGCTGGTGGAGGAGTTCGCTGATGAGGCGGGAGACGCTCATGTCCCGGTGGGCGGCTTCGATGCGGGTCCAGCGGGCGGTCTCCTCGTCGACGGTGATGGTGATGTTCTTCATCACACGATTCTCGTGTAACACGAGAATCGTGTCAACGATCCGGAGCGCGCGCGATTACCGGTCAGGGCGTCGTTGGGCGGTGTGCATGTCAGCCCGTGTTTGGGTGCTCAGCCTCGCCGCTTGGCCCCCTGGCGCCCGAAGGGGCTTGGACGGCCGGGGAGCCAACCTCTGTATCGACACCTCGTTCACTCCCCGGTGGCACTCGTCGGGGGATCAGTCGGCACCGGTCTCGAACAGCAGGCACGACGAGGTGGCGTGCGCGACCAGGCGGCCTTTCGCATCGGTGAGCCGGGCCTCGGCCAGCGCCGTGGTCCGGCCCCGCGAGATCACCACCCCCTCGCAGCGCAACGCTCCGGAGGCGACCGTGACGGGGCGGAGGAACTTGGTGGTCAGGTCCAGCGAGGTATAGCCGACGCCGACGGGCAGTGTGGAGTGGACCGCGCACCCCGTGGCCGTGTCCAGCAGCGTTGCGAGGATCCCGCCGTGCACCGTGCCCAGCGGGTTGTAGTGGAACTCCTGTGGGGTCATGACCACCGCGGCCCGGCCCTCGTCGACCTCCAACCGTTCGACGCCGAGCAGGTGCATGACGGGTGGGGAGGGGAGCTCGCCGGAGACCATCGCCCGGAGCAGGTCCAGTCCGCTGCGGCGGCCGAGGTGCGCGGCGGTGAGCGCCGGGTCGGACCACGAGAAGGTCCGGCTCCGCGTCGCCGTCTGAGTCTCATTCATGGACGCAGCATGTCAGCGCTTGCTGGGTCTGTCAACAAGACCTAGCATGCTGCCATGCGTCCCGAAGTCCTGAACTGGTCGATCGACAACTGCACCATCGGCCGGGCGATGCAGATCCTCGGCGAGAGGTGGACCGTGGTCGTCCTGCGCGAGGTCTTCACCGGGGTGCGGCGCTTCGACGACCTGCGCGAGCGCACCGGGATCCCGCGGCAGGTGCTCACCAAGCGGCTCGCCAGCCTGGTCGCCCACGGCATCCTGCGGCGCGAGCGCTACCGCGAACCGGGCGCCCGAGTGCGCCACGAATACCGCCTGACCGACAAGGGCTTTGACCTGTACCCGGTGCTGGTCGCCGTGCGCGACTGGGGCGACCGCTACCTCGCCGACCCCAGCGGCCCGCCGCTTCGCACCGTCCACGCCGGCTGCGAAACCCAGGTGCACGCGGTGCTGCGCTGCGAGGCGGGCCACGACCTCGCCACGATGCGGCAGGTCGAGCCGCGCCCAGGCCCAGGCGCGATCCGCCTCGGCTCGATCGGCGACGACGCGGCTCAGGCGGAGGGCTGGTCCTTCGACCCCTAACAGTGTTGTCACTAGGCGTGCCAGCCGCAGCGGCCTAGACTCAGCCGGAGGGCACAATAGGGATGCATCCGCGACCGGAAGAGAGCACGCCTCAGACAGCCCGGGCGGCCAGGATCCTGCTGATCGACGACGAGCAGCGAGTGCTGCGCTTTGTGTCGAGAGGGCTGCGGGCCGCCGGCTTCGCCGTGGACGCGGCCGACAACGGCACGGACGGGCTCCGCATGGCGCTCACCGGCGTCTACGACCTGATCATCCTCGACCTGCTCATGCCCGGCCTCGACGGCCCGGCGGTGCTGCGCAGGATCGTCCGCAGGCTGCCATCGCAGCAGGTGATCATCGTGTCCTGCCTGACGGAGACCGCCACCAAGGTGGGCTGCCTGGAGGCGGGTGCCGGGGACTACCTGGCCAAGCCCTTCTCGCTGGACGAGCTGCTCGCCCGCGTGCGGGCGCACCTGCGGGTCCTCGCCCGGAGCAGGACCGAGACCAGGCTGGAGGCCGGATGCCTCAAACTGGACATGGTCCGTCGCGAGGCCGACAGCGGCACCGGCCCGGTGCCGCTCGCCGAGCGTGAGTTCCTGCTGCTCTGCGAGCTCATGCGGAATGCCGGCCAGATCGTCTCCAAGGAGCGGCTGCTGTCGTCGGTCTGGCACTACTACTTCGACTCCGGGTCCAATGTCGTCGACGTCTACATCGGCAGGTTGCGGGCCAAGCTCGGTGCAGAGGTGATCAGGACGGTGCGTGGCCAGGGGTACCGGATCGATGGTGGCTGAGGACGTCGCCGGGCGCTGGGAGTGGCCCCTGCGCCGGTTCCTCTGGCTCGAGGTCGCCTGGGCCGGCTTCGCGCTGGCCAACCTCGGCGCGATGTGGCTGTTGCCGTCCTGGGAGACGGTCCCGTTCCACTTCATCTGGGTGAGCCTGACGCTGGTCTACGGCTTCCGGGTATGGAGCTTTGAGCGCACCGGCTGGGTGCTGGCCGCGGTGGTCGCCACGACCGGCGCCGTGCTCACGCACGAGATCTCCGGGTCGTTCCAGCCGCCGGGGGAGCTCACCGAGGTGCCGCTGATGGCGGCGATGTTCCTGGCGATGGTCTGGCACGCGCGCCGCCGCGTGACCGCCATGGAGCGTGAGCACCAAGCCTCCGAGGCGAACCGGCGGCTGCTCGAGCGGCAGCGGCAGTTCGTGCAGGATGCGTCGCACGAGCTGCGCACGCCGATCACGATCGCCATCGGCCATGCCGATCTGCTCGCGCGCGAGAGCCGGGACCCGGAGCGCGCCGAGGACGCGAGCATCATCGTGGACGAGCTGCTGCGCCTGCGGCGCCTCGCCGACCGGCTGCTGCTGCTGGCGTCCTCCGCCGATCCCGACTTCCTGACCAGATCGCCCACCGCGGTCGACCGGCTCCTGGTCGAGGCCTGCAGCCGCTGGGCACCCACCGAGCGCCGCTGGGTGCTGGAGAACAGTGTGGCCGCCGTGGTGCTGGCCGACCCCGACCGTCTCGGCACGGCGCTGGACGCGCTCATCGAGAACGCGGTGAAGCAGACCGACCCCGGCGACGAGATCCGCCTCGGCATCAGGCGCGAGAGCGACCGGGTGGCGATCACGGTCGCCGATTCCGGCCCGGGTATCGCGAGGCCGCAGCTCAGGCAGATCTTCGACCGCTTCGCCCGGCTCGACACCGGCCGCAGCCGCGACCGTGGCGGCGCGGGCCTCGGCCTGGCGATCGTCAAGGCGATCGCCGAGGCCCACGGCGGGTCGGCCCGGGTCCGGAGCGCCCTCGGTCAGGGCAGCGTGTTCGAGATCCTGCTGCCGTTCCCGCCCACGCCACCCCGGGCGGCGGAGAAGTGACCGGCCTGCTCAGCGGGTGGACGTTCGACCCGACTGTGGTCGCGGCGCTGCTGGCCACCGGAGCGCTGTATCTGCGTGGCGTGCGCAGGGTGCGGCGGCCTGACCGGAAGCTGGCGAACCGTGCCGCCTGCTTCCTGGGTGGCCTGGTCGTGCTCTGGGTCGCGCTGCAGTCGCCGATCGATACCTACGCGGACACGAGGCTCGCTGTTCACATGGTCCAGCACCTGCTGCTCACCATGGTCGCCGCTGCCCTGCTGGTGCTCGGGGCGCCGGTCACGGTGGCCCTGCGCGCCGCCACGCCGGCGTTCCGGCGGCGCTGGCTGGTGCCGCTGCTGCGCAGCCGGACAGTGCGGCTGCTCACCGCGCCGCCGGTGGCGTGGGCGCAGTTCGCCCTGGTGCTGTGGGGGAGCCACTTCTCGCCGCTGTACGAGGCGGCCGTGCGCTCGGCCGGCGTCCACGCCCTGGAGCACCTGCTCTACGTCGCCTCCGCGGCACTGTTCTGGTCGCCGGTCGCCGGCGTCGACCCGAGCCCCAAGCGCCTGACCCACCCGGCGCGGCTGCTGTACCTGTTCCTGGCCATGCCGCAGGCCAGCTTCCTCGGCCTGGCGATGTGGGGCGCCAACCAGGTCCTGTACCCGAGCTACCAGGCCGCGCTGGGGCCCGCGGCTCTCGACGACCAGCGCCTCGCCGGCACGATCATGGGCTCGGCCGGCATGCTCGTCATGGTCCCCGCCCTCGGGCTGGTCCTTCTCGATTGGCTGCGGCAGGAGGAACGGGAGGCCGTAAGGATCGACGCCCGCCTCGGCATGGAGGCGCGACCCAGATGAACGACCGCTGCATCCGCTGCGGCAAGGTGGTGCCCTGGGGCCACTCGGTCTGCCGTACCTGCAACCCCGCCGACCTGCCCAGCCCCAGCCCGACACAGCTCCATGCCACCGTGTTCCTCGCGATCCTCGCGGTGATGGTGGTGCTCGTCGTGGTCGTGCTCGTGCGCGCCTGAGCGTGCCCTCACCACCTGACGGTCAGGGGTGCTCCTGCCGCTGGGCGAGCACCTCGAGGAACCAGCCGACGGCCGCGGCCGCGGCGAGCAGGCCGCCGGCGAGCAGGATCCAGTGGCTCGCCAGGACCCCGGCGACGATGCCGGCGCCGGCAAGTGAGAACACCAGCGGCCAGATTGTGGGGCGCACCTCTTCGACGTGGGGAGCGGCCGTGGGCACCTGGGCCTCCGGACGCTCAGGCTCGGCTCCGGCGGCCTTGGGCGCGGCCCGGTCGGCCGCCCTGACCGCCCGCCGGGCGTACAGGCCCAGGTAGGCGAAGCCGCTGCCGGCGAGCAGCAGCAGCACGAGCCCGATCCGCTCCTTGTTGGTCCCCCCGTAGACCAGCCCGGCGGCGAGCAGAAAACCGCCGAGCAGCAGAGCGACCCGCGCGTACAGCCTCACCTGGCGCCCTCCCGCTATCCGCCGGTGTTGGTCACGACGTAGAACACGACGTAGATGACCAACCCCAGGACGACCACGAAGTTCCAGTACACGACGGCCGCCTGGACCGGCTGGTAGCGCACCAGGGCGAGCCGCCCGGTCAGGCTCTGCACGGCGACCAGCGCGAGCAGCACGACGCCGCCGGCCACGTGCGCCAGCCCGAGGCCGGTCATCAGGTAGAACAGCGAGGCGAAGATGCCCGCGTGGAGGCCGAAGCTGACCTCGGAGTAGCTGATCAGGGTCAGCGCCACCGAGGCGGCGCCGGCGGCCAGGGTGAGAACGAGCCAGCGGCTGACCATGTCCGGAAGCCCGCGCCGGCCCGCCCGGAGCGCGCCCTGGAGCAGCAGCCCCGACAGGACCAGGCTGGCCACCGCCGCCGTGGGCAGCCCCAGCGGGGGCGCCGGGGTGTTGGCAGGTGGCCAGACCTTCTGGTTCACGTAGGTGGTGACGTAGGCGCCGAAGAACGCGGCGAAGAACATCGATTCCGAGGCGACGAACAGCACCATGCCGAGGACTGAGCTCGAGGTGCTGGCGACCGCGCGCTCGTCGCTCGACGGGACCGGGACAGCGGGGCTGCTCATGCCTCCGCTCCTTCGGCTCGAGCCTGGACGCCCACGCGCGCGTCGTACACGGGCCGGTTCGACCGTACCGGCGGGAGCCGGTCGAAGTTGTGGGCCGGCGGCGGCGACGAGGTCGCCCACTCGAGCGTGTGGCCGTCCCACGGGTCGGCCGGCGCGCTGCGTGGCTTGCGCAGGGTGACGATCACGTTGACCAGGAACACCAGCATCGCCAGGGCGATCACCAACGCCCCAAGGGTGGCCAGCGAGTTGAGGAAGGTCCAGCCGCGGTCGGGCGGGTAGTCGGCGATGCGCCGCGGCATGCCCCGCAGGCCGAGCAGGTGCATCGGAAAGAAGGTGAGGTTGAAGCCGATGAACTGCAGCCAGAAGTGCCACTGGCCCAAGCGGCGCGACAGCATCCGCCCGCAGATCTTCGGGAACCAGTAGTACATCCCGGCCATGATCCCGAACACCGTGCCGCCGAACAGCACGTAGTGGATGTGGGCGACCACCCAGTAGGTGTCGTGGATTGCGAAGTCCATCGCCGGCGACGCCATCCACACGCCGTCCAGCCCGCCGATCAGGAACATCGCCACGAAGCCGAGCGCGAACAGCATCGGCGGCTCGAAGCGGAGCTTGCCCTTGCGCATGGTGGCGAGCCAGTTGAAGAACAGCACCCCGGTGGGGATCGAGATCAGCTCGGTCGTCACCGAGAAGAACGGCAGCTCGACCTGACCGGTGACGAACATGTGGTGCGCCCACACGCTGAACGACAGCGCGGTGATCAGCACGAACGACAGCACCACGCCGGTGTAGCCGAACAGCGGTCTGCCGGAGAACACCGGGATGATCTCGCTGATCATGCCCCAGGCGGCCAGGATCAGCATGTAGACCTCGGGGTGGCCGAAGAACCAGAACACGTGCTGCCACAGCAGCACGTCACCGCCGCGGGCCGGGTTGAAGAAGGTGGTGCCCAGCCGCCGGTCGGCGAACAGCATCACCAGCCCGGCGGTGATCACCGGCGTAGCCAGCACCACCAGCAGCGAGGTGGCGAGCGTGGCCCAGGTGAAGATGGGCATCCGCAGCATGGTCATGCCGGGCGTGCGCAGCCGCAGGATGGTGACGATGAAGTTGATCGCGCCGAGGATGGAGGCGACGCCGGCGAGCATCAGCCCGGCGATCCAGAGGTCCTCGCCGGCGCCTTGCTGCACCGAGATCGGCACGTAGTTGGTCCAGCCCGAGGCGGCCGCCCCGCCCTTGGCGAGGAACCCGGACAGGATCGTCAGCGCCGAGACCGGCAGCAGCCAGAACGACAGCGCGTTGACCCGCGGGAACGCCATGTCCAGTGCGCCGATCTGCAATGGCACGAAGTAGTTCCCGAAGCCGGCCAGGACCGGGAAGATGAACAGGAAGATCATCAGCGTGCCGTGCAGGGTGAAGACCTGGTTGTAGGCGTGCACCGAGAGGAGCTGCATGCCCGGCTGCGCCAGCTCGGTGCGCATCAGCAGCGCCATCACCCCGGCGATCGCGAAGATCGCGAACGAGTTCCAGAAGTAGAGGATCCCGATCTTCTTGTGGTCCGTGGTGGTGAGCCACGCCAGCAGCCGAGTGGCGGGTGACGGCTCCGGGGCAAGCGCGGGCGGTTGCACCTCAGTGATCGCCATGACGCCTCCCTAGCGGACGATCAGCGTGCCCGACATGGACGGACCATGGATGGTGCATTCGAAATAGTACCTCCCGGGCCGGAGGGGGACGAGCTGGAAGGTCGCGGTCGACGGTCCGGCCACCGGCGGGCTCTCGAAGTACTTGAGCTTGAGCTTGCTCGAGTCGAAGACCGCGAAGGTGTGATCGATGCCGGCGTCCTTATTGTTCACCGTGGCCGACCACGGCGTGTTGCCGGGGACTGCGATGCAGCCGGTGTTCCAGGTCGTGTTCTGCGCCACGAGCTGCACCGCCGCGGGGCCGGGCGGGCAGGACACATTGAGGGCCGCGGCCTTCTCGCTCTGGATCCAGGCAGCGTAGTCGGGTGGCGAGACGATCTTGAGGACAAAGGTCATCTTCGAGTGCCACAGCCCGCAGAACTCGGCGCACTGGGCAGGGTAGGTACCGAGCTTGGTCGGGGTGAAGTCGAAATCATTCGGGTGCCCGGGGATGGCGTTGCGCATGAATAACAGCGCGGGCACGTAGAACTCGTGCATCACGTCGCGCGACTGCAGGTGGATGTGGACGGTCTGGTTGACCGGGACCTCCATGACGGCCGGCTTGACCAGCGTCTTGCCGCTGGTGACCAGGCCCTCGTTGAGGTAGGTGAAGGTCCACTGCCACTGGAAGGCGTCGACGTTGATCACCACGTCGGGATGCTTCTCCCGGTGCTGCACGTAGCTGAGGGTCTGCTCCCCGAAGGGGAACAGCACCGCGATGATCACGGTCGGGACCGCAAAGAAGACCGCGAGGATCCTGCCGCTGCCAGCACCCTGGGGGGCCGGCTGGTCGTCGCGCTTGCGGTAACGGAACACGCACCACAGCAGGAACGCCTCCACCCCGACGAACACCGGCGTCGCAAGGATAGCGATGCGCACGTACAGGTCGTGGATGTCCTGCCCCTGGGTGCTGGCGCCCTGCTGCGCGCAGCCGGCGAGCAGCAGGGCGCCAGAAAGGAACGCGGCGGTGGCGCCGGAACGGCGGACCATACGATCAGGTCACCGTGAACTGGTGGATCATGCCGATGGTGAGGTGCACCGGGCCGCCCTCCGCCTTGCCCTCCGGCGTGCCCGTCTGCCAGCAGGCGATCGCGTAGGTGCCCGGCGGCAGCGAGAACACGCTGGCAATGGTCGCGCCGGTGTTCACGTCGGCGACCTCGCCGAAGTGCAGCCAGTCATCCTCGGACTTGTCGCCCCTCGTTTTCGCGGCGGCGATGACGTCCTGAGCGCTCTTGCCGGCAGGCAGCCCCACCAGCACCATCTCGTGGGTGATCTGGAAGGTCTCGTGGTTGCTGAAGGCGACCAGCATCGGGCCCGACTTGATCGAGTCGGGCAGGCCGCTGTACTTGAACTTCTGCACCGAGACGTTGTAGGTCGTCAGCCCCGTGCCAGAGTTCGACGCCGCGGCGGCCGGGGTCGTCGTGTGGCCCTTGGCGCACCCTGTCAGCGCCAGCCCCAGCGCGATCGTGCATCCCAGGACGACCACTGTCCGTCCCACCCGGACCCTGCGGTTCAAGACGACCTCGCGGTTCATGATGACCTCCCTCGCCTGCCGATGTGGAGTGCGAAAGCCAGTCCCGTGCAGGGTCACGCTAGGGCGCTATATCGCCCAGTTCAGCAAGGTAACAGCATTGTCATTCAGCCACGTGAAAGAGTCCCCAATTGAGCAGGGTGGTGGCCGCCTGGCATGACAGTTCTGTTATGAACGCGGGGTCCAGCCGGGCGGGTGCGTTGACAACCGGATCGAAGAGCGCATCCGGGTGCTCGAGCTGCCCGACCAGCCATGGTTGAAAGAAACGAACGAACATCAACCCGCCAGCGCCCAGCTCCTTACCGTCCTCCAGCCCGCGCCGAGCGTCTCAAGGGCGGTGAAATGCGCAAAGGCGCTCGCTAGGACCGGCGAGCGCGTAGGTCCGCGGGTACCTGGGCGGCGAGAGCGGCGGTGATCGCTGCCGCACGATCGTGGGCCGCTTGCACGGCCTCGTGCGGACCGTGCGCGTCGGTGGCTGCGGTGCACCGGGCCACGAGCAGCGACATCCGTTCGTAGAGAAGTGCCCACGCGGGTTCGCGCCAGGGCACAAGATTGCCCATCGTGTAGTACATCTCGAAGGTGAACCCGGCCGTGCGGCCCGGATGCGCTGCTCCGACAGGGAGTGTGGTGAGTGACGCGGCGAGCGGCCGGAGGACCCCTGCCATCAGCCCGATCGCCGCGCCGATGAGCGTCCTGAGCTGTTCGTCGGTCTCGTCGGTGTGGGTGAAGAACCGGACCAGCATCTGGAGCACCATCTCGTAGCCGAGCGCGGCGAGCTCGCCGATGTGGTGGGCCAGCGAGTCGGTGATGATCGGCTGCGGGGTGGGGATGTCGAAAGGCTGGCGGGTGTACGCAGGCAGTACCGGGCGGGCCGGCTCGAACGACGGATCACGTTGCCGCAGTGCGTGGTACTCCTCCCAGACGGCGAGGAATCTGCCGTAGTGTGCCTGGCGCCAGTCGCCGCGAGCGCCCTCACCCTGTTCGATGATCTCTTCCACGGCGGCAAGCGCCGAGGCGAGGTCGGTGACCGCGATCAGCTGTGGCCAGCGGAACAGCTTCGCCGTGGCCTGGGCGCGGGGAGAGCCGACGAAGACGGCCCGCTCGCCGAGCCGTTCGGCCAGGCCACGCAGCCCGTCAGCGATGCCGCGGTAGAGATGCCCGACGGTGGTGAACTCCTGACCGCGGGGCAGTAGCTCGTCGGCGTCCACCGGGTCGCGCGGGGGAGCGACCGGGACGAACCCCTCGGCGTCCTGGCGTTCCATGCCTTCGGGTCGTTCCAGGTAGAGGAAGTGCCGCAGCGCCCTCTCGCCGAATGGCAGCAGGTCCAGCTGCACCCCGGAGGGGAAGTACCCGGAGCGTTGCGGGAAGTTCGGACGGCCGAAAGCGGGCGCGGCGCCGATCGCCGTCATCAGGTTGGCAACCAGCGCCACGTGCAGCATCTCCTCCACGGCGATGCCGCGGAGCGTCTTGCGCCACCGCTCCACCGCCTCGGCCTGCTCGCCGGTCAGTCCTTCGCCGGCACCTTCTTTGAGGCTGAGCTCCGCGAAGAGGTACTGGCACATGATCATGTGCTCGAGCTGGGCAGCCTCGGCGAGCAGCCACCACAGGTGCTCCCGATGCGCCACGACGATCCTGGATTCTGTCATAGGGCTATTCTCGCAAATGATCTGAGGCTGACGACACATGGAGGCTGCTTCATGGAGATGAAGCTCGAGCTTGTGCTGGTTCCCGTCGCGGACGTGGACCGTGCCAAGGCCTTTTACGTCGAGAAGGCCGGCTTCAAGCTGGACGTCGACCACCGTGCCGGCGACGAGTTCCGTGTCGTGCAGCTGACGCCGCCGGGCTCGGCGTGCTCGATCGCTGTCGGGAAGGGGATCACCAAGGCGGCGCCGGGGTCGGTCCAGGGGCTGCACCTGGTCGTCTCCGACATCGAGATCATGCGTGCCGAGCTCCTCGAACGTGGGGTGGACGTCAGCGAGATCCGCCATCTCGAGCCGGGCGGGTGGATGCCGGGTCCGGATCCCGATCGCCGCGACTACGGCTCGTTCGCCGACTTCAGCGACCCCGACGGCAACAGCTGGATCTTGCAGGAGCGCGGGCGAAGCGAGGGCGCGGTATGACGGAGACGGACTTCGCCGCCCTCGCCCGGCGGGCGGGGCCTGGCTGGCCCTGTTGGCCAGGTGCTGAGAACACCACCGGCGGCAGGTTTCTTCGTCATCTGTGACTTTCAACTTGGTTTGGGATCAGATATGACTTACCGGTTGGTGGATCGGGTTCCCGCGGGAGCTGCTGGAAGGGAGTGAGCATGCGGGTACGTGTGTTGCTCGGAGCGGTTGTGGCCCTGCTCGTCGCGGCCGTGGTCTGGCTGCCGACCGCGGGCGCGGCACCAACCAGTGGGTACATCGTGGTGCTCAGAGGCTCGGTCGGCTCCGCTGGAGCTGTCGCCGCCGAGCAGGCGCGGGCCCGCGGCCTTGTGGTCGATCACGTCTACAGCCGCGCGCTCAAGGGCTACAGCGCCACCATGTCGGCCGCGGACGCCCAGGCGTTGCGGGCCGACCCGCGCGTCGCCTACGTCAGCCAGGACCGGCCAGTGCACATCGACGCCCAGGTCCTGCCGACCGGGATCGACCGGGTCGACGGGGAGCTCTCCAGCACCGTGTCCGGGAACGGCGCGGGCAGCGTCGACGTCGACGTCGCCGTGATCGACACCGGCATCGACATCACCCATCCGGATCTGAACGTGGTGGGCGGGGTCAACTGCTCGACCGGGAAGAGCTTCAACGACGGCAACGGCCACGGCAGCCACGTGGCCGGCACCATCGGCGCCAAGGACAACGACATCGGCGTGGTGGGGGTCGCTCCGGGGGCGCGCCTGTGGGCGGTTCGGGTGCTCAACCCCGCCGGCTCGGGCAGCTTCGCCAGCGTCATCTGTGGGGTGGACTGGGTGACCGCCCACAAGGACGTGATCGAGGTCGCCAACATGAGCCTGGGCGGCACGGGGACCGAGCCGGCAGGGTCGGGCTGCACCACCGGTGACCCGTTGCACGATGCCATCTGCAACTCCGTGGCGGCCGGGGTGACCTACGCGGTGGCCGCCGGCAACTCGGCCGACGATGCCGCCAACCACGTGCCGGCCGCCTATGACGAGGTCATCACCGTGTCGGCGCTGGCCGACTTCGACGGCAAGCCAGGCGGGCTGGGGTCGCCGACCTGCCGCGCGGACGAGGACGACACGTTGGCGAACTTCTCCAACTTCGGTCCGGACGTCGACCTGATCGCTCCTGGGGTGTGCATCTTCTCCACCTACAAGAAGGGTGGCTACGCAACCCTGAGCGGCACCTCGATGGCCACCCCGCACGTGGCCGGGGCCGGGGCGCTCTACAAGGCGTCGCACCCGACAGCGAGCCCCGCCGCGGTCAAGCGCGCCTTGCAACAGGCCGGCAACCTGGGTTGGAGCAACGTCGACGACCCGGATGGGATCAAGGAACCGCTCGTCAACGTGGACGCCTTCTAGGAACGCGCCCGCCTCCAGGCGCTGCGCGGCCGCTATGCGGCCACGGTGGCACGGCTCAAGAGCGACCCAGGCGCGCTGTGGCGGCACGCCACCGCCCTGTACGGGGTGCACTGCGTCGAGGGCCAGCTCGCCTGGCTCGACGAGGTCGAGCCGCTCATCGCCGCAAGCTCCTCAGCCGAGAGGAGTCCGTGAATGTTCAGGGAGGACCGCCGGACCAAGCTGCTCACCCTGGCAGTGAGCTGCTTCGGGCTGTTCATGGTGCTGCTCGACATGACCATCGTGAACAACGCCCTGCCCTCGATCCAGCGCCACCTCGGCGCCAGCGTCTCAGGTCTGCAGTGGTCGTCGACGCCTATGCGCTGGTCTTCGCCATGCTCGAGCTCCGCTTCTTCCGCTCGGCGTCGTTCTCGGCCACCAACCTGATCGCGTTCCTGACGTTCTTCTCCCTGCTGGGCTTCACCTTCTTCAACACCCTGTACTTCCAGCAGATCCGCGGCTACTCGGCGTTCGAAACGGGATTGCTCGCCCTGCCCGCGACGCTCGCGATCGTCGCCGTCGCGCCGCTGGCGGGGCGGCTCGCCGGGACCCGCGGCCCGCGGCTGCCGATCGCGCTCGGCACCACCATGGCCGGGAGCGCGCTGCTGCTCCTGCTCGGCCTCCGGGTCGACACCGCCTACAGCGGCATCTGGTGGATCTTCACGCTGTTCGGCGGCGGGCTCGGCCTCATCATGGCGCCCATCGCGGCCGCGGCGGTGGCCGGCATGCCCCAGACGCAGTCTGGTCTCGCCTCGGCCATCCTCAACACCAGCCGCCAAGTCGGCGGTGCGGTCGGCATCGCCCTGCTCGGTGCGGTCTTCGCCAGCCGCTTCCGTGCCGCGCTCCCACCCGCCGTCCGTGCCCACGCAAGCGTCACCACCGGCGGCTTCCAGGTGACCGACCCGCCTGGCCGGCGGCTGGTCGGCGCTGCCTTCATCTCCGGCCTTCACGCCGGCTACCTGGTCGCCGGCAGCGTCCTGCTCGCCTGCGCGCTGCTTGCGGTCACCCTCCTCAACGCCCTTCACCCTCAGGCCGGCCCCCCGTCGGCGTCCACACCGCAAGCGGCCGAGGTCGCCCACCGCGTTCGAGCAACCGACTCGTCCTGACAAGGCCGCTGGTGCTCGACACCGGAGGCGCCGAGCGTCCTCAGCGGTATGGTCACAGCATGCACGTGGAGGAACTACGGCGGCGGGCGGAGACGCACGGGATCGCGAGCGGTTTCCGCCTCGCCGACGGACGCTGGCACCAGGTCGCGCCGGAGACGCTGGTGGCGGCGCTCGAGGCCATGGCGGTGGATGCCGGCGTGCCGCCGGCGCCGGCGCTCCCGCCGGTGGTGGTCGCCCGCCGAGGACGGCAGTCCGGCTGGGCGCCCCCGCCGGGCTCACTGCTGGTACTGGAGTCCGGCGCGCAGCGGCCACCACCGGCACGGCTGCCCGGCGACCTGCCGCTGGGATGGCACCGGCTGGTGGGCCCGGGCGGCGAGACCCGGCTGGTGATCGCGCCGGGCGCCTGCCACCTGCCCGCTTGGCTTGCGCGCGGCGGACGCGCCCGTGGCTGGGCCGCGCAGCTGTACGGGCTGCGCTCGCGCCAGAGCTGGGGGATCGGCGACCTGGGCGACCTGGCCACGCTCGCCGGTGGGCCGGACCGGCCCGGGTTCGTGCTGCTCAACCCGCTGCACGCCGCGCCGGCCACCGGCGACAGCCCCTACCACCCTTCCAGCCGGCTGTTCCGTAGCCCGCTGTACCTGCGGGTCGAGGCGGTGCCGGAGACCGCGGCCCTGGACGGCGCCGAGCGGGAGCGGCTGGCCGCGCTGGCCGCGGCTGGCCGCGCACTGACCCGCGAGCGCCTGCTCGACCGGGTCGCCGTCTGGCGCCGCAAGGACCAGGCGCTGCGGGCCTGCTGGCGAGCGCTGTCCCAGCGGCCCGAGCGGCTGGCCGCATTCCAGGCCTGGCGGGACGCCACCCCCGACCTGGAGGCGTTCGCCAGCTTCTGCGCTCTGCGGGAGCACTATCCGGGCGACTGGCGCGCCTGGCCGGCCGGGCTTCGCCACCCCACCTCGCCGGAGCTGGCACGCTGGCGCGCCGCCCACCCGCGGGAGGTCGGCTACCACGCCTACCTGCAGTGGTTGCTGGACGAGCAGGTCGCCGCCGCCAGCAGCCGCGCGGCCGGCACCGGGCGGGTGGGGATCGTCAACGATCTGGCGGTAGGCTTCGACCCGACCGGGTTCGACGCCTGGTGGGCGCAGGACCATCTGGCCGCGGGCGTCACGGTGGGCGCGCCGCCCGACGCGCTCGGCCCCAGCGGGCAGGACTGGGCGGTGCCGGCGTTCGTCCCGTCGCGGCTGGCCGCCAGCGGCTACGCGCCGTTCGCGCGCACCCTGCAGGCTGGCATGGCGCACGCCGGCGGCTTGCGCCTCGACCACGTCATGAGCCTGTTCCGCCTGTACTGGATCCCGCGGGGCGCCGCGCCGATCGAGGGAACCTATGTGCGCTACCCCGCCGACGACCTGCTCGGCGTGCTGGCGCTGGAGAGCCGGCGCGCTGGCGCGCTGGTCATCGGCGAGGACCTTGGCACGGTCGAGCCGGGCGTACGCGAGCGGCTCGCCGCCGAGCGGGTGCTGTCCTACCGGCTGGTGTGGTTCGAGCGGGAGCCGGCCGGGCAGCGGCGCCAGGCCGCACGCTACCCCAGGCTGGCGCTGGCGGCGGTCACCACCCATGACCTGCCGACCGTCGCGGGCTGGCTGAGCGGCGACGACCTGCGCCGGCTCGCCGACACCGGCGTGGTGCCGGCCGCACGAGTGGCGGTGGAGGCCGAGCAGCAGGCACGCGAGCGCGAGAAGCTGTGCCTGCTGCTCGAGGCCGAAGGGGTGCTGGCGCCGGGCGAGCGCTCGGTCGGCGGGGTGGTCGCGGCCCTGCACGCGTTCCTGGCGCGGACGCCCGCGATGCTGGTGGCGGCGACGCTGGAGGACGCGGTGCTGGCCCGCGAGCGGCCGAACGTGCCGGGCACCACCGTTGAGCGGCCCAATTGGCGCATCCCGCTGCCGGTGCTGCTGGAGGACCTCTGGGACCTGCCGAGCGTGCGCCGCCTGCTGGACGCCGCCACCATCCCCGGCGGATCCCAGCCGACGCGGCGCGCCAGACGGGCGCAGCCGTGATGCGCCGCGGCAGTATCCTCGAGCACGCCACAGCCACGGAGGCGTGGCCCGCGCTGGGGCGCGCTTGGTGACGGGAGGACGATGGCTGGTCCGAGCATGGTGGTCGAGGCCGAACCGGGTGGGGAGGGATCACCGCGGGTTCTGCTCGTCGAGGACGAGCCGGCGCTGGCCGAGATGCTGGTCCGGCTGCTACGGACCGAGGGCTTTGCCGTCGATCTGGCGGTGGACGGTCATGCGGCCCTGCACCTCGGGCTCACGCGCCGGTACCAGCTGCTGCTGATCGACCGGGGGCTGCCGGCGATCGAGGGGCTCGACCTGCTCGACCGGCTGCGGTCCAAGGGCGTGACCGCGCGGGCGCTGGTGCTCACCGCGCGCGGATCCGTCGCCGACCGTGTCGCGGGGCTGGACGCCGGGGCCGACGACTACGTGACCAAGCCGTTCGCGGTGGAGGAGCTGCTCGCCCGCCTGCGGGCCCTGCTGCGCCGGCACGAGGACGCCGCCGCCGGCATCCGTCTCGGCCGCCGTTGCCTGGATCTGGCCAGCCGCACGGTGGAGAGCGGCCCGGGCGCGGCGGTGGAGCTCACCGAGCGGGAGGCGGCGCTGCTGGCGACCCTGGCGCGCCGCCCAGGCCGCGTCTTCACCCGCGATGAGCTGCTGGACCTGGTGTTCGACGGCGCCGATGGGCCTGCCGTGGTGGACACCTACATTCACTACCTGCGGCGCAAGCTCGGCCGCGGCGCGGTGCGGACCGTGCGCGGCGTCGGCTATCGGATGGGCTCGGCGTGAACGTCGCCGACCGGGCAGTGCGCCGAGCGTGGATCACCCTGGCGGCTCAGTCCACCCTCGCGCTGGCCGCCGTGCTGGTGATCGTCGGCAGTGTCGCCTGGTTGCTGCTGCTGCACGACGAGCGCGTCTCGGAGGGCCGGCTGCTGGCGCAGGCGGTCCGACCCGCCGCCCGTGACGACGTCGCCGATCCGCCGCCCGGGGTCAGCCTTTTCCTGGTCGACCGCGCCCGGCATGTCGTCGCGGTCACGCCCGGGACCCCCGCCGGGCTGTTCGCCCCGAGCGACCTGCGCCCGCCCCGGTCCCGGCCGGTCTGGGGCCATCGCACCGTGGCCGGGACCCGCTACCGCAGCCTCACGGTGGCCGACGGCGACGGATGGGCGCAGGCGGTCCTCGATCTCAGCGGCCGGGACACCGAGCGCCGCCGGGTCTTGGGAGTGGGGCTCTTGGCCGGTCTGACCGGCGTGCTCGCGGCCGGCGCGATGGGCCTGCTGCTGGCCAGGCGGGCGGTCGCGCCGCTGGGTGAGGCCATCGAGCGCCAGGGCCGCTTCGTGGCCGACGCCTCCCACGAGCTGCGCACCCCGCTGACCCTGCTGCACACCCGCGCACAGCTGGTACGGCGGAACCTCGACGCCGGCGACCTGGGGACCATGCGCGAAGAGATCGCGGCGCTGGAGCGCGACGCCGGCCGCACGGGCGAGGTCATCGAGGACCTTCTCCTCAGCGCCGAGCTGGGCGGAGGCAGAGCGGAGCACGTCAAGGTGGACCTGGCCGCGCTGACCGGGGAGGCGGTGATCGCCGTCACCGGGTACGCGGCCGGCGTCGGGGTGCGGATCGTGACCGACCTGGAGCCGGTGTGGGTCGTGGGCGCGCCGACGGCGCTGCGGCGAGTCGTCCTCAGCCTGCTCGACAACGCGGTCGAGCACGCCAGGCGTCCCGACGGTGAGGTGCGGGTGGCGGTGTCCAGCGGGAGGGGCGAGGCGCTGCTCGAGGTCGGCGACAACGGCGCCGGCTTCGGGCAGGTGGTGGCGGAGCGGCTGTTCGACCGTTTCACTCATGGCCCCGGCGCCGACGGCCACCGGCGCTTCGGGCTGGGCCTGGCGCTGGTCCGCGAGGTCGTCAGCGCGCATGGTGGCCGCGTGGAGGCCGAGAGCGGCGATGGCAAGGGCGCCACCTTCCGCGTGCGCCTTCCGCCGGCGGCTCCAAGGAAGCGCTAAGAATCGGCGGGTAGCGTGCCCCCATGCCCACCGGCTCCATTCCCACCGCCCCGGCCCCAGGCGGCCGCCCGGCCACCCGCTCGATCGCCATCCTGCCGCTGCGCCTGTTCCTCGGCGTGACCTTTGCCGATGCGGGGCTCGGCAAGCTGCTGTCCGCGGCGTATCTGAGCTCCGGCCCGCAGGGCTTCGCCGCCCAGGCACGCGGGTTCGCGCATGCCAGCCCCATCGGCTGGGCGGTGCGTGCGGTCGCCCTGCGCCACCCCGAGCCGGTCGGGCTGCTGCTGGCCCTGGCCGAGCTGGCGGTCGGCCTGCTGACGCTCGCCGGTCTCGCCTGCCGCATGGCAGCCGCCGGCGGGCTCGCGTTCTCGCTGCTGTTCTTCCTGACCGCAAGCTGGCACACGCGGCCGTTCTTCTACGGCGCGGACCTGCCGTTCGCGATGGGCTGGCTGGTTCTGCTGCTGGCCGGGGACGCCGGCCTGCCGAGCGTGGATCGCTGGCTGGCGCGCCGGCAGCGGGCGGTGACCGGGCTCCGCGACGACCGCCTCGTGGCCGTCCCGCTCGATCGCGTGCAGGAGGTGTGCGCCGCCGCCGACCAGCGCGGTCGCTGCCCGGGCATGGCCCGTGGCTGCCGCGGTCAGCACTGCCCGCTGGCCCCGCGGCCGGCCGGTCCGGTGGCGCTGGACGCGAGCCGGCGCGCCCTGCTCGCGCGCGGCGCGCTCGCTGGCCTTGCCGTAGCGGTCACCAGCGTGCTCGGTGGCGGGGTGGCCGCGGCCGAGCGGCTCCTCGGCGCGGACGAGGGCAGCGGCGGCCGGCTCCCCTCGCTGCCGCGCGGGGAGCCGCGGCCGCCGGCCAGGCCCGCCAGGCCCGCCGCCGGCAGGCGCCGGCCGGCGGGCACGCGCATCGGCGGTCTCGGCGACGTCGGTGTCGGCCAAGCCGCCGCCTTCACCGCTCCCGACGGCCGGCCAGCCGTCGTCGTGCGGCTCGGCAGGACCCACGTGGTGGCCTACAGCGCCGTCTGCACGCACGCAGGCTGCACCGTCGGCTATGACGCGGTCACGCGGCTGCTGGCCTGCCCGTGCCACGGCGCGGAGTTCGACCCGCGCCGTGGTGCCGCCGTGGTCGCGGGGCCCGCCGCCAGCCCCTTGCCCAGCATCCCCCTGCAGGTGGGCGCGGACGGTGGGCTCTACCTCCCGTCCTCCAGGTGAGTTCTGGCGACGGATCTGGTCTGCACCGGTGATCGGGTTCGCAAGTGGAAGGACCACCATGCACGAGACCGTTGCATCCGACGCCGTACCGCGTCGTACTGCGTGTCTATCCGAGTGATCACTTAAGTGGTGCGAAAGTCTCGAAGCGTTCGTGCCGAACCTTGTTTGACAAGACTGGACGGGGCCAGCGGCCCCAGCCGAATAGGAGGCTTCATGGATATCCTTATGAAGGTGGTCTCAGACGCCATCGGGACCTGCCTCGGCATCCTGCACCTCTTCCTCTGAGCGGCAGGTCGGGCGCGCGCTCCCGGCGGCCCGTCCGGACCCGGACCTGACGGGTTGACGCGCGAGCGCGCCGTGGTCGGTGGGGCGAGGAAGGCGCCGAGCCCCGGTGCTTTCCTCGCCCCGAGGCGCTGGGCTCGTCAGAGCACGAGCAGGAGTCGCAGGCGATCCTCGACGGTGCGAAGCACGGCAGGAGACACCCTGCCGAACGCACCGGAGGCAAGTCGGTCGGCGGCCAGCGTGCGGAGCTGCTCGCACATGGCAAAGCTGATATCGCGCAATCCCCCGTCGGGCGGACGAACCTCGATGTGGGTCGGGATGCCCCGCTTGCGGGTGGTGAACGGAACCGCGATGACGAGCCCGGCCGGGCTCTGGTTGAACGGGTCGGCGGAGACGATGAGGACGGGGCGCTGGCCGGTCTGCTCGTGTCCGCGGGTGGGGTTCAGGTCGGCGAGCCAGACCTCACCACGGCGGATGGTCCTCACATCTCACCGAGGCCGTCTGCCAGCGTGCCGTCCAGGTCCGCCCGCTCGGCCAGCTCGTCCCGCCACGCGGCCTGGTCGGTTGCGAGCCGCTCGTAGGCGGCGTGGAGGTCGGCGAAGAACCGCTCGCGACGGTACTGCTCGACCGCGTCCTCGAGGACCTGCTGCAACGGCTCGCCGGTGGCCGCGGCCAGCTCGCGCAGAAGCGCATGGGTATGCTCGGTCACGCGGACCGTTGTCGATGCCATCGCGTGCCTCCATGCGGTGTCGCGAGAATTGTCTACAGATCAGTCTACACAGGCGCGCAAGCGCCGCAGGCTGTGACCGAGGAGTCTACACACCATCAGCATCGGAGGTGTGTATAATCATCGGCATGCGAAGGATTCAGATTCACATTGAGGAAGAGCTGGACGCGGCGGTGAGAGCAGAGGCTGCCCGCCGGGGCATCTCCAAGGCTGCGCTCATCAGGTCGAGCATCGCACGAGAGGTGCGTGCCGCTGCTCCGCCCCCAGCAGACCCGTGGGATGCGATGATCGGCTGGCTCGATGATGACCCGGTCGACGACATCGATGACGTGATCTACGGGCCGAAGGCGTGAGATTCGCGGATACCAGCTTCTGGTTCGCCCTCGCCGAGCGACGCGACCGCCATCACGACGACGCAACGAGACTGGTGCGGGCTGGGGTTGGTCGCGTCTGTGTCTCCAACCACGTCGTGGGCGAGACCTGGACCCTGCTGCGCCGCCGTGCCGGCCACTCCGCGGCGGTGGGGTTCATCGACCGCCTCGCCCAGCTACCGGACGTCGAGGTGGTGCACGTGGACGCCGCCGCGGAGACTGATGCCTGGCGCTGGCTTCGTCGACACGACGAGCGCGAGTACTCCTTTGTCGATGCGACCAGCTTTGCGGTCATGCGGCGCCGCCGGATCCGCGAGGCGCTTGCCTTCGATGGTGACTTCAACGCTGCTGGGTTCGTGGAGGTTCGGCCACGCTGACGGCGCTGGACGCCAGTGCGAGCAGTGCCAGCGGCAGCAGCACGCCGAGGCTGAGGGCGACCAGCTGGCCGACCCTGTCGGCGGTGCTGAAGCCCTCCAGGTGCCAGAGATGGAACGCCAGGTGCGGCGTCGACCAGACGAGCCATGCCAGCGCGGTGGCGATCACCACGCGGCGCTGCAGCGTCAGCGCCGCGAACGCGGTGAGCACGGCGAGGCTGAGCCAGAGGCTGCCGACGTCGCGGGTCAGGTGCTCGTTGTAGGGCGGCAGCATCGCCACCCAGGTGTGGCCGCCGCCGGGGAAGTTGTCGAAGAACGACCGGGGCGCGGCGAGCGCCCAGCCACCGGTCAGCGCCAGCTCCGCGGCGAGCAACCACAGGATCGTGCGTGACAGCCCCGGTGCGCGCATCGCGATGGACCTCCTCGAAGCGGCCGGCGCGGAGCTCCGCGCCGACGGTGTCCAGGATGCCGGATCGCGGCGGGCTTCAGAAGCGGTGGCCGCGGACCCGGTCGACGTCGAAGCGGGCGGTGCTGGCCACCGCCATCACCGTCATCACCCCGGCCTGCACGGGATCGGTGACCACCAGGTCGGCGTGCTCGGGGACCGAGCCGGCCATGTTCAGCGAGACGACCAGGATGCCGCGGGCCCGCACCTCGTCCACCGCCCCGGTCACCTCCCCACCCATCAGCGACCCCGCCAGCACCAGCGCCACCGCGCGTGGCAGCCTTGCCACCGCCCGCGCCGCGTTCGCCAGGCTCTTCTCGCCCACGATCGGGATCGTGTCGACGCTGATCTTCTCGCCGCGGATGTTGTGCCGGTCGGCCTCGCCGATGGCGCCGAGGGCGACCTGGCCGACCTGCGCCCCCGCGCCGACCACGATGATGCGCTTGCCGTAGACCTGGAACATGCTCGGCAGCGGGCGGACCGACGCGACGACGTCGATCGCCATGAACGCCCGCTGCAGGCTCTCGGGATCCTCCACGGCGTCCAGCTCCCAGTAGATCGCGCTGTGGGCGCCGCGCTCGACGATCTCGACCGAGAGGATGTCGCCACCGTGGTCGAGGATCGCGGCGGTCATGTCGTGCAGCAGGCCCTTGCGGTCGCCGCCCTCCACCAGCAGCGCGAGCTGGGGACGGCGCCGCAGTGGCGCCGCCGCCGCCCCCTCTTCCCAGTCAGGTCCGCTCGTTGTGGTCACGGACGAGAGGCTACCAGCGGTCAGACGGTGCCGTCGGCGATGGCCTTGCCGATCCACGGGATGACCTCGTCGAGCATCCCGTCGAGCGGGGTCGTGGCCTCGAAGCCGAGCACCCGCGTAGCCTTGCCGGTGGCGGGCACGCGCTTCTGGACGTCGTGCTCGAACGGCCGGTCGCTCACGATCCGCAGGGGCACGTCGGGTCCCTTGACCTTGCGCCAGATCAGCGCGGCGAGCTCGTGGACGGTCGTGGCCCGCGCGGTCGAGATGTTGAAGTCATCGTTCACCGCGTCGGGATGCTCCATCGCGGTGACGATGCCGCGGGCGATGTCGCCGCCGTAGGTGTAGTGCCGGATCTGCGACCCGTCGCCCAGGACGTGCAGCGGGTCCTGGCCTTTCAGGACCTTCTGCACCAGGTCCGGGACCACGTGGCTCATGGCCAGCTTGACGTTGCCGCTGAGCACCTCGACGTCGCCGGCCGCCCGCGCCTCGCCGATGCCCACGCAGTTGAAGGGCCGCACGATCGTGTACGGCAGCTTGTACTGCTCCCACGCCGCGCGGGCGAAGTACTCGACCGCCAGCTTCTGGAAGCCGTACGACGACCGCGGCGGTGGGATGCTGCGCTCCTGCCCCTCATACGACGGCCACTCGTCGGTCGACTCGAAGACCATCGACGAGCTCACGTAGGTGACCTTCTGGAGCCGGCCGTCCCGGTGCGCCCTGATGGCCGCGTCGCACGAGGAGGCCATGATGCGCTCGTTGGTGGCCAGCAGGTCGTAGGCGTAGGTGTGGAAGTAGGAGATCCCGCCGATCAGCGCCGCGCCGGCGATGAAATGGTCGCAGTCCGCCAGCAGCTCCGTCATGAGCGCCGTGTCGCGGGCGTCGCCCTCGACGAGCCGGTACCTCGGATGGCTGTCGTATGACTTCGCCACACGGCCGTACTTGGAGAAATCGTCGACGCCGACCACCTCATGGCCGCGCGCCAGCAGCTCCTGCACCAGGTAGCCGCCGATGAAGCCGGACGATCCGCTGACCAGAGTCTTTGCCATGTGGTCTACCCATTCCTGTCGGACGGTGCCAGGCCGCGAAGGTCCTCCAGCTCGAGGCGCCGGCCGAAGGCGAACCGGTACCAGCGCAGGTAGCTCGGGATCCACACGGCAAGCTTGAAGTTGGAGACGCCGTCACGGCGGTCGAGCCAGATCGTCGGGATCTCCGCGACCGGCAGCCTGAGCCGTCTCGCCTTCGCGGTGAGCTCGAGGCCGATCTCGAAGCCGCCGCGGCTGTCGACGCTCACCCGGCGCACGAACTCGGTGGAGTACGCCTTGAACGAGTTGGTGGCGTCACGAGTGCCGACGCGCGCGAACAGGTAGAGCGATCGGCCGGCCAGCCGCGACAGCATGCCCTTCATCCACGGCCCGCCGACCTGCTGGCCACCGGGCATGTAGCGCGAAGCCGAAGCCACCACCACGCCGCGGTCGACGAGGCGCGCCAAGTCGTCGATCTGCCTGGGGTCGTCGCTGCCGTCGGCCATCGTGACCACCGCGCACGGGGCTGTCGCGGCCTGGATGCCGAAGCGGATCGCGTTGGCGGGCCCGCGACCGTAGGTGTTGTGGACCACACGGAGCCGCGGCTCGTCGACCGGGTAGCTCTCGACCACCTGGACGGTCGGGTCCTCGAGCGCGTCGACGACCACGAGGACCTCGCATTCGAGCGTGATCGACTCGAAGAGGCGGTCGAGGACGGCGACGATGCTCTCGCCTTCGTTGTAGGCGGGGATGACGACGGTGACCCGCGGCGTCACACGCGGACCCCCCTTTCGAGGAGGTTCCAGATGTCGGCAACCGGCTTGCCGGTTGCCAGCTCCCGGTACTCCTGGTGCGGCGCGCCGATGATGAGCAGATCGGCCCGCTCCAGCACCTCGTCGAGCGGCACCAGGGCGGGGTCGACGGTCACCCGCGGGTCGGTGCACAGCACCTGCGCGCACTTGAAGGCGAGGATGCGCCGCAGCTTGTAGCTGAGGCTGGAGCGGATGTCGTCGGAACCGCCCTTGAACGCCATGCCGAGGATGCCGACGGTCATCCCGGCCAGGTCGTAGCGCTGCTCGAGCCGGCTCACCAGGTAGAGCGGCAGGCCCTCGTTGACCATCATGGCCGCGTGCCCGAGCGTGAAGTTGTTGTTGTTGAACGCCGCGAGCTGCATGGTGTCCTTGAACAGGCACGGCCCGGCGGCGAAGCCCGCCCCGGGCATGTCGGCCGCACGCGGGTAGTCGTGGGCCAGGGCCTGGCGGATACGCTCGAAGTCGAGGCCACGGTCGTTGGCCATCATGTAGAGCTGGTTGGCGGTGGCGAACCTGATGTAGCGCCAGGTGTTGGTGAACAGCTTGGCGAGCTCGGCCTCCTCCGGGCTGAGGTCCACGATGCTCGGGGTGAGGCGCCTGAACAGCCGGCTGGCGCGCTCGCGTCCCCGTTCGGTGCGGCAGCTCACGATCTGCGGCAGCGAGAACAGCTCGACCATCGCCTTGCCCTCGGCGATCCGCTCGGGGCAGAAGGCGACGTCGACGTCGACGCCGAGCTTGGCGACCATCTGCTCGACGAGCGCGGTGACGCCCGGGTACACGGTGCTGCGCAGCACCAGCAGTTGCCCGTCGACGAGGTGGTCGCTGCACAGGCCCAGCGCCAGCGGGATGGCGCGCGGGTCGGGGTTGAGGTGCTCGTCGACCGGGGTGCCGAGCACCACGATGACGTTCTCCGCCTGGCCGACCACCGCGGGGTCCGTGCTGGCGCGCAGGCGGGAGCTGGCGCTCACCCGCTCGAGGACGGGCGCGGCGCCCGGTTCCTCGAAGGGCAAGGTCCCATCGTTGACGAGCTTGACCGCGCTCTCGCTGACGTCGTAGAGCAGGACCGTGGCGCCACGGTCGGCCAGCGCGATGCCGAGCGGCAGGCCGACGTGGCCGCAGCCGCCGATGAGGACGACGTCAGCGTTGAAGGGCTCATTGGACAAGTTGTCGTGTCCTCCTGACTGGCTGAGGGGTCGCCCCTAACTGGCGAGCCTGGCGGGCTGGAGCGTGACCCTGTCACCGGACCGTGTCGCCAGGTAGAGCTGAATCTGGCGCTGACCTGGACCCGGGGTGAACAGGAAGTCGGGCACCATCGCCGCGAAGCCGGTCGGGCGCTCGCCCTCGTGGGGCGGATAGAAGTGGGCCGTCCCGGCGATCCTGCCGTTGACGGCGATCACCATCGTCGAGCCCGGCGGCGGCGTCCCGGAGGTCACCTGGCCGGTGACGATCTCGGGCACCTGCGGCGCGCCTGGCGTGACGGTCCTGAACCGCCCCCATTCGCTCATCTTGACGGTGATCTGGCCGCCGGTGACCTGGCCGACCTGCGTGGGAGACCTGAAGATCCAGTCGGCGGTGGCGCCGAACTGGTAGAAGCCCCTGTCGCCGTTCTGGTGCGCCCTGACCAGCGTGTCGGTGACCCCCTGCAGGACCTTCGCCCAGTTCGCGGGCCCTGGGCGCACCTTGCGCTCGCCGGGGGTCTCGTACCACCACTTCTCGGTCCGCTCGCGCTTGGGCGGGCCGACCTGCGAGAAGCCGTCGACCTTCCAGGGGACGCTGAGCCCGGCGGTGCCGGCGATGGTCGGCAGCAGGTCGACGTGCTCCCAGTTGCGGTCGTCGACGCGGCCGCCGGTCTGATGGGGTGCCTTGATGAACAGCGGCACCCACATGAGCGTTGGCTCGTTGCCCCCGCCGAGCGACCGTGCCCGCACGGCGGGGCTGAAGCCCGAGCCGTGGTCGGCGGTCATCAGCACCAGCGACTTGTCGTAGAGGCCCTGGTCCTTCAGGCGCTTGATGAGCTTGCCGACCAGCGAGTCGGTGTAGGCGAGCTGCATGAGCTGCCGCTGGCGGCTGACCTCGGTGGTCGCGGCCGGCCAGGTGCCGGCCTTCGACACGGGTCCGCGGCCGACCGGGTCGGCGTAGGTGCGCCCGTCGGGCAGGTACCGCCACGGGGCGTGGGGCAGCAGCACGTGGAGGAAGTACAGCGTGGGCTGCCGGTCGGCGGCGCTGATCGAGCGCACGAACCGGTCGAATCGCTCTGGCTGGTTCTGGCCGAGGTTGCGGAACAGCGCGGCGCCGCCCTGCGGTGTCGGCGCCGCCGCCGTGGAGCCGGGGGCGCCACCGACCGCGGCCGGGTCGAGCGGGGTGTCGGCCGGCCAGACGATGTCCTTGTAGAGCTTGGCCGTTTCCCTGGCGACCGTGGCGAACCCGGAGGGGCTCCCGGTCTGCCCGCACTTCGCCGGTGGGCAGAGCTCGGTCACCGTCTCGGACACCTTCAGGTTGTAGTAGTGCCCGAACAGGGTGAACAGATTGTCGGGGTACACCTGCGCCACCGGCGCCGCGTTCAGGCGCCGCTTGCTCGGGTAGCGCCCGGTCAGCATCGCCGGCACCGCATACGGCGTCCAACCGCTCAACCCGGTGGCATTGCGGTACCAGGTCGCATCACCAGCAAACCCGGCGAAGTTGGGGTAGACCCGACCGTCGACCTCGCCCTTGCTGTCCAGCAGCGCCTGCAGCGGGAACTCGTCGAAGAAGACCACCACCACCGGCGGCAGCGGCCGACCCGGGTGGGTCCGCACCGGCACCGACCCCGTCCCTCCATGACTGGGCAGGATCAGCTTGGAGGTCGGCGACAGCAACCCAAACACCAGCACGAACACCAGCGGCGCCGGCGCCAGATACCGCAACCACAGCCGCAACCACGACCAGCGCACATACCCCAGCGTCGCCACCACCGCGACCACCGCCGCCACCACCACCAGCCGCCGGCCCCGCAGCGGCAACAGCTTCTTGCCCACCTCCACCGCCAGCACGCACAGCAACCCCGCCACCATCGCCACGTGCACCCAGCCCCGCAGCCGCTCTCCCCCCACCACCCGCGCCAGCACCTGCGCCACCCACAGCAGCAGCGCCGGCGCCACCGCGACCAGCAGCGCCAGCGCCACGATCCCGCCACGGTCCAGACGATGGAACAAAAAGAAGTCGGGCGCCTTGCCGGTCACGTCCAGCAGCGGCTGGGTGACCACAAAGCCGCACAGCACAAACAGCTCCAGCAGCGCCCACCACAGCGCGCTGGGGAGCCGGTCGAGCAGCCCGCGGATGATCCTGTCGGGACGCGCCCCCGCCCCCGAGACTCCATCCACCACCTTGCTCGACATGGCGTGCACTCCAAATCGGCTGGACCCGTACTGTCACCAGGCCGTGCGGGGCAAAGTAGCACAGCCACCGGGAAGTGGAGACCTTACCACCCCGTGGCTCGGACGCCTCAGCCAGCTCTGACGGGTCGCGCAGGCGGGGTGAAGCTGCCCAGCTCGACGACCCAGACGTAGAGGCGCTGCGAGGTCCCGCTGAGGACTTCTCTGCGAAGCACGGTGGGCTCGAAGGAGGCCGTGGAGAGCGACCGCACCGCTCCCGGGAGCTCCGTGCCGGTCGGGCTGAGCAGGACCAGCAGGCCCGGGCGGCGCCTGCGGAGCACCTTCGCGTCGGAGGACAGCAGGTCCGGCATGGTCTCCCTGAGCGAGTTGACGTGCCACAGGTACTGCGCCGTCGGCTCGTTCATCTGGTTGCTCTGCCCGGCCGGGTACCACATCATGAGGTCGTCGCCGGGGAAGCGCGCCCGCGGCACGACCAGGTGCAGCTTGCTGGCGACGCGGTAGGCCTCGACCTCGCCACGCCCGTCGCCCGCGATCACCACGTCGTACCTGACCTGCGGCAACTTGGTCTGCCCCTGCAGCCGCGGCGTCCCGAGCGGCTTGCCGGTCGTCAGCGCGAAGCAGCCGCTGACCACCAGTCCCGCCGTGACCGCCGCGACCGTGGCGTCCCTGGGCAGCAGCCGGCCCACCACCACGAGCGCGAGCACCCCCGCCACGACCAGCGCACCGACCGGGACGAGGTCGAAGTGCACCCATGCCCGGAACGGCGCGATCAGCAGCGGGAGCACAGCCACCAGCAGCAGCGCGAGGGCTGCCGTGGTCGGGCGCCGCAGCAGGGGAGCGCACAGCGCCACCAGCAGGAACGCAGTGACCAGGCAGACCCCCGGCCACAGCATCGACGAGTAGAAGTAGTACTCGAGCGCGGCGCTCCTGCCGAAGAACTGCAGCCAGGTGTAGGCCAGGCACTGGAGGGCGAGCGCCACGACCACCGTCAGCTCCATGCGGGAACCGGGCCCGCTGAGGCGGCCGCGCCGGGCGACGAGCCAGCCGGCCACGACCAGCGGCGGGACCAGCAGGTAGGGATCGTTCAGCACCCAGCGCCAGTTCGTGGAGTGCCACTTGGCGACCTCGCGCGGCGTCTGGAAGTGCCTGGCGGCGTCCAGCGTCGGCGTGATGATGTCGCTCGAGCCGAAGACCCGCTGCGCCACCGCGGCAAGGCCGCCGGTGACCGCCACGGCACACAGCGCCATGACCGCCAGGTGGACCAGCACGTCGAGTGGCTCCCGCCGCAGGTTGACGGCGGCGTAGGCGAGCACGGCGGCTGCGATCAGCGGCGCGGAGAGGACCTGCGAGTGCAGTGCGAGCGAGAAGGAGACGCCCGCCAGGGTGACCCAGACGAGGCGCCTGCGCCGCGAGGCCGCCGGCATCACCAGGCAGGCGGTCCCCGCGAACAGGTAGGAGACCGCCGCCGAGTCCGGGTAGTCGGTGCCCCACGCGCGCAGCACCACCGGGCTCGACAGCGCCACGACGACGGCCAGCGCACCGGCGGCCCGCCCATGCAGCCGCCGGAACAGCAGGTAGACCGGCACCACCGCGACCAGGGCGAGCACGTAGCGCAGCAGGTAGAAGCCTGGCAGCGCCCCGAACGCCAGGTACGACGCCCTGGCGGGCAGGAGGAAGCCGAGACGCACCCAGTAGTAGAGGTGGTGGCCGTAGCGGGTGACGAGGTCGGGGCCGTTCTGCGCGTACGCCGTGTACAGGAAGGGGTCGATCATGTCGGGCCGCACCATGGGCGCGACGTGCAGGCCGAAGAAGGCGGCCAGCGGCGACAGCAGCAGCGCCAGCGCCTCGAGCAGCGGCGACCGCAGCGCGCGGCGCAACGGGACGTCCCGTGAGGGCGCCGTCTCGGGCCGAGTCACGGTGGGGGCGCTCACCAGCGCGTACACCTCGGAGCTTGGTTCGGATGTTGGCATCGTTGCGGAGATGGGACCGTCCCCGTCCCCAGGCACAGTAGCATCCCGCTCATCGTGCTCGGTCTCGCCGTGCGCAAACGCCCGCTACCGGACCGCTGCGTCCCCGGCGTCCCCGGCGGGCGGGGTGGTCGCGACGATCGCGTAGTCCTGCGGGCCGAACAGCACCGAGTTCAGCCTGGAGAACGCCTCGTTGACCTGCCCGGTCCAGGCCGGCGCGTCCGGGTCCTCGATGAGCGGCAGGTGGTAGTAGGTCGCCGGTGCGTAGTAGCGCACCTGCACGTCACGGAAGCCGGCCCCCTCGCAGAGGAAGGTGAGCAGCGCCGGATGCAGCGGGCGCAGGTGCGTCGGGTCGAGGATGTAGGTGGTCCCGAGGACGATCAGCGACCCCGGGTTGGGGGTCTCGGCGATCAGCACGCCGCCGGGCTTGAGACGGCTCACCGCCAGCTCGAGGAGCTGGACCAGATCGGCGAACTCCAGATGCTCGACCACCTGCGTCGCGATGATCGAGCCGATCGAGCCCGGCTCGCAGCTCCGCAGGAAGGTGCTGCCGTCGACCAGGCGCACGTCGAGCCCACGGCCGCGCGACTCGGCCACCATGGAGGGATCGGTGTCCACGCCGATGGCCTCGATGCCCCGCTCGTTCAGCAGCTCCACGAGCTCGGCCCGGCCGCAGCCGATGTCCACCACCGGCGGGTTCGGTACCAGCAGGTCGAGATAGCGCTTGGCCAGCTCGGTGGCGATCTCCTCCGGGTCGCCGCGGAACCGCCGCTCGAAGCCGACGTAGTCGAAGAGCGCGGACTGCGGGGCCGCCGTGGGCTGCGGGGCCGCCGTGGGCTGCGGGGCCTCCGCGGCCGACGGCGCCGCCGCGGCGGGGGAGGCCATCGAGCGCAGCCGCCGGTCGAGGCCGTTGACGCGCTCCCGCAGCTCGCTCATGCGGGCGTGCGCGTCGTTGAGCCCGGTGGCGGGGGCGATCGCCGTGCCGAGGTTCTCGAGCGACTGCACGACCGAGCGCACCTCGCCCTTGAGGAGCTCGAAGTTGACCGTGGCCGCGTGTACCTCGACCTCCACCAGCTCGACCTCGAGCGAGCGGCGCTGCAGCCCCGCGACCTGCTGCTCGATCTCGTCGATCCGGCGCTGGGCCGCGTGCGCGAGCTCGCGGGGCTCGTTGACGTACCCCCGCAGCTCGGCGCTGATCGCCGCGCCGAGCAGCGCGCGCACCATGCGCTTACCGAGCCGGACGATGTGCCGCTGGGGCCCGCGCCGCCGCGGCGCGGGCTCGACCGGCAGCAGCGCCTCGGCGGCCTCTGGCCGCACGCGCAGGCGCTCGGTCTTGTCCGGGCTCAGCTCGGCAGGCAGTCCCAAAGGTCTCACCGCACCTTTCCTACAGCCACGCACGCGGTGGCCTCGGCAAACCTGCTCGCGATCCGCGCGTCGTCGGGGGTGCCGAGGAGGCTGAGCTGCACCCTGGCGGAGGCGAACGCGCCGTCGGGCAGGGATGGTCGCAGCGCGAGCAGCCCGGCGAGCCGGATGGCGGCCCGGGCGGCGTCGTGGCGTCGCTCGACGAGCCGGCGGCCCGCCCATGACAGGCGTGAGGCCAGCTCCTGGTCGGCCGACAGGCGTGCCGCCAGCTCCGAGCGCGCGCGCGCGCTCGGGTCGACCAGCACGTGTGTCTCCGGGATCGCGCCGACGTGCTCGGCCGAGCCGCGGTCGCTGACGCACGGTGCTCCCCAGGCCATGGCCTCGAGCAGCCGTTCCGGCTCGCGGACGGCGACCGCCGAGGCGCACGCGATGGCCGTCGCCACCAGGTCGTCATCGAGCCGGTCGGGCAGGCCGGACCAGCGCCAGCCGTCGTCGGCCTGCTCCAGCACGGCCGTCTCCGGCAGGCCGCGGGCGCGCCGCAGCCGGCCTCGGACGAAGGGCGACAGCGGGCGCCGGTTGCGTGTGTGGCTCCCGGAGGCCGCCAGCACCCCGCGGTCGCCGGCCGCGTCCACGATCGCCTGCTCATCGGAGACGATCGCGGCCGCGTGGTCGCCGGCCGCCGAGCCGGCCTCCTCGGCCGAGCGGGTCCACAGCGCCATCGGCCGACCGGCCGGGACGTGCCGGGCCGCCGCCGCCGTGGCCAGGACCGCGGCCGGGCTGCCGGCGGCCGGGTCCAGCGTCGCCGGCACGCACCAGCGGTACATCGCGGCGAGCAGCGGCACCAGCGACGACGGCGGCCGGCGCTCGAGCGCGAGTCCAAGCAGTGGGAGCGTCATGTTCCCAGCAGCTCCCGCACGACCGGCTCCCAGCTCAGCGAGCGAGCGCGCTCGCGGCCGGCCGCGCCCATCCGCTCGGCCAGCGCATGGTCGCGCGCCAGGAGGTCGATCGCGGCGCCGATGGCCTCCGGCGATCCGTCGGTGACCAACCCGGTGACGCCGTCCTCCACCCACTCGAGGATGCCGCCGGAGTCCTTGGCGGTGATGACCGGCTTGCCGGCGAGGAATGCCTGCAGGGTCACGTACCCGTAGTCCTCGTCGAACGGGGTGTAGACCACCGCGAGCGCGTCCGCGTACAGCTCGACGAGCTCCTCGTCGGTCACGAACCCGCGCAGGTCGACGCGGTCGCCGAGGCGGTGCTGCCTGACGCTGCGGCGCAGGTCGTCCAGGAGCCCGCCGTGACCGGCCACCACTGAGCGCATCTGTGGCCCGGCGTGCACCAGCGACTCGACCAGCAGGTGCGGACGCTTGTTGGCCTCCAGCCGCGTGGCGCAGAAGACGTAGTCGCCGAAGCGCCCTGGCCGGAGCAGGTCGTGCAGGGGTGGCGGATGGTAGAGCGGCTTGCCCGTCAGCCCGTTGAAGCGTCGCAGCCGCTCCGCCACCACGCCAGAGGTGGTGTACAGCCGCTCGGCCTCCTCGAGCGCGCGGTTGTCCCACTCGGTCAGCAGGCGCTGCGTCTCCAGCGCGTCCTCGAGGCGGAAATCGGACCAGCTCGCGTCGGCGGCGTCGTAGGCCGCACGGTGCTGGTGGAACAGCCACACGACCTTGCGGGGGTGACGGACGAAGTATGACGGAAAGTTGGTCGCGATCACCATGTCCGCGTCGATTGGCACGAGTCGCCAGGCGAGCGCGGGATCGAAGAGCCGGTCCTTCTCCCACGCCACCGGGAGCCGCACCAGCTCGGCCCGGTGCCCGGCCGCGGCGATCGCCCGTACCAGGTTCTCCTGGTGCAGCTCGGCCCCACCACGGACGAACGGCTTCTGGGCCCCGCACACCACCACGTCCACCTGCTGCTCCTCCTACCCGCACTCCCGTCCACCACAGCCACCACGGTCGCTGCCGGGCGACGCACGGTACTATACGGCCCCATGGGAGCTGACACTCGACCGTCGACCGGCGAACCACCGCCGCCACCGGTCGCCGCGCGGATCGCGGCGGTCGAGCGCCTGCCGATGGAGCGGGTCAACCCCTCCGCGACCTTCTGGCGCGGGTTCGGTCGCGCCGCCCGCGAGGTCTACGACTATCGCGAGCTGCTCACCAACCTGGTCCGCAAGGAGCTCAAGGTCAAGTACAAGGACTCGATCCTCGGGTTCCTCTGGTCGCTGCTGCGGCCGATGTTCCTGCTGGCCGTGTACTACATCGCGATCGGCAAGTTCCTCGGCACCAACTTCGAGCTCTTCCCGATCTTCCTGTTCTCGGGCCTGGTCGCGTGGTCGCTGTTCACCGACGTCCTGGGGGGGTGCACCGGGACCGTCGTCGGCAACGGCGGGCTCATCAAGAAGGTCTACTTCCCGCGCGAGCTGCTGCCGCTGTCGGTCATGGGGGCGGCACTGGTCAACTTCGCCATGCAGATGGTGGTGCTGGTGGCCGCCGTGCTGCTGTTCAACGGCACCCTGCACGGCCAGCAGCCACTGCTGCTGCCACTGGCCTTCGTCGCGCTGGTGCTGTTCTCGATGGCGTGCGGCGTGGCCCTGGCCGCGGCCAACGTGTACTTCCGCGACATCGAGCACCTCATCGAGATCGTGCTGCTGCTGTGGTTCTGGCTCACCCCGATCGTGTACGGCGTCGGCGGCGTGCTGAACCGGATGGGCGCCAGCGGGCTGCACTGGCTCGCAGCGCTCTACCTGGCCAACCCCATGGCGAACGTGGTCATCGGTTTCCAGCTCGCCACCTACGGCAGCTACAACGACGGCACCACGCAGCAGACCTTCCAGGGCCACATCGCGCTGCGGCTGCTGGTGCTGATCGCGGCGTCCTCCGTCCTGCTCTGGCTGGCGCAGCGCTATTTCGCCCGCGCCCAGGGCAACTTCGCTCAGGAGCTGTAGGTAACGACGTGGCCAGCCCGATCATCCGCGTGAACGAGGTCTCCAAGAAGTTCACGATCAACAAGGACAAGTCGCTGAAGGAGCGGCTCGTCAACTTCGGCCGCGCCAAGAAGCACATGCAGGTGTTCTGGGCGCTGAAGGAGGTGTCGTTCGAGCTCGAGGCGTCCAAGACGCTCGGGCTCATCGGCGCCAACGGCTCCGGCAAGAGCACCCTGCTCGGCGTGATCGGCGGCATCCTGTCGCCGGACGCGGGCTACGTCGAGCGGCGTGGGCGGCTCGCCGCCCTGCTCGAGCTCGGCGCCGGCTTCCACGGTGACCTGACGGGGCGCGAGAACGTCTACCTGAACGCGTCGATCCTGGGGCTGACCCGCAGGCAGACCGACGCCTACTTCGACGCGATCGTTGACTTCTCCGGCATCGAGCAGTTCATCGACACGCAGGTCAAGTTCTACTCGAGCGGCATGTACGTGCGCCTGGCGTTCGCGGTGGCGGTGCACGTCGACCCCGACATCCTGCTGGTCGACGAGGTGCTCGCCGTCGGCGACGAGCCCTTCCAGCGCAAGTGCATGGAGCGCATCAAGCAGTTCCAGAGCGAGGGCCGCTCGATCGTGTTCGTGACCCACAGCCTGGACCAGGTACGCCAGCTCTGCGACCGGGTGATCATGCTGGAGCACGGCAGGACGGTCGTGGACGGCACGCCCGTCGACGCGCTGCGCGCCTTCCGCGAGCGCTACAACGTGCAGGCGGGACAGGAGCCAGAGCACGGCGACCGGCGGCTCGAGATCATCAAGACGATCGTCACCGACGGCGAGGGACGGCCCAGGGACCGCTTCGCCCCAGGTGACTCGCTGGGGATCGAGCTCGAGGTGCTCGCGCACGAGCCGACCGACGACTGGGTCGCCGGGGTCGCCATCACCAACAACCTTGACCTGCTCGTCTACGGCACCAACACCAAGCTGCTCGGGATCCCCCTGGCGCCGCTGGTGGACCGCCGGCGGATCCGCTACCTGTTCGACAACATCCCGATGGTGGAGGGCGAGTACTACGTCACGGTCGCGGTCCACCCTCAGGTGGGTCCCGAGTACCACCGGCTCGACCGCGCCGTCTCGTTCAAGGTCTCCAGCGACGCCGCGGAGGACGGCGTCCTCCACCTGATCCCGCGGTTCGAGGTGATGGCCGAGTGACCGGCCAGGCGGGCCAGGCCGACCGCCGCGGGCGCCTCGGCTTCGTGCCGGCACGGTTCGGGCCGGGCCTGGTCGGCGGCGCCGAGATCGTGCTGGAGCAGATGGCCAGGCGCCTGCTCGCCCGCGGCTGGGAGGTCGAGGTCCTCACCACCTGCGCGCTCGACCATCACACCTGGGAGAACGTGCTGCCCGCCGGCAAGGCCATGGAGGACGGCGTGCTGGTGCACCGCTTCCCGGCGGTCACGACGCCGGGACCGGAGCGCGCCCAGCTCGAGCACGCCATCCACAGCGGCGCATCGCTGCGCCTGCAGGAGCAGCACCGCTGGATGAACGCGGGGATGCGCTGCCCCGAGCTGTTCCACCACCTGCTCGACCACGCCGGCGAGTACCGCGCGCTGGTGTTCGCCTCGTACCTGAACTGGATCACCTTCGCCTGCTCGCAGGTCGCGCCCGAGCGCAGCGTGCTGTGGACCTGCCTGCACGACGAGCCCTACGCCTACCTCGAGCTGTTCCAGCCGCTGCTGGCCGGAGCCGGCGGCCTGCTGTTCCAGACACCGCCAGAGCACGAGCTGGCCCACCGCCTGGTGGGGACGCCCGCGCCGCACGCGCTGGTCGGCTGCGGGGTCGAGATCCCGGAGCGCTACGACCCCGAGGGGTTCCGCCGCCGCCACGGCATCGAGGGGCGCTTCCTGCTGTACGCCGGCCGGCGCGAGGGCGGCAAGGGCTGGGAGGAGCTGCTGGAGCAGCTCGCCACCGCCACGGTCCGGCGCAGCCTGCCCTTCTCGCTGGTGACCATGGGCGCCGGCGAGGTCAGGCCGCCGGCCGCCATCGCCGACCGGGTGATCGACCTCGGGTTCCTGCCGGACGCCGAGCGCGACGCCGCGTTCGCGGCGGCCGACGCCTACCTGCAGCCGAGCCGCTTCGAGGCGTTCTCGCGCACGATCATGGAGGCCTGGCTCGCCGGCACGCTGGTGATCGCCAACGGCGGCTCGGAGGTGGTGCGCTACCACTGCGAGCGGTCGGGCGCCGGCCTGCTGTACGACGACGAGCTGGAGCTGGAGGAGTGCCTGGCGTTCCTGGCCGAGGCGCCGGAGACCGCGCGCGAGCTGGCCGCCAGGGGGCGGGCGTACGTCCTCGACAACTACCAGTGGGACACGGTGCTCGCGGGCGTCGAGGCGGCGCTGTCCGGCTGGACCTCCCGCGCTCCGTAGCACCCCGGAGAACCCGAAAGGCCGAGTCAGATGCGCATCCTCATGGTGTCCCCGTACCCGCCGCTCCGCGACGGGATCGCCGCCTACGCGGTGCAGGCGGTGGCGGCGCTGCGCAGCGAGGGGCACGAGGTCGAGGTGCTCTCACCCGGCCCCTCCGCCGCCCATCACCATCTCGACCTCCAGGGCCCACGCGGGGCACTTGCCCTGGCGCGCCGGGTGCGTGGCTACGACAAGGTCGTGATCCAGTTCCATCCCGACATCTTCTATCCGGTCCCCTCGCCGCCGCTGCGCCACGCGCGGGTGAGCCTGGCGCTGCTGGTGGCCGTGCGGGCCGCCCGTAGCGCCGAGGTGATCGTCCACGAGATCGACTACCGCATCGGGCGCCGCCGCGGGCCCGACGGGATCGCCGCGCGCCGGCTGTGGCGCAGGGTCGACCGCGTGGTGCTGCACACCGAGATGGAGCGGCGGGACTTCATCGAGGCGTTCGGCGTGCGGCCCGAGCGCACCGCGGTCGTGGCGCACGGCGCCCACTTCGTCCGCCGTACCTCCATGACCAGGCAGGACGCGCGGCGCTCGCTCGGCATCCCCGACGGGGAGCTGGTGTTCCTGGCGATCGGCTTCATCCAGCCGCACAAGGGCTTCGACCGGGCCGTACGCGCCTTCGACGGTCTCGGCGCGCACGGATGCTCCCTCCACGTGGTGGGCTCGGTCCGCGTCGACGAGCCGGAGTACCTCGCCTACCTGACCGAGCTGCGGGAGCTGGTGGCGGCGACGCCCGGCGCCCACCTGCACGACCAGTACGTGAGCGACGAGCTGTTCGACCGCTGGCTGGTCGCCGGCGACGTGGTGGTGCTGCCGTACCGCAACATCTGGAGCTCCGGCGTGCTCGAGCGCGCGCTGCTGTACGAGCGCAGGGTGATCGCCACCGCCGTTGGCGGGCTCAGCCAGCAGGCCGGCGCGCGTCCTGGCATCACCCTGGTCGACGAGGCGGATCTGGCGGCCGCGATGTGGCGCGTGCGGGACCGGGCTGGGGGGCCCGTCCCGGCTCCGGTCGAGGCCTGGCCCGCCGGCGGCGGCGAGCAGCTCCGCGAGCGGGTCCAGCGGCAGGTCGTGGCGCGGGCGGCCAGGCGCCGGGGCGCGCCCGCCCCGGCGGGCGTGGGCGGCCGGGGCGGCGGTGCCGCGGCCACCACCGCGGCGCCCGCCGCGGCGGGGTGGGCGAGCCTGCCCCTGCGGCGCCTGCCGCCGCTGGGGTTGCCCGCGCCGACCTCGGCCCGCCCCGGAGTCTCGCTGGTCAAGCGGCTGCTGCGCCGCGCGACCGCATGGCAGGTCGATCCGCTGGTGGCCCAGGTGAACGCGCTCCGCGAGGTCACCATCCAGGCCCTGGAGCGCTCGGCACAGCGCGACCGCGAGCCGTGACCACCCCCGCCGTTGAGCCTCGGCGCATCGACCGGCGCGATGCCGTGCTCGCCTGCCTCATCGCGGTCGGCCTCATGGGGCTGTTCGTGGCGGTGCAGAAGGGCAGGGTGTCCTCCTACGACGGCAAGATCGCGCTCGCGACCGCGAGGGCGATCTCAGCGGGGCGCCTGCACCTGGAGCCCGCGGATGACGTCTACCGGGCGAACCTGCCCTACTCGCACTACGGCATCGGGATGCCCCTGCTGATCCTGCCGCTGTATCTGCTGCAGCGTGCTCTGCACGCGCAGCCCAACATGCTGGAGACGCTGGCGAGCCCGCTGCTGCTCGCCAGCGCCGCGGTGCTGCTGTACCTGTCCGGCCGCGAGCTGGGCTGGAGCCGGCGCGTGTCGCTGGCCGCGGCGCTGGTCTTCGGCGCGCTGACCATGGGGCTGCAGCTCGGCCAGGAGGTGCTGAGCGAGCCGGGGGTGGCGTTCAGCACGGCGCTCCTGGTCCTCGGCATGCTGCGCTGGCGGGCGGGCCGCTGGGGCGGCCCCTGGCTCACCGGCTTCGGCGTCGGCACGGGCCTGCTGTTCCGCGGCGACTCCGCGCTGCTGCTGGGCGCCGGCCTGCTCCTGCTGCCGGCGCTGGTGCCGTGGCGGCGGCTGCTGCGCGAGCGCTGGGCCTGGCTGGGCCTGGCGCTGCCGGTCGTCGCCGCCCTGGTCTGGACCGGCTGGTACAGCATGCTGCGGGACGGCACCATCGTCCCGCAGGTCTACGGCGGCAGCTTCAGGACGCCGATGCTGCTCGGTCTGGACGGTCTGCTGCTCTCTCACGGCAAGAGCCTGTTCGTCTACAACCCCTTCCTGCTGCTCGCCATCCCCGGCGCGGTGCTGCTGTGGCGCCGCGACCGGTCGGCGGCCGCGCTGCTGCTGGTCCTGGTCGTGGCCCGGCCCCTCTTCTACGCCCGCTGGAGCGATCTGTTCGGCGGCGTGACCTGGGGGCCGCGGTTCCTCATGCCGAGCGTCGGCCCGCTCTCGCTGCTCGCCGTCTACGCCGTCTCGCAGATCCCCCGGCTGCACCTGGCGCTGCGGGTGCCTGCCGCGCTCGTGGTCGCCGCGCTGGTCGCCGCCAGCGGGGTGGTCAGCGTGGCGTCGGTGTGGGTGCCGTACGAGGCGGCGTGGAAGTGGTCGGTGACCGCTCCGGCGGACCTGCACCTCGAGGGCGCGGCGCTGAGGAGCTACGTCGCCGCGCGGCACCACGCCTTCATCTACAGCCTCGGCGACAGCGCGATCTCCTTCAACCTGCGGCACATCACGCACGACAACCGCTTCTTCCCGCTCACGCATTTCCGCGGCGGCGCAGAGCCGATCGGGATCGTCGGGCTGGTTGCGGCGGGCCTCGCGCCGCTGGCGGCATGGGTGCTGGGCCGTCCCGGGCGCCGCGGCGGGCCGGCGGCGGACGAGCCACCCCCCGAGGCCGCGGTGGCGGCGAGCCAAGGAGCGGCCCGTGACTGACCGGAGATCGAGGCGACTTGCGTGGGATGCACCGACGCGTGGGAAGCTCCCCAGATCAGCGAATCGCAGCGGAATGAGGAGAGATCCGTGGGGTCCACCGTGAGCTGGTCCGGGACGATCCTGCGTGGCGTGCGCTCGCGGCTGCCGCGACCCGCCGAGCGCAGGTTCGTGTCGGACGTCTACCGTCGCCTGCTGGGGCGCAGGCCAGATCCCGAAGGCAGGCGCAGCTATCTGGGAATGCTGCGAGGAGGCGGGTCCCGCGGCGATGTCCTGCTCAGCATCGTGCGGTCCGATGAGTACGTCGAGCGGGCGGTCGCACAGCTGGACCTGCGCTCGGACGTGCCGGACGAGGTCTTCCTGACCAGCGTGTACCAGAGCGTGCTGCGGCGCGACCCGGACCAGGAGGGGCTGCGCCACTACCGGCGGCTGCTGCGGGAGGGGGCCGACCGGGGCGGTGTGGTCCGCACCCTGCTGGACTCAGACGAGCACATCAACCGTGTGACGGCCGAGCTGTACCGCCTGCCGAACCTGCGCCGGAGCTGGCCCAGGCGCTACGTCGAGGCGCCCAGCAGGGCGGGCGGGAGCATCGTCGTGTTCCACGCCCCGACGCCGGCCTGGTTCGACCGGCTCGAGGCGGCGATCCTGTCAAGCGACTACTACGACAAGCCAGGTATCTGGGAATTTGGCCTCAACCGTGACAAGCGATTGATGGCGGAGATCGTGGCGTCCCTCGAGCCGACCTGCGCGCTCGAGATCGGCTGCTCCAACGGCACCGTGCTGCAGTCGCTCCATGAGCGTGGGATCGAGGTGGCGGGCCTGGACATCAGCGTCTCGGTGGTGGCCCGCGCCGACCCGTCGATCCGCGAGCAGATCCACATCGGCGACCTGCTCACCGCCGATCTTCCCAGGACCTACGACGTGGTCTTCGGGCTGGACGTCTTCGAGCACCTCAACCCCAACAAGCTGGCTGCCTACCTCGCCCGGGTCCGGGCGCTGACCAATCCCGGCGGCTTCGTGTTCACCAACCTCCCGGCGTTCGGCGAGGACCCGGTGTTCGGCACCGTCTTCCCGATGGACCTGGAGGAGTGGGACCGCGACGCGGCGGCGGGACGGCCGTTCTCCCTGCTGCCGGTCGACGACGACGGCTATCCCCACCACGGCCACCTGGTGTGGGCCGACAGCGCCTGGTGGGTGCGCCAGTTCGAGGGCGCCGGCCTGCGCCGCGAGCGCGCCGTCGAGCGCGCCCTGCACCAGCGCTACGACGACTACATGCGCCGGAGCTCACCCGCCCGACGCTCGTTCTACGTGTTCTCCCGCGATGCGGACGACGGCGTCGTGGCGGGGCTCGCCGAGCGGATCGGCCGTGCCGGCTCGGCCATCCTCAGCCAGGAGTGGGACCCGGCGGCGGCAGGCTGACCGCCGCCGGTCCCGTCAGCGGCTGGTGCGATCGGGATGCGCCCCCTCGAGTCGCTCCAGCATCGGGCGCACGGCGGTGGTGCCGAACAGGTCCCAGACCCAGGCGAGCTCCGCGTCGCTGGGCCGGTGACCGGCAACCCGCGCGGCGCGGTCGGTGGCGCGCTCGAGCCGCGCCTCCAGGCCGCCGAAGCGGCCGAGCGCGACCTCGAGCCCGGCGACGTGCGCCTCGACCTGATCCACGGTCTCGGCCAGCTCCCGCGAGAGGGCCAGGTCGACCAGCATGGTGCAGCCCACCAGCCGGGCCGCGGCGCCGCCGGGACCGCCCATCTCTCCGCGGCCGCTCATCGTGCCCCGCCTCCACGCGGGTCCTCGGGCGATCGCGGGCGCAGGGCGGCGTGGCGCCGCTCCTGCCGGCGCACCTCGAGGACGCCGACGACCTGCGCGTACAGCGCCTGGGCGTGGACGCACGGGGCGGAGGCGCCACAAGGGCAGGAGACGCGGGTCACCCAGCGGCCGACCGAGCGCAGGTCCGCCCAGTGCTCGGCCAGTCCCAGCGGGTAGGGGTCGGCCCGGTCGCCGCCGACCAGCAGCACGTGATGGCCGGCGACCCTGCCGCGCACGTAGACCGGCCGCCGGTCGCGGCGCAGGCGCATCGACTCGACGAAGCCGCGCACGGCGGCGCCCTGGGTATTGCCCGCCACGTCGCGCCACACCTCGGTGCCGGTGCCGCGTGGGGTGGGGTAGCCGAACACCAGCGGGATGGCGATGCCGACCAGCTCGCGGGCGGCGTCGCTGACGCGGCGCAGTTGCAGCACCACCGCGGCTGAGCGCGGACGGCGGCTGCCGTGCTGGTTCCAGTGGCGGCAGAAGCTGCAGCGCCAGGCGTGGACAGGGCCGGGGTCGACCGCCGGCCAGCGGCAGACCTCGCAGGTGGGGAAGAGCATCGCCCGGTCGGGGACGCCGGGCACGATGGGGCAGCCGGGGCAGACGTTCCTGCGGTCACCGGCGAGGCGGTGGAACAGCGCGACGAGGCTCCGCGCGAGCGCCCGGTCGGGGACGCCCGGGACGACCGAGCGCGGCTCGCGGTGGAGCAGGGAGGCGATCACCGGCTTGTGCCGGGACGAGCCATTCGGGATAGGCTGTGCGACGGGCATGAGGCTCTCCTCGTGTCCCCGGGCCCGGGGCGCTTGGATCGCCGCCGGGCCCTTCTCCTGGTTGGCCAGGCATGCTATCCTGCCGACCCACAAGTTGTCAAAAGAGGATACCGGTGGAAATCCGGGAGCAGGCAAGGGGGACGATGACCGAGCGCGAGCGCGAGGACGACGAGCTGCTCACTGAGCAGGAGCTGGCCGATCTCCTCAAGGTCTCCGTGCGGACGGTGCGGCGCTGGCGCGCTGAGGGTACGGGCCCGCCGGTGGTGTGGGCTGGCTCCCACCGGCCACGTTACTGGCGCAGTCAGGTGGTCCGATGGCTGGAGCGCGGCGGCCGCGAGACCCGCCCAAGCTGACGCGCGCGAGGGCCGCGGCCGGCCGCCGACGGCAACCCGCGGCCAGCCCCACCCAGAATCCGCGGGTCACCCTGGAGTGCGAGGTCCTGCCCGGTCTTGAGCCGTTCTGCGGCGACGAGCTCCGGCGCGTGCTCGGGCGGCAGGTGGAGCTGGCCGGCGGCAGCGGGCCCGGCGCGGTGCGCTTCTCCTGGTCCGGTCCGCTGCGGGCGCTGCTCGGACTGCGCACCGCTGTGGCCGTGTACCTGCTGGTCAGCGTGCCCGGCCGGCGGCCGAGCACGCTGCTGGGCGACACCACGCTGTTCGACCAGGTCGAGACCGTCCGCCGGCTGCACCGGCCCGGTTCCTTCTCCTCGTTTCGCCTCAGCGTCCCCGGCAGGGACTCGGCCGCGCTGCGGAGGCTGCGCCAGGAGCTGACCGCGCGCACCGGCCTCGGCCACGACCCCGACGAGGGCGAGCTGTACCTGCGGATCCGCCGCTCGGCCGGTGGCGATGGCTGGGACCTGCTCACCCGCCTCACGCCGCGCCCGCTGTCGGCGAGGGGATGGCGCGTGGCGCGCTGCTCGCCGTCACCCACGAGCTCAGGCTGTTCCAGCGCTGCCTGCGGGCGGAGACGCGCCGCTGGCAGCTCGAGCGTGCGGTGCAGGTCTACCAGAAGGGCCATCACCCGGTCGTCCATCTGCTGCGCCGCACGGCCCTACAGGGCGCGGCTTGCCGACTCCCTTGAGCAGGACCCGGACCGCTACGTCGCCGAGCCGCTGCGCCGTCATGGCCTCGACGCCAGGGCCGGGCAGGTGCTGGCGACCGTGGACGCCATGTGCCTGCCCGCCAGGGCGCTGGTGAAGCTGTTTCCCGGCGCGGCCGGGCTGCTCCATGCGGTGCGGCGAACCGGCCTCGGCTGCGTGATCGTGAGCAACACCAGGACGTGGTGCCGGCCAAGCGGCTCGGCATGCGCGCCATCAGGGTGGCGATCGAGGAGCCGAAGCCGGCCAGCAGCGAGGCCGACGCGGTGACCGACTCGCTCGAGGAGGCCGCCCGCGTGCTGCGTGCCTGGACCGACGGCTCGTAGGCGCGGCCGCGTCAGCTCCGCGGCGGCGACGGGGCGTGGCCGCTGACGCGGGCGGTGGGGGAGAGCAGGTGGAGCACGGTGTCGGCCACCTCCTTGTCAGGGCGGGCGGCTGCTCCCGCGCCGGGGTGGACGCAGTTGACCCGGATGCGCCGGCCCGCAAGGGAGGTGGCGAGCGAGCGCGTGAGGGCGACCACAGCGCTCTTGGAGATGGCGTAGGCGGGCTGGTCGGGCGCGTCCCCGAAGGGGTGGACGGCGCCGAGGTTGACGATGGCGCCGCCGCCGCGGCGGCCCATCGCCGGGACGGCGGCCTGGCACGCGAGCATGGTCCCGGTCAGGTTGACCGTCAGCACGCGGTTCCAGCAGGTGATGTCGGTGGAGAGCAGATCGCCCCTGTGGGAGGTCGCGGCCGCGTTGACCAGCAGGTCGAGCCCGCCGAACGCCGCCTCGGCGGTGGCCACCGCCCTGCGGGCGGTCACCGGATGGGTGATGTCGCCGCGCAGGTAGCTGGTGCCGGTCGGGGTGGGGTCCGGCGGCTTGACCTGGTCGACCACGATGACGCGCACGCCCTCGGCGAGCAGGCGGGCCACGACCGCGCCGCCGAAGCCGCCCGCGCCTCCGGTCACGACCGCGACCTGCCCGTACAGCGACTGGTAGCCCTGATCGTCAGGATGAAGGACTTCATCATGAATAAGCATCTCGGGAATGATAGCTGCTTCGGGGGACCATGCCCACCCGGCGCCCGATGATGCTGGATTCGACGAAGTTGCCGCGGCTGCCGGATGCGTACAGGATGGTTCCGCTGCTGGGTCGCCGGGCCACGCGGGGGAGCGATGTACAGGGGTAGAGACAGGGATGACAACGGCATCCCTGACTGGCAGGAGGACGAGAACTATCTGGACGAGGCGCCGGTGGATGCGCCCGTCGGGTCGAGCGGGTGCCTGATCGCGCTGATGTCACTGCTGGCCGGGGCCGCCGTGGCGGGTCTCGGGCGCCGTCTCGCAAAGCCGGCGGATGATTTCAGACCATGATCGGCGGGCAATGCGAATTCCTCCCAATCCATCGCGCAAAGGCGCAACCAACTATTGTCACACGGAAAAGCCGGATCGTCGATGGACGGTAGCCGCGCGGCTGTACGGGTCGGCGCCGCTATTGCCGTGTTGTCCCGTGACTGACCCTTGTGGCAATTCTTGACCAGGCCAGGCTTCATCCTTTAGCTTGGTCTGGAAACACGCGCTTGACTTTTTCATTGACTACGTCCTGGTTTGCCCCTAGACTTTCGTCCCAGGCTCTCACTTTTGCATAACGATCTCGGCAGAGGCCCGGACGGGCCTTCAGGAGACCATTGCGCCCCGACGATCACGGGAATCGTCGGGGCCTATTGTCACAATGGGTGCCCCAAGCCGCAGGGGAAGTATTTAGTGCTGCTGAGCGATGATCGTCAATGCCCGCCGCGGAGGACGGTCCAGCCACCGGGACCGTTTCGCTTCGCCCTGCCGCCCGCCGCCCGCTCGCCACCGCGAGCGGCCTGGTCATGACCACGACTGCCAGGTGTGATGGGCATCTGCTCTCGCGGAAAGGACGTGCGCCGATGAGAGTTGGCTTCTCTCTCTTGTTCCTCTTGACGATCGTCATCCTGGTGATGCTCCGCTTCCGGCACAAGGGCGACGGGCTCACCCTCTTCGAGTTCCTGCTCTGTGGAGCCTGGGGGTTCCTTCTGGCCCAGTCGGCGTTCGCGCCCACCGTCCGGAACTTCATCTCTGCGTTCGCGCAGGCGATCAGCCGCTAGGCAGGCGGAGCTCCATGCCCGGGCATCGAGACCAGCGCCGGTCCCAGCCACGACCCGACCTCGCCGCCTATTGGGCGGTCCGGGGGAGCGATCCGGTGACAGCGCGGCCGCCGGACCGCTCCCCGACAATGCCGCCGGCGTGGCCGGCGCCCGCGCGGCGCGGCAGGACCTCGCGCCGCCGGGTCCGTCCGGTCAACCGTCTCCTGTTTCGCCCGATGCGACGGATTCTCGTCGCCTACGTCCGCGCGCTCGTGCGTGCCGTCATGCCGTGGCTCCTACCACTTGGCATCCTCGCCGTCCTCTCGCGCCTGACCATGTTCATGGGCGGTCATTGAATCGGTCCCCGCCCCGGCTGCCTTCAGGAGGAAGTCGATGCCACCGCTGCCAGGCTGGGATCATCCCGTAGTCCGCCAGCGGCGCGACGTGGTGCGCGCCGCCCTGACCTCGCTGCCGTCGCCCGCAGGGCGGGTCTCGGCGGCTGCCACCGGCGCACGATCGCTGCTGCCGCGCCTCGCGCTGTGGCTCGCCATCGCTGGCGTGGTGGGGCTGTTCGCCATGGCAACCGACACCGCCCGGGTCGCCGTGGTCGCCATCCCAGCGGCGATCATCGCGGCGACCTGGAGCCAGCTCTCCCGGCCGGTCCGCACAGTGGCACTGCTCGGCCTGCTCTGGCTGTCGCTGGAAGCGCTCGGCCCAGCGCTCGGCCTCAGCCTGGACGTGCTCCTGCTCGCCTGCTGGCGACTGTCGATGCAGGTGGGCGGCAGGACGGCCGCCGAGGCGCCGCCGCAGCCGGCCGCGCCGCGGATCCCCGATCTGGTGGTCACCGGCAACGCCAACGACCGCCCGGTCAGCATCCACGTGCCGACGAGCCTGCGGCGCTTCGCCGAGGAGCGGCGCCTCTCCCCTGAGGAAGTGGCCATGCTGGCCAGCATCCACTTCCCCGGGGAGCCACCACACACGGCCGCCCGCTGGCAGCACATCTACAACGCCATCCGCCTCAGCCGCTGGCTCGACAAGGAGGAGGCCTCGTAGCTCACCCGCGCAGCTCGACCAGCGGCACCAGCTGCTCCGCCGCGGTCATGGAGCCGTGGTGGCCGGTGAGCTGCGCCTGCACCGGGTCGACCTCGCGCTGCATCACCCCGACCGGCTCGAACGCGGCCGCGACCACGTCGCCGATCCTGGGGCGGACCCATGCCGGCACCTGCGGCCCGAACCAGCCCGCCTCGACCGCCTCATCGCCGCTCACCACCCACATCGCCGGGCTGAGCAGCGCCCGCCAGGCGGCGAGCACGTCCATGGCGGCGCCCGGCCTGGCGTAGACGTGGCGGGCGCGGGCCTCGCCGCCGAGCAGGCGCACCCCGGCGGACAGCTCGGGGTGATCGGCCAGGTCGAGGCGCTGCTCCGGCCGCAGATCCACCATGCCGTGGTCGCCGGTCACCAGCAGCGCGGCGTCACGCGGCAGGCGCTCGGCGAGATGGCGGACGAGCAGGTCGACGTGGGCGAGCTGGAGCCGCCACGCCTCGCTGCCGACCCCGCGGACGTGGCCGGTACGGTCGAGGTCGGGGTGGTAGGCGTAGACCAGGCTGCGCCGGCCGCTGGACAGCCCGCGCAGCACGGCCGTGACCTCGTCGCCGAGCGACTGGCTCGCCAGGTAGGAGCCACCTCGGAGCGCCGCGCGGGTGAAGCCGGACTTGGCGAACTCGCGCTTGCCGACCAGGGTGACCGCGATGCCGTCGTCGGTCGCCCGCTGGAACGCGGTGGCGTTCGGCTGGAAGATCTCGGGCACGACCTCGTCGCGCAGGTCCTTGGACGCCCCCATGCCATAGGGCGACCAGCGCAGGCAGTTGAAGGCGCGGTCCCTGCCGGGCAGGGCGATGGTGTAGCCGACCATGCCGTGCTCGGCGGGCGGCAGGCCGGTGCCGATGGAGCCGATGCTCGCCGCGGTGGTCGAGGGGAAGCCGGTGGTGAGCGGCTGTCCCCGCGCCGCCGCGTCGGCCAGCAACGGCGCCCAGGCACGGCCGGCGAGCAGTGCCTCCCAGCCGAGGCCGTCGACCAGCAGCAGGCAGGCCCGGCGCAGCGGCTCGATGCCGAGCGGGTTGGGGGCCCCCGGGACGTCGAGCGCCGCCAGCAGCGAGGGCACGAGGTCGGCGAGCGACGCCTCGCCGTAGCGTGGCAGGACCGGCGGGGGCGGGCCGGTCCGGGATGGGGCGGTCGTCATGTACGCAGGGTACGCGCGCCAAGAGCTGGCGGTGACGCGGTAACGCGGAGCGCCGCTCGGAGGTCGGTATCGAAGCTACGCGGGTAGGATCACCGGACCTTGCCCGACGACCCTGCCCACCAAGGAGGAGACGGATTGGAGGAAGACGGACAGCAGCCTGAGGCGCCGGCGTACAACGTGCTGAAGACCTGGGCGTCGGATGACTGGGGCCTGTACGGGAGGGGGGACGAGCTGCTGTGCCGGGCGCTCGCCCGCCATCCGCGGGTCGGGCGAGTGTTTCACGTGCAACCACCGACCAACCCGGCAGAGCTGCGGGTGCGCCTGCGCGACCCGCGCTGGGAGCAGGACATGGAGAGCCAGCTCCGCCGCTTCGACGGGGTCGAGGACGGCGGCGTGCTGCTGTTCACCCCGACGACGAGGCCGGATCGGCCCGAAGCCGCCCTCGATCGCACCGTCGAGCTGCTCGAGCGCGAGCAGGCGTTCGCCCGGCCCCTGCTCATGCTGCAGGCGCTGGTCCACCCCTTCGGCCGCGACCTCGCCAGGCGGCTCGGCGGCCGCGGCGTCACCCGCGTGGCCATGGCGCGCCGCGACCCGCGCGCCGGCTACCAGCCCGACGCCGACGAGCGCCAGGCGCTCGACGACATCTACCAGGCCGAGGTCCCCGGCGCCGACCTGGTCTGGGCGGGCACCAAGGAGCTGGTGGAGGAGTTCAGGAAGCTCAACCCGCGCACCGTGCTGCACCCGGTCGGCGCCGACCAGGGGCTCGCCAAGGGCAGGCCCGCGCGGGAGCTGGCCGACCTGCCGCGCCCGCTCATCATCTACGCCGGCTCGATGCGCGCCTACCTCAACGTCGGGCTGATCCGCGGCGCGGCCGAGCGCCTGAGCGACCACAGCTTCGTGTTCGTCGGGCCGGCCGCCGACTTCATCGCCCCCCTGCTCGCCGGCGCCCGCAACGTCCACGTGATCGGCCCGCGCCCCTACCAGCTGCTCCCCGACTACCTGGCCGCCGCGGACGTGGCCATCGCTCCGCACCAGGTCGCGCCGGCCACCCGCGCGGTGGTGCCCGAGAAGCTCACCGGCTACCTGGCCGCCGGCCTCCCGGTGGTCACGACCGCGGTCGCCGGGGCCGAGGAGCTGCGGCGCCTGGTGTGGATCGCGCGCGACCCGTCGGAGTTCGCCCGCGCGATCCAGGGCGCCCTCAAGCGCGACCGGGACCGCCGGCGCTCGCTGCGGCAGGCCGCGGTGGCGCCGCTGTCGTGGGACGCGGTCGCCGCCCACCTGCTCGCGAGCGTCGACGCGGTGCGCTCCGGCGCCGAGCCTCCCTCCCCCCCGGAGCTCAAAGTCCCGGCCATCCCGGGATTCCTCGCACGCTGACGCCGCCGAGCAGGGATCATCAGGACATGGACGAGCAGCCACGGGTCGAGCAGCAGCCGCTGACCACCTGCCACTGGCATCCCGACCGCGAGACGGGGCTGCGCTGCTCACGCTGCGACCGGCCGATCTGCGGCGAGTGCGCCGTGCCGGCGGCCGTCGGCCAGCTCTGCCCCGACGACGCCGGCGACCGCACCAGGGCCCGGCGGCCCGGCCACGGCGACCGGCCGGTGGTCACGCTGACGCTGCTGGCGGTCAACACCGTCATGCTGCTGATCGAGGCGCTGCTGAGCGGCGGCGCGGCGGGCCTGCTCGAGCCGTCCGCCAGGGCGCTGTGCCGGCTCGGGGCGCTCAACGGCCCGGCCATCGCCCAGGACGGGCAGTACTGGCGCCTGCTCACCGTCATGGTGCTGCACGCCGGCATCATCCACTGGGCCTTCAACAGCTGGGCGCTGTACCTGTTCGGGCCGGTGCTGGAGTCGGTGCTCGGCCGGCTCCGGTTCCTGACGCTGTACGTGGGCAGCGGCCTCGCCGGGGCCGGCGCCAGCCTGGCCTTCAACCACACCCAGCTCGGGGTCGGCGCCTCGGGCGCGATCTTCGGGCTGCTCGGCGCGCTGGTCGCCTTCTTCTACCGCCGCCGCGACGTGGGCGGGCGCGCGCCGCTGCGGAACCTGCTCGTGATCCTGGCGTTGAACCTGTTCATCGGTGCCCGCGCGGCCAGCGTCGACAACTTCGCCCACGTCGGCGGCTTCCTCGGCGGGCTCGCGGCCATGGCGCTCCTGGAGGTCGCGCCGAGGGGGCGCGACAGCACCAGCCGCGCCCTGCAGTACGGCGCCCTCGCCCTCCCGTTTGTGGCCGGCATCGCGCTGACGGCCGTCGCCATCGGCAACGGCCCCACCGGGCTGAGCTGCGCCGGCGCCTGACGCGCGCGCCGGGGAGCCCCGGAGCCCCGGGAGCCCACGGGACGCGGCGCTACGGCGAGCGGTTCTGGTCGCGCTGGCGCGCCCGCGGCTCCAGCGCCTGCAGCGCGCGGGTGCGCTGGAACAGGGCGTTGCTCATGGCGATCCGGAAGGGGTCGAGGAGCGCCAGCAGGAACATGACCGAGGCGAGCCCGGCCAGGCCGCCCGGCAGGCCGGCGACCACCAGGGCCAGCGCCTCCGCCAGAGCGATCAGCAGGCAGATCGGGAAGTTCGCGGCGGCCACCCGGTGGGAGGACGCCGCCGCGCGCGTCACCCGGCGCTCGCGGTCGAGCACCACCCGCTGGTTCAGCACGGCCAGGAACGCCCAGGCGAAGGCGAACAGCGGCGCCAGGCCGATGAAGAACTTGGCCTGATCGCCGGCGGACAGCGGGCCGGTGTCGCGCGGGCCGAGCAGCAGGATGCCGATGAAGAAGGCCGGGATCGCGTAGACCACCTTCAGCAGGTAGGCACGCACGCCAGGGCCGAACGAGCGGCGCGCGGCCGCGACCGCCTCGGCGGCCGGCGGCGGCTTGGACGCCAGCGCGCCGGCCAGGTAGGCGACCAGGAACAGCTCCAGCAGCAGGTTCGCCACCAGCAGCGGCAGCAGCAGGCTGACCTGCAGCACGTCGCCGGACTGGGCGATGGGAACCTGGACGAGCGCCAGTGCCACCGCCAGCACGACGGCGATCGGGCGGCGCCGGTACTGGCGCCAGGCATCCTTGAGGATCGCGACGAACACAGGCCCCTCGAGCACGGCGGCAGGGCGGGCGAGCACGCCCGAGAACGCGACAAGCCTATCCTAACGGTGCTGCCGCCATGCCACGACGCGATCGCATCACTGGAGCGCTCATGACCACAGGGACCGGGACCACCGACACCGGGAGCGTCCGGCTCACCGCGCTGTCCCACGGCGCCGGCTGCGCCTGCAAGCTGCCGCTGGCCGCGCTCGAGGAGCTGATGGCCGGCGTCGGGCCCGGTCTCGGTGGCGCCCACGGCGACCTGCTGATCGGGGCGGCCGAGGGCGACGACGCCGCCGTGCTGCGCCTGGACGAGCGGCGCGCGCTGGTGCTCACGACCGACTTCTTCACGCCGATCGTCGACGACGCCGGCGACTGGGGACGCATCGCCGCGGCCAATGCCCTCTCGGACGTGTACGCCATGGGCGGCTGGCCGCTGGTCGCCCTGAACCTCACCGCCTGGCCCGCCGCCACGCTGCCGCTCGAGCTGCTCGCCCAGGTGCTGCGCGGCGGCGCGGAGGTGGCCGCGCGGGCGGGCTGCCTGGTGGTCGGGGGCCACTCGATCGACGACCCCGAGCCAAAGTACGGCCTGGCGGTTGTCGGGCTGGCCGACCCGGACCGGCTGCTCACCGTGGACCGCGCCCGACCCGGCGACCGGCTGGTGCTGACCAAGCCGCTCGGCACCGGCGTGGTGGCCACCGCCATCAAGCGCGGCACGCCCGAGGCGTCGGTGGTCGCCGCGACGGTCGCCGCCATGACCACCCTGAACCGGCCCGCCTCCGAGGCCGCGCTCGCCGCCGGCCTGCGCGCCGCCACCGACGTGACCGGCTACGGCCTGCTCGGCCACCTGCACCGCATGGCAAGGGCCAGCGGGGTCGCCGCCGAGGTCGACGCGGCCAGGGTGCCGTTCCTGCCCGGTGCGGCCGAGCTTGCCGCGGCCGGCTTCGTCTCCGGGGGCACCCGCAACAACGAGGCGTTCCTGGCGGACAAGGTGGATCTGGAGCCCGGCCTGCCGCCCGTGGTCGCCACCCTGCTGCACGATGCGCAGACCTCCGGTGGCCTGCTGCTGGCCGCACCGCCCGACGGGCTGAAGGGCCTGCTCGCCGACCTGGTCGGCCGCGGCGTGCAGCCCGCCCTGGTCGGCCGGATCGTGCAGGGGCCCGCCGGGCGCGTGCGGGTGCGCCGCCTGCCGCCGAGCTGACCACGATGCTACGCTCAGCTCTGCTGGATACACTGGTCGCCTGAGGTGAGGAGCGCATGTTCGCCATCGACCGGCACAGCTACGACACCCTCGTGGCCCACGCCCGCGCCGAGTACCCCAACGAGGCGTGTGCGCTGCTGTCCGGGAAGGATGGGACGGTCGAGAAGGTCTACGCCCTGCCCAACGCCGAGGCGAGCCCGACCTTCTACGTGGTCGAGCCCAGGGCTCAGCTCGCGGCGATGACCGAGATCGACGACCTTGGCCTCGACCTGATCGGGATCTTCCACTCCCACACCTTCACCGAGGCGTACCCCTCGCGCACCGACGTCGAGCTGGCAGCCTATCCGGACGCGACCTACCTGATCCTGTCGCTGGCCGACCAGGGGGCGCCGGTGCTGCGTGGCTTCCACATCCGCGACGGGCAGGTGGACGAGGACGGGATCCGCGTCGTCCCGAGCCCCGACCACGTCGGCGGGTGAGCGCGATGCCTCCGAGCGGCATGCGGAGCCCGCGAAGCGACCCGGCCACGGTCGGCCCGACCGCCCGGCTCGCCTCGCCGGTGTGGCACCGCCAGGGGCCGTGCGGCCGCTACGGACGATGTCGGCGACGGCTCGTCCGCGGCGTGTGAGCGCCGCGTCCCCGTCCCGGCTCCTGTAGGAGGTTCGATCGCCCTGATGGCTGTCGAAGTGCGTATCCCGACGATCCTGCGCAAATACTCGGATGGCGCCAAGAGCGTCAGCGCCGAGGGTGGGACCGTCCGCGACCTGATCAGCGATCTCGAGCGGCGCTACCCTGGCATCTCCGCCCAGCTCCTCACCGAGGAGGGCGCGCTGCACCGCTTCGTGAACGTCTACGTCAACGACGAGGACATCCGCTTCCTCGGCGCGCTCGACGCCAAGCTCGACGACGGCGACGTGGTCGCCATCCTGCCGGCGGTCGCCGGGGGGTCCGGGGGGCTCAAGAGCGAGGCCAGGGCCCGGGGATCGGGTGGGGCGGGGCCGAGCGTCAGCCCCCCGGTGGACAGCGGCCCGCACCGGGGCGGGTAGCGCCATGCGCTACGAGGACCTGGTCGACGCGATCGGCAACACCCCGCTGGTGGGGCTGCCGGCGCTCTCGCCCAAGCCGGGCGTGCGACTCTGGGCCAAGCTCGAGAGCCACAACCCGACCGGCAGCGTCAAGGACCGCATCGCCAGGGCGATGGTGGACGACGCCGAGAAGACCGGCCGCCTGGCGCCTGGCGCCACGCTGCTCGAGCCCTCCAGCGGCAACACCGGCATCGCGCTGGCGCTGATCGCCCGCGTGCGCGGCTACCACCTGGTGGTGGTCATGCCCGAGAACACCTCGCTGGAGCGCCGCCAGATCCTCGCCGCCTATGGCGCCAAGGTGGTGCCGTCGCCGGCGGAGGAGGGCTCCAACGGCTCGATCCGGCTGGCCGAACGCCTCGGCCGCGAGCATCCCGACTGGGTGATGCTCTACCAGTACGGCAACGCGGCCAACGCGCAGGCGCACTACGAGACGACCGGCCCGGAGATCTGGCGCGACCTGCCCGAGGTGACCCACTTCGTGGCGGGACTCGGCACCACCGGTACGCTCATGGGCGTCGCCCGCTACCTGAAAGCGCAGAATTCGGCGGTGCAGATCGTCGCCGCCGAGCCGGAGTTCGGCGATCTCGTCTACGGCCTGCGCAACCTGGACGAGGGCTTCGTCCCCCCGATCTTCGACCCGGACCTGCTGGACCGCCGGATCAAGGTGAACTCCCACGACGCGCTGCGGCGCACCCGCGAGCTGGCGTCGGTCGAGGGGATCTTCGCCGGGATCTCCAGCGGCGCCGTCCTGCACGTCGCTCTGCGGCTCGCCGCGCGCATGGAGCAGGCCGAGATCGTCGTGCTGGTCGCCGACGGTGGCTGGAAATACCTGTCCACCGGGGCCTACGGGGCCGACCAGGAGGCCGCCGAGGCGGGCCTGCGCGGCCAGCTCTGGGCGTAGTCCCACTCGGGCCCTCACGTATGCCGATTACGTTCCACGTCCTGTGTCTGCGTCTGGGTAGAGGAGCTGGGTCGGATTCCCGCCGTCTGCCGGGCCATTGCGGGGCCTTCGGGGCGTTTGTCGAGGTGCTTGCGCGAGCCCCTGCCCGGCGGTGCGCGCCTTGCCGCGCGAGGTGGTGTGCTTTGCCGCGCGGCAGAGCGTGCCAACGGGCCGCGTGGCCGCGTGGGCGGCCAAGGGCTGTGGACGGCGGGCGCTGAGCGTGGTCCGGCTGCGGTATCGTCCGGGCATGGACCCGCGACCGATTGGAATCTTCGACTCGGGCGTCGGCGGCCTCACGGTGGCCCGCTCGATCATCGACCTGCTGCCCTACGAGTCGGTGATCTACTTCGCCGACACCGCCCGGTACCCCTACGGGCCCCGCCAGCAGGCGGAGGTGCGTGGCTTCGCCGAGGAGATCATGGATCTCCTGCTGGCCGAGGACGTCAAGCTCGCGGTGGTGGCCTGCAACACCGCCTCGGCGGCCGCCCTCGACGAGCTGCGCGCCGCCTACCCGGTGCCGGTGGTCGACGTCATCGAGCCGACCGCACAGGCCGCCGTCCGGCTCACCCGCAACCGCAGCGTCGGGGTGATCGGCACCGCGGGGACGGTCGGCTCCGGCCGCTATCTCGAAGCGATCGAGGCGACCAGGGAGAACGTCAGCATCACCGCCAACGCGTGCCCTCGCTTCGTCGAGTTCGTCGAGCGCGGTGAGACCACCGGCCAGGCCGTCCTCGACCTGGCCACCGGCTATCTCACCCCGCTGGTCGAGGCCGAGGTCGACACCCTGATCCTCGGCTGCACCCATTACCCGTTGCTCACCGGCGTGCTGAGCTACCTCCTCGGCCCTGACGTGTTCCTGGTGAGCTCGGCCGAGTGGACCGCCCGTCAGGTCTTCGCCGAGCTCACCCGCGCGGACCTGCACGCCCCGTTCGGGGCCGAGCCCGGGCACCGTTTCCTGGCCTCCGGCGACCCCGAGCAGTTCCGCCGCCTCGGGGCCCGCTTCCTGGGACCGGAGGTCGGCGCCGTCGAGCGGCGCGGCACCGCCGCGCCAGCCAGGGCCGGCACCTCGTGATCCGGGTGACCGTGCTCGGCGCCTGCGGCACCTACCCGTCGGCCGGACGCGCCTGCTCCGGCTACCTGCTCGACGCCACCTCCGGCGACCAGCGGGCCAGGGTCTGGGTCGACACCGGCTCCGGTAGCCTGGCGAACCTGCTGCGCTACGCGAGCCTTGGCGAGCTCGATGCGATCTGGCTCTCCCACCTGCACGTCGACCACTCCAGCGACCTGCCGGTGGCCTATTACGCGCTACGGTACGGCGATCTGGACCCGCCACCGCCCCCGGTGCCGGTCTATGGGCCCGGCGGCTGGGCCGAGCACGTCCAGGCATTCACCACCCACGAAGCAGCCGCGATCGAGGAGGCGTTCGAAGTACACGAGCTACACGACCGCGAGCAGGTCCGTCTCGGCCCGCTCGAGCTGACCGCGATGGCCACGGTCCACAGTGTCGAGACCTACGGGCTGCGGGCGACCGTGGCAGGGGCGACCGTCGCCTACTCGGCCGACTCCGGCCCGTGCGACGCGCTCGCCGAGCTGGCGGACGGTGCCGACCTCTTCCTGTGCGAGTCGACCTGGAGCGAATGGCCGACGGTGGCGCCGGAGCCCATCCACATGACCCCGACCCTCGCGGGCAGGTGGGCCGCCCGCGCCGGCGCGCACCGGCTGGTGCTGACGCACCTGCGCCCCGGCAACGACGTCGCCGCCGCCGTCGAGCGTGCCCGCGCCGCCTCTGACCTGCCGGTGGACCTCGCCACCGAGCACGGCACGTTCGAGGTCGGCACGCTCGACGGATCGGGAGGTGCGCGGTGACCCGCCGGGACGGTCGGGTGGCCGATGCGCTGCGGCCGGTCACCATCACCGTCGGTTGGCAGGAGACCGCCTTCGCCTCCGCTCTGGTCGAGATCGGCCGGACCAGGGTGATCTGCGCCGTGAGCCCGGAGGACCGGGTGCCGCAGTTCCTGCGCGGAGCCGGCAAGGGCTGGGTGACGGCGGAGTACTCGATGCTGCCGGGCGCCACCGTCGACCGGTCGGCCCGGGAGGCGGCCAAGGGCCGGCTCGGCGGGCGCACGCAAGAGATCCAGCGCCTGATCGGCCGGGCGCTGCGGTCGGTGACCGACACCGCGGCGCTCGGCGAGACGACCCTCTGGGTCGACTGCGACGTCCTCCAGGCGGACGGCGGCACGCGCTGCGCCTCGATCACCGGCGCCTGGGTCGCGCTGTTCGCCGCCTGCCACCGCCTGGTCCAGACCAAACGCCTGTCGACCTTCCCGCTGCGCGACCACGTGGCCGCGGTCAGCGTCGGCATCATCGACGGCGTCCCCAGCCTCGACCTGCCCTATGAAGAGGACGTGCGCGCCTCGGTGGACATGAACGTGGTGATGACCGGGCTCGGCGGCCTGGTGGAGGTGCAGGGCACCGCCGAGGGCGAGCCGTTCAGCCGGGCCGAGCTGGACACGCTGCTCGACATGGCCGGCACCGGCATCACCGAGCTGGTGCGAGAGCAGAAACGGGCGCTCGGCCCGCTGCTGGAGGAGGCGGCCATCCCGCCACTGCGGCGGCTGGCGCTCGGCCCGGCCCCCCTCGACCTCGGCGGCCGGCAGCGTGCCGGCGGGGGCCAGTGAGCGGGGCGGAGCGGCCACGCATCCTGCTCGCCACCGCCAACCAGGGCAAGCTCCGTGAGCTGCGCGCGATCCTCGCGGACGTGCCGGTCGAGCTGGTCGGCCTCGACGACGCCGGCCCCGGCCCGCCGCCGCGGGTCGAGGAGACCGGCCGGACGTTCCTCGAGAACGCCCTCATCAAGGCGCATGCCTATGCGGCCTGGGCAGGGCTGGCCGCGGTGGCCGACGACTCCGGCCTCGAGGTCGACGCGCTCGGCGGAGCGCCGGGTGTGCGCTCGGCACGCTATGCCGGCCCCGCCTCCAGCGACCAGGAGAACCTCGACAAGCTCCTGCGCGAGCTGGCCGGGGTGCCGCCGGAGCGGCGCGGCGCCCGCTTCCGCTGCGCCGCCGTGCTCGCCGACCCTGACACCAGGCGCGAATGGCACGCCGAGGCGGCCTGGGACGGCCGGATCGTCGGGCCGCCGCGCGGGTCGAACGGGTTCGGCTACGACCCGGTGTTCGTGCCCGACGGCTGGGACCGCACCAGCGCCGAGGTGGACGCCGCCACCAAGGACGCCGCCTCCCACCGCGGCAGGGCGTTCCGCACCCTCCGCCCGGCCATCCAGGCCTGGGCGGCCGAGCGCACCTCCTGCGATCGCGCGTCCGCCGATCGCCCCGGCTCCGCTTGATTCCGGGCTGGGCGTTCCGCATGACTTAGCGAGGTTCAGCCTTGAGCAGTTATTTGTGGCTGTGAAGGCAGTTCTGCCGATACGTTGATTTTCGCTCATCCTGCGTATTAGAAACTAGTTATCCAAGATGGTTTACTTGCTCTGAATCCTGGTGGATCGCTAACGCCGATTTCCACGCAGGTTGTTCGACGCAACCTTCTGCGGTGATCACCAGGCGAGCAGCCGGGCCATCGATGCCCTGACCTCGTACGACACGTCACGGCACGGGCTGTCCCCGGCATGTGATCGTGGCTTATCCAGCTGCTGAACCACACTGATGTGATTTGGTATCGATGCGAGACACCATGAGGAGAGGGCCGTATTGCCCGGCTCAGCGCAGGACAGACAGGGGTAAAGCTGTCGATCACGGCATGATCCAGGCGCGAACGGGCACCGGCGGCTTCGCGGCGCATGTCGTAAACCTGCCATATGGCAGCCAGATCACCACAACACGATGGGGCCGGGGTTCACACACGCCCGCACAAGTGAACTGGCTGCCTTGGGCGCCCTACGCGCCCGGCTGCCCGGCTTCCACGCCGTCACAACCGCACCCTGCGCTACGAGTTCGCCTGAACCTTGCGCCGAACCAGTTGCGTGGAAATCCGCGCTAAGCAGCAGCTCGGAAGTCCTGCACGTAACTCGAAGCAGTGGCCGGGAAGGATTTGCCGGGTTACGGGCAAGACTTCTGGTTACCCGCTTTAGCAGCAAGACCGGCACTGGACGCAACCCAAGGAGGAAGCATGGACTTCTCCGCACAGCTCGACGCGCTGCAGCAGCACGTCGCGGAGGCCAAGTCGGCGGCGCAGGCTGCCGCCAGCGAGTCGCGTGACCAGCTCAGGCAGCGAATCGACCAGGCCCAGGTCGACATCAACCTGGCCGTCAAGGACGCACAGCAGCAGGCCGGTGAGGCCGCTGCCAGCGCACGGAGCCGGTGGGCGCAGATGAAGGCCGACGCCGCCGCCAAGATGGACAACGTCCAGGCGAAGATCGACAAGCGGACCCAACAGATGGACGCCAGGGCCGCCGCGGACGACGCGGACTGGGCAGAAGACGACGCCGCCGCCGCCGTCGACTACGCCGAGTGGAGTGTCGACAACGCGCGGCTGGCCGTGCTCGACGCCATCGACGCCCGCGCCTACGCCGACGAGCGCGCCAACGAAGCCGGCTCCTAGCCGTGGGTCCCCGATCGGCTGGCATGACGCAGCACGGCACAGGATGCAACCGGCCAGCCGCCACAGGCTCACGGAATGGTGAGAGAACCGCAAGCGGCGACGAGGAGCAAGGGGGCCTGCCATGACCAGCGACGCGACACCCTCGGGCCCACTGCGGGACACCATGCGGGCGGGCGTGCGGGACCTGTCGGCGGTGTGGTGGTGGTTTTTGATCCTGGGGGTTGTGTGGACCCTGTTCGGCATGTTCGTGCTGTCGTACCGGGTGGGCAGCCTGTACGCGGTGGCCGCGTTGGTGGGGGTGAGCTTCCTGTTCGGCGGGGTCACCCAGCTCGCCGTGGCCGGCCGGGTGCAGAGCTGGCGCTGGCTGTTTGTGGTGGCGGGGATCTTGGGGGTGGCCGCCGGGGTCATCACCTTTGTGTGGCCGGATATCACCCTGTACGTCGTGTCGATCTTTGTGGCCTGGTATCTGATCGTGTTCGGCGTCATGCATCTGGTCAGCGCGCTGGCGGGCCCGAAGGTGGAGTGGTGGTGGACGCAGTTGCTGCTGGGGGCCGCGGAGCTGGTGTTGGGGGTGTGGGCGGTCCGGTCGTGGCAGCGGTCGCTTTTGACGCTGGTGACGCTGGTGGGGGTGTGGGCGGTCTTTTTGGGGGTGAGCGAGATCTTCGCCGCGTTCACCCTGCGCGAGGGCGCCAAGCGGGTGGAGCGGCTGGTCCGCTGACCGCTGGGTGGTGCCCACGCCGAGGCGACCACCGATTCGCACATGGTCACCAGGAAGGCAGGAGGAGCAGTCTGATGGCCACGATCACCACTACCGACGGCACCGAGATCTTCTACAAGGACTGGGGCACGGGACAGCCGGTCGTGTTCAGCCACGGCTGGCCCCTCAACGCCGACGCCTGGGACGACCAGGCGATGCTGGTCGCCGCCAACGGCTACCGCGCCATCGCCCACGACCGCCGCGGCCACGGCCGCTCCAGCCAGCCTTGGACCGGCAACGACCTGGACACCTACGCCGACGACCTCGCCGCCCTCATCGACACCCTCGACCTGCACCAGGCGATCCTGGTCGGCCACTCCACCGGCGGCGGCGAGGTCACCCGCTACATCGGCCGGCACGGCACCGCCCATATCGCCAAGGCCGTGCTGGTGGGCGCCATCCCGCCGCTGATGCTCAAGACCGACGCCAACCCCGGCGGCACCCCGATCGAGGCGTTCGACGCCATCCGCGCCGGCGTCAGCGGCGACCGCTCGCAGTTCTACAAGGACCTGAGCGCGCCGTTCTACGGTGCCAACCGGGCCGGGTCCACCGTGTCTCAGGGGGTGCGCGACAGCTTCTGGCTGTGGAGCATGCAGGTCGGGCTGAAGGGCGCCTACGACTGCATCCAGGCCTTCTCGGAGACCGACCTGACCGAGGACCTCAAGCGCATCGATGTGCCGACCCTGATCATCCACGGCGACGACGACCAGATCGTGCCCATCGGCGCCTCGGCCCTGCTGTCGTCCAAGCTGGTCAAGGACGCCACCTTGAAGGTATATCCCGGCGCCCCGCACGGCCTGTTCGCCACCCACAAGGACCAGTTCAACGCCGACCTGCTGGCCTTCATCAGGGCGTAAGCCCGGATGTCGTCGCGGCGCGGCCTCGCGGTGCCCGTTCAGGCGGGCACCGCTGCTGCTGTCGGCGCTGCCGGTCGGCCCTGGTGCACATGGTCATAACCGGTCGGGCGCGCGAGGCCCTCGTGCGCCAGTAGCGGGCGGTCAGCCTGTACCGCCAGCTCAGCGGCAAGGACCCGATGGCGTGGACCTTGGGGTTAGGACTCGAGAGCAAGTCGGACTCGGGGCCCTGAGCCCAGAAAGAGTCGGCCGAAGATGCCCGATGGCCGCTTTCCCGCGATGGCCTACTGGGCCCGCGTCACCCTGACCGTCGCCGGCGCGCTCGTCGTGCTGGCGGCGGCCTGGATGGTCCGGCACGTCCTGTTGCTTGTGCTCGTCGCGGCGGTGCTCGCCGTGGGCCTGGACCCGCAGGTCCGCTGGCTCCAGCGTCGGCGCCTGTCCCGCGGCTGGGCGGTGACGATCATCCTCCTACTGAGCGTTGGGCTGCTGGTGCTGTTCGCCTGGCTGGTCCTCCCGTCGGCGGTCCGCCAGACCCAGGCGCTGGCCAAGCACACCCCCGACTACCTCAATCGACTGCAGCATGCCACCGGGTTCCTCGGGACCCTGCAGCACAAGTACGACCTCGCGCAGCGGCTCAGGGAGACGACGGCGCGAATCCCCGCGTTCGCGCTCCAGCGGATCCCGGGGATCACGGCGAGCGCCGGGAGCGTCATATTCAACGTGCTGACCGTCACGGTGCTCACGATCTACTTCCTGTTGGGGCTGGCGCGCGGCCAACAGGCTGCCAAGGCATTGCTGGCTGGCCAGCATGCAGACCGCAACATCCGGATCTTGGACGAGTCGCTCGCACGAATCGGCGGCTACGTCTCCGGCAACCTCCTCATCTCGGTCATCGCGGGGACGTTGGCGTTCGCTGTGCTGGAAATCCTGCGGGTGCCTTTCGCGGCGGCGCTGGGGTTCTGGGTGGCGATCGCCGACCTCATCCCCAACGTCGGTGCGATGCTTGGCGCGGTGCTGTGCGTGATCGTCGCGCTGTTCTCCTCGGTCGCCGACGGCATCGCCGTGGCCGTGTACTTCATCGTGTACCAGCGGGTCGAGAACTATTTCATCCTGCCGAGGATAATGACCAGGGCAATCGATTTGTCGGCTCCGACGGTCATTATCACCCTACTGATCGGGGCGAGTCTGGCGGGGCTCGAGGGCGCGCTGATCGCGCTGCCGATCGCCGCCGCCGTCAAGGTCGTGATCCGGGAAGTCTGGCTGGGCGGACGCATGACCTCCGCGACCCTGTCGCAAGCCGCCAGCTCCGATGACGCGCATTCTCCTGCCTCCGGCCACGTGCCGCCATCAGACAGTCCCTAGTGAGGAGAACCATGCGGGATCCGCGCGATGCGCGGTCGGTCACTCGCTGCGACACTCACGGCATGGGTCACGGTCGTGCACAGGAGCCGGGACGCCCAC
>WNFU01000218.1_pt1 | contig 75070 bp, 78 predicted proteins | sample 5400121 | NCBI WGS metagenome assembly WNFU01 (sample SAMN13153360, study PRJNA577476) | soil metagenome | isolation source: 100 cm soil or saprolite under grassland replicate 1 | place: USA:California | collected 2016-06-15
GCGTGGCGAGCGCCAGAGCCAGTCCGTCATGCGATTCCACCCTCCGATGACGTGGTCGACGACGCCGCGGTGTTCGTCGCACGCGGGAGGCTCCGTACCGACCAGGAACGCTTCGCGAAGAACGATCGGGCAAGCAAGGGTGGCACGCTTGCCGTTCGTGGCGTCGATGTCCGCGAAGACGATCCCCGGCGGAACGGGGACATTCGCCTGCGGATAGGTCCCGAGTGCCTGCTGCATGAAGTCCACCCAGATCGGAAGCGCGGCCTGAGCGCCGCTGAGACCATGAGGCTCGCCGCTGTCGAAGCCGACCCACACGAGCGTCAGAAGCCGTGGCGCGTACCCGACGAACCACGCGTCGCGGCCGTCGTTGGTGGTCCCGGTCTTGCCCGCGACCACGTTGGGGAGACCGCTCGCTTGCGCGGCGCTGCCGGTCCCGGATGTCATGACGCCCTTGAGCAGCGAGGTCACCAGCCAGGCCTCGGCTTCCGAGACGACCTGTACGGGCTCCTCCGCGTCAGTCGACTTCACCTCTTCATCGCCGTACCGGACGGCTCGAATCGCGGAGACGGCGGGGAGCCGGATACCTCCGTTCGCCAGCGTGAGATAGGCGCGCGCCAGCTCGAGCGGCGTGACCTCGAACGCACCGAGCGCCATCGCGGGAACAGGCGCCAGCTGGCCTCGGAGGCCAAGCGCCCTGGCCATCTCGACGACGTTCGGCAGCCCCACCGCCTGCGCGATCCGGACCGTGGCGGCATTGAGTGACTGCTCGAGGGCCTGTCGCACGCTCACGGTCCCCGCGTACCGATCTTCGTAGTTCCGCGGGCTCCACGGCCGGCCGCCGGCCTCCAGCGTGATCGGCAGGTCGTCCACGCGCGAGGCGGGCGTGAATCGCGGCACGCCGTCGCGGGCGCGGAGGGCGGCGAGATACACGATCGGCTTGAAGGCCGATCCCGGCTGGCGGCGGGCGAGCGTGGCGCGGTTGAACTGACTGGCCAGGTAATCACGCCCACCGACCAGGGCACGAATCTCGCCCGTCCTAGGCTCGATCGCGACCAGGACGACTTGCAGCCGCCGCCCGGGATCACGGCGGCGCAGGCGAGGTAGGCTGGTCTCGATCCGGTCGAGACCACGCACCGTCGCGGCCTCCGCAAACCTCTGTAAGTTTAGGTCCAGCGTGGTCACGACGCGGACACCACGCACGCGGGAGACTTCGGCGCCGAAGCGCTGCTCCAGCTCCTGACGTACGTGGTCGACAAAGTACGGCGCCGACTGCCCCGGGTCGACCAGCGAGCGCACGCGCATGGGCGCGCGCCGAGCGCGGTCGTATTCGGCCTTGGCAATCATCCCGAGCTCCCGCATGCGGGCCAGCACCGTATTGCGTCGGTCGCGGGCCCGGGCGGGATCCACCGCCGGCGAGTAGACGTTCGGGCCGCGGATGATCGCCGCGATCAGCGCGGCCTCACCGGTGTCGAGTTGATGGACCTCCTTGCCGAAATACGCCCGCGTCGCGGCGCCGACCCCGCGGATCGCGATCGGGCCCCGTTGTCCGAGATAGATCTCGTTCAGGTACGCCTCGAGGATGCGTTCCTTGGAGTATCGCGACTCGACCAGCGCGGCCAGCCACGCTTCGCGCAGCTTCCTGAAGAACGTCCGCTGGGGACTGAGCAGTCGCACCTTGACGAGTTGCTGCGTGATCGTGCTCCCGCCTTCTTTGACTCTGCCGGCGCGCAGGTTGGCCCAGGCCGCGCGCACCAGCGCACGGCCGTCGAGCCCCCCGTGCTCGAAGAACCGATGATCTTCAGCCGCGAGCACGGCATCGATCAGGACCCGCGGCGTCGCCTCGAGCCGGACGGGCCGGTGGTCTTCTCCGGGCCGGTCCGTCGCGCTCGCGAGCACCTCCGGCTCCAGTGCAACGCCCGCGATTTCCTGGCCATCGCGTGTGATCCGGGCGATCCGGTCGTCGAGCACGTGTAAGCGGACGAGCTGCGCGTTGCCGCCGAGCTCCTCGGGACCCCGCAGGAACAGCTCCCAGTCTCCAGCGATGCGGCGAAAGTGACCCGGTGACGTCGGGGCAGCGCGCGTCTCGGCGTATCCGAGGCGCGCGAGCGTGGCGGCCAGCGCGATGCGCGGGACGTGGATTCCGGGAGCCAGAGACTGCCCGGCCGCGTAGATGAACGTGGCCCGACGGGCATCGGCCCGCTCGAATCTCGCGAGCTCGATCGCCGAATAGACGAACGGACCGCATACCACGGAGGCGAGCAGGAGACCGATGACCAGTCTCCCCCACCGGCCGACTCGCCGAGTCGCGTTCACCCCGAGTCCATCAGATCCTGGCTCTCCACCACTGCCGCCGTCCGTGCACCGGCTGTGCCATAAGCCCGGGGCCTTTGTTGACTGGACTTAGATCGGATGGGAGAACTGAGAGAGGCGGCCCACCGTCAGTGAGTTGACAGGTGTCGAAGAGCGTCGGCGGCGGCTAAGTCCCGGACGGAGTGAGCGGCTCAGGCCTTCCGAACGCCGCCGTCACCGCCTCGTGGAGATGCCCGAGGGACACCGGTTTCGACACGTACGCGAAGGCCCCCATCGACATGGCCGTGGGCTTGAGCGTTGCGTCGGTGCTGCCCGTGATCATGATGACGCGGATCGCTGGATCGAGGGAGCGAATGCGTTGGAGCACCTGGACGCCGTCGAGGCCTTCCATCAAAATGTCCAGCACCACGACGTCCGGTTGGTACTGCGAGATAGCGATGAGCGCGTCGCCCCCGTGGGCCGCCGCGTCTACCGTATAGCCCGCGTCGGAGAAATACTTCGTGAGGATCGCGACGACCTCGGGTTCGTCATCGACGACGAGGATTCGCCCCAGCGGCTGCCTTGGTGTGTCGCGCTGGTCCAAGACGGCATTATTATCGCTCGGGCTGCCCTGCCCCCCGAAGCAGAATACTCGATGGGAACGGCTGGCTCACACGACCGCTCTCGTCTCCGCCGACTCGACGGGGGTGATCAACTGTGCGGCCGTGGATTGTTCGACCCAGCGCGAGCGGCCACAGAGACAGCACTTCCAGAGCAAGGGCGTGGTCGCCAGGCATCCGAACCGCTGAGCCTCCGAGATGTGTGACAGATCCAATCTGAGAAAGCCTCCACACCGGCACGTCAACATGCGAGCACCTCCACCGGTGCCGGTCGGGTGCATGCTTCGAGCCAGTCCTAAGTTGCGGACTATCAAGACGTCTCAACGCATGGGCCCGGACGGATTGGCAAAAATGAGAAGGACAAGTGACCGTCCCGGTCGGAGGACCATCTGCTGCTACTGTTGCAACCATGCAGCTCTACGAGCGGCTGCAGGCGCTCCACCTCGGAGCCTCGCGTCGCCGCCTCAAGCAGTGGCTCGCGGCCTCGCGCGTGCGGGTTAACGGCACTGTCGTCCGCCGCGGCGACGTTGCCCTCGGCGTCGACGATCGTGTCGAGCTGACCGCGCCGCCGCCGCCCGCCTGTCCACAGCCTCTGGGCCTCGTGCACGAGGACGCCGACATCCTCGTCGTCGCCAAGCCGTCCGGACTATTGACCATCGCCACCGAACGAGAGCGCGCGCGTACCGCATACCGGCTCCTGCGGGATTGGGTCGTCGCGCGACGCTCTGCCGCCCGGCTCTTCATCGTCCACCGCCTCGATCGCGAGACCTCGGGGTTGATCGTCTTCGCCAAGTCCGTCGCGGCCAAGCGGAGTCTCCAGGCGCAGTTCGCGGCTCGGTCCGTCGAGCGAGTCTACGTCGCCCTCGTGGAAGGCGCGGTGCGGCAGACTCAGGGGACATTTACCTCGCGGCTCACCGAGGACCGGGCGCTCCGCGTTCGGGCGACCGGCGACCGGGGGGCGGGCAGGGAAGCGCTCACCCGTTATCGCGTCCTCGAGCTGCGGCGCGACGCGACGCTGCTCGAGCTCCGCCTGGTGACAGGCCGTCGCGGTCAGATCCGGGCGCAGCTCGCGTCGGCAGGCCATCCGATCGCCGGCGATAGCGAGTACGGGAGCCGAACCAACCCTCTGGGCCGCGTCGCTCTCCACGCGACGCGGCTCGGGTTCGTGCACCCTCGCGGCGGGCGGGTGAGCTTCGAGAGTCCTCTCCCGGAGGCGTTCCGACGCGGCCCGGTGTGACGCGCCAATGCTATGATCCCGCTGGCGCAGCGCCCATGAGCGATCCGGAGCGGGTGGTGAGCGCGGATGTCGCGGGTCTTGCCGCCGCCATCGAGCGGGCGGCGGCCGATCTCGCCGTCGCCGAGGAGCCGGCCGGCTTCGTGGTTGCGCTCGAGGGTGAGAGCGATCCCGGTGAGCGCGGTGACTGACTGGACCGTCGAGACGCTCGTGCACGCGATCGCGACGCGGAAGATCTCGCCGGTCGAGGCGACCCGCGAGTGTCTGAACCGCATCGAACGGCTCGACGGGAACATCCACGCCTTCATCACCGTCGACGCGGACGGCGCGCTGGCGGCGGCGCGGGCCCTCGAGGCCGAGCTCGCTGCCGGTCTCTCCCGCGGCCCGTTGCACGGCGTGCCGCTCGCCTACAAGGACCTCTGCCACGTGCCCGGGCTTCCGACCTCGTGCGGCACCAGGACCCGCGACTACTTCATGTCCCCGATCGAGTGCACGGCGGTCGCCCGCCTCCGCGAGGCGGGCGCGGTGACCCTCGGCAAGCTCAACATGTCGGAGCTGGCGCTGGGTCCGTTCGGGGACAACGCCCACCACGGTGACGTTCAGAATCCGTGGAAGTCCGGGCACTGCGCCGGCGGCTCGAGCAGTGGCTCGGCGGCCGCCGTCGCCGCCGGATTCACGGTCGGCGCGCTCGGCAGCGACACCGGCGGCTCGATCAGGCTGCCGGCGGCCTGCTGCGGCGTCGTCGGACTCAAGCCGACGTACGGGCGCGTGAGCCGTGCCGGCGCGATGCCGCTCTCGTGGTCGCTGGACCACGTAGGTCCGCTGACCCGCACGGTCGCTGACGCCGCGCTGCTGCTTGGGATCGTCGCGGGGCACGACCCGCGCGACGGGACGTCGAGCCGCCGAGGTGTGCCGTACTACCGGCGCATGCTCGAGAACCCGGTCAGCGGGCTCCGGGTCGGCGTTCCGGAGAGCTATTACTTCGACGGGATCGACGAGGAGATGGACGTCGGCGTGCGGACCGCCGCCCGTGTCCTCGAGGGGCTCGGCGTCCTGGTCACGCCCCTGCGCATCCCCGACCCCCGGCCGCTCGTGGACGTCTGTAACGTCATCTCGCGATCGGAGTCGGCGGCGGTGCACGCCCGCCTCGTGCGCGAGCGCCCGCACGAGCTGCAGCCGGCGGTCCGGTCGCGGCTCGAGATCGGCTTTCGCATCTCCGCGCACGACTATCTGCAGGCGCTCCGTCTACGCGCCCGCTTCACGCGCGAGTTCATCCGCGAGGTGTTCGGCGAGGTCGATGCGCTGGTCCTCCCTGTGATCCCGGAGCCCGCGCCCGCGCTAGAGACCGCGAAAGCCGGCACCGTCGACGACATCGTCGACCGGATGGGCCGGTTCTCGCGCCTTACGCGTCCGTTCAACGGGCTGGGACTGCCCGCTCTCGCCGTGCCGTGCGGGCTCTCGTCCGACGGCCGGCCGCTCGCGCTCCAGATCGTCGGGCGGGCGTTCGACGAGGCGACGGTGCTCCGCGTCGGCCACGCCTACCAGCGGGTGAGCGCGTGGCACCTCGAGGCGCCGCGATTCTCCGGTCGAGGCGGGCCGGTGATTGGCTGAGCGACCACCGCTCTGGCCCGTGTTCGTCGCATACGTTGGCGCCTTCGCGGCGATCGTCGTCCTGTCGGGCCTCGGCGCGGGGGTCGTTCGGGTTCTCTACCCTGATCTCCCCGAGCAAGTCGTGTTCGAGGGCCTCCCCGGCCTGCTCGCCGGCGGCATCGCCTCCTCCACCGGACTTCTCATGACGGTCCTCGTCGCGAGTCGCGGAGCCCCGCTCGCCGGACTGCGCCTCGTCCCGGGCAGGGAGACGGGCCGTACGCTCGTGATCATGGCCATCGGGACGCTCGCGCTCGGCCAGATGCTCGACTCGCTGATCATGCTCGCCGGCCTCGGTCAGCAGGGAACTATGGTGGTGATTCGCCGCGCGCTCGCAGGGGTCGTGGGTCCCGACCTGTTCCTCGCCGTCGTCGTCATCGGCGTCCTCGCGGGCACTGCCGAGGAGGCATTCTTCCGCGGGTACATGCAGACGCGGCTCGGCGAGCGTCTTCGGCCCGCGGCCGCGGTGGTGATCGCCAGCACGTGCTTCGGCGTCCTCCACCTCGAGTGGCTCCACGCCGGCCTGGCCTTTGCCCTTGGCCTCTACCTCGGCTGGATCACGGAGCTCGCCGGAAGCGCCTTGCCGGCGGTGGTGTGTCACGTCATCAACAACGCCCTGTTCACGATACTCACCGCGCTGTGGGGTACCCTCGAGGGCTTCGGGCTCAACGCCGGGCTCGCCACGGTCTCGGGTCTCGCCTTCGTCGGCTGCGTCCTCTGGTTGCACCGGCGGGGCCCGTGAAGGGCGCTATCCTGGAAGGGGTCATGGCGGCCGTCCTCGACCGAGTCCGTGCGTGACGCTCGACGAGCTCGTGGCACTGACACGAAGGCGGCTCGCCGCGCGTGAGCGCCGCGTCGTGCCCCCGGGTCAGCTCGTGCGGGCGGCGGTGCTCGTCCCGCTCGTCGATCGGGGCGAACCCTACCTCGTGTTCGCGAAGCGGACCGACACGGTCGGAACCCACCGGGGCCAGATCGCATTCCCGGGGGGCACCGTCGATCCCGGGGACACCTCGGTTCTGGAGGCGGCATTGCGCGAGAGCGAGGAAGAGATCGGACTTCCGCGGACGGCGGTGGAGCCGCTGGGCGCGCTCGACGACACCGAGACGTTCGCGACCAATTTCGTCATTACGCCCTGGGTTGCCGTGGTGCGGCGCCCTGTCACATGGCGCCCCGACGGCGAGGAGATCGAGCGGGTCATCGAGGTGCCGTTCGCCGCGCTGTCCGGGCCTGGCGGCTTGCGTGTCGAGGAGTGGGAGCGCAACAATGTCATGCGTCCCGTGTATTTCTTCGACTACGAGGGCGACACCATCTGGGGGGCCACCGCCAGGATCGTCAAGCACTACCTCGACCTCGTCGCAGACGGGCCATGAGCGCAGCGACGTCGCGCGGGCGCCCGGCGACACCCTCGGGCCTCTGCGCCACGTGCCGGCACGCGCAGCGGATCACGTCCGCCAGGCTGTCGACGTTCGTACGGTGCGGTCTCAGCGAGACCAATCCACGCTTTCCGAAGTATCCGCGGCTACCGGTCGCCCGCTGCGAGGGCTTCCGGCCAGCGACCGACCTGGCCGGGCCTCAGGGCCACCACATATAAAGGAAGCGGGGACCGGCTCCGACAACCGACGCCAGCTGGGCGACCGTCGTGTCGAGGCTGCCGGGCGACACCTCGGATCGGGCATAGTAGGTGGCCCGGTACTGCAAAGGCCGCTGATAGACGATCACCCGCGCCTCGTCGACCCCGATCGCACGGCGCGCGATCTGGAGGGCATCGTCCATGTATCCGATCCGGTCGATCAGCTTGAGCTCCAGCGCCTGCTGCGCCGTGTAGACGCGACCGTCGGCGAGGGTCTTCGCGGTCTCGAGCGGGAGCTTCCGGGCCTCGACGAGTCTCGAGACGAACTGGCCGTGGAGCCCATCGATCACAGACTGGAAGATCTTGCGCTCCTCGACCGCGAGCGTGCGGAACGGGCTCCCCATGTCCTTCCGCTCACCCGACTTGATCGCGGCCGCCGCGAGCCCGAGCTTCTGCATGAGACCTTCGGCGTTCAGCGTCACCATGATGACGCCGATCGAGCCTGTCACGGTGGTCGGGTGGGCGATGATCGTATCGGCCGCGAGTGCCACGTAGTAGCCGCCGGATGCGGCGACGTCCATCATGACGGCGATCACGGGGATTCGGGCGGCGTGCTTGAACATCTCCAGCTCTTTGAACATGATGTCGGCCGCCGTCACCGTTCCACCCGCGCTGTTGATGCGGACGACGAGGGCCTTGACGTTGGGATCCTCCTCGGCCTTCTTCAGCGCCTCGCGAAAGCGAACCAGCAGCGGCACGCGCGGGGGTGGCGCGCCGATGATGACCGTCTGCGTCTCGCCTTCTTCGCTCAGAAATCCCGAGATGTCCGTCAGGAGGATCTTCGTCTTACCGGTTCCCTCGACGGTCCGCTCCTCGAGCGGCTTGATCCGCGGGGTCAGATCGATCGAGATGAGCGAGCAGCCGGCCGTGAGCAGAAGCGCCAGGAGGGTCGCTGTCATCCGCATGAGGGAAGTATACCGCGAGGGTTGAACACGGTTCTGACCCTCTGGGATAATCGCCGCGTCGTGACCGCCGCCCCTCTGATCACGATCGACGACGTCCGAGCCGCCGCGCAGCGCCTCGCGGAGCGCGTCTACCGAACGCCCGTGATATCGTCTCAACCCTTCGACGACGCGAGCGGCTGCCGTGTCTTTTTCAAGTGCGAGAGCCTGCAGCGGGCCGGCTCGTTCAAGATCCGCGGTGCCCTGAACAAACTCGTGTCGCTCACGTCGGGGGAGCGCGCCCGGGGCGTCGTCGCCTACTCGTCGGGCAATCACGCCCAGGGCGTGGCGCTCGCCGCGCAGATGGTCCGGACCACCGCGATCATCTGCATGCCCACCGACGCACCCAAGCTCAAGGTCGAGGCGACGCGCGGCTACGGCGCCGAAGTCGTCTTCTACGACCGCCTGAAGGACGATCGAGCCGCCGTCGCCCGACGTCTCGTCGAGGCGACGGGCCGTGTGCTGGTGCCCCCGTACGACGATCCGGCGATCATGGCGGGCCAGGGAACCGCGGCCCTGGAGCTCTTCGAGGAGGTTCCGTCGCTCGACGCGCTCGTCACCCCCGTCGGTGGCGGCGGCCTCATGGCGGGCTGCAGCACGGTGGCGCGAAGCCTGTCACCCGGAATCGCGATCATCGGCGTCGAGGCGGACACCGCGAACGACACGTACCTCTCCCTGCAGAAGGGAGAGCGCGTGACCATTCCTCCGCCGCCCACGATCGCCGACGGGATCCGCCCCCAGAGTCCCGGCGAGCTCACGTTTCCGATCCTCCGCGAGAACCTCACCGGCGTGGCGCTGGTCAGCGACGCCGAGATCGTCGCGGCCGTCCGCTTCCTGGCGCTGCGCGCCCGCGTGGTCGTCGAGCCGACCGGCGCGGTCGGAGCCGCCGCGGTGCTGACGAGAAAGCTCGCCGTCCCGGCCGGGGCCCGAATCGGCGTGGTGCTTTCCGGCGGGAACGTGGACCCTGACCTGCTGCTCCAGATCCTCCAGGGGACCTGAGGTTGGACCTTAGGTAGGGAGAGCTAAGCCGGGCCTCAGCGGGCGTGCAACGCCGGCACGACCTCGCTCGCGAGCTGCTCGAGCTGCTCGAGCATTCGCTCGGGTGGGCACATCGGCCGCAGGACGAACTTCGACCCACCCCCTTGCACGTACTGCTCCAGGCGTTCGCTCACGAGGTCGGCCGGGCCGAACGCCGTGCACGCATCGAGCGTCGGAGCGTCGGCGCGCGCGCGCGGGATGAAGGGGAGGGCCATCGAGCGGGCGACCGCCGGGTCAGGGTCGAGGCAGAAGTTCACGAGCGCTCCAAAGTGGTCGCCCGGCACCTCGCGCCCGGCCTCGGCCGCGAAGGTCAGCGTCTTGTCGACGCCGACACGGAACTGGTCTGGCGTGATGAACGACGGAATCCAGCCGTCACCCAGGTGACCGGCGCGGCGCATCGCCGCCTCGCTGTTTCCGCCGATCCACAGCGGCATCGGCTGCTGGAGGGGGCGCGGCAACACCGTGATGCGATCGAGGCGCCAGAATTCGCCCACGAACGTCACCTCGGGCTCGTCCCAGCACTGCCGCATGATCTTGATCGCCTCGTCGGTGCGGCGTCCCCGCTCCCGGAAGGGCACGCCTGCGGCGTGGAACTCGCGCTCCTGCTCGACGCCAATCCCAACGGCGGGGAGTACGCGCCCCGCGGAGAGATAGTCGAGCATCGCGAGCTGGCGCGCCGCAAGCACCGGCGATCTGAAGGGCGCCACCAGCACGCTCGGGCCGAACTTGAGCCGCTGCGTGCGTGCGGCCACCGCGGCCATGGTGGTCATCGGCTCGAGGACGGGCAGCGGCGACGAGAGCCGGTCCGAGAACCAGATGGAATCGATCGCGGTCCGTTCGCAGAGGTCGATGAGCTGCCAGAGGAAGTCGCGACCCCCGTCCAGCCCGCCCCCCGGCCACGGTCCGGGCATGATGCCGATCCGGTATTTGATGTGCATGGCGGCCGGTCTAGAACATCGAGAAGTCTTCCGCCTTCTCGGTGAGGAACTCGAGGAGCGCGGGCGTGCCGTCCTGCGTCTTGCGGATGGCGCGCCGGATGGCCGGCACGATCTCGCCGGGCTCGGTCACACGCTCGCCGTGGCCGCCGAAGGCGCGCGCCATGGCCGCGTAGTCGCCGCTGATGTCGGTGCTGCGGTACTTGGCCGTCGCCGTCTTCATGATCTTCAGCTCGATCGCCATCGAGAAGTTGTTGAGCAGCACGGAGAGGATCGGGATCCGCTCCCGCACGGCCGTCTCGAAGTCCATCCCGGTGAAGCCGATCGCGGCATCGCCCCAGACGTTCACGCACAGCTTGTCCGGCGCGGCGAGCTTCGCCCCCATCGCGAGGCCGAGGCCGTAGCCGAGCTGCGTCGTCTTGCCCCAGCCGATGTAGCTCAGCGGCGCCACGGGTTCCCAGAACGGCGAGATCTGGTCGCGCGGGCTGCCGGCGTCATGCGTGATGATCGTGTTCGCGACGTCGACCGTGTGCATGAGATCCCAGAGCACGCGATACGGGGACAGTGGCTTCGTGTCGGCGGTGAGCCGCGGCGTCCACTGGGCCAGCCACTCGCTCTTGAGATTCTTGATCTCCTGAGTCACAACCGAAAAGCGGCCGCGCGGCCCGCCCTTGAGCCGGTCCTTCACCTCGACGAGTAGCGCCTGGAGCGTGAGGCCGGCGTCGCCGACGAGCGCCAACTCCGAGGCCACGTCCTTGTTGATGTCGGTCGGGTCGAGCGTCGCGTGCGCGATGCGCTTGCCCTTCGGCATCGTGACGCCGTAGTTCGTCGTCGAGAAACTGCAACCGATTCCGAAGATAAGGTCGGCGTTCGTGAGGAAATGGTGGAGCTGCTTCGAGATCGAGCGCCCACCGGAGCCGAGCGACAGCGGGTGGGCCTCGGGGAACGCGCTCTTGCCCTGGAGACTCGTCGTGACCGGCGCCTCCAGGAGCTCGGCCAGCTCGCGCAGGACCTGCCACGCGCGCGCGTAGTGCACACCCTGGCCGGCGTAGATCACCGGCCGCTGGGCGGCCACGAGCGCTTCGGCGACGCGTGAGACGTCGCGCGGATCGGGCGCCGAGCGCAGCCGGGGCGCCGGCGTGTACTGGATCGGTTCCGGCACGTCTTCTCGCAGGAGGTCGACCGGGAACTCGATCAGCACCGGGCGCGGACGCCCGTTCTTGACCTGGGTGAACGCACGGCGCATCGCGTCCACCACCGCGTCGGGAACGATGACCTGCTCGCACCACTTCGTCACGTGCTGGTAATTCAAGAACGAGTTGAAATTGGGCTGGATGTTCGTGATGCGTCTGGGGTAGCCGCCCGGCAGCACGACGATCGGCACGGAGTCGCCGTAGGCCTGGGCCACGCCGCCGAACGCGTTCTCCGATCCCGGGCCGTGCTGCATGGCGAAGACGCCGATCCGCTCCCCCGACGAGATGCGGCTCACCGCGTCGGCCATGTGGAGACCGGTCCGCTCCTGGCGGACGATGATCGTCCGGATGTCGGCCTCCGCGGCGGCCTCGATGATGGGGTTGACCGGATAGCCGATGAGAAATTTCACGCCCTCGCGCTTGAGAATTTCCGCAACCGCCGCCGCTGCCTTCATGATCCACTCTCCTCGATCATTATTGAGCTCGCCTCGGGTCGATCGAAATTGCCTCGCGCCGGCCGCACGAGGCTCGCTTATCCTACGCCAGACTCGACGATCGAGGGGAGATGAAGTGGTTGTGCGAGCCGCAGGGCCGGCCGGGGGCTGGGGCCCCAGGCCCGAGGCGAGCTTTATGAAAGGACCAAGGCCCGCCCATGACCCGGGAAGAGCTCAAGCACCGTGTCGACGAAGCAATCGAGCGCCATGCCGACGAGATCGTCACCGTCGGGGAGGCGATCCGGCGCCACCCGGAGCTCGGCTTCAAGGAGCTGAGGACATCGGCGCTGGTTGAGACCAAGTTTCGCCAGCTCGGCCTCGCCCCGCGGACGGGGCTCGCGATCACGGGCGTGCGGGCCGATGCCGCCGGTGGCGCGGGACCCGGCCCCACGTTTGCGCTCGTGGGCGAGCTCGATGCGCTCGTGGTTGCTGGCCATCCGGAGGCGGATCGGTCCACCGGCGCGGTCCACGCGTGCGGCCACAACGCCCAGATCGCGGGGCTTGTGGGCGCGGCGATCGGCCTCGTGCGGGCCAGAGCCATGGACCGCCTCGCGGGCCGCGTGGTGTTCATGGCCGTCCCTGCCGAAGAGGGCGGCGACCTCGAATGGCGCCTCGACGAGGTTCGCGCGGGGCGCCTCGAGTTCCTCGGCGGAAAGTGCGAGCTGCTGCGCCTCGGCCACCTGGACGACGTGGACCTGGCGATGATGATCCATACCACGCCCCGCCCCGAGGACGGCCTTGCATGTGTTCCCGGGTCCAACAACGGACGGTTCGGCAAGACGGCGCGCTTCGTCGGGCGCGCGGCGCACGCGGGCGGCGCACCTCACATGGGCATCAACGCGCTCTACGCCGCGCACCTTGCGCTCGCCGCGATCAACGCGCTGCGGGAGACCTTCCGCGACGAGGACACGATCCGCGTTCACCCCATCCTGACCCACGGCGGCTCCCAGGTGAACGTCATCCCGGGCGAGGCGCGGCTCGAGACGTACGTCCGCGGCCGGACCCTTGAAGGCATCCGCGACGCCAACGCGAAGGTCGACCGCGCGCTCAAAGCCGGCGCCTTGGCCCTCGGCGCCAGCGTCGAGATCGAGACGCTGCCGGGGTACCTCCCGCTACGCTCGGACCCGACGATGACACGCGTGTTCAGGCAGAACGCCGACACGCTGTTCGGCCCGGGGGCCTGCCGCGAGGCTGGGCACCGCGCGGGCTCCACCGACATGGGCGACCTGAGCCAGGTGATCCCGGTGGTGCATCCCTACATGGGCGGCGCGCGCGGCACGGGCCACGCCGCCGACTACGAGATCGTCGATCCCCATCTCGCCTATGTAATGCCGGCGCGGGCCATGGCCGCCATGGTCGTCGATCTCCTCTGGGATGGGGCCAGGGGGGCGCGCGAGGTGATCGCAAAGGCCCTCCCCGGGATGACACGGCAGGGCTACGTCGAGTTCCAGCGGAGTGTTCGCCGGCGAGAGGTGTTCCAGGGCGACGCGTAAGCCGTGCAGAGCCTGACGCCACACGACGTCGGGGTTGATTCTCCATTGGCGCGCCCGTAGAATGAACGGCGGTTCAGTCAGAAACCGATGCGCGATCCCGACAAGCCCCAACAGATCATTGCCGCCGCGATCCGCGTCTTCGCGCGCAGCGGCTACTACAACTCGCGCGTCTCGGACATCGCCCGCGAGGCGGGCATCGCGAGCGGCACGATCTACCTCTACTTCAAGACCAAGGAAGAGATCCTCGTCACCCTGTTCCGCGAGAAGATGGCGGAGTGGGTAGCCTTGGTACGGCGAGAACTCGCCGCCGAGCGCAACCCGCTGGCGAAGATCCGGAAGATCGTGGCCCTCCATTTCCAGATGCTCGAGGAGAATCCCGATCTCGCCGAGGTCGTCCAGGTCGAGCTGCGACAGGGGCAGAAGTTCTTCCGCGGCGCCTCCGCGCACGAAGTGTCCGCCTATTTCGACGTGATCAACGATGTGCTCGAGGAGGGCGTCGGCGCCGGGCTGATCCGTCGAGACCTGCCCGTGAAGGTCGCCACCAAGATGCTGTTCGGCGCGATGGACCAGCTGGCGACCTCCTGGGTTCTTGGCAAGCGCGGGTATCGCCTCACCGAGGCGGCCGAACCGGTTGCGACAATCTTCCTCCAGGGAGTCTGTGCCCATGGCGTATGAGACCCTGCTGTTCGCGCGCGAGGAGAGCTTCGCGATCATCACGCTCAACCGTCCGCCGGCCAACGCGATCAGCGAGCTACTCATGCGAGAGCTGAACGCGGCGCTCAACTCGGTGGAGAACGACGACTCGGTCCGCGCCGTCATCATCACCGGGGCGGGCGACCGCATCTTCTGCGCCGGCGCCGATCTGGGCTCGGCGTTCGCCGGGGGTGACGTCGACTCGTTCATCCGCTTCGGGAACAGCGTGGTGCGGAAGAGCGAGCGGTTCGCGAAGCCGGTCATCGCCGCAATCAACGGGCACGCGCTCGGCGGCGGCTGTGAAATCGCGATGGCGTGCCATTTCCGCCTGGTGAAGGAGACCGCCCGGATGGGACAGACCGAGTCGAACCTCGGCATCACCCCGGGCTTTGGCGGCTCGCAGCGGCTACCCCGCCTCATCGGCCGAACCAAGGCCCTCGAGTACCTGATCCTGGGCACACAGGTGCCCGCCCAGGAGTGCCTGGCGCTCGGCCTCGCCAGCCGGCTCACGAAGGAAGGCGAGACTCTCAACGACGCCAGGGCCCTCGCGCGCGAGATCGCGAAGCGGCCGCCGATCGCCACACGGCTCATTATCGAGGCCGTCGACGAGGGCCTCGAGGCGCCGACCGACAAGGCGATCGACATCGAGATACGCGCATTCCTCAAATCGCTCAAGACCGAGGACGCCGCGGAGGGCATCCAGGCGTTCTTCGCCAAGCGCGAGCCGACCTTCAAAGGGAAATAGCATGGACCTGGGCATCCGCGGCCGCGTTGCGCTCGTCACCGGCGGCGCGCGGAGTCTCGGCCGAGCCGACGCGACGACGCTGGCCGCGGAGGGGTGCGCAATCGCGATCGTCGACCTCGACGGTGACGGCGCTGGCCAAGCCGCCGGGGAGATCGAGGCGTCGGGTGGCCGAGCCCGCGGCTACGCGTGCGACATCCGCCAGTCGCCTCAGGTGCAGGACGTCGTGGCCCGCATCGAGCGCGATCTCGGTCCCGTGGACATCTGCGTGAACAACGCAGGGCTAATCTACACGGTGGCCCAGCTCAAGGACATGAAGGACGAGGACTGGGAGCTCAATCTCGCCGTGAACCTGACCGGGACGTACAAGGTGACGAAGGCGGTGTTTCCGGGCATGCGCGAGCGGCACTGGGGGCGGATCGTCTGCATGGCGTCGATCGCCGGCCTCATGGGCGGCTTCGGCCAGACCGCGTACGCGACGAGCAAAATCGGGCTGATCGGGTTCGCCAAGTCGGTCGCCCTCGAGGGCGCCCGTTACAACGTCACTTGCAACGCGATCGCGCCCGGGATCATCGCGCCCAACGCGAAGCTCAGCCCCCTCTACGAGCGGATGGTCAAGCGGGTCGCGATGCAGCGGGAGGGAGAGCCCGAGGACGTGGCGAGCGCCGTCGCCTTCCTCTGCTCGGAGCGCGCGCGTTACATCACCGGCGCCGTCCTGACCGTGACCGGCGGAATGGACCTCTTTACGTTTTGAGTCGCCGAACGTCGGGCGCGGCGGCGCCCCGACGGCAAATCCGACGAAAAGGAGGAAGCGATGCCGACAGTGAATGAGACGTTCGAGGCGATGGCGGGCCGATTCCGGGCCGACAAGTCCGCGGGGACGAACGCGGTGATCCAGTACGACGTGAGCGGCGACGGCGGTGGGACGTGGCACGCCGTCATCAAGGACGGGACGTGCCTCGTGCAGCCGGGCGCGGGCACGAGCCCGAACCTGACGCTCCAGATCGCATCGCAGGACTGGCTCGACATGCTCTCCGGCAAACAGTCGGGCCAGATGCTGTTCATGTCGGGCAAGCTGAAGGTCAAGGGCGACATGGGCCTCGCCATGAAGCTCGGCTCGATGTTCCAGATGTAATGATCCAGATGTAATCAGATGGATGAAGGAGTTCCTTGACCATGGGACAGGAGCGTTTTGCCGACGTCGTCGAGCGGTTCATCAGCGGCTTTGCCGGCGGCGCCGGCGCCCCACCGGCCGAGACGATCAAGCGGTGGCAGGAGGAGCTCGAGCGGGGCTTCCGCCGGCTCGGGAACCTCCACGGGATGGTGATGAACCCGGTCGAGCCGAAGACGGGCCAGACGCCGCGCGTGGAGGTCTACAAGCGAAACAAGTCCCGACTCTACCGGTACGAGTCGGCGCGAACTCACAGCATTCCGCTGCTGTTCGTCCCGAACCTCGGGATCAGCCGGCCCTATATCTTCGACCTCCTGCCGGGCGGCAGCTTCGTCGAGCACATGACGCGCCAGGGGTTCGACTTCTACATGCTCGACTGGGGCGTCTTCGGTCCTGAGGACAACGACCTCACCGTCGAGGAGTGTGTGACGCGGATTCTGCCGCGCATGGCCAGGCGGGTGCTGGAGGCTTCGGGGGCGGAGGAGCTCTCCGTGCTCGGCTACTGCATGGGGGCGCCCATCTCGGCGGCGTTCGTGGCCTCGCATCCCGAGGTCCCGGTGAAGAACTTCGTCAACATGGCCGGTCCCATCGACTTCGCGAAGGTCGGACTCTTCGGGCTCTGGCTCAGTAAACAGAACTTCAACGTCGACCGCTTTGTGGACACGCTCGGCTCGGTCCCGGCGGACCTGGTGAAGGCCGGCTTCAAGCTCCTCAAGCCCACGATGGACCTCTCGACCAACCTGAACCTCTGGTGGAACCTGTGGAACGACAAGTACGTCGAAGGATTCCAGGCGCTGAACAAGTGGGCGAACGAGTACGTGGCCTTCCCGGGCGAATTCTTCCGCCAGTGGGTGCGGGACTTCTACCAGGACAACAAGCTCTATCGCGGCGAACTCGTCATGGGCGGCCGGCCGGTGCGGCTCGAGCGCATCACCTGTCCCATCTTCGTCGTAGGCGCCAAGGAGGACTACATCGCTCCGCCCGAGTGCGTCCGGGCGCTCATCGACTCCGTGGGCAGTCGCGACAAGGAGTACGTCGAGCTGCCCGGCGGACACATCTCGCTCATTGCCGGGCGCGGTGCGGCCGTCCACTGCTGGCCCAAGGTCTCGAGCTGGTTGGCGCCCCGCTCGTAGCCATGATGAACGGGAGTCGTTGTTGGTTGACGCGTAGCGTCACCAAAGGGTAAGATTTGATGTGATGGCCGACGCCGCGTCGCCGAACCAGTTGTTCGAGCTGTGGAGGAAACAATTCGAGGAAGGCGCGCAGGCCTGGACGCGGCTCGTCGGCCAGGCCTCCGCGACCCCCACGCCAGACCCGACGGCGTTCTGGCGGCCCGTGCTCGATCAGGGCGTGCAGACCTGGGCGAAGCTCTTCGCCCAGACCCCCACCACCCCGGACCTCCTGACGCAATGGAAACAGTTTCTCGACCAGTGGATCGAGGCCTGGTCCAAGGTGCTCGGCCAGACGATGGGAACCGAGCAGTTCGCAAAGCTCATGGGGCAGTCGCTCGACCAGTTCCTCGTCGCGCAGGCGCCCGCGAAGAAGGCCGTCGACCAGCAGGTCGACCAGGCCCTCCAGGCCTTGAATCTGCCGTCCCGCAGCCAGCTGACTGCGGTGGCCAAGCAGATCGTGGAGCTCGAGGAGCGGATCGAGCGGCTCGAGGACTCGATCGCCGTGGCGCTTCGACGCTTCACGGACAAGGAACCGAAGTGATCGGCAAGACGATCGCAGAGATCGCTCCCGGCGACCACGCGGACCTGGTGCGCCTGGTGGAGGAGGACGACATCGCGAGCTTCATCGACGCGGTGGGCGACCTGAACCCCGTCCACAACGACGCCGCCTACGCCGCGACGACCCCGTTCAAGGGCCCGATCGCGCCTGGCATCTTCACAGCGGGGCTGATCTCGGCGGTCATCGGTACCCGGCTCCCGGGGCCGGGCGCCGTGTACCTCTTCCAGAGCCTCAAGTTCGTGAAGCCCGTGCGGGCGGGCGACACGATCACCGCCCGGGTGGACGTCCTCGAGGTGCTCCGCGAGCGCAATCGCATCCGGCTCCAGACCGTATGTGTCAACCAGCGCAGCGAGGAGGTTCTCTCGGGCGAGGCGTGGGTGATGCCGTCGAAGGCGCACGTCGTCTACGAGCAGCGGCCCCGGCGGACGGCCTCGCTGGCGGCGCTCGCGCTCGGACCGTGGGCCCTGGCGGCCCAGGCGGCGAGGCTCTGGGCCGCGATGATCACATCAGCAGCCCGCCGTTGATGGAGAGCTCCGCGCCCGTGATGTAGTCGCCGTCGGATGAGACGATGTAGACGACGGCGCGACCGACCTCCTCGACCGTTCCAAAACGCTTCAGCGGAATCTGGCTCAGGAGCTTTTCGCGGACCTTTTCAGGAATCCCCTGGACCATGTCCGTCTCGATGAAGCCCGGCGCCACTGCGTTCACCGTGATCCCCTTGCCCGCGAGCTCCTTGGCGAGTGACTTGGTGAACGCGGCGACCCCGGCCTTCGAGGCGGCGTAGTTGGCCTGGCCGAAGTTGCCGATCTGACCGATGACGGAGGTGATGTTGACCACACGGCCGTAGCTCTGCTTGAGCATCTGGTCGATGAACACCTTTGTGCAGTTGAACACGCCGTCGAGGTTAATCGCGAGCACCTTGCGCCAGGAGGCGTGGTCCATCTTGACGAAAGTCTTGTCCGAGTTGATCCCCGCGTTGTTGACGAGGATATCCAGGTGGCCGAACTCCTTGAGGAGGTCCTGCGCCATTCGGAACGTGTCGGGGTAATCGCCGACATCGGCCTGCGCCAGCACCGAGTGGCGGCCCATCTTCCGGATCTGCTCGGCAACCTCCTTGGCGGCCGGCTCGCTCGAGACGTAGTTGATGGCGACGTCGGCGCCTTCCTCGGCGAGCGCCAGCGCGATCGCGCGACCAATGCCGCGGGAACCTCCGGTGACGAGCGCCGTGCGCCCCTTCAGCTTCATACGAGCCACCTCCTGTTGGCGTGGGCGGCCAGTCTAGCACGCCGCGCGTCTCGCGGGGCTCTTGACGCAGGGTGTTACGCCATTCATAGTGGCCGTCAGGGGCCGCCCCGCCGAGGAGGGTCATGGCGTACGTCATCAAACGATACTCGAACCGAAAGCTCTACGACACCCAGGAGAGCCGGTACGTCACTCTCGAGGAGATCGAGGAGATGATCCGGACGGGCCGAGAGATCGCTGTGGTCGACGCCGCCTCGGGCGAAGACCTGACCTCGGTGACGCTGGCCCAGATCATCCTCGAGAACGAGCGCAATCACCGCGCCGCGCTGCCGACCGCGTTCCTCCACCAGCTCATCAAGCACGGTGAGGCGTGGCAGGATTTCGTCCAGCGGTCGATGAAATCGAGCCTCGAGGGCATCGTCTTCAGCCAGCGGGAGGTGGAGCGCATCTTCCAGGACTGGGCCTCGCGGGCCGGCTGGGGGATGGCCGTGACGCGGGCCGAGCCAAAGCGCGACGTCGCCGAGCCGGACGCGGAGCGCCTCCGCGAGGAAGTTTCGGCGCTCCGAGAACGCCTACGCTCCCTCGAGGAGCGGCTCGAGAAGCGGAAGAACCAGACGAAGTAGCCTAGTTCTGGGAGTAGACGTCCTTCATCGTCGTGACGACGGCCGTGCACGTTTCCTGAATGCCCTTGCCGGCCTGCTCCGCCGACGCCTGAAACCGCTCGGCCGAGCGGGTGAGCGCCTGGGCGTGATCTTCGAGAAGCTTGAACACCTTCTCGACACTGTCCACCCCCTCCATCAGCGCCTTCTGATAAACGTGCACCGGGTCCTTCGCGCTGTCAGACCAGGATGCCTGCCAGCGCCCGGCTGCGGCCTGGGAGTCTCGCAGCACCTCGATGGCGCCCTGCTGAAGCTCGGCATAGAGTCTCACGCCTTCCTTGGCCGTGGCCGCGGAGAACTCCACGAGCTCGCGCAGCACACGCTGGTTGGCGTCTGCCCACACCGTCATTGTCTTGACCGCTTTGCCGGCCAGCTGACCGAGCAGCTCCTGGGCCTTCATCGGATCGTCCATTGATCCCTCCTCCGTCTTCGGTTTCGTTTTCTTCCCGGCGTCCACGACTTCACTTCGGCGTCGAGATCGAGTATAACGCGCCGCGTTAGGACATCAAGACATTTTTCACGCATTGCGTTAGTAAGCGTATGTTACGGTCGGTTATCCCTTTGAGATTGATGCTTTACAGGGAGGTTCAGCCATGGCACCCGACACCCTCGCGAGGATGTTCTGGGACCGCGTCGAGCGGAGCGGTGACCGTCCTGCTCATCAGTTCAAGCAGAGCGCCGACTGGAAGACGATTACGTGGCGAGAGGTCGGGGACGTGGTGCGCGAGGTCGCGCTCGGCCTTCTGGCGCTCGGTCGCGGCAAGGGTGACGCTGTGGCGCTCCTGTCGACCAGTCGGGCCGAATGGGTCCAGGCCGACTTTGCGATCTTCAGTGCCGGCTGCGTAACGGTCCCGGTCTATCCGACCTATCCTCCTGATCTGATCGCCTACGTGGTGAACGATTCAGGGGCGAAGACGATCATCGTGGAGGATCCCGGGCAGCTCTCGAAGGTGCTCGAGGCGCGCGACAAAACGCCGGGCCTCGAACAGATCGTGGTCATGTCAGGCTACGACGCGCCGCAGCCCCCCAAGATGGTCATGACCTGGGACACGCTTCGCCGGCTGGGACGTGACAGCGTGGACGCGCATCGGAGCACCCTCGCCGAGCGCGTGGCGTCGACACGCCCCACCGATCTCGCGACCATCGTGTACACGTCCGGCACCACGGGCCCCCCGAAGGGGGTGATGCAGACCCACGGCAACCACATCGCCGCCGTGACCGCCTCGAAACAGGCGACTCCCGTCGAGGAGGGATGGGTCCATCTTCTGTTCCTCCCGCTCGCGCATTCCTTTGCGCGGCTCGAGTCGTTCCTCGGCGTCGCGCACGGCCTGACGACGGCGTTCGCGGAGAACCTGGACAAGGTCGGCGAGAACCTGAAGGAGACGCGGCCGCACTTCATCTGCAGCGTGCCGCGCGTCTTCGAGAAGGTCTACGGGAAGATCCTCGCCGGCGTCGAGGCCGGCTCGCCCGCGAAGAGGAAGATCTTTGGTTGGGCGGTGTCGGTCGGAAGGGACGTGAGCCGCCATCAGCAGCGCGGCCAGCCCGTGCCCGCGACGCTCGAGCTCAAACGCAAGCTCGCCCACAGGCTGGTCTTCTCGAAACTGCACGCGGCCCTCGGCGGGCGGCTCCAGTGGGCCGTGTCCGGTGGGGCCCCGCTCTCGCGTGACATCGCCGAGTTCTTCCACGCCGCCGGCATCCTCCTCCTGGAGGGCTACGGGCTCACCGAGACGTGTCCGGCCCTCACGTTCAACCGGCCCGATCGCTTCAAGTTCGGCTCCGTCGGCCAGACCCTGCCGGGCGTCCAGCTGAGGATCGCCGCGGACGGCGAGATCCTGGCGCGCGGACCGAACATCGCCACGCTCGGTTACTTCAAGCAACCGGAGGCGACGCGCGAAGTCTTCGATCTGGACGGGTGGTTCCACACCGGTGACATCGGGACGATCGACGGGGACGGCTTCCTGGTCATTACCGACCGCAAGAAGGACCTCATCGTCACCGCGGGCGGCATGAATATCGCGCCCCAGAACATCGAGAATCTCCTGAAGGCCGACCCGTTCATCAGTCAGGTCATGATCTACGGCGATCGACGCCCGTACCCGGTGGCGCTCATCACCGTGAACCCCGAAGAGCTGTCGAAGTTCGCACGCGAGCAGGGGATCCTCACCAGCGCGGCGGCGACCATCGTCAAGCACCCGAAGGTCGTGGAGCGCGTCGGGCGCACGGTGGAGGAGAAGAACACGCAGCTCCAGTCGTACGCCAAGATCAAGCGATTCACGGTGCTCGCCACCGACTTCACGCTCGACGGCGGCGAGTTGACGCCGACCCTCAAGGTGAAACGCAGGGTGGTCTCGCAGAAGTACAAGGACGCGATCGAGGAGCTCTACCGCTGACCGAAGGGTCCGGCGCGCTCGCCGGAAAGGTCGCGGTGATCACGGGCGCCAGCCGCGGCCTCGGCCGCGCGATCGCCGTGGCGCTGGCCGACGCGGGCGCCGACGTTGCTCTCGCCGCCCGCTCCAAGGCCGCGCTCGAGGAGACCGCGCACCTCGCGGCGCGGGCCGGCCGTCGAGCGGTCGTCGCGCCCACCGACGTCGCGCGCTATGCCGAGGTGGACACGCTTGTCCAGCGTACGGTCCGCGAGCTCGGTCGCCTCGACATTGTCGTCAACAACTCGGGCGTGGCCAGGGTTGCCCCGCTGGCCGAGATGACGCCGGAGGACTGGCGCTTCATGCTCGACGTGAACCTGACCGGCGTGTTCAACGGGTGTCGCGCGGCGGCGCCCCACCTGATCGCCCAGAGGTCCGGCAAGGTGATCAACGTCGCTTCGGTCCTCGGTCAGGTGGGCCTGCCGGGTTACACGATCTACGGAGCGACGAAGGGCGGCATCATCGCGCTCACGCGCGCGCTGGGCGTGGAATGGGCACGCCACAACGTGCAGGTGAACGCGATCGCGCCCGGCTGGTTCGCGACCGACATGACCCACGAGGCTTTTGCGAATCCGGCGATCAACGAGCGGCTGACGCGCGACGTTCCTGCGCGGAGGATCGGGCGGCCCGAGGAGATCGGTCCGCTGGCGGTCTATCTCGCGTCGTCGAGCTCCGATTTCATGACCGGCCAGACGCTTTTTCTCGACGGCGGCCACTCGGCCGCATAGAGGCCGCGGACGGCTTGCGTCTCGGGTGCCGGCCGGGGCCTCTCCGGGAGTTGCTGGACCGGGGGTGGTCGAGTAGATTGTGCGCCATGAAAGCGGCCATTCTTCACGGGCCGCGCGATCTTCGCGTCGAGACCGCGCGGGAGCCGCGACCCGACTCCGGGGACGTCGTGGTTCGCATCGTCGCGGCGGGGCTCTGCGGCACGGACTACCGGATCTGGACCGGCGAGCGGCCCGTCGCCTACCCCAGGGTGATGGGCCACGAGCTCGTCGGCCATGTCGAGGCCGTAGCGTCCGACGTGACGCGCGTCCGTTCTGGAGATCGAGTCGTCGTCGAGCCGAACTACGCGTGCGGGCGGTGCCCGCTCTGTCGCGAGGGCAACCGTAATCTCTGTCTCACGCGCACGGCGATCGGCATCGATGTCGACGGCGGCTTCGCCGAGCTTGTCCGGCTGCCCGCGCGCTGCTGCTGGCCGGCGCCGCCGGCCGCCGGGCCCGATGCGCTCCTGCTCACCGAGCCCCTCGCCGTCGTCGTCCGCGCCGTCGAGCGCGGCGCCCCGAAGCGAGGCGAGACGGTGGCGATCGTCGGGGCGGGAACCCTCGGGCTCCTGGCCCTCCAGGTGCTTCGCGCGCGCGGCGCACGCGTCCTCGTCGTGAGCCGCTCGCGGCGGCGCTTCGCCCTCGCGAGCGAGCTCGGCGCCGAGGCCACGCACACGACCGGCGACGTCGGCTTCGTGGACGCCGGTCGCAGGTTTTCCGGCCGGGAGGGCGTGGATCTCGTCGTCGAGACCGCCGGCTCCGCCGAGGCCGTGACGCATGCGCTCGAGCTGGTGAGACCGGGGGGGCGGGTCGTGCTCACCGGACTTCCCCATGAGCCGACGCCGGTGCCGTTCTTCTCGGTCGTGCGCCGCGAGGTCACCATCACGGGCTCGATGATTTACCAGGACGAGTTCCCGGAGGCGCTGAGGCTCGTCGACAGCGGCGCGGTGCGGACCGCACCGCTCATCACACACCGGTTCAGCCTCGACCGGATCGGCGAGGCGTTCGCCGCGCACGCCGGCACCGCCTCGATCAAGGTCGCGCTGGAGATCTGATGCCCTACGCGGCGGCACGTCGCCGCCGGCCGCGCGCAGTGGCGGCGAGTCGCTCGACGTTCTAGCGCGCTCGTGGGACCAGTCGCGCTGGCCCCCCCGGGATAGAATCGCCTTCCTCCTGCCGTTCGCCTTCGTCGCCTGCGTGTTGAGCGGTTGGCCCGAGCTCAAGCCCGGCTTCTTCGCCTGGTGTCTGGCGTTCGGCGTCTGCCAGACGCTCTCGACCCTCGCCCTCTCGAAGGAGCTCGAGCTGTCGGCGATCTCGCTCGTCACCGCGCTCTGGAAGGTGAGGCGGCTGATCCTCCTCGGGATGGGGGTGATCGGCGAGCGGCCGAGCGACCTCGGGGTGGCGGGCGTGCTCTTGAGCGCGACCGGCGTGTACCTGCTGAACGTGAGAAGCGCGCGGATCTCGCTCTGGGCGCCGCTCCGTGCTCCTGGGGATGACGCTGCTGGCGCTCGCGACGTAACCCCGGGACGAGGCGCCTCTAGATCTCCGGCCGCTTGCCGTGCGTCGCGCGGATCTCGGTCTTGATGCCGCCCCGTACGTTGAAGTCGCCCGTCACCTCGAGCCAGCGCGGCCGGGCGACGCGCACGAAGTCGTCGAGGATCCGGTTGGTCACGTCCTCGTGGAAGGCGCCCTCCTGTCGGTACGACCACAGATAGAGCTTGAGCGACTTCAGCTCGACCAGGTGCTGGTCGGGCACGTATCGGATACGGATCGTCGCGAAGTCCGGCTGGCCCGTGCGGGGGCAGAGGCACGTGAACTCGGGCACCGTCATCGCGACCTCGTAGTCGCGGTCCGGGTGCGGGTTCGGCACGACCTCGAGCGTCTTCGACGGCGCGGTGGTCATGGCGCGATTATACTCAAGGCCCCCTCAGCGGCTCGTCAGTCCAATGCCCACGGCGACGGCCGCGCAGGCGAGCACGAGCTCGAGCGTGAGCGGGTCCCCGGCGACCAGCGCCGCCGCGACGACGCCGAAGATCGGCTGCGTGAGAAAGAACGCCGAGAGCGCGCTCGGGCGGTACTTGCGCAGGAGCGCGAGGTTCACCACGAAGTTGAACCCGGAGATCAGCACGCCCTGGTAGGCGATCGAGACGCCGAGCCGCGCGGTCCAGCGGGTCGGCGCCGGCTCGACGAGGCCGGAGACAACGACGAAGAGCGCGGTCCCCACCACCGCCTGCGCGAGGAGCAGCTTCACGGGGTCCAGGCGCTGAACCGCCCGCGCCAGGTACACGGTGCGCTCGGCCAGGAGGACGCCTGCCACCGTCACCACCACGTCACCGAGGAGCGTCGGCGAGCCGTGGGCCACCTGGCCGGCGAAGAGCAGGACGATTCCGGAGTAGGCGACAAGGACCCCCGCGAGCTTCTTGACGGAGAGCCGGTCGCCCGGGATCAGGAAGTGGGCGAGCACGACCGTGTGCACGGCGTAGAGGTTGAGCAGGATGGACGCGTGCGCCGCGCTCGTGAGCCAGGTCCCGACGTTCGTCGCGGCCATCTGCACGCTGAACAAGAGGCCCAGAAGCGCGAGCGGGCGCCACTCGGCGGGCTCGATGCGGAAGCTGGCGAAGCGGCCCGTGGCCCAGGCCCAGTGGCAGATCACGACGCCCCCGACTACGAAGCGCATGCACGCCAGGCGGAGCGGCGGGGCGTCCTCGAGGCCCATCTTGATCACGACGGTGTTGGCGCCCCAGAGGATCGAGATGAGCACGGCCATGGCCGCGCCCTTGAGGTCCATGTCTTTCGCCGGATGGCTCACAGAACGCTCTCGAGGATACGACACCTGGCATAATCACCTCATGAAGATCGGCCTGATCGGACTCCCCAAGTCGGGAAAGACCACCCTCTTCAACCTGCTCACTGGCTCCCAGGTCGCGACCGCGCGCTACGACTCCGGGCGCGCTGAGCTGCACACCGGGGTCGCGCGCGTGCGCGATCCGCGCGTCGATCGGCTCACCGCCCTGTTCAAGCCGCGGAAGACGACGTATCCCACGTTCGAGGTCGTTGACCTCGCGGGCATCGAGCGGGGCGAGCGGGCGGGGCTCGACACCAAGGACTTCAGGAACGCCGACGCGCTGCTCCACGTGGTCAGGGCTTTCGCCGACGACGCGTTGGGGGCTCCGGCGCCGAAGCGGGACATCGAGGATCTCGAGACCGAGCTCATCCTCGCGGATCTGGAGGTCATCGAGCGGCGTCTGGAGCGCCTCGAGGCGTCGATCAAGAAGCAGCGGAAAGAGGCCGAGCTCAAGGAGCAGGGAATTCTGGGCCGCCTGAAGAAGGAGCTCGAGAGCGAGACGCCGCTCCGCGCCGTGGCGCTCACGCTGGACGAGGCCGGGGCGATCCGAGGGTTCACCTTTCTTTCCCAGAAGCCCATCCTCCATTGCTTGAACCTCGACGAGAAGGCGATTGGCGACGGGCCCCGGGCGGTCGAGCAGTTCGGGCTGGACGCGGTAGCGCAACGCGCCCGGACTCGGATCGGCTGGGTCTCGGCGGTGATCGAAGCCGAGGTGGCCCAGCTCGACGGGGAGGAGCAGCGCGCCTTCCTCGCCGATCTCGGCCTCAAGGAGCCTGCGATCCACCGGGTGCTAAGTGAGTGTTATGCCTTGCTCGGGCTCGTGTCCTTTTTCACCGTGGGGGAGGACGAGGTCCGCGCGTGGCCGATCCCCGAGGGCACGCGGGCTCAAGAGGCGGCGGGCACCGTTCACTCCGATATCAGTCGGGGGTTCATCCGGGCGGAGGTCAACAGCTACGACGATCTGGTCGGGGTCGACGGCTCGTTCGCCGATCTCCGCGCGCGGGGGCAGCTGAGGCTCGAGGGCAAGGACTACGTCGTCCGGGACGGTGAGATCTGCCACTTCCGGTTCAACGTGGGAAAGTGACGGCGGCTCTACAGGGCGACGCCAGGGATCCGCTTGAGCGGTCCGCCGAGCGCCTGCACGACCGCTGCGACCGTCGCGTCCGGCGTGTTCATCGGTAGCACGCAGCCCGGACCGACGACGAGCCCGGTGCCCTCGGTCTGAGCGATCGCGTCCTGGACCTCGCCGACCGCCTGCTCCGCCGTGCCGTCGCGGAGCGTCCTCCACTGGTGGAGCCCCCCGATGACCGCCCCCGGCACCTGGGCGCGGGCGTCGCCCAGTGACGGCGGCGTCGCGCGGTCGTCCCAGTTCCAGGCGTGTCCGGGCAGACGCGCCAACCGGTCGAACATAAGACGGTCGCCGTGGCAGTGGATAATCGTCAGCGCTGATTTCGAGTGGATCGCCTCGAGGAACTGGCGATCGTAGGGTTCGCCGAAGCGGGCGTAGTCCTCGTCGGAGTTGGCCGATCGGCTGGCCGCCTGGATCGAGTAGAAGATGCCGGACACGCCCTCCGCGAGAGCGAGGAGGGCGAACTTGATGAGCGTCTCGGTGATCGCCTCGAGCGCGCCGGCGACCGCCGCGGGATGGTCGCGCAGATCGCGCTGGAGCCGGTCGCCCGAGAGTTTCTTCGCGAGTGACAACGGCGAGAAGAGCGTCGGCACGACCGGTGCGTCCCCGATCCGACGATCGAAGCCGAGGCGAATGATCGTCTCGATCTCTCCAGCGTAGCCGGGCGCGACGGCGGGATCGAGGACGCGGATCTCCTTCCAGTCCTCTCCGGAGCGCACCGCACAGCTGGCGCACGGTCGGTGGCCATCCTCGCGGACGGCGTCGCCCTCAACGCACCCCCAGGCTTCGACGGCATAGCCACCGCGTGGGGTGATCTTGAGGAAGTCCGAACCGTACCGCTCGTGGAATCGGAGTGTCGCCTGCGCCAGGCCCGCGGGCGAGTGGTCCACGCTCGGAAAATGGCGCCAGACCGCGTAAGGGACGCGGTCGACGGCCTGGCGGTTGACCGCCGCGAGAACGCGCTCGCGCCGACTCATCTGCTTCATGCTCGTAGCACCCCATCGCTCAGCACCGGCTCCCCTCGCTCGTCGACGGCGTCGAACGCGAACAGGTCAGCCGCGCGCGCGCGGCCGCGCACCGTGAAGGTCGACGGCATGAACACCGGCCCGGTAAAGCGCGCGGCGATCTCCCTGACGCGCGATGGGTCGCCGTCGAGGTCCTGCTGGATCACCTGAGACACGGCGAGCGCGAGCGTGGCCGAGCCGTGCAGGATCGGGGCCGTCAGCCCGGCCGTGCGCGCGATGGCGACGTCGGTGTGGATCGGGTTCCAGATGCGGGCGCACTCCGAGTACACGTGCGCGGCATGGGCCGCGACCAGGACCGCCGCGCTCCAGCGCGGCTCGGCGGAAGCCGGAGGCGCTGGTCGGGCCAGGGGCTCGAGCGCCGTGCGAATCTCGGCATCGGTCGCAACACCTCGGTAGACGGAGCCATAGTCGGTCGTCGTCACTGGTCGGCCGTTCCGGTCCACCGTGGAGAAGCGCGCCACGACGAGCGTGCCGGCGCGGCTCGGCCGTACCTCGACGATCTGCGCACGCGTGAGGAGCCGGTCGTCCGCCGAGGGCAGCCGGTGGATGATCACGTGATGGGTCGCGTGAACGCCGAGAGGCGCCCACGCCTCCCGCACGGTCTTGGTCCGCAGGGCGACGGCGGCCGGCCACTCGTAGCACACCGAGAAGAGCGGGTGGGCGACCGGCCCGCCGGCGGCGAGGGTGTCGTAGTATCGCGCGTCGTCGAGGCCGAGCGCCGCCGCATACGCCATCAACCACCGCGCGTCGAGCGAGGTGCTCAGGGCGCCGACCTCCGTCCCGGCGATCTTTCCCGGGATCGTCGCGCGTCCGACTTCGCGTCCGGTCATGACGGTCGTGGAAAATTCATGCAGTCGACGAAGATCCCCTCGAAATCCGGGTGGGCGGCGAGCGAGACGTGCTCGATCCGAGCCGCCACCGCCTCGGCGCGGGCGCGCTCGGTCTCGGACACGAGGCAGAGCTGCGCGCCGAGCGAGGCGGCGTTGCCGACATAGCGGATGCGCTCGCGGGGTAGCGGCGGAATCAATCCGATCCGGAGCGCGCTCTCGATCGACACGTAGTTGCCGAAGCCGCCCGCCAGCATCAGCTCCACGACCGTCTCCCCCGGAACGCCGGCGACGTGCTGGAGCATCATCACGCCCGAGGCGATCGCCCCCTTCGCCAGCTGGACCTGCCGCACGTCGTCCTGGGTCAGCACGATCTCCTGACGTGCCCCAGCCTCGCCCGGCCGGAGCACGATGACCTGACGCTCCTCGCCCCTGACGACGACGCGCTCGGAGAGCTTCGACGAGAGGGCATGGTGCGTCTCCACCTGGATGAGGCCCGTCCAGTCGATGACCCCGGCCTCGAGGAGACCGGCCAGCAGGTCGATGATCCCGGAGCCGCAGATGCCGAGCGCGTCCGTCTCGCCGATCGTGTGGACGTGGATGTCATCGTCGACGCTGACGCGGTCGATGGCGCCGAGCGCTCCGCGCATGCCGTGGCGGATCTGGGCGCCCTCGAGAGCTGGACCGGCGGGCGCCGAGCACGCCCAGAGTCGGTCGCGCGAGCCCAGCAGCACCTCGCCGTTGGTGCCAATGTCGACCGCGATGCGGATCTCGGCGCTCTCGTAGATGCGCGTGGCGAGCGCGACCCCGACGGCGTCGGCGCCGACGAACCCCGCCACCAGGGGTAGGAGGCACACGCGCGCCTCGGGCGCGACCTTCAGGAAGAGCTCGCGGGCGGACAGCGTCAGCGCGTGGCGCATGACGGGCGCATAAGGGGCGAGGCCGACGTGGGAGGGGTCGATGCCGAGGAGGATGTGATGCATGCAGGTATTGCCGACGACGACGACCTTGTAAATCCACTTCGCGAGCACTCCGGACTCGCGGCAGATCTGCTCGACGTGCTGGTTCAGGAGGCCGATGATTCGGGTGTGGAGCTTTCGCAGATTGCCGGGGTTGAACTGGGCGAAGGCGATGCGCGACATGAGGTCGCCACCGAAGACCGCCTGGGGGTTGAGGCTCGAGACCGACGCGAGCTGCTCGCCCGACTCGAGCTCGATGAGAGTGGTCACCACGCTGGTCGTGCCGATGTCGATCGCGAGGCCGAACTTCATCCCGGCGGTGTCGCCGCGCTCGACCGCAAGGATCCGCTGCCGGCCACCCGCGGCGCCGCCCGAGGCAAATGTCGCCACGGTCACGCCGGCGGGGTCGGCGCGGAGGGCTTGCGGTAATCCCTGGAGCACCGCGGGGCCGACGTCGGCGGTCGTGAGGCCGACGGCCTCGAGGAGCTGCTCGAGGTCGGACGTCTGATGATGCTCCTCGCGCGGCAGCGTGACCTTGACGACCTGCTTGGCGATTCCCGAGTCGAGCGTGACGCGCCCGAGTTGCCGGACGCCGGGCCCGGCGCCGAGGATCTGGAACGAGCGTTCCTCGAGCGGCGGCGCGACCTGCACAGTGACGGGCTCGTGGAGAACGCATTGGCAGGAGAGGCGATACCCCTCGCGGACAAGGTCATCGCCGAGCTGAACCTGGTCCATGATCGTCGGCGGCGGTGGCAGGCCCGCCAGGAACTTGACCCGGCACGAGGTGCACCGGCCGCGCCCGCCACACGTCGCGGTGATGTCGACACCACCGGCGTGCGCTGCCTTGAGGATCGTCGTCCCGGGCGCAACGCTGAGCGTCCGGCGCGACGCGACGTTGCCGGGATCGTGGAGGACTGTCAGCGCGACGGCCATGGCCCCTCATTCTAGTGGTATGCTCGCGCGCATGGAAATAGACGTGGAGACCCTGAGGCGCCTGGCCGCCTTCGGCGGGTTCGCCTGGACCGACGCGGAACTCGAGTCGCTCCGGCCCACCGTCGAGCACCTCCTAGAGATGCTGGAGCGTCTGGAGGCCGTGCCCATCGGCGAGCTCGAGCCGACGACGCAATACCGGGTGCTCTGAGCGCCCATGCGAGCTGCAGGACCGACCGCGGGCTAGAGCTTCCAGGTTCGCGACGAGCGGACGATGAGATGAGCGAGCTCTTCTGGACCTCCATGGCCGACCTCGGCCGGATGATCGCGACCAAGCAAGTGTCGCCCGTCGAGGTGGTTCGCGCTCATCTCGACCGTATCGCCGCCCTCGATGCGAAACTCCGCGCGTTCATCACCGTCTGTGCCGATGCCGCGCTCCAGGCGGCGCGGGGGGCCGAGGCGGACCTGATGGCGGGCAAAGTCGTGGGGCCGCTCCACGGCGTGCCGTGGGCGCCGAAGGACCTATACTCGACGAAGGGCATCCGCACGACCGGCGGCTCGAAAATCCTCGCCGACTCGGTACCGCGGACGGACGCGACTGTGGTGGCGCGTCTCGGTGCGGCCGGCGCGATCGTGCTCGGCAAGCTCAACATGCACGAGTTCGCGTATGGGCCCGAAGGGCTCAACGCGCACTACGGCGACGCGCGGAACCCGTGGGACGCGGGCGCCCATCGCATCACGGGCGGTTCGTCTTCGGGCTCGGGGGCGGCGGTGGCAGCAGGTCTCGCGCCCGGATCCCTCGGCTCGGACACGGGCGGCTCGATTCGCATCCCGGCCTCGCTCTGCGGCATCACGGGGCTCAAGCCGACCTACGGCCGGGTGAGCCGCGCCGGCGTGCTGCCGCTCGCCTGGTCGATGGACCACGTGGGGCCGATGACGCGCACTGCGCGGGACTGCGCGTTGATCCTGCACGCGATCGCCGGCTACGATCCCGCCGACCCGACCACGAGCGTGCTGCCGGTACCCGACTACACCGCGGCGCTCACCGGCGATATGAAGGGTCTGCGCGTGGGGCTCCTGCGCGCTCACTTCACGGACGTCGCCGCTGCCGATGTGCGCGCCGCGGTGGAAGCGGCGGCGAAGCAACTCGAGCGGGCGGGCGCGATCGTGGACGAGGTGAACCTGGCCCAGGTGATCCACGTGGCCGCCGCCTCCTCCGCGATCGTGGCGTCGGAGGCGCTCGCCTATCACGCTGCCTGGATGCGGTCTCGAGCGCAGGACTACCAGCCTGACGTCCGGGAGCGGCTCCGGGTGGGCGCGTTCGTCAGCGGGACCCACTACGTCCGGGCCCAGCAGGTACGCGCGCTCGTGAGCCGGGAAGTCGACGAGGCCCTCGTCAAGCGCGACGTGCTCCTGGCGCCCGCGACGCCGATCCCGGCGACCATTCTCGGGGAGCGTCAGACGACGCTCGGTGACGACACATCCGACGTGCGCTCGGCGCTGATCCGCCTCACGCGGCCGTTCAACTTCTCGGGCCATCCGGCGTGTGCGGCGCCGTGCGGTTTCACGGGGAGCGGCCTGCCGATCGGGCTTCAAATAGTCGGCCGACCGTTCGACGAGGCCACCGTGCTGCGCGTTGTCGATGCCTACCAGCGACTCACCGACTGGCACACCCGCCGCCCGCCGAGCGCGTGAGCGCCGCCGGGCTTCCGGAGGACTCGATGAGCGAAGCGAACGTCGACCGGCGCCTCGCGGCGCTCGAATCGCAGCTCGGCCGTCTGGAGCAGCTCCTCGTCACCGTCAACGAGAAGCTCGACTGCACGGCGCCAAATCTCGAAGAGGCGAGGCGGGGAATCCAGGCCTGGGTAACCGAGTACGTGTCGCTCCGTCTGCAGCAGCTCGTGCCGGAGACGTGCGAGCATCCCGAGCGCGACGCGGACACGATCCTCGCGGAGGGGCCCGTGCTGCCGGGAACGCGCATTCGCTGCACGGAGGAGGTCATCCACCGGCTCGGCCGCATCCCGATTCCGTTCGTGCGGCAGATGGTGGCTCAGAAGGTCGCCGAGACCGCGCGTGCCGAGAGCGTGGGCCTGGTGGACGTGCCGTTCTTCGAGCGTGCGGCGACCTTCTGACAGTGCAAGCTCTCGGGGGAGGATCTCCTGAGCTTCGACCACTGGAAGGAGCACGTGCTGGGAGGACCGCGGCTGTAGACGACGAGCCCGTCCGTATCCCGATCGAAGATGCGCTGGACCTGCACGCCTTCGCGCCGCGCGATGTGGCGTCGGTGGTCGGTGAATACCTGGAGGCGGCTCACGCCAAAGGATTCACTGAAGTGCGATTGATCCACGGGCGAGGGGTCGGCGTCCAGCGCAAGCTCGTGCAGTCGTTGCTCGCCCGGCATCCCCTCGTGGCCGCGTACGCCGACGCTCCGCCGGAGCGCGGGGGCGCCGGCGCGACGCTCGTCCGGTTGCGCGCCCGCACGAGCTGACGTCCGGCTCTGATCGTGCCCGCCGTCGGGGCGCTCCGGCGATCAGTCCCGGTCGGCGCGAAGCAGGATCTGGCGGTCCGTGAAAGAAACGACGGTGTCCCGGGTGAGCGTGAAGTCGAACGCGGCTCGGCACCGCTCGGGCGCTCGACGCACGAACGTCTCGAGCTCGCGTCGCGCCTCGGCGGACATCCGCATGCGGCCGGTCCACTCGTCCCACTCGCGCGCCTTCCAGATGACGAAGTCCTCCATCACCGTCAGACCCGCGGCCCGCAAAAACGCCTTCCACTCGACCGTCCGGTAGCTCCGGACGTGCGAGGGATCGCGCCGCTTCTCGACCTCGAGGATGAACGCGCTCGCCTCGGAGTCGTCGTGGCCGAGGATATCTTGAAGGAGGAGCGAGCCCCCCGGGCGCAGGACCCGGTAGATCTGGCGTACGGCGGCGCCGACATCGGCGAAGTGATGCGCGGCGGTGCGGCAGGTGACGACGTCGAACGATCCGTCGCGAAAGGGCAGGTCGCCCGCGTCCCCCGCGACGAACCTGACGTTCGCGACGCCCCGGGCCTGCAGGTGCCCACGCGCGGCCTGGAGCATCGGTTCGGTGAGGTCGTAGGCGACCACCCGTCGCGCGACGCCGGCGAACGCGAGCGCCGTATGACCCCCGCCGGTCGCGACGTCGAGCACGCGATCGCTGCGCCGGGCTGCACCCCAGGCCAGCAGTCGATCGAGGTCGTCGCCGGCCGCGTGCAGGGGACTCGTGACGTACGCCGCCGCGCTCCCGCCGAACTGCTGCTGGACGCGGCGCGCCTGCGCGTCGCTCACTTTTTCTTCGCCCGCTCGGCCAGATGACGGAACAGGAAGTCCGCGTCGAGCGGCGAGAGATCGAAGCGGCGCGACGCTTCGTCGACGAGCTTGACGCGATCCGCGCCGGGATTGTCGAGGAGCTGGTCGTCGATCCACTTCACGGCCTGGTTGATGGGCGCCTCGCCCGCCATGCGGGTCCTCCCTTCGTTGACCGGTCGTCTGGCCGCGACGGCCACCTTGCTTGCAGCCACGCCATTGTACCCGGGGGTGTCATCGTGGGCGCAACAACCCTGACAATTGGCCTGTCCCGATCAGGCCAATTGGCCCTTGACGACTCGGCAATTCGAGCCAAAATGGCTGGGCAGGGGAATTGGTGAACATCCCCATCGACCGCGACAATCCCACGGCGCTTCCGCGCCAAATCCAGGCGCACCTGGAACGGCTGATCCACGAGCGGCTGCTGACACCGGGGATGAAGCTCCCGGCCACGCGCGAGCTCGCGCGACAGCTCGGTGTCAACAGGGGAACCGTGTCGCTTGCATACGAAGAGCTGGTCGCGGCCGGCTGGGCCCGTGCCCACGTCGGGCAAGGGACCTTCGTCGCCGAGCGGGCGGTGAGCGCAGGCGTGCGGGTCGCGTCGCCCGCCGCGCCGCCCGTCGCGCTGAACTGGTCCGGGCTCTTCTCGCGCAACGCGCAGATCCTCGGCGCCGACGATGAGCGCTCCCGTGCCGTGACTCCCATCCCGTCGAGCGGCACCGTCGTGTCGTTTGCGGGCGGCATGCCGGACAGCGGGCTCTTCCCGACCGACGCCTTTCGCCGCGTGCTGAACCAGGTGATCCGCGAGGAGGGCGCCTCGCTCCTGCAGTACTATCCGGCCGGCGGTTACCCTCCGCTCCGGCAGTACCTCTCGACGTACCTCTTGCGGTTCGGTCTCGAGGCGCGGCCGGAGGAGATCCTGATCGTGAACGGGTCGCAGCAAGGGTTCGATCTGATCGCCCGCACGCTGATCGATCCGGGCGACTTCGTTGCGATCGAGCAGCCGACATATCCGCGAGCCATGCAGGTGTTCCGATCGTTCGGAGCCCAGCTTCTCAGCGTGCCCTGGGACGGCGCGGGGCCGCGGGCCGAGGTCTTCGAGCGCCTGCTGGAGCGCCATACGCCGAAGCTCTTCTACTGTCAGCCGAGCGCCCACAATCCGACAGGACTGGTGGTAGCGCCGGAGACCGGGCGGCGCCTGCTCGAGGCCGCGGCGCGCCACCAGGTGCCGATTGTCGAGGACGGGTTCGACGGCAGCCTCTACTACGGCGACGGACCGAGCCTGCCGCTCAAGGCTGTCGACCGTGGCGGTGTCGTGATCTATATCGGCACGTTCTCGAAGATTCTCTTTCCGGGCCTGCGGCTCGGCTGGCTCGTCGGTCCTCGGCCGGTCCTCGAGCGGCTCCAGGCGGCCAAGCAGCTTGCCGATCTCCATACGAGCGCCCTCATCCAGGCGGCGGTGCACCGCTTCTGCGAGCGCAAGCTCCTCGACCGTCACGCGACCCGCGTCGCGACGGAGTACACTCGGCGTCGCTCGCTCCTGCTGGCCGCCCTGAGGCGACGCATGCCGTCCGAGGTGACCTGGACGGAGCCCCGAGGGGGATTCTCGCTGCTTCTCACGCTGCCGCCGGACATGGACGCGGGGGCGCTCTTGCCGCAGGCAGTCGAGCGGGGCGTCGCCTTCACGCCCGGCGCGCCCTTCTTCGTGGACGGCGGCGGCGAGCGCACGCTCCGGCTCTCGTTCTCGTCGGTGGCCGCCGGGCGGATCGACGAGGGCGTCCGGCGGCTCGCCGAAACGATCAAATCCGCGCGCACCCGGCTCCGGGGCCGAGAACGGGTGGAGCGCGCGGCGGTTCCGGTGGTATAGCGATACAAAAGGAGAGACCACATGTCGGACCTGAACGGACTTCGGATCGCTGACCGAAAGCACATCGGCCTCGCCGAGATGCTCAAGGGCGGGGTCATCATGGACGTCACCAACGCCGAGCAGGCGAAGATCGCCGAGGACGCCGGCGCCGTCTCCGTCATGGCGCTCGAGCGCGTGCCCGCCGACATCCGCAAAGAGGGTGGCGTCGCCCGGATGTCCCCGGTGAAAAAGATCAAGGAGATCCAGAAGACGGTGACGATCCCGGTCATGGCGAAGGCGCGGATCGGCCACTTCGTCGAAGCGCAGATCCTCGAGGCCCTCGCCGTCGACTACATCGACGAGTCAGAGGTGCTGACGCCGGCCGACGAGCACTTCCACATCGACAAGTTCGCGTTCCGCATCCCCTTCGTCTGCGGCTGCCGCGATCTGGGCGAGGCGCTCCGACGCATCGGCGAGGGCGCGGCGATGATCCGGACCAAGGGCGAAGCGGGCTCCGGCAATATCGTCGAGGCGGTCCGCCACATGCGCGCGCTCGTCTCCGGCATCCGCCGCCTCACCACGCTGGCGCCCGAGGAGTTGATGACCGAGGCGAAAACGCTCGGCGCCCCGTACGATCTCGTACGCTGGGTGGCCAAGGCCGGCAAGCTCCCGGTCCCGAACTTCTCCGCGGGCGGGATCGCGACGCCGGCGGACGCGGCCCTCATGATGCAGCTCGGGGCCGAAGCCGTCTTCGTCGGCTCCGGGATCTTCAAGTCGAGCGACCCAGCGAAGCGCGCCCGCGCCATCGTCCAGGCAACGACTCACTTCAAGGACCCCGACGTGCTGGCCCGCGTGAGCGAAGATCTCGGCGACGCGATGGTCGGGCTCGAGACCTCCAAGCTCCCGGAGAAGGAGCTGCTACAGACTCGGGGCTGGTAGGCAGGCTGCACCTCAATGCGGGTCGGGGTCCTCGCCCTCCAGGGCGACTTCGCGCTCCACGCCAAAGCGCTGGAGAAATCCGGGGTCGAGGCGGTCGAGGTGCGAAAGCCGTCCGAGCTCGACGACGTCGAGGGGCTCATCATCCCCGGGGGCGAGTCGACGACCCTGCTGAAGCTCATGGAGGCGTGGAACTTCGTGTCCACCATCGAGAAGTTCCACGGCGCCGGCAAGCCGATCTTCGGCACCTGCGCGGGTCTCATCATCCTGGCGCGAGAGGTCGAGAGCCCGACGCAGTTCTCACTCGGGCTCATCGACGTCACCGTCGAGCGCAACGCCTACGGCCGGCAGCGCGAGTCGTTCGAGGCGTCCGGGGTGGCGAGGCTCGACGCGGGTCCGGTTCCGCTCGAGATGGTCTTCATCAGGGCGCCCAGGATCCGCCGGCTGGGGCCGGGCGTCCAGGTGCTGGCCGAACACAGGGGCGAGCCGGTCATGGCCCGGCAAGGCCGGGTTCTGGTCGCAACGTTCCACCCGGAGCTCACCGACAACACGACGGTCCATCGCTACTTTTGCGACCTGGTGGGCCGGGCCCGGGTCCCCGCGTGATCTTCCACGACTATTATTCGGACCTCCCACGCGCTGAGATCGATCGCTTCGTGCAGACCCAGGAGATGGCGCGGCTGATCACGGTGGGCGAGGACACGGTTCCCCACGTCGGCCTCTACCCGTTCATATACGATGAGAAAACCCTGGATCTGCACCTTGTCAGATCTGACGAACAGATCAAGGACTTGAAGGCCCGTCCCCGCTGCGTGCTCGAGGTCGACGAGGTCCTGGGAGTGATCCCGTCGTACTGGGTCCATCCCGAGTACGGTGGCTCGGCGACCGCTTACCACCGGGCCGTGATCTTCGAGTGCGAGGCGCGGGTTGCCGAGGACTCGGAGGCCGTCGCGGCGCAACAGCGGCGGCTGCTCGCGCGATACCAGCCCGAAGGGGGATTCAGGCCTCTCGACCCGGGCGACCCGCTCTATCAAGGGGCGATGGCTCAACTCGCCGCCGTGAAGCTCGAGATCATCCGCTGGCGGGCGAAGTTCAAGCTGGGGCAGAATCGCCCTGCCGAGGCTCGGCGACGGGTGATCGCCGAGCTCCGCAAGCGCGGTCGCCCGAACGACGGGCGTGCCGCCGACGCGCTCCAGTGGACGATCGACTCGGACCGGGAACGGCAAGGCAAAGGTTGACGGCGGCAGGAACACGGAGGACCACGCAATGAAGATCACGGCAAACGGAATCTCGATGAACTACACCCTGGACGGTCCGACCGGAGCGCCCGTCGTCACGCTGAGCCATTCGCTCGCGACGACGCTCGCCATGTGGGAGCCCCAAGTGAAGGCGCTGACAGCCCGCTGGCGGGTGCTGTCCTACGACACGCGGGGTCACGGCGGGACCGACGCGCCGAAGTCCGCGTACTCGCTCGACCAGCTCGCCGACGACGCGCAGGCTCTCCTGCGCGCCCTCGGGATCCAGCGCACTCACTGGGTGGGGCTCTCGATGGGAGGCATGATCGGCCAGACCCTCGCCCTCAAGGCACCGAAGCTCTTCGCGAGCCTCGTCCTGTGCGACACGTCGAGTCGCGTCCCGCCCGAGGCCAAGCCCCTGTGGGACGAGCGCGTCCACACCGCAGAGGCGAAAGGGATGGAGCCGCTCGTGGAAGGGACGCTCGGCCGGTGGTTCACGGCGCCGTTCAAGGACCGGGGCGGGAGCGTCGTCGAAAGCGTCCGCGCGATGATCCGGTCGACGAACCCAGCCGGATACATCGGCTGCTGCCAGGCGATCTCGAGTCTCAATCTCACCGACCGCATCGGCGCCATCAAGGTGCCGACGCTGATCATCGTCGGGGAAGATGATCAAGGCACGCCGGTCGCGGCATCGAAGGTCATGAACGAGCAGATCAAGGGTTCTCAGCTGGTAGTGCTCAAGTCGGCTGCCCACCTGTCGAACATGGAGCAGCCCGAGGCTTTCACCCAGGCCCTCACCGACTTCTTGAGCAAGGTCGGGTAGGCCACTTGGAGCGTGCCCACTTGGAGCGTGCCCCTTGACAGGGCGCGGGGGTGGCCGTAGTCTCTCTGGTCAGACCAGCTGACCACGACGAGCGCCCCACGACGCAGTAGCGTGAGCATGAGGAGGAGCGAATGGCTGCCCTGATCTGCGAGGTCGTCTATCGCGGCATCTTCCAGAAGAACCTGGCCGCGCGCATCGCGCGCGGGATCGTGCTGTCGGCACGCAAGTCGGGCCGATGGGGCATCGCGTTCGGCCGGTACGGCGACAGCCCCCAGCGAAACGGCATCCCCGCGAAAGACTTCGCGATCGTCGCCGACACCAAGGAAGAGCTCGAGCAAAACATGGCCCGCTACGAGCCCAAGCACGTCGACGTCACAATCGCCGTGGACGACACGCTGTCGAAAGGCGTCGAGTCCTGGGCGTGGTACGGGCTGCAGCCGATCAACCGACTCACGGTGCCCAACGGCACGCTCCTGATGACCTCGGTCCAGAGCTTCGACAGCCTGCTGAAGGACATCCACAAGAAGGACGCGCCCTACAAGCTGGCGCTCCTCCGCGCCAAGGCCTCGTTCTCCGGGCTCTGGGTCTACAAAGAGGATCACACCGAGGTCCGGATCCTGGGCGCCCTCGCCAAGATCGCCCCGTCCTTCCTGACGCTCGATGGGGTGTGCGAGGCCATCCAGGAGATCGAGTGGGGCTCGGACCTCAAGGTCGAGTCGGCGAAGAAGGCATACCAGCGGCTCGAGTCGCGCGAAGTCAAGCTTACCGAGGGCAACGTCGAGATCCCGTATTCGTTCGAGATGCCCAAGTGGTGGGAGATGCGGGAGGGCGTGACCATCCCGGCGATCCCGGTCGGCAAGCCGAAGGAGGACGGCAAGGGGTATGTGCCCGAGCGCAACCCGTACTTCAAGAAATTCACCACGCGGACGATGCGACCCGTCATCGACTTCGACACGTGCGTGAAATGCACGCTCTGCTGGATCCAGTGCCCCGACTCCTGCTTCGACGTCATGCCCGATGGCACCTACGACGCCAACATGGAAGCGTGCTGCGGCTGCGGCGTGTGCGAGGCGGTCTGCCCGGTGGAAAAGTGCATCACGATGGTCAACGAGTCGGTGTTCGACGACAACGCGAGCCAGTGGGAGATGTGGCGGAACGACAAGGAGGCCTACAAGGCCTGGATGACGGAGAAGATCGGCGACAAGAACGCCACGGTGCGCTCGCACGGCTTCCGCTTCCGCGGCCAGTACGAGCAGGAGCTCGAGAAAAACCTCGACGGCGGCGGTGTCGAGATCACCGCCGGCATCCCGGGCGAGAACGCGCAGCACAAGACGATTTAAACGGAGGCCAGCAATGGCGGTTGTCACCCCGGCGGCTCCGGCCGCCACCGAAGAGGACAAGGAGCTCCTGATCTCCGGCAGCGAAGCCGTCGCCGAATCGCTGACGCTCGCCGACATCGACGTCGTCACGGCCTATCCGATCCGGCCGTATGACACCGTCATGCAGGCGATCGCCAAGAAGATCTCGGGCGGTCAGCTCGTCGCCGAGTATATCGTCGCCGAAGGCGAGCACAGCCAGTTCGAGATCGTCAAGCACGCCTCCACCGTCGGCGCGCGCGTCTTCTGCGGCTCGTCCGGCGTCGGCTGGATGTACGCCATGGAATGCCTCGTCGTGACGCCCCCGCTGCGCGTGCCGATGGTGGCGCTCGTGGGCAACCGCGCCCTCGACGACCCGGGCGCCTTCGGCGTGGAGCACAACGACGCGCTCGTCGTTCGCGACGTCGGCTGGCTGCTCTGCTGGATCGACACGTCCCAGGAGGCGCTCGACACCACGCTGATTGCCTACCGGGTCGCCGAGGACCGGCGCGTGTTCCTGCCGCTGGCGATCTCGGCGGACGGCGCGTTCCTCACCCACTCCCAGGCGCTCACGATGGTGCCGCCGAAGTCGAAGGTCGACCGGTTCCTGCCGCGCTACGACCGGGGCGATCTCCAGCTGCACCCCGACAACCCGATCACCGTCGCGCCCCAGGCGAACGAGGACTGGGTCATCGAGATCCGTCGCCAGAACAATGAGGCCATGGGGCGCGCCGTCACGGTGATCGAGGAGGCGTACGCCGACTTCCGCCGCGTCTTCGGGCGCGGACCGGAGAACCCCTGGTTCGAGGAATACATGAGCGACGACGCCGACGTGATCCTGGTCGGCATGGGAACGATCTCTCTGCCGATCAAGGTCGCGATCCGCGAGCTGCGCGCCAAGGGGAAGAAAGTCGGCCTGGTGCGGCTACGCTGGTTCCGGCCGTTCCCGACCGAGAAGCTCGTAGCGGCGCTGTCGAAGGCGAAGGCGGTGGGCATCATCGACCGCAACTATTCGTTCGGTTCGCCGTTCGGGTCGGGCGTGGTCGCCAACGAGATCCGCGCGGCGCTGTACAATGCCGACCGGAGACCGCCGCTCCTGTCCTTCATCTGCGGTCTGGGCGGTCGCGAAGTGACGCTGGAGGATGTCTACGAGGCGGTGGACCTCTGCTATGCGGCCGCCGCGGCCGGCAAGTCCGACGCGAAGACCCACTGGCTGGGCGTTCGGGAATAGGAGAAGCCATCATGGCCGAGACGACGACCTTCAGCAACGCGACGCAGATCCTCGAGCCGTTCCGCGGAGTCAAGCGGGTGACGATCGAGGAGTATTTCACCTCCGGGCACCGGACCTGCCAGGGGTGCGAGTCCGCGCTGGTCATGAAGCTCATGGTGAAGGCGTCCGGCCCGCGCACGATCGTGCTCGGCTCGACCGGGTGCATGTACGTCGCGAACACGACCTATTACACGACGCCGTGGGTGGTGCCGTGGATGCACACGCAGCTCGGGTCGTCGGGCTCGGCGGCGCTCGGGACGGCCGCGGGGCTCAAGGCCCTGATGAAGAAGGGGAAGATGAAGTCCGAGCCGATCAATGTCATCGCGTTCTGCGGCGACGGTGGCGGCGCGGACATGGGCCTCGGCGCCATCTCGGCCACGCTGACCCACAAGGAGTACAACTCGCTGATCCTCCTCTACGACAACGAGTCGTACGCCAACACCGATATCCAGCTCTCCGGGATGACGCCGTACGGCGCCAACACCACGTTCAGCCCGCCTGGCAAGGTGAAGCGCCTCATCCACACCCGTTGGAAGAAGAACATGGCGGGCATGCTGGCGGCGGGTCATCCGGAGTGCCGCTACGTGGCGACGGTTTGCGCCTCGTACGCCGTGGAGATGATGAACAAGGTTCGCCGCGCGCTGACGATCGGCGGCCCGACGTTCATCCACTCGCTCGACCCGTGCCCGAAGGGCTGGGACTACGACCCGATGCTCTCCCACGAGCTGGGCGAGCTGGCGATCGAGACCGGGATCTTCCCCCTCTACGAGGTGGAGGACGGCCAGGTCAAGTATTACGGCAAGACCAAGGCCATCGTCGAGGGGCGCCCGCGCAAGCCGGTGCGCGAGTATCTCCTCAAGCAGGGGCGGTTCGCGCACTTCATCGAGGAGGATCTCGCGTACTTCCAGGCGAAGGTGGACGAGATGTGGGACAAGTGGGAGATTCCGGCGGTGGTGCCGTTCCGGCGTCTAGACGCGACGAAAGAGGCGCTGTCGGCGAAGTAGCGCCGGGATCGCCCTTGGCGCCTCCTCGCCGCTCTTAGCGGGCCGGGCTCCCGTGAAACGGGACCCGGCCCTTTCGTGTTCTATACGTGTTCCGTACGTATTCCGACATGGACCCGAGGCCTGACCTCGGGCAAAGGAGCGAGCGATGAAACTCGACGCCGTTCTCGCACTCGTTCTCGCGCTGCTGATCGCCGTCCCCGCCTCGGCGGCGGCCTGGGAGCCGACCAAGCCGATTGAGTTCGTGGTGCCGGCCGGGACCGGCGGTGGCGCCGACCAGATGGCGCGCCTGATCGCCGGTATCGCCGAAAAGCACAAGCTCTCGCCCCGTCCGCTGATCGTCGTCAACAAGTCCGGCGGCGCGGGCGCCGAGGGGTTCCTGCACGTCAAGAGTAAGAAGGGTGACGCGCACACCATCATCATTACCCTGTCCAACCTCTTCACGACCCCGCTTCACACCGGCGTCCCGTTCAGCTGGCGGGATCTGACGCCGGTCGCGCGGCTGGCGCTCGACCAGTTCATCCTCTGGGTGCACGCGGAGACACCGTACAAGACGGCGAAAGAGTACCTGGCGGCAGTGAAGGAGAAGCCCGTCGCGATGAAGATGGGCGGTACGGGCTCGGCGCAGGAGGATCAGATCATCACGATCCAGCTCGAGCAGGCGCTCGGGCTCAAGTTCATCTACGTGCCGTTCAAGGGCGGCGGCGAGGTGTGCGTCAACCTCGTCGGCAAGCACGTCGACTCGACGGTGAACAATCCGATCGAGTGCGTGAGCCACTGGAAGGCCGGGCGCGTGCGCCCGCTCGCCGTCTTCGACGCGGCGCGGATTCCCGAGCCGGAGTGGAAGGACATCCCGACCGTGAAGGAAGCCCTCGGCGTCGACATCCAGTACCTGATGCTACGGGGGATCTTCGGCGCGCCCGACATGCCCAAGGAAACGGTGGACTGGTACGTCGCCTTCCTCAAGAAAATTTATGACACGCCCGACTTCAAGAAGTACCTGTCGGACGGGGCCCTGAAGCCGGCATTCGCCACCGGACCGGAGTACGTGAAGTGGGTCGAGGAGAACGAGACGCTGCACAAGGAGCTGATGGCGAAGGGCGGGCTGCTCAAGAAGTAGATGCGCGCCGCCGACATCACGACCGCGTCCGTTCTCTTGCTGCTGGGCGGCGTCGTGCTCTTCGACGCCGTCCGGCTCGGCATCGGGTGGGGGACCGACGGGCCGAAGAGCGGTTTCTTCCCCTTCTGGCTCGCCGTGGTCATGATCGGGGCGTGCGGCGCAATTCTCGTCCAGGCGCTGCGCCGCTCGGCCCGGATGCCCTTCGTCACCCGCGAGCGGCTCGCTCCCGTTCTCACGGTCCTCTGGCCAGCGGTGGCGATGGTGAGCCTGATCCCCTTCATGGGCCTTTACGTCGCCTCGGCGCTCTACCTCGGGTTCTACATGCGCTGGGTCGGTCGGCACGGCTGGAGCGCGGTGGCCCTCTGCGCCGTCGGCGTCCCGGTGCTCACGTTCGTGGTGTTCGAAATGTGGTTCCTGGTGCCGATGCCCAAGGGCCCGCTCGAGGCCTGGCTCGGCTACTGACCGATGGGCCTCGAGAACCTTTCCCACGGCTTTCAGATCGCGGTCACACCCTTCAACCTCTTCATCACCGTGCTCGGCATCACGCTCGGGACCGTCATCGGCGTCCTGCCCGGGCTCGGGGGCGCCAACGGTGTCGCGATCCTGCTGCCGCTCACGTTCACGATGCCGCCCACCTCCGCGATCATCTTGCTGACGTCGCTCTACTGGGGCGCGCTCTTCGGCGGCGCGATCACGTCGGTGCTCTTCAACATCCCGGGTGAGCCGTGGTCGGTCGCGACCACTTTCGACGGCTATCCGCTGGCCCGGAAGGGGCTCGGGGGGCAGGCGCTCACGGCGGCCTTCACCTCGTCATTCGTCGGCGCGCTCTTCTCGATCGTGCTGATCACCTTCTTCGCGCCGCTCCTCGCGGAGATCGCCCTGCGCTTCGGGCCGCCCGAGTTCTTCGCGATCCAGCTCCTGACCTTCTCGAGCTTCATCGGGCTCGGCGGCGGCGACCCGCTGAAGTCGCTGGTGTCCATCGTCCTCGGCTTCGTCCTCGCGGCGGTAGGCCTCGACATCGTCACCGGCCAGCTCCGGATGACCTTCAGCATCATCGACCTCATGAAGGGGTTCGACTTCATCGTGGCGGTTATCGGGCTCTTCGGCGTCGGCGAGATCCTCCTCAGCGTCGAGGAAGGGCTCAGCTTCAAGGGCACCCGGACGGGCATGAACCTGCGCGTGGTGCTCGACACGTGGAAGATACTACCGCGCTACATGCGCACCTTCGTGCGCGGGGCGTTCATCGGCTTCTGGATGGGGTTCAAGCCCGGCGGGGCGACGCCCGCCTCGTTCATGAGCTATGCGTTCGCCAAGCGGTTCTCGAAGCATCCGGAGCGCTTCGGCAAGGGCGAGCTCGAGGGCGTGGTCGCCCCGGAGACGGCGGCCCACGCCGCCGGGGTGGCGGCCATCCTGCCGATGATCACGCTCGGGATCCCGGGATCGCCGACGGCGGCGGTGATGCTCGGGGGCCTCATCATCTGGGGGCTCCAGCCCGGGCCGCTCCTCTTCACGGAGAAGCCTGACTTCGTCTGGGGGCTCATCGCGAGCATGTATATCGGCAACTTCATCGGGGTCCTGATGGTGCTGGCGTTCGTGCCCTTCTTCGCCTCGATCCTCCGCATTCCATTCGCGATCCTCACGCCGCTGATCGTCGTCATCTGCGCGATCGGCTCGTACGCCGTGCACAACAGCATGATCGACATCTGGTACATGGTGATCTTCGGCGTCGTCGGCTATGTGTTCAAGAAGCTGGACTATCCGCTCGCCCCGCTCGTGCTGGCGCTGGTCCTCGGCGATCTCGCCGAAAATGCGCTCCGCCAGAGTCTGATCATGTCGCAGGGATCGCTCGCGATCTTCGCGACGCGCCCGATCGCCGGCGCGATCACGGCGGTCGCCCTGCTGTTCTTCGCGCTGCCCGTGCTCACGCCGTGGTGGCGCCGCCTGCGCGGGCACCCGACCGCGGTCCACGAGACCTGAGCAGGCCAAGCGCCTGCATGGGCTTCTTGACCGATCCCGAGTTCTGGGCCCGCTGGGTGGGCATCGTCATCATCGACCTCACGCTCGCGGGCGACAACGCCCTCGTCATCGCGCTTGCCGTTCGCACGCTGCCCCGGCGCCAGCGGTTCTGGGGACGGTTGTGGGGCACGATCGGCGCGGTGAGCCTACGGCTGGCCTTCATCACGATCATCACGTACCTGCTGCGGATTCCGCTGCTCCAGCTCGCCGGCGGCCTGCTGTTGATCTGGATCGCCCTCAAGCTGATCCGTCAGGAAACGGGCGCCGAGGGGCACGTCCGCCAGGGCACGAGTATGCTGGAAGCTGTCTGGATCATCATCCTGGCTGACCTGGTCATGAGTCTGGACAACGTGCTGGCCGTCGCGGCGGCCGCGCGCGGTGACCTGCTCCTCGTCGCGTTCGGCATCGCGCTCTCGCTGCCCCTGGTCATCTGGGGGAGCGGGATTCTGGCGGTGTTGATGAACCGCTACGCGTGGATCGTCTGGCTCGGGGGCGGTATTCTCGGATACGTGGCGGGGGAAATGATCCTCAAGGACCGGCTCGTTCATGGCTGGCTCGGCGACGGGCTTGCGGGCGCGCTGCACTACGCGCTGCCCCTCGTCCTGGGCGCCGTGATCACGGTGCTCGGCTGGTGGCTCGCGCGCAGCCAGCGCCCGCGATGAGCGGGCCCGGGCGCCGGAAACCCGGTGGTGAGCCTGTGGATCCCGCCATCGAGCTCGGACCGATCAAGTCGACGCGGATCTACGAGGAGATCGTCCGCCAGGTCAAGCAGCTGATCGCGGAAGGTCGCCTCAAGAGCGGCGATCGGCTCCCGCCCGAGCGGGAGCTCGCCGAGAAGTTCGTCGTCAGCCGCACCTCCGTGCGCGAAGCCCTGCGATCGCTCGAAAGCCTGGGCCTCATCGAGATCCGTCCGGGCGAGGGCACCTTCGTCCGCCCGGTGTCCCTCGACGCGCTGGTCGGCCCGCTGGCCCTCGTGATGACGTCGCAGCGCGAGGCCATCGGCGAGCTCTTCGAAGCCCGGCGGGTCCTCGAGCCGGCTATCGCCGCGCTGGCCGCCGGCCGGGCGACGCCGGAAGAGATCCACGAGATGGAACGGATCCTCGAGGACCAGGCCAAGGAGATCGCGGCGGGGAAGACCGGTCTCGCGCAGGACGCCGCCTTCCACGCCGCGATCGGCACGGCCGCGCACAACCGAGCGATCACGCGGATCGCGCACGCGATCATGGACCTCCTGACCCAGAGCCGCGAGGAGTCCCTCAACACCCCGGGCCGGCCCACACGCTCGCACCAGGACCATCGCCGGATACTCCAGGCGATCACGCGACGCAATGCCACCGCGGCGCGGCAGGCGATGCTCGACCACCTCGTCGCGGTCGAGGGGCTCGTGCTCGGGACGGCGGCCGAGCACCCCGGGCGCGGCCGACGCTCGCGCCCTTGACCGCGTCGGGCCGAGTGCGTATACTCCGCCCCGTGCCTGAGATGACGTCGCGCGTGCTGCTGCTGGGCCTGATCCTGCTGGCGCTGCCGGCCCTGCCCGGAGCATCCGCGACGTAACGCGACACCGGGTGCCACGGGCAGGGACGAGCCCGTGGCGATGAGGACCGCAAGGGCCACGGGGTGGAACGACCCGTGGCCCTTCGCTTTTTGTGTGCCCGGATTCCGGAAACGCTCGAGGGAGACGAATGACAGTAGGCGTGGTGGGGATCGCGAGCGGTAGAATAATTGACACTGACGCTCGTTATCCACTAATATCACAAGACTTTTTTGGTCATCGGGACGGAGACCAGCGCCTATGACGAAATACGTCTACTTCTTTGGTAGTGGCCACGCCGAGGGCTCCTCCCTCATGCGTAACCTCCTCGGGGGTAAGGGGTGCGAGCTGGCAGAGATGACCAATCTCGGGATCCCGGTCCCGCCGGGATTCACGGTGACGACGCAGGCCTGGGCCCACTACAACCGGTCCGGGCACGAGTGGCCCGACGAGCTGTGGGACCAGACGCTCGAGAACCTCCAAAGGCTCGAGAGCGCCGCCGATGCAGGCTTCGGCGATCCCGGGCGGCCCCTTCTGGTCTCCGTCCGATCCGGCGCCCGCGTGTCGATGCCCGGAATGATGGAGACGATCCTCAATCTCGGCCTGAACGACACGACTGTCGAGGGGCTCGCGACGCGCACCGGCAACGAACGGTTCGCGTGGGACTGCTACCGCCGCTTTGTCATGATGTTCGCGAACGTCGTCCTCGGCGTGCGGCGTGAGGTCTTTGATGCTGAACTCGAGGCGGCGAAGTCGCGCCTCGGCGTCAAGACCGATCCCGAGGTTCCGGCGGCCGAGCTCCGAAAGCTCACCGATGCCTTCAAGAACATCGTCAACGAACGCACGGGCCGCGCCTTCCCCGAGGACGTGAAGGAGCAGTTGCGGTTGGCGATCAACGCCGTCTTCGATTCCTGGTTCGCGAAGAAGGCCACCGAGTATCGCCGCATCCACAACGTTCCCGAGGAATGGGGCACCGCGGTGACGGTGATGGCCATGGTCTTCGGAAACCTCGGCGAGACCTCCGGGACGGGGGTCGGCTTCACCCGCGATCCACGGACCGGCGATCCGCGCTTCTACGCCGAGTTCCTGCCCAACGCGCAGGGCGAGGACGTCGTCGCCGGGATCCGTACGCCGCTGCCGATCGAGGCGCTCCGCCAGCGGATGCCGGCGATCTATGACGAGGTCCTCGAGATCGCGGGGCGCCTGGAGCGGCACTACAAGGACATGCAGGACATCGAGTTCACCGTGCAGGACGGCACCCTCTACCTGCTGCAGACGCGCGCCGGCAAGCGATCCGCGCGCGCCGCGGTGAAGGTGGCCAGAGATCTCGTGAACGAGCACGTGATCGACCAGCACACCGCGCTGCTGCGCGTCCGGCCGCAGGAAGTAAACGAGGCGATCCGGCCCATCTTCGACGACCGGGACAAAGCCTCGGCGATCGACAAGGGGCGGCTGCTGGCCCGCGGCCTGCCCGCCGCGCCGGGCGCGGCGGTCGGGAAGGCGGTCTTCGACGCGGATCGCGCGGTCGAGTGGGCGCACGCGAACGAGAAGGTCATCCTCGTCCGTCCCGAGACCTCGCCGGAGGACGTGGCGGGCATGTACGCCGCGGAGGGCATCGTCACCTCGCGAGGCGGCCGGACGTCGCATGCGGCCGTAGTCGCGGTCGGGATGGGCAAGGCCTGCGTGGTCGGCGCCGTGGAGATCGTCGTGGACGAGCATCGACGCGTCTTCGAAGTCGGTGGTCGCATCGTCCGGGAGGGCGACTGGATCTCCGTCGACGGCGGAAGCGGAGAAGTCCTGCTCGACACCGTGAAGACCGTCGAAGGCGAGCTGGGCGACGAGGTCCGAGAACTGTTGTCCTGGGCGGATCGCTATCGAAAGGAAGGTCTCGGCGTGCGGGCCAACGCCGACACGCCCACCGACGCCCAGCGCGCGCGCGAGTTCGGAGCCGAAGGCATCGGGCTCGTTCGCACCGAGCACATGTTCTTCGCGGCCGATCGAATTCAGATCGTCCGCGAAATGATCATGGCCGTCGACCAGGCCACCCGTCGCGCGGCGCTCGAGAAGCTCCGGCCGTTCCAGCGGGACGACTTCATCGGGATTTTCCGGGCGATGGACGGTCTTCCGGTGACGATCCGCCTGCTCGATCCGCCCCTTCACGAGTTCCTGCCGAACCACAAGGAGTACACCGAGCTCATCGAGACGCGGAGCCGTCTGGAGGCGCTCGGCATCAATCCCGAAGAGCAGGCGCGCCTCGAGGCGATCATCGCCAGCGTCGAGAAGCTGCGGGAGGCCAATCCCATGCTCGGCCACCGCGGCTGCCGTCTCGGGATCACACACCCGGAGATCTACGGCATGCAGGTGCGAGCCATCATGGAGGCGGCGTGCACGGTCGCCGAGCAGGGCGTCCACGCCGAGCCCGAGATCATGATTCCGCTCACCGGGACCGTCGGCGAGATGAAAGAAACCTTCGAGCAGACCAAGCGGGTCGCCGACGGCGTCATCGCGGAGACGGGTGTCGCCGTGCGATACCTGATCGGGACGATGATCGAGGTGCCACGGGCCGCGCTGATCGCCGCCCAGATCGCGGAGTACGCCGAGTTCTTCTCGTTCGGCACGAACGACTTGACCCAGCTCACGTACGGCTACAGCCGGGACGACGTCGCGAAGTTCCTGCCGAAATATCTGGACATGGGTCTGGTGCCGCACGATCCGTTCTCGGTCCTCGATCAGGAAGGCGTGGGCGAGCTGATCAAGATCGGTATCGAGCGCGGGCGGAGCCGCCGGCCGAATATGAAGATCGGGATCTGCGGCGAGCACGGCGGCGAAGCGTCGTCGGTGGAGTTTTGCCACCGCGTGAAGATGAGCTACGTCTCGTGCTCGCCCTATCTCATTCCCGGCGCCCGGCTCGCGGCGGCGCAGGCGCGCATCAAGGAACGCCAGGTGGGCGGCGGCGGAGACTACCGTGTCTAGCTTCGACGGCGTCTTCATCCCGGTCACGACACCGTTCTCCGGCGACGACGTGGCGCCGGCCAGGCTCGCCGCGAACCTCCGGAAGTGGAACGCCACGCCGCTGGCCGGCTACGTCGTTCTCGGCTCCACCGGCGAGTTTCCGATGCTGAGCGAGGCCGAGCGCGACCGGATCCTGACGTCGGCGCGCGAGGCGATCCCGCGCGACAGGCTCTTCCTCGCCGGGACCGGGACCAATTCGACGCTGAACACGATCCGCCAGACCAAGCGGGCGGCCGAGATCGGCGCCGACGCCGCGATCGTGATCACGCCGCACTACTTCACCCGGGCCTTCGGTCAGGTGGCGGCGCAGGTCCGTCATTACATCGCGGTGGCCGACGCGTCGCCCATCCCGATCATGCTCTACAACTTCCCCCTCAACACCGGCATCAACCTCGAGCCCGACACCGTCGCGAAGATCGCCATGCACCCCAACGTCTGCGGCATCAAAGATTCCTCCGGCAACATCCCGCAGGCGGCCCAGATCATCGACCAGACGCCCAAGACCTTCCACGTGCTGGTCGGCGCGGCGTCCGCGCTGCTACCCTCGCTGGCGATCGGCTCGGCCGGCGGCATCCTCGCCCTCGGCCTGATCGCGGCCCGCGAGTTCTGCGACGTCTACGCCCTCGCCAGGGGCGGACGGTGGGACGAGGCGCGCGAGATCGCAAAGCGGATGATGGTCGCGGACCGTGGCATCGCCGGGCAGTACGGGATCGGCGGGCTGAAGGCGGCGCTCGAGCTGCAGGGGTTCTACGGAGGGCCATGCCGCCAGCCGCTCGGCACGCCCGACGGCGATGCGATCGACGACATCAAGGAAGTCCTGGCGACGGCTGGACTGCTCTAGGAGGAACACGCGGTGAGAATGCCCGGGGCGCGAATCGTTCTCGAGTGCCTGAAGCGCCAGGGAGTCGACCTGATCTTCGGTCTTCCCGGCGGCGCGGTGCTGCCCATCTACGACGCCCTGTACGACTTCCAGGGTCTGCGCCACATCCTCGTGCGCCAGGAGGCAGCCGCCGGCCACGCGGCCGAGGGCTACGCACGGACGTCAGGCCGGGTGGGCGTCTGTCTCGTGACCTCGGGCCCCGCCGCGACGAATCTGGTGACCGCGCTGCAGGACGCGATGATGGACTCCATCCCGATCGTCGCCTTCACCGGACAGGTGCCCACGCACCTCATCGGCAACGACGCGTTCCAGGAGGCCGACAACGTCGGGATCACGCGGTCGTGCACGAAGCACAACTTCCTCGTGAAGGACGGCAACGACCTCGGCCCGATCATCCGCGAAGCGTTCCACATCGCCTCGACCGGGCGTCCCGGGCCGGTCCACGTCGACCTCCCGAAGGACATCCTCGTGAAGGAGTGGGAGCTCGTCTGGCCCGATCGGGTCCACATGCGGTCGTACAACCCGAACTACGAGGGCCATCCGGGCCAGATCAAGCGGGCGGCCAAGCTCCTGGCGCGCGCCCACAAGCCCATCCTCTACGTCGGCGGCGGGGTGATCTCGGCCGACGCGAGTGCCGAGCTACGGGAGTTGGCCGAGCTGGCGCAGCTCCCGGTGACGCAGACCCTCATGGGGCTGGGCTCGTTCCCGATGGAGCACCCGCTCTCGCTCGACATGCTCGGCATGCACGGGAGCTACTACGCCAACATGGCGGTCCACCACTCGGACGTCCTCGTCGCCGTCGGCGCACGCTTCGACGACCGGGTGACCGGCCGCGTCGACGCGTTCGCGCCGAACGCCGAGATCGTCCACATCGACATCGACCCGTCCTCGATCTCGAAGAACATCAAGGTGGGCGTGCCGATCGTGGGCGACTGCCGCCGGGTTCTCGTGAAGCTGGTGGAGGCCCTCCGCGAGGAATTGCGGGACGAGCCACCGCCCGCGGTGCGCGAGGCGCGCCGTCAGTGGGCGACCCAGCTCGCGGAGTGGAAGCAGGACTTTCCCTTCCGCTACGAGTGGAGCGACGACGTCGTCAAGCCGCAGTACGTCGTCCAGGAGATCTCCAACGCGACCGGCGGTGAGGCCTTCATCGTCACCGGGGTCGGCCAACACCAGATGTGGGCGGCGCAGTACTACAAGTTCAAGCACCCGCGCATGTGGTGCACGTCCGGCGGCCTCGGCACGATGGGCTACGGGCTGCCCACCGCGATGGGGGTCCAGGCGGCGAACCCGGGCAAGCTCGTGATCAACATCGACGGGGACGGCTCGTTCGCCATGAACAGCCAGGAGCTGGCCACGTGCTTCACGGAGGGGCTGCCGGTCAAGACGGTGATCATCAACAACAGCGGCCACGGCATGGTCCGACAGTGGCAGCGGATCATCTACAAGGAACGCTACTGCGCGATCGATCTGCCCGGGATTCCGGACTGGGTGCGGCTCGCCGAGGCCTACGGCTGCGTCGGGCTCCGCGTGACGAAGCCGAGTGAGCTGGTCTCGGCGATCGAGAAGATGATCAGCACGCCGGCGCCCGTCGTCCTCGACGTGTGCGTGGACAAGGATGAGTGCGTGTTCCCGATGGTGCCGGCCGGCGGGGCCAACACCGACATGATTCTGACGGCGCCCACCCGCGAGGTGCGGGACAAGGCCGCGAAGTCGCAGACGGGCTTCTAATGCAGAACGGCAACGAGCCTCGCAAGCACACGATCGCGGTTCTGGTGGAGAACAAGTTCGGCGTCCTCTCGCGCGTCGCCGGGCTCTTCTCGGCGCGCGGCTATAACATCGAGAGCATGTCGGTCGGCGAAACGCTCGACCCGTCGGTCTCCCGGATGACGCTCGTCGTGCACGGCGACGAGTTCGTCATCGAGCAAGTGACGAAGCAGCTGCACAAGCTCATCGATGTGATCAAGGTGACCGATCTGACCGACGAGAGCCACGTCGAGCGCGAGCTGGTCCTCATCCGCGTCAACGCCGAGCCGTCGAATCGGGCGGAGATCCTCCGGACGGCCGACATCTTCCGGGCGAGGGTGGTCGACGTCACGGCCGTGTCGTTCGTCCTGGAGGCCACCGGCGACGAGGGTAAGCTCGAGGCGCTGATCGAGCTGCTGCGGCCGATGGGGATCCAGGAGCTCGTCCGGACGGGGAAGGTCGCGATCGGGCGGGGCCCGAAGCCGCGCGTGCGCCGCGTCGAGCCGCCGCGGAGGCCGCGCGTCGCGGACGACCCGAAGGTGGTCGGCTTCGCCGACTAACACTCACCGACACCGAGGAAAGGACACGCGATGCCCGCGAAGATCTACTACGACCAGGACGCCGATCTCGGCCTGCTCAAGGGCCGGAAGATCGCGATCATCGGGTACGGCAGCCAGGGACACGCCCACGCGCTGAATCTCAAGGACTCTGGCCAGGACGTGGTTGTCGGGCTCTACAAGGGCTCGCGGAGCTGGGCGAAGGCCGAAAAAGAAGGCCTCCGGGTCGCGACCGTGAACGAGGCGGCGCAGATGGCGGACGTGATCATGATCCTGCTGCCCGACCAGAGCCAGCGTCACGTGTTCGAGAGCGAGATCAAGGGCGGCCTCGGCAAGGGCAAGATGCTCATGTTCGCGCACGGCTTCAACATCCACTTCAACCAGGTCGTCCCGCCGCCGGACACCGACGTCACCATGATCGCCCCCAAGGCGCCGGGCCACGTGATGCGCGACCTCTTCACCCAGGGGCCGGGCGTGCCGGCGCTGCTCGCCGTGTACCAGGACGTCTCCGGCAAAGCGCGCGATCTGGCGCTGGCGTACGGCAGGGGCGTGGGCTGCACGCGGGCCGGGGTGATCGAGACGACGTTCAAGGAAGAGACGGAAACGGATCTGTTCGGAGAGCAAACGACGCTCTGCGGCGGCATCTCGCATCTCATCAAGGCCGCGTACGAGACCCTGGTCGAGGCGGGCTACCAGCCCGAGGTCGCCTACTTCGAGTGCATGCACGAGATGAAGCTCATCGTGGACCTCTTCTACCAGGGCGGCCTCGCGTACATGCGCTACTCGGTCTCGGACACCGCCGAGTACGGCGACTACACGCGGGGACCGCGCGTCGTGAGCGAGCAGACGAAGGCCGAGATGAAGCGAATCCTCGGCGAGATCCAGTCCGGCCAGTTCGCGCGCGAGTGGGTACTGGAAAACCAGGCCAACCGCGCCGGATTCCTCGCCATGCGGCGGCGGGACGCCGAGCACCCGATCGAGGAAGTCGGCAAGCGCCTGCGGTCGATGATGTCGTGGATCAAGCCGCCGCGGATCGGCTGATGAGCCGGCTCCCGGTCGCGCCCGAGGGCTGGCCCTTCATCGTGGTCCCGGCCGCGATCGCGGCCGGACTCGCGCTCGCCGGCCGCCGCGCCCTCGCGGTGCCCTTCGCGGGCGCGGCGCTCGCCTCCCTCGGGTTCTTCCGCGACCCGGAGCGCGCGGTGCCGGCGGTCGCCGGCGGCGTGCTCGCGCCGGCCGACGGCCGTGTGATCGAAATCGACGAGCTGAACGACCCGTTCGTCGGCCCGGCCGTGCGGGTCGCGATTTTCCTCTCACCGCTGGACGTGCACGTGAACCGCGCGCCGATCGCCGGCCTCGTCGTCGGCGCCGCGTACTCGCGAGGCCGCTTCGTGGCCGCCTATCGACAGGACGCGGGCGACGTGAACGAGCGCTGTGTGCTCCACCTCCAGGGAGAGAACGCGCGGGTGACCGTCGTCCAGATCGCGGGCGTCGTCGCCCGGCGGATCGTCTGTCGGGTGGCACCCGGCGACAAGCTCGCCGCCGGCGAACGGTTCGGTATGATTCGCTTCGGCTCCCGAACCGACTGCTGCATGCCGCGCGGTGCCGAGCTCCGTGTGCGAGTCGGCGACCAGGTGACGGGGGGCGTCACGGTCTTGGGACTTCTGTCGTGATACCCGAGGGGCGCCCATGATCAGGCGTCACAAGGGGCCGCGGCGCCGGCGCTGGCACGAACTTCGAGACAAGCGTCGGCGCGGCATCGTGCTGCTGCCGAGCCTGCTCACCACCGGCAACCTCTTCTGCGGCTTCTTCGCGATGCTGCTCACGGTGGAGGGCCGTTACGCTGACGCAGCGCTGGCGATCTTCGTTGCCATGGTCATGGACCTCCTCGACGGCCGCGTGGCCCGCCTCATGAAGGCGACCAGCCAGTTCGGGGTCGAGTTCGACTCGCTGGCCGACGTCGTCTCGTTCTGCGTGGCGCCGGCGTTCCTCCTGTACTCCTACGCGCTCAAGGATCTGAGTCGCCCGGCCTGGTTCGGCGTCTTCCTGTTCGTCATCTGCGGCGCCCTCCGGCTCGCGCGCTTCAACGTGCAGACCGGCACGGTCGATCGGCGCTTCTTCATCGGCCTCAGCACGCCGGCGGCGGCCGGCGTGGTCGCGGCGACCATCCTGCTCCTGGGCGACGCGCCGCCGCCTCGCTGGACCCAGATCGCGCTGGCCGCCGCCGCCGGCGTCCTCGCCCTCCTGATGGTGTCGACGTTCCGCTACTGGAGCTTCAAGGAGGTCGATTTCGTCCGGCGCCGACCGTTCCAGACGCTGCTGGTCGTCGTGCTGGCGGCCATGATCGTGGCCACCAAGCACGACCTTTTTCTCTTCGTGCTCTTCACCGGCTACGCGCTCTCCGGACCAGTCCGGCGCCTGGTCGTCGGGCGCCCGCTCGCGGTCCCGACCGAGCTGGCCAGCAAGGAATCGCCTTAGGAGGACGTATGGATCGCGTCATCATCTTCGACACGACATTGCGGGACGGTGAGCAGGCGCCCGGCTTCTCCATGAACACGATGGAGAAGCTCGAGATGGCCCGCCAGCTGGCTCGCCTGCAGGTGGACGTCATCGAGGCCGGCTTCCCGATCTCGTCGGACGACGACTTCGAAGCCACCCGCGAAGTGGCCAGGCAGGTCGGGACGCTGGAGAATGCGCCGTCCATCTGCGGCCTGTCCCGCGTGGGGCTCGGCGACATCGACCGCTGCTGGGAGGCGGTGAAGTACGCCCGGAAGCCGCGCATCCACACGTTCGTCGCGACCTCCGACATCCACCTGAAGTACAAGCTGCGCAAGTCCCGGACCGAGGTGCTCAAGGCGTCGGTCGACGCCGTCCGCCACGCGCGCGGCTACTGCGAGGACGTCGAGTTCTCGCCCGAGGATGCGTCGCGCTCCGACTTCGACTACATGTGCGACGTCCTGTCGGCGGTGATCGACGCCGGCGCGCGGACGATCAATATCCCCGACACCGTCGGCTACGCCATTCCGCGCGAGTGGGGCGAGCGCATCGCCCGCATCCGGGAGAAGGTGCAGGGCCTGGACAAGGTCGTCCTCTCGGTCCACTGCCACAACGACCTCGGGCAGGCGGTGGCGAACTCGTTGACCGCGATCATGCAGGGCGCCCGGCAGGTGGAGTGCACGATCAACGGGATCGGGGAGCGGGCGGGCAACGCGTCCCTCGAGGAGATCGTGATGGCGCTCCGGACGCGGCAAGACTACTTCGGGATCGACACGCGTGTCCGGACCGAGGAGATCTTCAAGGCGTCGCGCCTGCTCTCTCACATCACGGGCGTGCACGTGCAGCCGAACAAGGCCATCGTCGGCGAGAACGCGTTCGCCCACGAGGCCGGAATCCATCAGGACGGGGTCCTGAAGGAGAAGCTCACCTACGAGATCATGCGGCCCGAGGACATCGGCCGCGCGTCGAACAAGCTCGTCCTGGGCAAGCACTCCGGGCGGGCCGCCCTCGCGGCGCGGCTCAAGGAGCTCGGCTTCGCGCTGGCCGGTCCGGAGCTCGATCGGGCGTTCAAGGCGTTCAAGGATCTCGCCGACCGGAAGAAGGAGGTCTACGACGAGGACCTCATGGCGATCGCGACCGACGAGGTCACCCAGGCGGTCGCGCCCCTCTACGAGCTCGACTACCTCCACGTCATCAGCGGCACGGGAGTCGTGCCCTCGGCGACGGTGCGGCTGAAGAAGGAGGGGCAGACCTTCCAGGACTCCGGCGTGGGCGACGGGCCGGTCGACGCGGTCCTGGCGGCGATCGACGCGATCACCGGCCTGAAGGGCCGCCTTCAAGACTACGCGCTTCGCTCGGCGACGTCGGGCAAGGACGCGATCGGCGAGGTCGCGATGAAGATCGACTTCGACGGGACGCTCGTGTCCGGCAAGGGCGCCTCGACGGATGTCATCGAGGCGAGCGCCCGCGCCTATCTCAGCGCGCTCAACCGGGTGGCTCAGGCGTCGGCCCAGCGAATGAAGGAAGTCGGCCCCTAGATGGCGACGTACCGGATCGCGGTCCTGCCGGGGGACGGGATCGGCCAGGAGGTGATCCCCGAGGCCATGCGTGTCCTCGGGGCCATCGGCAAGGGCACGGGCGCCGCGTTCGAGTTCGAGCGCGCGCTGGTCGGTGGCGCGGCGATCGACGCGACGGGCGCTCCGCTGGCCCCGGGAACGCTGGAGCTGTGCCGGGCCTCGCACGCGATCCTCTTCGGGGCAGTCGGCGGCCCCAAGTGGGACGACGTGCCTCACGAGCAGCGGCCCGAGCGGGGGCTCCTCGCCCTTCGCAAGGAGCTCGACCTCTACGCCAACCTCCGTCCCGCGAAATGCTTTTCCATGCTCGTGGACGCCTCGCCCCTCAAGCGTGAGGTCGTCGAGGGGACCGACCTGATGGTCATCCGCGAGCTGACCGGAGGGCTCTACTTCGGCGAGCCCCGCGGGGTGGAGCGCTTCGCCGATGGCGGGGCGCGCGCCATCAACACGATGGCGTACACGTCGCGCGAGGTTGAGCGGATCGCCCGGATCGGGTTCGAGGTCGCGCGCAAGCGCCGGCGGCGGCTCACCTCGGTCGACAAGGTGAACGTGCTCGTGGTCTCGCAGCTCTGGCGCGAGGTGGTCACGCGTGTCGGCCGCGAGTACCCGGACGTGACCCTCGAGCACGTGCTGGTCGACAACTGCGCGATGGCCCTGGTGCAGCGGCCGACGCAGTTCGACACGATTGTGACCGAGAACACCTTCGGTGATATTTTGTCCGATGAGGCCGCGATCCTTGCCGGCTCCATGGGAATGCTGCCGTCGGCGTCCCTCGGCGGGTCGGTCGGCCTCTACGAGCCGGTGCACGGGACGGCGCCCGACATCGCCGGCAAGGGCATCGCGAATCCGATCGCCGCGATCCTGTCGGCGGCCATGCTCCTGCGGTACTCGCTGAATATGGAAAAGGACGCCGACCGCATCGAGAGCGCGGTGCTCCGGGTGCTCGAGCAAGGCCACCGGACGGCGGACATCGCCGCTCCGGGAGCCCGGGCAACGGGGACGCGGGGGATGGGGGACCTGATCGTGCGCGAAGTGGAGCGGCAATACTAATGACCTCGGGGCTGTCTATCGCGGTGGTGGGCGCCACGGGCGCCGCGGGGCAGACGACGCTCAAGATTCTCGAGGAGCGGAAGTTCCCGGTGCGCGAGTTGCGGGCGTTCGCCTCCGAGCGCTCGGTGGGCAAGACCGTGACCTTCCGCGGCGAGCCCGTCCCGATCCGGAGAATCGAGCCGGGGGCCTTCAAGGGTGTGGACATCGCCTTCTGCTCGGCGGGTTCCGCCCAGGCGAAGGAGTACGCGCCGGCGATCGTCAAGGCCGGCGCGATCGTCATCGACAAGTCGAACGCCTTCCGGATGGATCCAGACGTGCCCCTCGTCGTCCCCGAGATCAACGCGCACGCGGCGCGACGTCACCGGGGCATCGTCGCGTGCCCGAACTGCACGACCATCGTGACGGTCATGCCGCTCAAGCCGCTCCACGATGCGGGGCGGCTCACCCGCGTGATCGCGACCAGCTTCCAGGCAGTCTCCGGCGCCGGCGTCAACGGCATCGCCGAGCTCCGGGAGCAGACCCTGGCGTGGGCGCGCGGCGAGACGATCGTTCCCCGGCACTTTCCCCACCCGATCGCCTTCAACCTGATCCCGGCGATCGACCGGTTCGAGCCCGACGGGTACACCGGCGAGGAGATGAAGCTGGTGAACGAGACGCGCAAGATCCTCGAGGCCCCCGAGCTCCTCATCGCGCCGACCACCGTGCGGGTGCCGGTCTTCACCTCACATTCGATCGCGGTCACCGCCGAGACGGCGGTGAAGATCACGGCGGCCCGCGCCCGGGATCTGTTCGAGCGCTTTCCGGGCCTCAAGCTCTGGGACGACCCCGCCCAGCACCGCTACCCGATGCCGATCGCGGTCGAGGGCCAAGACGATTGCTTCGTGGGGCGGATTCGTGAGGATATCTCGAGTGCGAACGGACTGAGCTTCTGGGTGGTCGGCGACCAGCTGCGCAAAGGCGCGGCCACGAATGCGGTCCAGATCGCCGAGCTGCTGGCCCGATCGTAGGCCGCCGCACGGCGCCCGACCGCCGCGGACCCGCGCCGGTCGGGCATGATGTCCCTGCGCCGCTACTACCACCGGCACTTCGGATACAACGAGCGCTTCCACCTGTCGGTGATCTTCACGATCCTGGTCGTGGCCTACGTGGGGGTCCCGCTCGTCGTACGGTTCGTTGACGCCGTCCGCGGCTACGACCCCGCTTACTACGAGCCGAAAGACTTCGAGCGGCAGGACTGGCTCAAGCGCCAGGTCGTACCGACCGTGCTGCCGGGCGTGTCATGGGAGATCGTGATCGACATCATTCTCTTCCTCCTCGTCGCGGTCGTGTGGTTCACGTTCGTCCCGGCCCGCAGCCCGCGGCGCCACCCGCCGCCGCAATAACGCCGCTCCGTTCGAGCTTCCGACTGGTGCTGTCCTACGACGGCACTGACTACCACGGCTGGCAGGTCCAGCCCCGTGCCCGTACGGTGCAGGGGGTCCTGCTGGAAGCCGCGCGTCGGCGGTTCGGCCCCGAGACCCGCGTGACCGGCGCCAGCCGCACCGACGCGGGCGTGCACGCCCTCCGGCAAGTCGCGTCGCTGACGACCGCGGCCCGGGTCCCGAGCCTCGGCATCCGGGGCGCCCTCAACGCCGATCTCCCACGCGACATCCGCGTTCTCGATGTCCGTGAGGCGCCGGCGGGCTTTGACGCGCGGCGCGCGGCGACCGGCAAGCGCTACGCGTACCTCATCGACGTTGGAGCGGTCGCGAACCCGCTCCTCCTCCGTTACGCCTGGCATATCCCCCAGCCGCTCGACGTGGATGCGATGCGGCGGGCGCTGGCGCCGCTCCGCGGTCGACACGACTTCGGCGCGTTCTGCGCCGCGCCGGGGCGCGCGAAGGATCCGGTGTGTCTCGTGCGGGCTCTCCATGTGGTCCGCCGGAAAGAGCGGCTCGCCGTCTTGGTCTCGGCGGACCGCTACCTCCACCACATGGCGCGGAACATCGTGGGCAGCGTGGTCGCGGTTGGGCGCGGCGGCCACGACGCCGACTGGCTCGGCGCCGTCCGCGCGTCGCGCGACCGCACGCGCGCGGGCCCGACGGCGCCGGCACAGGGGCTCGCGCTGGTTCGCGTCCTGTATCCGCGCTAGAATCGCGCGAGCGGGTCATGCGCACCTACCTTCGGATCCGCGGAGCCCACGCCGACGAAATTGCCGGTGAAGTCGTTCGTGAGCAACCGCTGACGATCTACGTGAATGGCGAGAAGTTTCTGACACTCCTTTGCTCTCCCATCGACCTCGAGGCGCTCGTCGTGGGCTACCTCTGGATGGAGAAGGTCATCGGCGGGCTCGACGAGATCCGCCACGTCGAGGTCTCGCCGGTCGACGGGCGCGCCGAGGTCACGCTCACGGGCCCGGTGTCGCTACCGACCGAGCGGATCCTCACCTCGGGATGCGGCGGGGGGATCACGTTCCGCATCGACCATCGGCTCTTCCCGCGCCTCGCGTCCACGCTGCGCGTCCGTCCGGAAACGCTGTCCCTCCGGATGAAGGACCTCTTCGCCGCCGCCGTCCACTACAAGACGTCGCGGGGCATCCACGGCGCCGCGTTGACCGACGGCGCGCGGCTCCTCGTGGTCGCCGAGGACGTCGGCCGGCACAACGCGGTCGACAAAATCAAGGGCGCCGCGCTCCGGCAGGGGATCCCGACGGAGGACCGCATCTTGCTGTCGACCGGGCGCATCTCCTCCGAGATGCTCCTGAAAGCCGCACGGATGGGTGTCCCCCTGGTCGCCTCGCGGACGTCGCCGACCGAGATGGCGGTGGCGCTCGCCGAGCAGCTCAACATCACCGTGTGCGGCTACGTGCGGACCGACAGCCTGAATCTCTACGCGGGGCACGCGCTCGTGCTGAGCGATGGGGTCGCTGTTGCAGCGCCTGACATGTGACGAGCACCGGTAGGCCCGCTTGAGCGACGAGTCTTCCCTGGACGCGAAGTACAAGGGCCTCCGCCGCGGGCTCCGATCGCGCCGCCGCGACGACCACGCCCTCGACCTGTTTCTCCGGATCGAGGCGAACCTCTCCGACGTCAGGTCCGTCGATCGCATGCTCCTCGAGCTCGGCCGCTGTTACAACCCGCTGACGGACGGGCCCATCGTGAGTCTGGCCACCCGGCGGGAGATCGTCGAATCCCTGGAGGCCGGCAGATCCGACGAGGCCCGGAGGCTCCTGCACGAGTGCCTCACGCGCTACGCCCCGCCGATCGAGGCGTCCAAGGCAGCCCCGCCCGACCCGGGCGAGCTGCCCCTGCCGGGGGGGTCGGGCTAGACGCGGCGCGGCTTGACATGGTGGTCTGACCGCCCCTAGCATCTCGCAATTTAACGCCAAATCCCCCCGACGAAGAGGTGGTGGCGATGGCCCAGAGCCTGTCAGAGTCGATCCAGCAGTCCCGTATGACAGTCATCGAGGTCGACAAGAGTCGGGGCCGACTGCGCGTGAGGGGTACGGCCGACGTGTGTACCGACCTCTCTTGTTCGGAGCACGCCCGAGTCGTGACCGACGAGGAGATCAAGGCCGACCTCGACTTCCTGAATCCCGGTGACATCGTGAAGATCGAGCCGGGCGCCGGGTCTGTCGAGAGGATTGTCGTCGTCCGCCGCGCTTGGGAAGAGATCGCGAGTCCCGAGATCTAAGAGCCGTGGGTGTCATGCGGCTTCAGGTCGATCAACCTCGTTCCCGCAAAGGAGTGTCGCAATGAGTCTGTCGCGACGCGACTTCCTCAAGTACGGTGCAGCCACGGGCACCGCGGTGGTCGGTGGTGGGATCGATCTGACCCCCGTCGAGGCCGCCGCCGCCTCGCTCCGGATCAAGGAGGCCAAGGCTTTCCCGGGCGTCTGTCCGTACTGCGCTGTCGGGTGCGCCCAGCTCATCTACGTCAAGGACAACAAGATCGTCGACATCGAGGGTGACCCCGACGCGCCCCACACCGAGGGCGCGCTGTGTCCGAAAGGGTCGTCCACCTACCAGTTATCGTTGAACGAGCGGCGCATCTCCAGGTGCATGTACCGTGCCCCGGGGAGCGACAAATGGGAGGAGAAGCCGCTCGACTGGATGATGGAGCAGATCGCGCAGCGGGTGAAGAAGACCCGCGACGAGACCTTCGTCGAGTCGGTCAAGCTCGGCGACAAGCCGGTCACGGTGAACCGCTGCGAAGGCATGGCGTGGCTGGGCTCGTCCGTGCTGGACAACGAGGAGAACTACCTGATCGCCAAGCTCTCGCGCGGCATGGGGCTGGTGAACGTCGAGAACTCGGCGCGTCTGTGCCACTCAGCGACGGTGCCCGCGCTCGGCGCGACCTTCGGCCGCGGCGCGATGACCACCAATCTGATCGACGTGCAGTACGCCGACGTGATCATGCCGACCTCGAACTGGGCCGAATGCCACCCGGTCAGCTACAAATGGGTGATGAAGGCCAAGGAGCGCGGTGCGAAGATCATCCACGTGGACCCCCGGTTCACGCGGACGTCCGCGACCGCGGACTACCACGTGCCGATCCGCTCGGGCACGAACATCGTCTTCTTCGGCGGGCTGATCCGCTACGCCATCGAGACCAAGAAGTACTTCCACGACTACGTCGTCACGTTCACCAACGCATCCCTGCTGGTGGACCCGAGCTTCAAGACCCCGACGGACCTCGACGGGCTGTTCAGCGGCTACGACGCCGGCAAGCGCAGTTACGACCAGTCCACGTGGAAGTTCCAGCTCGACGCGGACGGGTATCCCAAACAGGACCCGACGCTCCGCGATCCACACTGCGTGTTCCAACACCTACGCCGCCACTACGCGCGCTACACCCCGGAGATGGTGGAGCGGGTCTGCGGCATCTCGAAGGATCTGTTCTTGAAGGTGGCCGACGTCTACTGCTCGGCGTCGGGGCCGGACAAGACGGGCACGATCTCATACGCGCTGCAGCTCAACCAGTCCACCAACGGTGTCCAGCAGATCCGCTCGCTCTGCATGCTGCAGCTCATCCTCGGGAATATCGGGCGTCCGGGCGGCGGCGTGGTGGCGCTCCGCGGCCACTCGAACGTCCAGGGCGCGACGGACTTCGGCACGCTGTACCACATGCTTCCCGGGTACCCGGCGGCGCCGCTCCAGGCGCCGCACCCGACCCTCACCGACTATCTGGAGAAGACAACGCCGAAGGGCGGCTTCTGGGTCAATAACCCCAAGTTCGTCGTGAGCCTGCTGAAGGCATGGTGGGGACCCGCGGCGACCAAAGAAAACGACTACGCCTACGATTACCTGCCCAAGCGTGAGAAGGCTGACGCCTACTCGCACCAGCACTTCGTCATCGGGATGCACCAGAAGAAGGTCAAGGGGTTCATCTGCATGGGCCAGAACCCGGCAGTGGACAGTCCCAACGCCAAGATGAGCCGCCAGGCCGTCCGGAATCTCGAGTGGCTCGTCGTCGTGGATCTCTTCGAGACCGATACCGCGGCCATCTGGAAGGAGCCCGGGATCGAACCCAAGTCCTCCCAAGTCGAGGTGTTCTTCATCCCTGCAGCGCCGGCCGCCGAGAAGGACGGGTCGATCACGAACACGATGCGGCTGGCCCAGTGGCACGTGAAGGCGGTCGAGTCACCGGGCGACGCGCGCTCTGACGCGGCCTTCATCGTCGACCTCGGCAACCGGTTGAAGGAACTGTACAAGGCGTCGAAAGCGAAGAAGGATCGGCCCGTGCTCGATCTCGTGTGGGACTACCAGCCCCAGGGGCCCAAGAAGGAGCCCAACATGGAGCTGGTCCTCAAAGAGTGCAACGGCTACGCAACCGACGACGTCCCCGACAAGGACGGCAAGCTCCAGTACAAGAAAGGTGAGCCGATGAAGACGTTCGCTCACCTGAGAGACGATGGGCTCACCGCCTGCGGCAACTGGATCTACGGCGGGATCTATCCGGAGGAGGGGAAGAACTTGGCGCTCCGCCGCGAGAGGGCCAAGGGCGGGGACTACCTCGCCCACGGTTGGGGCTTCGCGTGGCCGGCGAACCGGCGGATCCTCTACAACCGCGCCTCGGCGAACGCCGCCGGCAAGCCGTGGAGCGAGAAGAAGAAGCTCATCTGGTGGGACGCTGCGCAGAAGAAGTGGGTCGGCAATGACGTGCCCGACTTCCCGGGGACGATGGCGCCGGACGCGCCGCGCCAGAAGGAGGGCCCGTTCAAGGGCATCGGTGGCATCGACGCCTTCATCATGAACCCGCACGGCAAGGGGCAGCTCTTCGCCTCGGTCCTGGATGGCGCGTTCCCCGAGCACTACGAGCCGTTCGAGTCGCCGACGAGGAACCTCCTGTCGAAGGTCGACAACAACCCGGTCGCGAAGGTGTACGACATCGGCGACCTGAACAGGCTCGGCACGCCCGACAAGTATCCCTACGTGCTGACCACGTACCGGCTCACCGAGCACCACGCCGCCGGCATGTCGCGCCACGTGCCGTGGCTCTCCGAGCTCTTTTTCGGCCACTTCGCCGAGATCGGCACTGAGATGGCCAAAGAGCTCGGCATCCAGAATGGCGACATGATCACGGTGGAGACCCCGCGCGCCAAGATCAAGGTCCAGGCCCTCGTCACCGAGCGAATCAAGCCGTTCATCATCAACGGCAAGAAGGTCTACCAGGTCGGCATCCCCTGGCACTGGGGTTATCAAGGGGTGATGAAGTCCGCCAGGGGCGACATCACGAACGACCTTGTCGCGAGCCTCGGCGACCCGACGACGTTCATCCAGGAGTCCAAAGCGCTCCTCTGCAACGTCAGGAAGGCGGTGGCGTAGCCCATGGCACGCACGCTCGCGATGTTCACGGACGTCTCGCTGTGTATCGGCTGCCGCGCCTGTCAGGTCGCCTGCAAGCAGTGGAACCAGCTCGCGCCTGAAGAGCCGGAGTGGACGGGCTCCTACCAGAACCACCCCCACTTCACCGACAAGACGTACCGCCTCGTGCGGTTCTTCGAGGAAACCGACGCCAAGGGCCAGATGACGCAGTGGCACATGATGTCCGACGTGTGCAAGCACTGCGCCCAGGCCGGATGTCTGGAGGCCTGTCCGACCGGTGCCATCTACCGGACCGAGTACGGCACCGTCAATATCAACCAGGACATTTGCAACGGCTGCCGCTACTGCGTCTCGGCGTGCCCGTTCGGCGTCGTGGCGTTCAACCACGACACCGGAACGGCCACGAAGTGCACCTTCTGCAACGACCGGATCCACAACGGCCTCGGCCCCGCGTGCGCCAAGGCGTGCCCGACGGAGTCGATCAGGTTCGGCTTCCGCGACGAGCTTGCCGGCAGGGCGAAGCAACGGGTCGAGGAGCTCAAGAAGCTGGGCTACAAAGACGCTCAGCTCTATGGCGAGGACACGAACGGCGCCCTCGGCGGCCTCAACGCGTTCTTCCTCCTGCTCGGCAAGCCCTCGATCTACGGGCTGCCGGACAAGCCGAAACTGCCGCAGCGCAACGTCATCGCCGACTCGCTTCTCTCGATCGGCTCGGCGCTGCTCGTCGGGCTCGGCGCGCTGGTGGCGTTCCGGAGCCGGGACGACAAGGGAGGCGCCTGATGGCGCCGGGTCTCCTCAAGAGCGCCGACTGGCCGCTCCTGATCGATCTGTACTTTTTCCTGGGGGGGCTGGCGGGCGGGGCGTTCGTGATCGCCACGATCGCCAACCTCCTCGACGCGCGGCGGTACCGCGACATCGTGCGCATGGGCTACTACATCGCCTTCCTGGCGATCATCCCGGGACCGATCCTCCTGATCGTCGATCTCGGCGTGCCGACCCGGTTCCTCCATATGTTGATGGTCTCCAAGCCGTCGCTCGAGATCGGCACCAGCGCCCTCACCGTCGGGCCGTTCCACCTCAAGCTGCTTTCGCCCATGAGCGCCGGAGCGTGGGCACTCCTCGGGTTCAGCGTGTGCGCCTTCCTCGTGGCCCTCGACGTCTTCCTCGAGGATCGTGGAGGGCGCAGCATGAGCCTGCTGCGGCTGGTCGCTGGCGTGATCGGGGGATTCTTCGGATTCTTCCTCGCCGCCTACCCAGGGGTGCTGCTCGGCGCCACCGCGCGGCCTCTTTTCATCAGCGCGCACTGGCTCGGTGCCCTTTTCCTGGTGGTGGGCGCGTCCTCCGGGGGCGCCGCAATTGCGCTGATTCTGAGCCTTCTCGGTGGTGGGGCGCGCGAGTCGCTGTCGCGGCTGATGCGGTTCACCGCGTTCACGCTGATTCTCCAGCTCGCGGCGCTGGTGCTCTTCATCATCGCCGTGCAGATGTCGGGGTCGACCGGGATCGCGCAGGCGCTCGCGAAGCTCCTCGCCGGGCCGCACAGCCTCGCCTTCTGGCTCGGGGCGGTCGTGGTCGGAATCGTGGTCCCGCTAGCGCTTCAGCTGGGAGGTGGCATCAAGAAGGCCGCGCCGGGGATGACGGCTCTGGCGTCGGCCCTGATCCTGATCGGTGGGTTCCTCGTCAAGTACGTGATCATCGCCGCGGGGCAGGCGACGTAGTCCCGGTCCACCATCCAGCTCGCCCGGGGCCCCGACTCGCGGGGCCCCTGGTGTCCCGGGGGAACGTCTGAGCTACGCGACGCTGCTCGGCGAGTGGAGCGACCTTCTGAGGCGCCGTCCCACCTTCCGGGAACCGCTGGCTGTTTACCGGGCCTTGCTGGAGTCGTGGGCTCGCCCGTCCAAGGCCGAGGCGCGGCCGCTCAGGTGGACGGCGAGCGAGTGCGAGGACCGGTGGCAGCGCGAGGTTCCACTCCTGTCTGAAGCTGCACTATCGATCTCCCCGGCCGACCTCGACGATCGACTCGGGGTGTCGCTCTCGATCCTGACGCAGATCGGCAGACACGAAAACGTCATCCAGCGCTTCGCCCACGCGTGGGACACCGGGGAGATCAGTCCGGCAATGTTGCTTCCCATGAAGGGCCGGATCGGCACCGCGCGGCTTGAGGAGGTCGTCGCGGGACCCCGGGATGTCGTCAGCTTCCTCGCGTGCGGCGCGTTGCGGCCAGCGCTGGACGCGTATTTTGCCGACTGTCGATCACATCTCTCGGACCGCCTATGGGTCCTCGGAGTCTGTCCGTTCTGCGGAGCGCCGCCAGGCTTCGCGGACGTGACGGAAGGCGGGCAGCGCCGGCTGGCCTGCCACATGTGCGGAGGCGGCTGGGTGTTCCCGCGACTGCAGTGTCCCTTCTGCGGCCACCAGACAGCGAAGGATCTGGTACGCCTGGACGCCGAGGAGAAGGAGGAGGGCTACTTCATCTCAGCTTGCAAGCGGTGTCGTGGCTACATCAAGGAGCTCGACCGCCGAGTGCGGTGGAACGCCGGTTCGGCGCTGATCGAGGACTGGGGATCGCCACATCTCGATCTCGTTGCCGTCCACGCAGGCTACTGGCGTCCGATCCCTTCCCTGATCCAGCTGGCCCGAGGCGAAGGGTAGCCCGCGGGCGGCCGGCCTAATCCGCATCGGGAATGTGGTAAACTCTCGCTGCGCTTGAGTTTTTAGAGCTATGCACCAGACCCTGCTGACTCTCGCGATCATCGGCTACGTGGCCGCTACCGGTCTGGCTCTGGCCTACCTGGTGCAGCGGGACGAGTTGCTGCACCGCCTCGCTTCCCTCGCCACCCTGGCGGCCTGGGTGCTCCACACCGGCGCTCTCGTCGCCCGCGCGATCGAGCTTGGGCGACCACCCCTCGCGAGCCTGCCCGAGGCGGTCTCGGTGGCGGTGTGGGTCGTCGTGCTACTCGAGATGTGGCTCGAGCGCCGGTACGGCCTCCAGGTCCTCGGCGCCTTCGTCCTTCCGGTGGCGCTCGCGTTCAGCCTCCAGTCGACGCCGATGCGGCCGCTGATCGAGCCGGCGCTCAGCGGCGCGTGGGTCTGGGTGCACATCGGGTTGGCGCTCGTGGGCATCGCGGCCTTTGTGTTCAACTTCGCCGGGGCCCTCATGTACCTGCTTCAGGAACGCCAGCTCAGAGCCAAGCGTCCCGGCGCGCTCTACTACACGCTCCCGGCGCTCGCGACGCTGGATCGCCTGACGTACCGCACGCTCGCCCTCGGGTTTCCATTCCTGACGACGGGGCTGCTCCTGGGCGTCATCTGGGCCGGGGCCGCCTGGGGCAGCGTGTTCACCTTCGATCCACTGGCGCTCTCGTCCTACGTCGCCTGGGCGGTCTATGCCGCGACGCTCGCCGGGCGAGCCGCCGGCGGTTGGCATGGACGCCGCGCCGCGTATTTCGCCATCGTCGGGTTCGTGGCGCTCGTGCTCACGCTGGGCGCGGGCCTGCTCTTCCCGGGAAAGCACGGCGGCTGATGGCGCTCTTCGTCGCCGGCCTCTCGCACCGCAACGCGCCGGTGGAGCTCCGGGAGCAGCTCGCCGTCGACGAAGACAAGCTGCGCGAGCTGCTCCGCGACGTCGCCGCGACGGGCGTCGTTCGCGAGGCCCTCATCCTCTCGACGTGCAACCGGGTCGAGGTGTACGCCATCGCCGACGTGCCCGGTGAGGCGCGCACCGCCACGTTCCGTCAGCTCTGCCGACATCGCGGTGTGGAGCCTGCCTCCGTGGAGACGGTCCTCTATACGCACGCCGATGGGGAGGCGGTTCGTCACGCGTTCCGCGTGGCGTCGAGCCTCGACTCGATGATGATCGGCGAGCCGCAGATCCTGGGCCAGGTGAAGAATGCGTTCGCGCTCGCCCAGTCGTGCGAGACGGTCGGGCCGGCGCTTCACACGCTCTTCACCCAGGCGTTCACCGTTGCGAAGAAGGTGCGGACGGAAACGGAGATCGCGCGGCATGCTGTGTCCATTTCGTTCGCCGCGGTCGAGCTGGCGAAGAAGATCTTCGCGGGGCTCGACGGCAAGGCCGTCCTCCTCGTCGGCGCGGGCAAGATGAGCGAGCTCGCCGCCCGGCACCTCATCGAGCAGGGCGCGTTCCCGCTGTACGTGGCCAACCGCACCTGGTCGCGGGCCCAGGAGCTGGCCCGCGCGCTGGCCGGAACCGCCGTGCCCTTCGACGAGCTGGCGACCGCGCTGGCGGCCGTGGACATCGTGATCACCTCCACGGGAGCGCCGGAGCCGGTCATTCGGCGGGAGTTCGTCCAGCCCCTTGTCCACAGCCGGCGCGGGCGGCCGCTCTTCTTCATCGACATCGCCGTCCCGCGGGACGTCGAGAACTCGGTCAACACGCTCGACGGCGTGTACTGCTACGACGTCGACGACCTGAAGCAGGTCGTCGACGCAAACATCCGGGAGCGCCTCCGTGAGGCGCACCGCGCCGAGGCGCTGGTCGAGCGCGAGGTGGCGAAGTTTCTCGCCAGACTCGGCGACGTCGAGGTGATTCCCACGATCGTGTCGCTCCGGGAGCGGCTCGAGATCATCCGCTCGGGCGAGGTCAAGCGCACGCTGGCCCGACTGCCCGGCGCCACGCCTGAGACGCGCGAGGCGATCGAGGCGCTGTCGGCGGCGATCGTGAACAAGATCCTGCACGCGCCGATCACCAAGCTCCGTGAGTCGTCCCGCGCGGGCTCGCCCCGCTCGTGGCTCGAGCTCGTCCACGAGCTCTTCGGGCTGGGACGGAAATGAAGCCAGCCGCAACGATCACGATCGGAACTCGGGGGAGCCCGCTCGCGTTGGTCCAGGCGCAGAGCGTCGCGGCCCCGTTGCGGGCGTTGGGCGCCGCCGTCGAGATCGTGCCGGTACGGACCGAGGGTGATCGCCGCCTCGAGGTCCAACTGGCGGCGATCGGCGGGAAGGGGCTCTTCGTGCGGGAGATCGAGGAGATGCTCCTCGCCGGCGCCCTCGATTGCGCCGTGCACAGTCTCAAGGACCTGCCGGCGCAGATTCCAGCGGGCCTCTGCCTCGCGGCGTTTCCCGAGCGAGAGGACCCCCGCGACGTCCTCGTGACCCGGGAGCGGTCCCGCTTCGAGAACCTGCGCGCGGGTGCGCGCCTCGGCACCGGGAGCCCGCGCCGCCGCGCGCTGGCGCTGGCGCTGCGACCCGACCTCGTTGTCGAGCCGGTCCGTGGGAACGTGGACACCCGGCTCAGCAAGCTCGAGCGCGAGGGCTGGGACGGCGTGCTGCTCGCCGCGGCCGGCCTCAAGCGGCTGGGCCTCGCCCCGAGTCATGTCCAGGCGCTCGATCCGGAGGCTTTCGTGCCCGCCGTCGGCCAAGGCGTCCTCGCCGTGGAGGCCCGCACCGACGACGCCCCCGTCCGAACCCTCCTCGAAAAGCTCGACCACATATCAACCCGTGCGTGCGCGCTGGCCGAGCGTGCGTGCCTGGCGCGTCTGGGCGCCTCCTGCAATTCGCCGATGGCCGCCCACGCGATCCTCGACGGGACCAGCCTCAGGATGACCGCCCTCGTCGCGAGCGAGGACGGGCGCAAAGTCCTTCGCGCGAGCGCAGTCGGGGCTCCGGAGGAACCGGAGCGGCTGGGCCAGCACCTCGCCGACTCGCTGCTCGATCAGGGAGCCGCCTCGGTGACCCAGCTCAAGCCGGTGACGCGATGGCGCGAATGAATCGCGCGACTGCGGAGCGGCCACTCGAGGGCCGGACCATCGTGGTGACGCGGGCCCGCGCCCAGGCGCAGCGGTTCGCCGAGCTCCTGGAAGCCGCGGGCGCGCGGGTCTTACAAGCACCGACGATCGTCATCGAGCCGCCTGCCTCGTGGGAGCCGCTGGACACGGCTCTTGCCGCGCTGGAGTCCTTCACCTGGGTGATCTTCACGAGCGTGAACGGTGTCGCGATGGTGGACCGGCGCCTGGTCGCGCGGGGGGTGCCGTGGGCCGCGATCGCACGCAAGCGGGTGGCGGCGATCGGTCCCGCGACGGCCGAGGCGCTCGTGGAGCACGGTGTGCGAGTCGAACTGGTCCCCACCGAGTACCGCGCCGAGGCGCTGGTCGAGCGGTTGCGCCGGGTCGTCGGGCCCGGTGACCGGGTGCTGCTGCCCAGGGCAAAAGAGGCGCGCGACGTGCTAGCCGTCGAGCTCCGCCGGCTGGGCGTCGCCGTGACCGAGGTGCCCGCGTACCAGACCCGACGCATCGACGACGGCGTCGTCCGCCTCCGCGAGGCGCTCGGCTCGGGCGCCGTCGACGCGCTCACGTTCACGAGCTCGTCCACCGCGAGGAACTTCGCCGAGCAGTTCAGCGACGACGAGCGGAGCGCGTGGCGAGGCAGGATCGCCGTCGCGTCCATCGGCCCGATCACGGCGGCGACCGCCGCCGAGTATGGGCTGCCCACCGACGTGATGCCGAGCGAGTACACGATCCCCGCCCTCGCGCGGGCGGTCGCCGAGTATTTTTCCCGTGCCCCCAGAAATGTTGGTCGCCGATCCCGAAGGAGCGAGTGATGGCGCATGCGATGTTCCGTCCGAGACGTCTCCGCGAGAAGCCGCTGCTCCGCAAGCTGGTCCGCGAGACCGCCCTGGCCGTTGATGACCTCATCTACCCGCTGTTCGTCGTCCACGGGCGCGGCGTGCGCGAGCCGATCGGGTCGATGCCCGGCCAGTTCCGTCTCTCCATCGACGAGCTCGTGAAGGATATGAAGGACGTCGCGAGCATGGGGATCCCCGGTGTGCTGCTGTTCGGTCTGCCCACCGAGAAAGACCCGCGCGGCTCTGAGGCGTACGCGGAGGACGGCATCGTGCAGCAAGCGGTACGGGCGGTGAAGGACGTGGTGCCGGACCTGCTGGTCCTCACCGACGTATGCCTGTGCCAGTACACGAGCCACGGGCACTGCGGCATCGTCGAGGGGGGCACCGTCCGCAACGACCCGACGCTCGAGCTGCTCGCGCGCGTCGCCGTCTCGCATGCCGAAGCGGGCGCGGACATGGTCGCCCCCTCCGACATGATGGACGGCCGCGTCGGTGCGATCCGCGAGGCGCTCGACGACGCCAGCTTTACGGACACGCCGATCATGGCGTACTCGGCGAAGTACGCGTCGAGCTTTTACGGCCCCTTCCGCGATGCGGCGGACTCGGCACCGCAGTTCGGCGACCGGCGCGCGTACCAGATGGATCCCGCGAACGGCGTGGAGGCGATGCGCGAGATCGCGCTCGATCTCGACGAGGGGGCAGACATCGTCATGGTCAAGCCCGCGCTGCCGTACCTCGACATCATCTCGCGGGCGAAGGCGGAGTTCGGCGTCCCGCTCGCCGCGTACTCGGTCTCGGGCGAGTACGCGATGATCCGCGCCGCGGGTCGCCTGGGCTGGCTCGATGAGGAGCGGGCGATGATGGAAGCGCTGACTGGCATCCGCCGCGCGGGGGCGGACGTGGTGATCACCTACTTCGCCCGCGACGCCGCACGCCAGTTGGAGCGTGGCGGTGCGAGCTGAGCCGTGGCCGCCACGGCGAAGCGAGCCTTTCAAGGCTCGAACCGGTGCGAGCTGAGCCGTGGCCGCCGCGGCGCAGCGAACCTTTCCGTGACCGAAACCGTGCGAGCTGAGCCGTAGCGTGCAAATCTCGGCGAAGGGGGAGTACGCGATCCAGGCAATGCTCGACCTGGCGCTCCACCGGGAGGGCGGTCTCACGCCCATCCAGGAGATCGCCAGGCGCCAGGCCATCCCGCAGCGATACCTCGAGCAGGTGCTGCTCGCCTTGAAGCGCGCGGGCCTCCTCACGTCCAAGCGCGGATCCGCCGGCGGTTACCATCTCACTCGTCCGCCCGAGGACCTCACCGTGGGCGACGTCCTCCGCGCCGTGGAGGGCGCCGGCGCTCCGTTCGAGACGCAGCGCCGGGGAGGCCGGAGCACCGAACGCCACGACCTGGCGGAGCTCTGGGACGAGATCTCGAGCGCCGTGTCGAAAGTCGTCGACCAGCTGACGTTCGGCGATCTGGCCGCTCGCGCGCTCGCGCGACGGAGCGCCGCGCGCCCGATGTACCACATATGACGCCAGCACCGAAGATCGCGCGCTCCGTCCTCGAGCTGGTCGGGCGGACGCCGATGGTTCGGTTGAACCGCCTGCCCAAGCCCGACGGGGCGATCGTCGTGGCAAAGCTCGAGTCGCTGAATCCCGGCGGGAGCGTCAAGGACCGCATCGCCGTCGGGATGCTTGAGGACGCCGAGCGGCGGGGCCTGCTCACGCCGGGCTCCACCATCGTCGAGCCGACCAGCGGCAACACGGGTATCGGGTTGGCGATGGCGGCCGCGGTCAAGGGCTATCGGCTGATCCTGACGATGCCCGATGACATGAGCGTCGAGCGTCAGCGCCTTCTCGCGCGCTTCGGCGCCGAGCTTCACCTCACCCCCGCGATCGAGGGAATGACGGGCGCCGTGCATGCCGCCCGCGAGCTGCTTCGAGAGCATCCGGAGTATTTCATGCCTCAGCAGTTCGAAAACCCGGCAAACCCGGAAGCGCACCGGCGCACGACCGCCCTGGAGATTCTCGACGCGGTCGGCGGCCGGCTCGACGCCCTGGTCGTCGGGGTCGGGACGGGGGGAACGCTGACAGGCGTGGGCGAGGTCCTCAAGGAAAAAATCCCCGCGGTGCGCGTGGTTGCGGTCGAGCCGGCAGCGTCGCCGGTGCTCTCCGGCGGCAAAGCGCGGCCTCACGCGATCCAGGGGATCGGCGCGTCGTTCGTGCCGGGCGTCCTGAACCGGACGATCGTCGACCGGATCATCCTGGTGCGCGACGAGGATGCACTCGCCTGGTCGCGACGTCTCGCGCGAGAAGAGGGCCTGCTGGTGGGCGTCTCGGCCGGCGCGGCGGCGTTCGCCGCGTGCCTTGTCGCCGCCGAGCTGACTCCGAGCCAGCTCGTCGTCACGGTCCTGCCGGACACCGGTGAGCGGTATCTGAGTCCAGGAGGCTAGGCATGGCTGTGACGGTCTACATCCCAACCTCGTTCCGTCGGGCCACGAGCAATCGCGATCGCGTCGAGGTCGCCGCGATCGACATCAGCCGGCTGCTGGACCAGCTCGAGGCCTCGTACGGCGGTCTGAAGGGGCTCGTACGCGACGAGGACGGCGAGGTCCATCATCACGTGAACATCTATGTGAACAGCGAGGCGATCGAATCGCTCCAGGGACTGCGCACGCCCCTCAAGGACGGCGACGAGGTCACGATCATTCCAGCGCTCGCGGGCGGTGGGCGCCCGCTCACCGTCGCCGCGTCATGATCGTCACGGCCGAGGAGCTCGAGGCGATCCGCCGCCAGGCGCTTGAGGAATATCCGCGCGAGTCGTGCGGCGTCATCCTCGAGCAGGGCCACCTGCGCCGGATCCTCCGGTGCCGGAACATCCAGGACGCGCTGCACGCCAAGGATCCCCAGCGCCATCCGCGGGACGCGCGCACGGCGTACTTCATCGACCCCCAAGATTTGCTGCGCATCGGGCGTCTCGAGGGAGAAGGCTTCGCGATCGCGGTGATCTATCACTCGCACGTGGACGCCGGCGCCTACTTCTCGCCGACGGATCGGCAGCAGGCGCTCATCGGCGGCGAGCCGACGTATCCGGCGGCGACGTATCTCGTGACGTCGGTCGTCGGCGGGCGCGTGGAAGGCGTCGCGGGGTTCCGCTGGAGCGTGCGCGAGCGTGACTTCATACCGGTCGAGCTGGGCGTCGGCGGGTGGCTCTGGCACGAGCGCGTTCTCTTCGCCGCCGGCCGGCTCTGGGAGCGAGTCGGGATCGGCGCGCTGTTCGGG